>Ga0081455_10002194_pt1:0-20000 | contig 21020 bp, 24 predicted proteins | sample TabmetS3T2R1_FD_70207 | JGI IMG/M metagenome (GOLD analysis project Ga0081455, IMG submission 70207) | Tabebuia heterophylla rhizosphere microbial communities from the University of Puerto Rico - S3T2R1 | ecosystem: Host-associated > Plants > Roots > Rhizosphere ...
CGGGCTCGTGATCAACCTGACCGCCGGCGTGCTGCTGCACCAGGTGGCCTCCCAGCTGCGCCAGGAGCAGCTGATGGGCACGCTCGACGCGCTGATGTCGACCCCCACCAGCGGAGCGACGCTGCAGCTCGGCTCGGTCGCGTACACGCTGCTGTTCGTCCCGATCCGCGCCGCGATCCTGATCGGGGCGATCGCGATCGGCTTCGGCCTGGATCTCGAGCTCAGCGGCCTCGGGCCCGCGCTGCTGCTGCTGGTCGCCATCATCCGCGGCGCGCCGCTCAGCCGGCTGCGCACTTCCTGGCTGCCGTTGCTGGCCATGGGCGGGCTCGGCACGGTGTTGCCCTTCTTCCTGATCAGCTGGGGCGAGACGCGGATCGACAGTGGCCTCGCCGCGATCCTGATGTCAGCGACGCCGCTCTATACGATCATCCTCGCGCATTTCCTGGTCTCGGGGGAGCCGCTGACAATCGGCAAGGTGGCGGGCGTAGTGCTCGGCTTCGCCGGCATGATCGTGCTGGTGGGCCCGAGCGCGTTCACCGGCCTGGGTGGCGTGCTAGTGGCGCAGCTGGCGGTCGCCGGCGCGCCGCCCCGGCCCAGCGTCGGCTACCTCGTGCAGGCATCCACGCGCACGCTTTCGGCGATCGGCCCGATCGGCGGACAGGTGATGCTGTTCACCGAGATGCAGGTCCGCGAGGATGCGATAACCCTGTTCGGTTTCGGCTCGGCGGGCGAGCGCGACTGGTTCCGGCTGCTCACCTCGGTGCAGGGCGTCGGCGGTCGCGTCGCGCTGGCGATCCTGTCGGTGCTCGCGCCGGATGAACTCAGCCGCGCCGTGGCCTCGGGGGACAAGGCGATGATCGCGCGCGCCAACGGTGTCGGCCCCAAGCTCGCCCAGCGTATCGCGATGGAGCTTCGCGACAAGGTCGGCGCGGTCGAGCTTGGCCAGACCGGTGCGGCTCCGTCAAAAAGCGGCGCTTCCGCCGACGCTTTGTCCGCTCTCGCCAATCTCGGCTTCCGCCCGGCCGAAGCCAATGCGGCGGTCGCGGCGGCGGTGGCTGAGCTGGGAGAATCCGCAAGCCTCGATGCGCTGGTCCGGCTGGCGCTACGGAAGGCGGCGAAATGAAAGCTGCTGGAGATCTGGGAAATTTGCCTGATGTGCCGCCAATCGACTCAGCTTACCCACCTGTTATTGAAAGTATTGCTAGACGGATATCTGCCGCGGAAGACGCTCTCGACGAAGTGAGATGCAATCCCGATCATCCCCAAAATTGGATCAGTTGTGAGCTTGCAACGCTTCAAATCAGGATGATTTGTGAGCTCCTGTTGCTAGGCTCAACTCTGGCTCATTTGAAAGAAGGCGGAAAAGAGCTGGATGATCGAAAATGGCGGCCCAAAGAGGCGTTTGGTCAGCTTGATCGGATCAATGCGCATCCGTTGCAGGTTCCAGTGGAAGTTTTGAGGACCGATCAAGGCGGCCCTCAAATCAGTCCGATTTCTAAACCGCTACCTTTTGAGGCGATTTCGAAAGTTTACGGAATTTGTGGGGATCTATTGCACGTTCCGACAGCTAGGCAGGTGCTGAAGGCAAGTTTGCCCGTTTATGATGTCGAGCAGCTTCAGAAATGGCTAGCGGGATTGAAGAGGGTGATCGTCAGCCATGCACTTATGTTGCCTGAACGGAAAAAGGTATTGCTGAGCATCTGGTCAGGATTACCGGATGAAACTCCGAAATGCTTTTTGCTAAACGCTATGGGCGAAAGTACGCTTGACCTTAATCAATACCCTGATTTCGATCTGCTCCCATGACAGATAACCCACTTCTCTCGGCGCAACGCAAGCCCGAGGATGTCGACGCCGCGCTTCGGCCCAAAGCGCTCGACGAGTTTGTCGGGCAGAAGGCGGCGCGCGAGAATCTGCGGGTGTTCATCGCGGCGGCGAAGGAGCGGGGCGATGCGCTCGATCATGTGCTGTTCTACGGCCCGCCCGGCCTCGGCAAGACGACGCTCGCGCAGATCATCGCGCGCGAGCTTGGCGTCGGCTTCCGCTCCACCTCGGGGCCGGTGATCGCCAAGTCGGGCGATCTCGCGGCGCTGCTCACCAATCTCGAGGATGGCGACGTCCTCTTCATCGACGAGATCCACCGGCTCAATCCGGCGGTCGAGGAGGTGCTCTATCCTGCGATGGAGGATCGCGCGCTCGATCTGATGATCGGGGAGGGGCCGTCGGCGCGGTCGGTGCGGATCGATCTGCCGCGCTTCACGCTCGTGGGCGCTACGACCCGGCAAGGCCTTATCACCACACCCCTGCGCGACCGCTTCGGTATTCCGGTGCGGCTGATCTTCTACACGGTCGAGGAATTGCAGAGCGTCGTTAGCCGCGCGGCCGGCCTGCTCAACGCGCCGATCGCCGAGGATGGCGCGCATGAGATCGCGAAGCGCGCGCGGGGCACGCCGCGTATCGCCGGGCGGCTGCTTCGCCGCGTGCGAGATTTCGCGCATGTCGCGGGGGCACCGGCGATCGATGCGACGGTCGCCGACGCCGCGCTCAATCGGCTCGAGGTGGATTCGCTCGGGCTCGACAGCATGGACCGACGTTACCTCACCATGATCGCCGACATCTACAAGGGCGGTCCTGTAGGCGTTGAAACGCTGGCAGCGGGGCTGTCGGAACCGCGCGACACGATCGAGGAGGTCATCGAGCCCTATCTCATCCAGCTCGGCTTGGTCGCTCGTACCGCGCGGGGCCGCTGCCTCAACAGCCGCGGCTGGAAGCATCTTGGCCTGAATCCGCCTGAGGAAATACAGCAGGGTCTGTTCGAGTCCAAATAATTTGATCTCGGCTTGTCGTCGTATCGAGGCGGTTTATCTTGAAATCACGAAATATTATACGGTAAAATACGTAGATTCCGTCAGTCATTTCGCTGTCGAAATGGAATATTTACGAGACTTTCAGAAAATTGAGGGAAAAGTATTCGTGGGACGCCGCTCAGCAACCCGCAAGACTCGTAGCTTTGCTTATATTGTAGAGAATAGTGTCCGTTCCGGCTCTTCGGAGAAGAAACGGGCACTATTTTCATTGGGCGCCGCCCACCTCCCGTCACATTCGGCGAATGCGCCGTGGACAAGGATAATTTGCGCCGCGACTCGCGAGAGTCTATCGGGGCGCGAATGGTTAACGACGCACGCGACATTCCCACGTCCGGCCGCTTTGTCGATGGCGAGCATCGCTTCCCCTGCCGCGTCTATTTCGAGGATACCGATTTCACCGGGGTCGTTTATCACGCCAATTACCTGCGCTTCATGGAGCGGGCGAGATCGGACATGCTGCGCGTCGCCGGGATTGATCAGCGCAGGGCGCATGAGGCCGGCGAGGGCGCCTATGCGGTGGCCTCGCTCGCGATCCGCTATCATCGCCCCGCGCGCCTTGACGACGATCTGCTGGTGGTCAGCCGGATCGCCGATGTGAAAGCGGCAAGTACGGCGATTCATCAGAGAGTCATGTCGGATGCCGTGCTAGTCGCCGACGCGGATGTCGCGGTGGCGTTTCTCGCGCCGAACGGCAGGCCGAAACGGCAGCCGGCGGCGTGGATGGCAATTTTTCGCGAACTGACGGGAGCAGCTTGAACGGATGGACGTAGCCCATATCACCGCAACGGGAGCCGCGATCTCGCCGTGGGCCCTGTTCATGAACGCCGATATCGTCGTCAAGCTGGTGATGATCGGCCTGATCGGCGCGAGCCTCTGGACGTGGACGATCATCTTCGCCCATGGCAACCGCCTGCGCCGGATCGAGAAATCCAACGAGGCGTTCGAGCGCGATTTCTGGCAGACCGAGGATATCGACCGCTTCTATGACGGCCCTGGCCGCAAGGAGCTGCCGGTTGCCAAAGTGTTCTCGGCCGGCGTTGCGGAATGGCGCCGCTCGACCAAGGGCAACGAGATCGATCGCGACGGCACCCGCTCGCGCCTCGCGACGACGATGAGTTCGGCGGCGATGGCCGAAAGCGACAAGCTCTCCGATCGCCTCAGCCTGCTCGCCACGATTGGATCGGTGACGCCCTTCGTCGGACTGTTCGGCACCGTTTGGGGCATCATGCGCAGCTTCTCGGATATCGCCGCTTCGCAGAACACCAGTCTCGCCGTCGTGGCGCCGGGCATCGCGGAGGCGCTGTTCGCCACCGCGTTGGGCCTCTTCGCCGCGATTCCGGCGGTGATCGCCTACAACCGGCTCAGCCACCGCATCAACCGGATCGACGGCCATACCCAGCGCTTCGCCGATGCCTTCCATGCGATGCTGAGCCGCGAGCTGGAGGTCGAAAAGAAATGATGGTCTCGGGCGGAGGGCCGGTCTCCGGGCGCGGCGGCCGCAAGCGCGCGCCGATGTCGGAGATCAACGTCACGCCGCTCGTGGACGTGATGCTGGTGCTGCTGATCATCTTCATGGTGGCCGCGCCGCTGCTGGTCGCCGGTGTGCCGGTAAACCTGCCCGACAGCCGTGCCAAGGCGCTCGATCAGGAGCAGAAGCCGGTCTCGATCTCGATCGACGGCAACGGCCAGGTCTATGTCGATGAGGATGCGATCCCGCGCAACGAGTTGGGCCGCAAGCTGATCCAGATTGTCGGCGACCATCAGGGTGAGCCTCCACAGGTTCTGCTCCGCGCCGATCGCGCGCTTGCCTATGGCTCTGTGATGCAGGTGATGGGCGAGCTCAATGGCGCCGGGCTGAACAAGGTCGCGCTCGTGACGGTCGGGGAAGATAGCGAGCCGTGATCGACGCGGCCGAACGCAAGGGGTTGCAACTGGCGGTCGCCGGTCACCTCCTGCTGTTCGCCCTGATGTCGATCAGCATCGCGATGCGCACGCCGCCGGATCGCCTGCCGCGCGAGGCGATGGATGTGTCGCTGGTCGGCCCGATCGGCCGCCACTCCGCGCAGCCGAAGCCCTCTCCCGAGCCGCCGGCGGAATCGCAGGCTCCGGAGGAAGGGCCGCCGGTCGAGGCCGTTCCGCCGCCTAAACCGGAGCCAAAGCCCGTTCCCAAGCCCGAACCCGAGCCCAAGCCGGCCCCCAAACCGTCGCCGGTGAAGGCGCCGCAGAAGCCAGCGCCCGCCAAACGGGAGAAGCTGACCGATGAGCTGCTCAAGGATATAAGGCAGCAGGCGACGAAAGAGAAAAAGGCCACCGGTGCCAGGCTGGGCCCTGATTTCCTGAAAGGCATTACCGCCGAGAAGACCGGCGGCAAGAGTCAAACCCCGCGCGCCACTCTCAGCGGCATCCAGATGCGGGGCCTCGCCTCGGCGATCGCGGCGCAGGTCAAGCCCTGCTACGTCATTCCGACCGGCGGCACCGACGCCGCCAGCATCGTCTCGATCCTGCGGCTGCGCTTCAATCCGGACGGGTCGGTCGATGGCCGCCCCGCGGTCACGAGCCACGAGGGCGTGAGCGGCACCAACCAGGGATATGTCCGGCAGATGGACGATGCCGCAATCCGTGCTGTGTTGCGCTGCTCGCCGCTCAAGCTGCCGCCCGATCTTTACGCAGGCGGCTGGGAGGACATCGAATTCGCCTTTTATCCGCAGGCGATGCGATGAGGGCGTTGACGCTCGCGTTGGCGCTGAGCCTCGCCGGTTGTGCCACCCCGGATGTGACGGTCGCCCCACGGGTGGTCCCTGCGGGGCCTGATCGTGCGGCGGTGGCGCGGGCATTGTCCAAGGCGGGGGAGCAGGTCGCCGGCTGCTACCGGTCGCCCAAAATAAACCGCTCGGCGCGCCAGATCGTGACAGTGCTCAAGGTCAGCTACACGGCCGATGGAAATTTGGCGAACAGTCCCGTGCTTCGCGCGCAGTATGGCGCGACCGAGGAGAATGTCGTCTACGCAGGCCAGATGGCGCGCGCGGCGATCGAGGCGGTCGAGCGTTGCGTGCCGTTGCGTCTTCCGCCGGAACTCTACAAAGGCGGATGGGACGAATTCGACCTGACTTTCAGCCCGAGAGGATTGGCATGAAATTTTTCAGACTGTTGACCATGGCGGTGACCGGCCTCGTGGCGGCAGCCCCGCTCCAGGCGCAGATCCGGGTGGACATCACGGGCGGCATCGCCGCGCCGATGCCGATCGCGATTCCGGCGATGCCGACCCCGGCCGCCGCGAACACGGCCGCAGGGAGCACCGCCGCGCTCGGCCGCCAGGTTGCCGACGTCATCACCAACGATCTCAAGAATTCAGGCCTGTTCGCGCCGCTCGGGCCGGGATCGGTGCGGCCGGTTGCGTTCAATCAGGTGGTTTCGCCGGATTTCCTCTATTGGGGCGGGACGGGCGCGCAGGCGCTGGTGCAGGGCTTCGTCCAGGCCAATGGCGACGGTACGCTCACCGTCGGCTGCTATCTCTACGACGTGTTCGCGCGCAGCGAAATGACCCGGCAGGGCTTCGTCGTCCCGCCGGCCCAATGGCGAAGGGCCGCGCATAAGTGCGCTGACACCGTTTATACCCGGCTCACCGGCGAAGGCCCCTATTTCGATAGCCGCGTGGTCTATGTGTCCGAGACCGGACCCAAAAACAACCGCACCAAGCGCCTCGCCATCATGGATCAGGACGGCGCCAACCACCGCTTCATCACCAACGGCCAGAATATCGTGCTGACCCCGCGCTATTCGCCCGACGGTTCGAAGATCGTCTACATGACCTTCGCGGGCAAACAGCCGCGCGTCTACATCTACGACGTCGGCACGGGCACGCAGCGGTTGATCGTCCAGCAGGCGAACATGACGTTCTCGCCGCGCTTCTCGCCGGACGGCCGCTATATTGTCTTCTCGATCGCGGTGAACGGCAATACCGACATCTATCGCGTCTCGGCCAGCGGCGGCTCGCCGCAGCGGCTGACGACCTCGCCAGGCATCGACACGGCGGCCAGCTATTCGCCCGACGGCTCGAAGATCGTGTTCGAGAGCGATCGATCGGGCGTCCAGCAGATCTACGTCATGAACGCGGACGGATCGAACCAGCAGCGGATCAGCTTCGGCAGCGGTCGCTACGCCACGCCGGTGTGGAGCCCGCGCGGCGATCTGATCGCCTTCACCAAGATCGGCGGCGGTTTCTCGATCGGGGTGATGACCCCCAATGGCGGCGGCGAGAAGATCCTCACCGGCGGCTGGCAGGACGAAGGACCGAGCTGGTCGCCGAACGGCCGCGTGATCATGTTCTTCCGCACCGGCCAGGGCAGCGGCAAGGCGGATTTGTGGCTGGTCGATTTAACTGGTGTTAACGAACGGCCTGTACCGACCCCGCTTGACGGCTCCGATCCCTCCTGGGGGCCGTTATTGCCTTGACGCACGACGAAACGAATGATTCAACGGCTTAAAGCCAAAATCGGTAAATGAGTGGAGAAAGCCCCATGAAGAACATCACCACCAAATTGCTGCTCACCGCCTCGCTGATCGCAGTTGCTGGCTGCGCCAAGAAAAAGCCGGAAGAGCTGCCTCCTCCACCTCCGGCGCAGACCACGCCGGCCATGCCGGAACAGCCAACCGGGCCGGTTTCCTCGGCTCCCGTACCCGGCTCGCGCGCCGATTTCCTGGCGCAGGCCGGCAGCGACACGGTGCTGTTCGACACCGATCAGTACAATCTCGACAGCGAGGACACTGCGGTCCTGGCCAAGCAGGCGGCCTGGCTCAAGGCCAATCCGAACGTCCATGTGACCATTGAAGGCCATTGCGACGAGCGCGGCACCCGCGAATACAACCTCGCGCTCGGCGATCGCCGCGCCAATTCGGTCAAGAATTTCCTTGTGACCAACGGCGTTTCCACCGGCCAGCTCTCGACGATCAGCTACGGCAAGGAGCGTCCGGTCGCGATGGGTTCGGATGAGGCGAGCTGGGCGCAGAATCGTCGCGCCGTGACGGTGGTGCCGGAGTAAGTCACACCCGTCGCCCCAGCGGAGGCTGGGGCCCATGTCTCTCTTCTCATTGCACGCCGCAAATGGCGAGAGAGATAGACCCCAGCCTCCGCTGGGGTGACGATGGGTGGTAATAGAAGCCTCGCGCGGCTATAGGGCGGCGCGAGGCTTCTCTTTTGTCGAGCGTTTGAATCATGTCGGTACGCCCATGGCGTGACATCGCCCGCCGCCAGTCGCGGCAGATCATGATCGGCAATGTTCCGGTCGGCGGCGATGCGCCGGTGACGGTGCAGACCATGACCAACACGGTCACCGCTGACGCCAGGGCGACGATCGACCAGATTCGCCGCTGCGAGGAAGCGGGCGCCGACATCATCCGCGTGTCCTGTCCCGACGAGGCCTCGACCGCCGCGCTCCGGCAGATCGTCCGCGCCGCGCGTGTGCCGATCGTCGCTGACATCCATTTCCATTACAAACGTGCGCTTGAGGCGGCCGACGCGGGTGCGGCGTGCCTCCGCATCAATCCGGGCAATATCGGTTCGGACGAGCGGGTGCGCGAGGTGGTCAACGCCGCCAAGGCCAATGGCTGCGCGATCCGCATCGGTGTCAACGCGGGCAGCCTCGAAAAGGATCTGCTCGAAAAATATGGCGAGCCTTGCCCCGAGGCGCTGGTCGAAAGCGCGCTCGATCATATCCGCCTGCTCGAGGAGCATGATTTCCGCGAATATAAGGTCGCGGTGAAGGCATCGGACGTCTTCCTCGCGGTCGCCGCCTATCAGCAGCTCGCCGAGGCGGTCGATTGCCCGCTCCATCTCGGCATCACCGAGGCGGGCGGGTTGATCGGCGGGACGGTCAAATCCTCGATCGGCATCGGCTCGCTGCTCTGGTTCGGAATCGGCGACACCATCCGCGTCTCATTGTCGGCCGAGCCGGAGGAGGAAGTCCGTGTCGGCTTCGAGATCCTGAAGGCGCTCGGCATCCGCAATCGCGGCGTCCGGGTCGTGTCTTGCCCGTCCTGCGCGCGGCAGGGCTTCGACGTGATCCGCACGGTGCAGGCGCTGGAAGAGCGGCTCGCCCATATCCGCACGCCGATGTCGCTCTCGGTGCTCGGCTGCGTCGTCAACGGCCCCGGTGAGGCGCGCGAGACCGACATCGGCATCACCGGCGGGGGCAACGGCAAGCACATGGTCTATCTGTCGGGCGTGACCGACCATCATGTGCAGGATGCAGACATGGTCGAGCACATCGTTCGGCTGGTCGAGGCCAAGGCCGCCGAGATCGAAGCCCAGCAGATCGACGCTCCGCCGCAAGCCGCGGAATGACGCGACCCAACGCGGCGCTCGCCTTCGCGGTCGCCTGTGCCGGCATCGCTGTTTTCTCCGGCATGGACGCGGTGGTGAAGGGCCTCGCCATCGCGATCGGCACCTACAATACCCTGTTGTGGCGCAGCTTCGCCGGCATTGGATTGAGCGGCCTGCCCTGGCTGCTCCGGAAGCCGCAACGGCCCACCGGCGCAGCGCTGAAAATTCATGTCGAGCGCGGCATCGTCTCGGCGGTGATGGCGATGCTGTTCTTCTGGGGCCTGGCCCGCACGCCGATGGCGCAGGCGATCGCGCTCTCATTCATCGCGCCGCTGATCGCGCAGGGGCTTGCCGTCGTCCTGCTCGGCGAGCGGATGAGGCGTGGCGCGCTGCTTGGGTCTGCCCTTGGGCTGGCGGGCGTGATTGTAATCCTGCTCGGGCAGGCAAACGCGCGGATGGGGCCCGAGGCGATGTTCGGTGCGGTCGCCGTGCTGCTGTCGGCGCTGTGTTACGCTTACAATATCATCCTGATGCGGCGGCAGGCACAGATCGCTGATCCCTATGAAATCGCTTTCTTCCAGAATGCCACGGTGGCGATGTGTCTGGTGTTGTTCGCGCCCTGGTTCGCCGAAACGCCCGCCCAGTCGCATTGGCCGCCGATCATACTTGCCGCTCTGCTGGCCACGGTGTCGCTGTTCCTGTTGTCCTGGGCCTATGCCCGCGCCGAAGCGAGCTATCTCGCGCCGACCGAATTCACCGCGTTCCTGTGGGCCAGCCTGTTCGGCTGGCTTGCCTTTGACGAGCATGTCGGCTTCGCAACTGTCGCCGGGGCCGCGCTGATCGTCACCGGTTGCGTGATCGCCGCGCGCGCCGCGCCCGAACCGTCCACCGAAAGGGAAGTAGTGCCCTGACGATTGGTCTTGCCACAGCCGTTATCGAATGAGGCGGATTTTTGCAGGCGTGTTAAGCTTTGACCAGGCTTGATCGGTGGTAAGCGCCTCGGCATCCAGTTTGATCGCCAGCGAGAGACAGGCTCTGTCACCCAGAGATAAGCCAACCCCACGTGTCGCCTGTCGCAATAGTCCGCTGCCAAAGGCCTGTTCCCTGTCGAATGCGATTGTTTCGAGCTGCAGCGGTTCCAGAACCTCCGCGATCAACGGCGGGGCCATGCCCAATTCGTCCATCTTGGCGACAACTTCAGCGAGATTAACGGCGCTGATGCAGCTCTCGGGAAGGACATCCTTTACGATGTCGGCTCCGGGCTCGTTACGGATAAGACACATGAGAGCTGATGCGTCGAGCACATGTAGGTCAGCCACGTGCGGCTTCGGCGCGCCGTTCGGCTATGATCTCGCTGGACAAATGGCGATCTGGGGGGGCGACCTTGGCCATGATCGCCTGGGCCTTGGCCACCGCATCATCGAGCGAGCGCAGCGTGACGCCTTCATCGTCATCGTTGATCACCAAGGTTTTGCCCGCTGTGAAACCGTATTTTTTTCGAAGTGCGGCAGGGATAACAATTTTTCCACCTTCGAAAACCCGTACATGATGAACTGTCATGACCTGATCTCCATTCAGGTAGTGATATATTTTATTTACCTGAATTTCGCAATCCGCCTAATTTCCAAGCACATTGATGGTGAAGGCCAGCACGCCGATGTTGAAGACGAAGGCGGCCAGGCTGTGCAATGTGGCTATCTTGCGGATGCGGCGGTCCTCGATGTCGGTGTCCGAAGTCTGGAACGTCATCCCCAGCGTGAACGCGAAATAGGTGAAATCCCAATAATCGGGCTCCTTCGTGCCGGGAAAGACGATGCCGCCGCTGTCGTCGCCCGTGTCGTTCGCCGAGTAGAATAGATGCGCATAGTGCAGCGCGTAAATCATGTTGCTGAATGCCCAGGCGAGCGCCAGCGTGGCTATGATCAACGCCGCCACCAGGGGATCGGGCGCCGAGCGTTGCGTCAATTCGGCGGTGATCGCGACGAATATCACCATCATGACGATGCCCGTGATCACCAGCAGCATCACCCGATTGGCATCGTTTCGCGCGGCGGCCGCGCGGATGGATCGTGCATCGCCGCGCCGGAACAAGGGGATCGCCGACAGCAGGAACAGGATCGCCGCCGCGTCGAAGCCGATCATCGTTCCCATCCGCCAGTCGCTTTGCAATATCGCGATCGGCGTTGCGACCAGTCCGGCGGCCGCCGCCCACAGGAAGCGGGCCGGCGCGATCCGATTGCCGATCGAGGCCTGAACGGACTTTCTCACCGCCATCGCATAGCGCAATGGCATGAGCATCGCTATCACGCTCCGGACAGCAAAGGACCAACGGATGCCCTGGATTTTTCTGATCGTTGGTGGAGCGTTCGAGGTGGGCTTCACCACTTGTCTGCGCTTCGTCGAGGGCTTCCGTAACATTCCGTGGACGCTGGGCTTTCTCGCCTTCATGGTGGTCAGCTTGCTGCTGCTCGAAGTCGCGTCGCACTCGATCCCGATGGGGACGTCCTATGCGGTGTGGGGCGGGATCGGAGCGATCGGGACCACCATCGTCGGCGTGATCTGGTTCGGCGAGCCGGCTGGCGCGCTCCGGCTGGCGCTGATCGCCGGCATCGTGCTCTGCGTAGCGGGGCTGAAGGCGGTCGGCTGACACGTCATCATCATCCCGGCGAAAGCTGGGATCTCACTTCTTGATCGGCGGAAAGGGCAAGAGAGTTTCCAGCTTTCGCTGGAATGATGGTGCAGCGATCAATCGTCCTTGCGGCGCTTGGGCGTCTTTTTCGCCTTCTTGTATGCGTTGATCGCGTCGAGCGTCACCCGGCGCGCTTCCTCCGCGCCGCCCCAGGTGCCGATCCGCACCCACTTCTTGGTCTCGAGATCCTTGTAGTGGGTGAAGAAATGCTCGATCTGCTGCATGATGATCTCGGGGAGATCGTCCTTCTCGCCGACCTTGCTGTAATAAGGGAAGACGCCGTCGATGGGCACGGTCAGCAGCTTCTCGTCGCCGCCGGCTTCGTCCTCCAGCATCAGCACCGCGATCGGGCGCACGCGCACCACCGATCCGGGAATGAAGGGCGAGCGCGCGACGACCAGCGCGTCGAGCGGGTCGCCGTCGGGCGAGAGCGTGTGCGGCACGAAGCCATAATTGGCCGGATAGCGCATCGGCGTGTGCAGGATGCGATCCACGAACAGCGCGCCCGATTTCTTGTCGAACTCATATTTGACTGGCTCGCCACCGACCGGAACTTCGATGATGACGTTGAGGCTGTTGGGCGGATCGTCGCCGACGGGAATCATTTCGATATTCATGCTGCGGCGCAGTAAGATGGGACGCGCAATCACTCAAGCCGTGCTGAAAATTTTTTCGCGCGCGCGAGCATTGTGCGGCGAACGTGCAAAACAGTTCACTTTCGCGGCGAAAATCGTCTAGAGGCCGGTTCCGATGGCACGGATAGAGACCCCGAAGCCGGTAAGGGGCACGCAGGACATGATTGGCGAAACGGCGGCGCGCTTCGAGCGGGTCGTTGCCGTCTTCGATCGCGTGCGTCGTCTCTATGGTTTCGGACGGGTCGAGGTGCCGGTGTTCGAGGCGACGGCCGTGTTCGCGCGGTCGCTCGGCGAGACCACCGACGTCGTCGCGAAGGAGATGTACAGCTTCGAGGATCGCGGCGGCGATTCCCTGACGCTGCGGCCCGAGTTCACGGCCGGCATCGCGCGCGCTTATCTGACCGAGGGGTGGCAGCAATATACGCCGCTCAAGGTCGCGACCCACGGCCCGCTGTTCCGCTATGAGCGCCCGCAAAAGGGACGCTTCCGGCAGTTCCACCAGCTCGACGCGGAGGTAATCGGCGCCGCCGAGCCCGCGGCCGACATCGAACTGCTGTGCTTTGCCGATCAATTGTTGAGCGAATTAGGTGTTTCGGACGGCGTGACGCTCCAGCTCAATACCTTGGGCGACAGCGCGACGCGCGAGGCATGGCGGCAGGCGCTGGTCGCCCATTTTGAGGCCAGCCGTGGTGACCTGTCGGAGGAGAGCCAGGAGCGCCTGTTGAGGAACCCGCTCCGCATCCTCGACAGCAAGGATCCCCGCGACCGCCCGATCGCCGACGCCGCGCCGGATATCGACGCGCATATGTCGAGCGAGGCGGGCGCCTTTTTCGACGCAGTCGCCAAGGGGCTGGATGCCGCCGGGGTTAAATGGACCCGCAATGCGCGGCTGGTGCGCGGGCTCGATTATTATCGCCACACTGCCTTCGAATTCGTCACCGACCGCCTCGGCGCGCAGGGCACCGTGCTCGGGGGCGGCCGCTATGATGGCCTGATCGAGACGCTCGGTGGACCGCATACGCCTGCGGTCGGTTGGGCGGCCGGAATCGAGCGGTTGGCGATGCTGATCGACGCGCCTGACAGCGACACATCCAATTTCGCGGTTATAGTTGAAGACGATGCCCTGCTGGCGAACGGCCTTTCCGTCATCCAACGCTTAAGACAAGCGGGATATTCTTGCGAACTGACGGCCTCTGGTTCGCCGAAGAAGCGGTGGGAAAAGGCCACGAGATACAAGAATCCAGACATAGTGTGTCAGATTTCCGCGTCGGGCGCTGCAATAAATCTGCTTTTCAAATATTACGCAAAATATCCAAGGATCGAGCTGCCATCGGATCAGTTGCGTGCGTTGCTTGAAGGTCATGGCATCGTAACGACCAATCCTCAGCCGATTACACTTTGGAAAGACCGGCCGCAATGATCCGCGCCTTTTCCCGTCATGCCAGCGAAGGCTGGCATCCATGTCTCTCTCAACTAGCGGCCGCTTTTGTCGTTGTAGAGATGGACCCCAGCCTTTGCTGGGGTGACGGTGAGCGAGGGGCAGGCGCATGACCATCGACGCCCATCGCATCGCCCAGATCGAGGCGCGCCGCGACGAGTTGCAGGCGGCGATGGCGCGGCCTGATCTGGCGGCGGATCATTTCGTTCAGCTTTCCAAGGATTATGCCGAGATCGAGCCGGTGGCGCGGGCGGCGGGGGAGGTGCGGCGGCTGCGTCACGAGATCCGGAATATCGAGTTCATGCTCAGCGACGAGGCGTCCGAGGGCGAGCTTCGCGCGATGGCGGAGGAGGAGCTGGCGGGGCTCAAGGCAAGGCTGCCCGCTGCCGAGCGCGAACTGGCGCTCAAGCTCCTGCCAAGGGATGCGGCCGACGAGCGCGCGGCGATGCTCGAAATCCGCGCGGGCACCGGCGGTGACGAAGCGGCTTTGTTCGCCGGCGATCTGTTCCGCATGTATCAGCGCTATGCCGAAAGCCGGGGCTGGCGGGTCGAGCTGATCTCGGCGAGCGCGGCCGATCTCGGCGGCTACAAGGAAGTCGTCGCCAGTGTGGCCGGGCAGGGCGTGTTCGCCCGGCTCAAGTTCGAAAGCGGCGTCCATCGCGTCCAGCGCGTGCCGGTCACGGAGAGTGGCGGCCGCATCCATACCTCGGCCGCGACGGTGGCGGTGCTGCCCGAGGCCGAGGATGTCGACGTCCATATCGACGAGGCCAAGGATCTGCGGATCGACGTCTACCGATCGTCGGGGCCGGGCGGTCAGTCGGTCAACACGACCGACAGCGCGGTTCGCATCACGCACCTGCCGACCGGCCTCGTCGTCATCCAGCAGGACGAGAAATCGCAGCACAAGAACAAGGCCAAGGCGCTCAAGGTCTTGCGCACGCGGCTCTATGAGATGGAGCGCGAGCGGCTGGCGAGCGAGCGCGCCGGCGCGCGCAAGTCGATGGTGGGGTCGGGCGACCGCTCCGAGCGCATCCGCACCTATAATTTCCCTCAGGGCCGCGTCACCGATCATCGCATCAACCTGACCCTGCACCGCCTGCCCGAGATCCTGGAAGGGCCGGGGCTCGAGGAACTGATCGCGGCGCTGGTGGCCGAGGACGAGGCCGCGCGGCTCGCCCAGCTCGATGACGCTGCGTGAGGCGATCGTCGCGGCTGCTGCCCGGCTGAGCGAAGCCAGCGACACGCCCCGTCTCGACGCCGAGTTGCTCGCCGCCCATGCGCTCGGCGCGAGCCGCGAGACATTGCTGCTTCGTTCGCTCGACGCGGAGGTGCCGGAGACATTCCACGCGCTGGTGGATCGGCGCGCCGAAGGCGAGCCGGTCGCCTATATCGTGGGCCATCGCGATTTCTGGACCATCACGCTCGATGTCGCGCAGGGCGTTCTTATCCCCCGGCCGGACAGCGAGACCCTCATCGAAGCGGCCATGCGCCATTTCGGCGATGCCGGCCCTGCCACGGTGCTTGATCTCGGTACGGGATCAGGAGCGCTGTTGCTTGCGGCGCTTCATCAATGGCCGCATGCGACCGGTATAGGTATCGATGCGTCCGATCACGCCGTGGCGATTGCGAAGGCAAATGCGGAGAAGCTCGGCCTGTCCGATCGTGCGCGGATCGCGCGGGGGGATTGGGACCGGAATATCGATGGACCGTTCGATCTCATCCTGTGCAATCCGCCCTACATTGCCGCCGATGAGGCGTTGCCTGTCGATGTCAGTGGTTACGAGCCGGCTTCGGCTCTGTTCGCGGGCAAGAATGGTCTGGATGCCTATCGGGTGCTTGCGCCGCGCATCGGCGGGTTGCTCGCCCCTGACGGGCTTGCGACGTTCGAGATCGGCGTCACGCAGGGAGAAGCGGCAAGCGCCCTGTTTCGCGCCGCCGGGCACAGGGTGGACGTGCTGAAGGATCTTGGCGGTCGTGACCGATGCCTGGTTATTCACAGTCCAATAACATCTGACGCGTAAATTCCACTTGGATTTGGACCTTCGAGTCACTAGATGGGTACCGGCAAGGGGGTTTGGGATCGCGACGATGCGATGGCCCCCTCGCTGAACCCCCAATGGTTGTGCTGTTCGTGATGGGACGGCCTGACATCTGGAGGAAGCGTGTGGCGAAAAGCCATGCGCGATTTTGGGTTATTTGCAACCTGATACGCCCGCATGGCCGGGCGTGAGGAGTGGTTAGATCACCACCAGTACAAGGACATCCGGACGTTGATTAATAATCGTCAGAATAACCGTCGCCGCGGTCGCGGAGGCGGGCCCCGCCCCAATGGCGCGAATCCTGGCAATGATCGTGGAAACAGGATCGACAATCGCGCTCGCGGAAACGCCAATCAGCTTTACGAGAAGTACAAGACCCTCGCGCGCGATGCCCAGATGCAGGGCGATCGGGTGATGAGCGAATATTATTATCAGTTCGCGGACCACTATTTCCGGGTGCTGAGCGAGAATCGCCCTCGCTTCGAGGAGCAGAATCGCGGGCGACCCGATCAGATGGATCGCGACGATCAATATGATTACACCGAGGAAGGTGAGCCGCAGGCGGAGGCTGCCGCTTCTCCCCCTCGGTTCGAGAATCGGGAGCACCATCGGCCTCAGCATCAACTGTCGCGGGAAACCGCGCCGGTATCAGGCGAGGCGGACGAGACCTCGACGCCATATCATGCCAATGGGAATGGTGTCGCGGCGGCGGAGGCCGCCGAAGAGCCCGTTCTCGGCAATCGTGGTCGCCGTGGACGACCGCGCAGGGATGCGGCGGCTCCCGACCTTCTGGCTGGCGTGGACCAGTCCGAGCCGGAGCAGGCAAGGATCGAGATTGATCGCCTTCCGCCTGCCTTCGCCGCCAACGAGGCGGAACCGGCCGTTGACAAGCCAAAGCGCCGCGGCCGCCGTCCGCGCGCGGAGACGACGGCTGAGGCCTGAAACCGCGTAAAGCGGCGATCTGCGTCAGATCTCCGGCAGGGGCCGAGGCCGGTGGGTTTCCGCGTCGATTGCGACGAAGGTGAACAACGCCTCTGTCACCTTTACGTGTGTACTGCCGAAATCGCGGGTCGCGACCACTTCGATCCTGATGCCCAGTGAGGTTCGCCCGCGCCGTTCGATCTTGGCATAAACGGAGATTATGTCTCCCAGCAGGATGGGGTGGATGAATTCCATCGCGTCGATCGCCACCGTCGCGACAGGGCCTCGGGCGATCTTGGTCGCGGTGACGCCGCCGGCGATGTCCATCTGCGCCAATATCCAACCGCCGAAGATATGACCGTTGGAATTTATATCACGCGGCGACGGAAAGGCCCGCAGTACGGGATCGGAATAGTCGCGCGGGGTGCCGCTGGTCATTTTTTCTCCTCGAAATTTGCCACGTCCTGATCATGGCCCGTGCCCGAGCTCAGGAACACCAAACCCATTAGCGCGGCGGCCAGCAACACCGAAAGTCCTACTCCCGCCACGGTCGCGAGCGCGATCTGCCACGGCAACGTTCCCAGCGCCATTTTCAAATAAATCAGCGCGCCCGCCACGGCGCCCGCCGCGACCAGTGTCATCCACGCCATCAGTCGCCGGTATCGCCGCCAGGCGAATGCCGCATAATCCGGATCGGAAAGTGAGCCGCGGGGCCGCGTCATGCCTTCCATTTGGTGTCTCGGCGTGGGATCATCAAGCAGTCAGCCGCTGATGCGACCAGAGAGTCGCTTGCGCAGGAAAAAGGAGGACGGGGAATGATGATCGCCCATTTGCTTGCGTCGCGGAGCGGCGAGGTCATCAGCGTCACGCGCGGAACCCCGGTGTCGGAAGCGGTGACACTGCTGGCCGATCGCAGGATCGGGGCGGTGCCGGTCGTTGACGGCGAGGGAGTGATCGGAATCATGTCCGAGCGCGACGTGATCTACAATCTAAGCAGGAATGGCTCCCAAATCCTTGATTGGCCCGTGGAGCGGGTGATGACCGCGCCTGTCCATACCGTTAATCCGGACAGCAGCTTGCTTGCCGCGCTCGCGATGATGACCCAGCGCCGCGTCCGCCATTTGCCCGTTGTGCGGGATGATCGGATGATCGGCCTCGTCTCGATCGGCGATCTCGTCAAGGCCCGCATCGACGGCATTGAGGCGGAGGCGCAGGCGATGCGCGAATATATCCAGGGCGTCTAGGTCGCCGCCGGACGCACACGGCGAGGCATCGCCAGCGCGATCAGTTCGGCGATGACGGAACGCGCCGTTACCAGCAACGCCAGCCCGTAGGCGGCCGCGCCCACGGCGGCAAGCACCGCCACGTGCGGCAACGGTGGCAGCGGCGGCAGCAGCATGTCCGCTCCGATCACGACTGCGGCCATGATGCCGCCGGCTACGATGCTGGGGGTCAGCGCGGCCAGCAGCATCCGCGCCGATATTCCGATGACGGGGACTGACAAAATTGTGGCCACAAGGGTCAGCAACGGAAAGCCGAGCAGCCATGCATAGGCCATGCCGACGGGACCGTGCCGAACAGCGATCAGATAGGCCGTCGGCATGATGAACGCGCCCGCGCCTGAAATCCACGCGGCGATGCCGGGGCGGCCGAGCGCATTGGTCGCGGGCGTGTAGAGAATCTGCAGGGTGACGAAGGGCATTGCGTAACCGAGGACGCGAATCACCGGGATCGTGTCCGACCATTTCTCGCCGAGCACGGTCAGGACCAGCGGTTGGGCGGTCAGCGCGAGGCCGAACGAAAAGGGTATCGCCACCAGCATGACCAGTCTTACCGACTTCGCGAATCCGGCGGCGACCATCGCCCGATCCCCCTGGATGCGCGAATAGGCCGGGAACGCCACTTCGTTGAGCGATGGCACGAACTTGTTGATCAGGATCTGGGTCAGGAAGAGCGAGGTCGTGTAGATGCCCACCTCATGCGCGGCCATGTTGCGGCCGGCGATGAACACGTCGGCCTGGGTCTGCACGAACCACAATATCTCGCTGATCAGCACCGCCATGCCGAACCCGAATACGCCGCCCGCCCCCGTGAAGCGGAAGCTGGGCGGCACCCACCAACGCCCAAGCAGGAACAGTCCGATAGCGCGGGCGGAGAACAGCGTCAGCGGCGCCAGCACCAGCGTCCACACGCCCAGTCCGGTCAGCGCGCAGATCGGCGCGGCGATGGCGGCGAGCATGGCGGCCCCGATGTTGACCCGCGCCTGAGTCCGGAAATCCATGCGCCGCGAGAGCAGCGCCTGCGGGACCATAATGAAGGGTGTCGTGAGATAGAGGAGCGACTGGACGCGGAGCATGTCGGCGACGATCGGCGATCGGAAATAGCCGGCCGCGAGCGGCGCCATCAGGAATTGCGCGGCAGCCAGCGAGAAATTGAGCAGTATGAGCATGCCGAGCACTTGGCGAATCTGCGTGCGATTCACTTCATGCGCCTGCACGAGCGCGCCCGTGAAGCTGTAGCCGTTGAGCAAGTTCATGAGGCTCAGCACGACCTGTGTCATCGCGAACAGACCGTAGTCCGCCGGATTGAGCAGGCGAATGACGAAGAAGGTCGAAGTCCAGGTGACGAGCTGCGCGACGATCTGGCTGCCGGAGCGCCAGATGATGGCGCTCCGGACTCGGCCAGCCATGTTCGAATCATCGTCAGCCATTGAAAATCGTTCTTCCGTCACCATTTAGCGCGCCGGTCGCTTATGCAGGCTACCTGTCAACAGGCCGTAAATCACGTTTTTGGGCCTCTTTTCGAGGCGTTGAAACATTTTTGCAAAAAGCCGGTTGACGGAGAAAACCTACAGGCATAGAAGCGCCCTTGTCGACGGCGACGCGGCTCTTTCCGGGCCCGCCTCCGTGCCTCATCTCAGCAGGTGGCTCGATCACCCCGAAATAAAAGCTCGGGGGGATGGGGTTCGGCTCTTTCTCATTGTCGGTTTGATGAAGGGACATGTGGGCGGCGGCCCCGGGTCCGGAGTTTTCAAGGCTCCGGGTGCTCGGTAAATTATGCCGTTCCTATATGTCCTAATACACATCCATTTG
>Ga0081455_10002683_pt1 | contig 21018 bp, 12 predicted proteins | sample TabmetS3T2R1_FD_70207 | JGI IMG/M metagenome (GOLD analysis project Ga0081455, IMG submission 70207) | Tabebuia heterophylla rhizosphere microbial communities from the University of Puerto Rico - S3T2R1 | ecosystem: Host-associated > Plants > Roots > Rhizosphere ...
CCCTTGGCCTTCCGTGCATGGCACAAACGCCGTCATTTTGTGACGCATTACTTCTAGCAGGATAAACTGCTGGGCATGATGAAAACGATGGGACTTCACTGTGAGTCAGAATGTACTGTGCATCTCTTCCGATCACGACTGGCTGCACGTTTGCGACAGCTCTTCATACGCCACCCGCGCGTCTGGCTGCCTCTGTTTCCCCTGCTGTACAGCGCTGTACGGCTGGCGGATTGGCTGCCGGAGATTTCTCAGTTTTTTCCCGACTGCCTCATTAAGCTCCAACGCATCACTCTCGCGCCTTCCCTTGTCCGTCTACTCGCTCCCTACTCGTGACTCGCTTGCTATTTACTAGGGAAAGTCCCCTGGCTCTGTACACATTATCTTGGTGTGATTCGGAAAGAGCCAACGAAGGAGTTTCACAGGTGTTGATCTCATGTTAGATGGTTACCCCGCGCCGCATGGGAGCTCCGGATAGCCGCGGCCTTGGCCTCACGGCCATCACTGGTCATTGGCTCGGGGACCCCGGGGCGCCACGTCGCCTTATCACACAACCCCATGCAGCCTCCGTCTCATGTTGCAGCGTGCGCGGCTAGGCGATGGTCTGGCCCGTCTTGTCCACGGCGCGCTGCACATCCCGCCATGCGCCTTTGACCCGCCTGGACGTCTCGTCCATCTATCAGCTGCGCCATACGAGTCATGTGCGGCGATGCAACGCCTCTGCGAGCGTCGGGCTATCTTGCATGCCCCCTCGGTGGATAGACGCATGAGTGATGGGGCCCTCCTCCGTGCCTGCATGAGTGCTTCCATGTGGTGCGGCCTTAAGGGAGAGGCCACGTACCACCGAACCACGTCAGAAGGCTCGCCGGCGGGACGTGGGCCCCTTGAAGTTGCCCATGAAAAATCGCGACAGAACTCTCATGCCCCCGGAGGCACGCCTTCTGTGCAGTCTAATTCAGGGCTGTAAATGGGGTGGAAGTACTGGTACTCTACAGGTAATAAATGGAACAGAACATGTGGCAGCTAGGATTGACAAATATACCGCCAGCGTCAGGGCATAGTTGGCGATGCCCCGCGCGCTGGCGGTATGAACAGAGGAGCTGTAGGTCACCACGGTCTGCGGGGGTACGTGCCCGACTGCGAGAGTGGTCACCGCTAGTGGTAGAGGTTAGTGCGCCATTAACACAAGCGCCGATTGGCTGGCCCCGAAAGGCGAGACAAAAGAGCGCAGGGCCCCACCGGGTATGGTACCCTGATCATGGTATTGGCCCGTGAGGGGGTTGTACCACGTGACCCCTACAGTGGTCCCCGCCAGCGCTTTGAGGTCAAGGCTGATGGTACCACCCTTAGGCAAGAAGGCAGCGTACGTCATGCCATCCGCGGACACGCCTAAGACCATGCGATCCTGATAGCGCTTTGCCTGGTTCTTGATCAGCCTATGGCGCGGCTGTAACGGTCGCCCACCGTCTAGCGCTGCGAAGAAGTCATACAGATACTGCATATACGTGGCGCCACGAAACGCTTTCCAGGCTGGCAAGTCAGCGTCCTTGGCGTTCCATAGTCTGGTGCCATACGTGTAGCCGAAGTTGCCGGATAGTAAGCTCAGATAGCCCAGCTGTGCGGTCATTTCGGCGGTGCCGCCTGCGACGCCTTCGTACCACGCTTCACCATTAACCACTGGCTTTGGCGGCACGTGCTTATACAGGCGCAGCGACCATTCGATGGCATTCTGACAGGCCAGTTCCAGGTCCCCCTCCACACCGGTGGCATCCATCACGTAATCTACGGAAGGCGTGTCGTAATACTGTTCCGCCGTCTCGACGGTGTCTTGGCCACTGCTGGCGGAGCCGGGATGCTGGGTCACGAGGTTACGCGGAGCAGTGCGTTGGATCGCTCCATTGATCTGCTCGTGCAGGGAATCGTAGGGATCCGCCGCGCTAGAGGCAAAGCCGACATAGTGCGCGGCGTAGCGTGCGCCGATCATCTCCACCAAGCGGTCATAGTGTGTAATGCCTCGGTCCCAGACCAGATCCACCAAGCCGTTGACGAAGAGATACATGCCTTGGTCATTGGCGTCGTTGAACATGCGATCCAGTTTTTGCATGAAGCGTACGTTCCAGCGGTCGCCCTGCCATGGCGTGTCGCCGACCGTATCGACTTCGTCCTCTCGGGCAAAATTGGTCTGTAACACGGTAAAATGCTTCGCCCGCCGATCCGCCACCGCGTCATGGAAGCCGGCCTCCGTCAGCCAGACAGTAGCGCCCCAGAGGGTGTCGCCGAGCCACAGGAAGGGGGTGCCATCCGCGTGTACCAAGAAGCGGCGGTCGGCACTCACCTGAATAAAGCCGTGGCGATAGAGTGCATTAGTGCCGGTATACGGGAGCACGTGCACATCACCTTCGCGGTTGTGTAAGCCACTGTTTGCCGGGTCGGTCGCCATGGTTTTGTAGTGCCAGGTTCCCGGCTCTGGGAAGGCCTGGCGCAGTTTGAAGGTCGCGCCCCCATCCCAGAAACCATAGCCGTGCAGGGGTGACGCGCCGGCTTTGGTGTATTCCACAGTCACAGTGACGTCGAGAAAGGGGTTGGCATAGGTTTTCGTACTGGTTAGCGGCAGTTCCCAGCGGGTGTTCTGGCTCACAGTCATGGTTGGGGATGAGGACGTCAGCGATGACACAGTAGCAGGGGTCGTTTTGGTGCTGGACTTTGCAGTCGTGGTGGACGATGGGGAGGTCGCCGACGCCACCGTGGTGGCGGCTTTCGAGGTGGTAGACTTGCCCGCGGTCGTTGTCGATGTAGATGTTGAGGACGTCACAGGCGCCGTCGTGACGGATTGAGCGAGGAGACTGCTCGTAGCTGTCGTCGAGGACGGGGCGGCAGTGCCAAAGACATTGAGTTCAGCGGCACTGGTCCAGGGTTGGCCGTTAATCTCGGACACGGCGACCAGGCGCACATAGCGCCCAGCTTTGGCCGTGAAGCGCACGGTTTTCTCGCTGGTGTTGGCCGCGAGCGTGCCCGTCGCCACGGCGCTGCCCCAGGTGGTGCCATCGGGGCTGACGTAGAACTGGTAGCCGGCAATCGTGCCGTTGGGGCCGCCATCTTGCCGGGGCAAATAGCGAAACCCATCGACCTGATACTGGCCCCCTAGATCGAGGACCAGGGTATGGGGCAGGGGAGCGGTCCGCTGGGACCATTCGGTATGCCAGAAGGTAGCTGGATTGCCGTCAATGGCATTCGTCGCGGTGCCATTTTCACCGACCAGTTCCTGGCTGTCTACAGACACGACTCGCATCTGCTGTTGGGGAATCGTGCCAGGTGTCACGCTCACCTCATTTGAGAATGCGCTTTCCGTACCGTTACTGTCGTAGGCCTTCACGGCAAAGTAAGAGGTCTGCCCTGCTGACACATTCATCACGGTATACGTTGTCGTCAGGCCTACCGGAATCATTGTCTGATATTGCCCGCTTTGTGAGCCAGAGTAGAGCCTATATCCTGCCAGGTTGGTGACGGGTGTGCCATTGGCCTGTACCGGTGCATCCCAGGCCAGCTGCACTTGCGCGGCCTGCGCTGGTGTGGCGGCAAATGCCAGGGAGAGACACACTAGCAATATGAGTAGAGAGCGTAACAACATGAAACATCTCCATCGTAAGTAGAAAACAGGGCGCCGCCTCAACAAAGGTGACGGCTATACGGATGTCTGTATCAACGTTATGTGCCTATGATATAAAATTTTTAGTTCATAATGTATTAAGTATTATGGACTATATGTCATAGGGAAACTATATCTAAAAGGTATTTACCCTCACAATCGGGCATGACCTGCTTTTAGCATCAGTAAATCCCCGATATTTCAATGGGGGAAACCTCTAAGTACTAAAAGGCTTACCCCATAGAACAGAGGAAATTTGGGATATAGATAGTATTTGGGCGTTTCTATATATCTTTTAGATATAGTAACTCTATCGGCACAATAGCTCTGGGAGTTGAGAGCAAAAACGGCAGGGATGTGATGTTGCGAGTCTAAAGCTGAGAGGTCCACCTTTCTGCTCGCTGCTTCTCGTGAACTAGGTTACAATGCTGGCAGGCAGGAACTGCGGTGATAAAGCAAAGGCTGGCAAGAGCTACATGTGCCTAGCCAGTTCAGGAACGGAGGGGATAATGAATGGTTTAATGAGGTGGCGGTGTGGGAGGAGGTGGGTGCTCAGGCAACAGCGGCGTCAAGAGGGACACAGCTATGCTGTGGGCGCCTGGCGGCGGCAGAGGACCGCCGTGGGGATTATTGGTCTGCTGTTTACACTTGTCGCGACAGCAGCCTCTGGTCAAGAGCTCAGCCAACCGCTGACGCTGACGCCATTGCCCTCCTCTGATCAAGAGTCCAGCCAACGGCTGACGCTGACGCCATTGCTCTCCTTGGGAGAGCGCTATGATGACAATATCTTTGAAACCCAGACGAACAAGCAGCACGATTTCATTACTGTCCTTTCACCTGGTATCCGCGTGCAGTATCTCTCCCCGGCGCCGACCCTGGAGACGCAACTTGATTTCAATTATCGCGCCGCTATTGAATTTTATGCCGACCATTCGAGCCAGAATAACGTTGGCCACCTCCTGTCGTTGACGTTAGCATCGCCTCTCGCGCCGTCCTTGCAGGTGAACATGCGTGAATTGTTACTGATCACCAATAACCCGCTTGCACGTAATCAGCGCCTGAGCGACCCCACGGGCTTCCGCCCAGCCAGTCAACAAACAAGCGAACGTACCCTCCACAACGAGGCCGAAGGGAAGGTTGACATACGTCTTGGTGGACGCACATCGCTCGGTGTGCTGTTTGGAAATTTGATCGACAACGTGGATATCCCCCAGGAACTTGATGAATTCCGCTATAGGGTGGGGACAGACCTGGGATATTTGATTGATGTGGCACGGAATAGCCGTGTCTTTGTGGGATATCAAGTGACCTTCGAGAGTTTTAGCGCCAATGGGACACCACCACCGGGGCTCTCGGACGCGGCATTCCAGGTGCACACCATCGGCACTGGTGTGCGGCATGAGCTGACACCGACTCTGGCCGTCGATGCCGGACTTGGTTATAACTTCACCACATCCGACGACCCACAGAAAGACGGCCACAATGGCTTCGCTATGAACGCCATGCTCACCAAAACCTTCCATAATGGTCAGGCATCTTTGGGTTACGTGCGACGCTTTAGTGCTGTTGGGAGCACAGGCAGTGTCACGAACGAAGACACAGTGAGTGTCGCAGCCTCCATCAATCTCACAGGGAAGCTCACGGCCAAGTTCGATAGTAATGTGACATGGTCTAATCCTCAGAGTGTGCCAGGCATTCTCAACGCCGACAATTCCGACCAGCGCTTTTTATCTATACGGCCCGGTTTGACCTATCAGATCCTCCGTCCCTGGAGTGTCTCGATGGCCTATGCCTACGAATACACCGATTATACGAGTAGCTCTTTTGCCAATTTGTCGAATCACCGCTTGCTCCTGAGCACACAATATGCCCTCCGTGAATGGCTTGTGCTGGGCCTGTTCTATGGCTACCGCGCCCAACATGCGCATGGCAACATCTCGCAGGGCGCGCAGACAGGAGTGAATGATTTTACTAACAACCAGGTCATGCTGACGGTGACCGCCAGTCCGGCTTTGCGCTTCTGAAGCGAGGGGTGGAGAGCGTGAGTGGCGCCAGCGCGGATTGCGTGTGGCAGTGGTCGCTGGCACACACGCACTGTTTCAGCGCATGACGCCAGCCAGGCTCGTCTCGCGCAAGTAGCGCTGTAAGAAGGCGCTCAGGAGCAGCACTGGGACGGTCCTGAGCGTCGCGGCGACAGCCGTGTCAAACCAGTTCCCCTGATAGAGATAGTAGTAGACTTGCAGCGGCATGGTCTTGGCTCCCAGGGTGAGATAGGTCGCCAGCGTAAATTCTTCCCAGGATAACAGCCAGACGAGGAGGCCGCACACTGCCAGGCCTGGGAGCGCCAGGGGCAGAATGATCGAGATGAGCGTGCGCCAGGCGTCGCAACCGTCTACTGCAGCAGCCTCTTGGACCTCGCGTGGGATACTACTGAAGGTGGTCGTCAGCACCCAGGCGGCCACTGGTAGGGCCATTGTCAGGTGGGCAAGGATGAGGCCAAGCGCTGTATCGAGCAAACCCCAGCGCAGAAAGATGACCGCGATTGGTAGTGCCACACTGACCTCCGGGAGCATGCGACAGAGCAAGAGACTGAGGAGGACTCCATAGCGCCAGCGTACCGGGAGCTGCGCCAGGCTATATGCAGCAGGGCCGGCGAAGACTAGCGCTAGGAGGGCTACGCCGAGGCTCTTCCACAAGGGGGCGGTGAGCTGACCACTCGCCAGCACGCGCTCCCAGAAGCGCCATGTTACAGCGTGCGGCAGGAGCAGCGGATGCGGCGTCATAACCTCGACCAGCGGACTCACCGAGACCTTGAGCAGGAGATAGAGTGGCCCGGCCGCCCCCAAGATCAGCACGATCAGAAACAATCCCCGCCCCGCTTTCATCGCATCACCTCTTCAGGCCCAGCAAGCCGCAGATAAACCCCCACAGTAATGAAAATCATCACTAGTTGAGCTAGCGTTCCCTCGCCCACGAGGAGGGGGAATACGGCGTTCGTCCTGTGGGGACAGTGTCTCTCATTTTGAGAGGGATGCTCTCATATTGACGGTGTACTCACCCCCATACCCCCTGCTAGCCGCGTGGTGACGCCTCCGCAACCATAGCCCAAGTGGCATCAAGTTTGCACCTTGGTAAAAGGAACGTCTCCCACAAAGACTGGGCTGCCATGGCCCACTGCTGGCGGAAGCGAGGGAGGTGCTACGGCGGTTTTTTTATGTATTGGCAATTTTACGACCTCAAGCAGAACCCCTTTCACCTCACGCCAGACCCCGCTTGTTTCTTGCCGAATCCACACCATGAAGATGCCTTAGCCACCCTCATTGACAGCCTTCATAAGCACCGGGGCATGGGAGCAATTCTTGGCGCTGCTGGCCTCGGCAAAACGTTGCTCCTGCACGTCTACTTGACGCTCGCCCAGCAGCGACAGTACAAAACTATTTATGTCGCGGATACTGATCTGACTTTTCGGAATCTCTTGCAGGTGCTCTATCAAGCCCTCGGACTCGATTTTCCCACAGCCACGCTAGACATGTTGCTCGCCGCATGTCAGCAGCACTCGGTCATTCTCGCCATTGATGACGCCCACCTGATGCCGACATTGACCCTCAAAAAGCTCTGGACCCTGGAGGCATATGCAGCCTCTGCGGGAGCCATACTCCACCTCGTACTGGCAGGTCGTCCGGAGCTCGCCCCCAAATTAGACGCATTGACATTGCACCACCTTACGCCGGAGCCCGTGGTACGTTACACCCTCTCGCCTTTCACACCGAAGGAGAGCAGAGCATACATTGACCACCGCTTGGCCCAAGCCATCACTCAGACAGAAGCCGTCTTCGCCTCCAGGGCACTGACACACATTATCAAGGCAGCCCAAGGTGTCCCTGGGACTCTGAATATTCTGTGTACGAACGCACTTATCGCCGGCTTCTGGGCTCAGCAGAGACCCGTGTCTGCCAGAGTCGCGCGGGAAGCGATCGCGCAGGTGCAGGGCCCTGGTCCATCCCAGTCGAGACGCTGGTAGTCATGGCTGCGACAGATGCGCTGGCCAGTGCTCTCTGTCGCGCTTGGCATGGCGTTTGCTTAGGAGGTACGAGGAAAGGAGGCTGTATGCACCCTGACGCCGGGCTGAGACGAGTGGTTATTGAGGGGATACAGCCAGCCGTCGACGCTGGCCGCTTTCCCATTAAACGCACCGTCGGTGAGGAGGTCGTGGTTGAGGCTGACATCTTTACCGATGGTCATGACTTGCTGAGCGCTATATTGTGCTATCGTTGGGCACGCGACACGGCCTGGACGGAAGTCGCCATGGCTCCGCTGGGCAATGACCGCTGGCAGGGGCGCTTTAGCGTATCCCAGCTTGGACGTTACTCCTACAGTATACAGGCTTGGGTGGACCATTTTGCCACCTGGTATGAGGCACTGCGCAAGCGGGTGGAGGCAGAACAAGAGGTGCAAGTCGAGCTACTGATTGGCGCCGCCCTCATCGAAGCCGCCAGCCAGCGGGCTACTGGTACAGATGCTGCAGAACTCCAGGCACGAGCGCGCCGGCTGCGTATGCCGCTGGAGTCAGGCAGCCAGGCACAGGCTCGCCTGGTCCTGGAGGATGAGACCTTACGCACGCTGATGGCCCTGTATCCTGACCGCCGTTTTGCCACCACCTCCCCATGCGAGTTCGCGGTGGTGGTAGACCGTGACAAGGCCCGTTTCAGCACCTGGTACGAGATGTTTCCGCGCTCCTGCACGGCGTTGCCAGGCCAGCACGGTACGTTTAAGGATTGCGAAGCACGTCTGCCCTATCTGGCGCATATGGGTTTTGACGTCCTCTATCTCCCTCCCATCCATCCTATTGGCCAAGTCCACCGCAAGGGCAAGAACAATGCCACCGTAGCCACCTCCGATGACCCAGGCAGTCCCTGGGCCATTGGGTCGGATGCCGGTGGGCATACGGCCATCCATCCACAGCTCGGGACTCTGGACGATTTCCGGAGCTTGATCGCCACAGCCCAGGAGCATGGGATAGAGATAGCCCTCGACATCGCCTTCCAGTGTGCCCCCGATCATCCCTATGTGCAGGAGCACCCGGAGTGGTTCCGGTGGCGCCCTGATGGCACCGTGCAATACGCGGAAAATCCTCCCAAGAAATATGAGGACATCTATCCCTTTGACTTTGATACGGCGCACTGGCAAGCCCTCTGGGAGGAACTCAAGCGCGTCGTCTGCTTCTGGATCGAGCAGGGCGTACGCATCTTTCGCGTCGACAACCCCCATACCAAACCACTGCGTTTCTGGGAATGGTTGATCAACGAGATCAAAGTCTCACACCCTGAGATCATTTTTTTGTCGGAGGCCTTCACCCGGCCTAAGGTCCAATATAATCTCGCCAAGCGCGGCTTTACACAGTCATACACCTACTTTGCCTGGCGCCAAACCAAGGAGGAGATCACGCGCTACTTCACCGAGCTAACGCAGACCAATGTCCGTGAGTATTTCCGCCCACACCTGTGGCCTAACACCCCCGACATTCTCACGGAGTATCTGCAGCACGGTGGCCGACCGGCCTTTCTCATACGCCTGGTGCTGGCCGCTACGCTCGGTGCCTCCTATGGCATCTATGGTCCGGCCTTCGAACTCTGCGAGCATCGTCCGCGCTTCGAAGGCAGTGAGGAATATCTCGATTCTGAAAAATACGAGATACGCTATTGGGACCTGGAGCAGCGTCAGAGCTTGCAGGAGTTGATTGCGCGGGTGAATCGCATCCGACGCGAGAATCCAGCCCTCCAGAGCAATCAGGGCCTGCACTTCCATACGGTAGATAATCCTGAACTCCTCTGCTACAGCAAGAGTACGGCAGACCGGTCCAACGTTGTCCTCGTGGTGGTGAACTTGAGTCCCTATCACGTGCATAGTGGCTGGGCCGAGTTGCAGTTCGACACCCTGGGACTTGATCCAACACAACCCGCACAGATGCATGATGAACTCAGCGACGCGCGCTATATCTGGCATGGAGCGCGGCACTACGTCGAGCTGCACCCCCAGGTGGTGCCAGCCCACATTTTCCGCCTGCGACGTCGTATCCGCACCGAACAGGACTTCGAATACTATCTGTAGCCTGTAGCGTCTCGACCGAGGGAAGGGGGGAGCAATGGCCAACAACAGACGCGCGAGACAGCCCAAACACCCTTCACAGGCCTTGGCTCAACAGCCGTCAGTTACCTCCGGAATCACGCTTTTGACTGAGAGTGATCTGCACTACTTCAACGAGGGTACGCACTCCCGTCTGTATGAGAAGCTCGGGGCGCATCCCCTGACTGTCGATGCAACCCGCGGGACATATTTTGCTGTCTGGGCTCCCAATGCGGCGCAAGTATACGTGATGGGGGATTTTAATGGCTGGCGCAAGGACAGCCATCCGCTGCAGCCTCGCGGTCAATCGGGTATCTGGGAGGGTTTTATTGCCGCGGTCGAGGCGGGAGCCGTGTATAAATACCATATCCGCTCGCAGCACGGCAGCTATAGTGTGGATAAAGCCGATCCGTATGGCTTTTGTCATGAAACACCACCCAGGACCGCCTCAGTGGTATGGGAGTTATGGTACGACTGGGGTGACCAGGCGTGGATGGCCGAACGTGCTCGGCGCCACACACTCGCTGCCCCTATGGCGATTTATGAGGTACACCTGGGTTCCTGGCGACGGGTGCCTGAGGACAACAACCGTTTCCTCAGCTACCGTGAGTTGGCCCCTAGGTTGGCCGAGTACGTGCAACGCCTGGGATTTACGCACGTCGAATTCTTGCCCGTCATGGAGCACCCCTTCTATGGCTCCTGGGGCTACCAGATCACTGGACTTTTTGCCCCCACACGTCGCTATGGCACGCCGCAGGACTTTATGTATCTCATTGACACCTTACATCAGCACGGTATTGGCGTGATCCTCGATTGGGTGCCGTCGCACTTTCCCAATGACGCGCATGGGTTGGGCTTCTTCGATGGCACCCACCTCTATGAGCACGCCGATCCACGCCAGGGCATTCATCCGGATTGGCACACCTATGTGTTTAACTATGGGCGCAATGAGGTGCAGAGCTTCCTGCTCAGCAGTGCGCTGTTTTGGCTGGAGGTCTATCATGCCGATGGCTTGCGCGTCGATGCGGTGGCCTCCATGCTCTATCTTGATTACTCCCGGCAGCCAGGCACCTGGATCCCCAATGCACAGGGCGGGCGGGAGAACCTCGAAGCGATTGCCTTTCTGCGCCGCTTCAATCAGACAGTCTACCAACGGTACCCAGACGTACACACCATCGCCGAGGAATCGACCGCCTGGCCTCTGGTGTCGCGGCCGACTTCTGTCGGGGGGCTCGGCTTCGGGCTGAAGTGGGATATGGGCTGGATGCACGATATGCTGGACTACATGCGCCGAGATCCCCTCTATCGCAAATTCCACCATAATGCGCTCACGTTTCGCCTCCTCTACGCCTTCAACGAAAATTTTATTCTGCCCCTGTCGCATGATGAGGTCGTCTATGGCAAGGGGTCACTGCTCGGCAAAATGCCCGGGGACGAGAGGCAGCAATATGCCAACCTCCGACTTCTGTTGGGCTATATGTATGCTCAGCCCGGCAAAAAACTCCTCTTTATGGGTGGGGAGTTTGGCCAGTGGCGGGAGTGGGACCACGAGGCGAGCCTTGACTGGCATCTGCTCGAGAGTGCCCCACATGCCGATCTCCAGCAGTGGCTCAGGGACTTGAACGCACTCTATTGTCAGACCCCTTCGCTCTACGAAGGAGATTGTGAGCCAGCGGGCTTTGCCTGGATCGAGTGTAATGATGCGGAGAACAGTGTGGTGAGCTTCCTACGCCAGGGTCAAACTGCCCAAGCGCCTATGCTGGTGGTGTGCAACTTCACGCCGGTACCGCGTCCGAACTATCGGGTGGGTGCACCATGCGGGGGCATGTGGTGCGAAGTGCTCAACAGCGATGCTAAGACTTATGGGGGAAGCGGCTACGGGAACCTGGGAGCGGTGGAGGCCGCCCCGGTGCCGTACCACGACCGGCCCTACTCCCTAACGCTGATGGTACCGCCTCTGGCTATAGTCTTCTTCATCAGTCAGCCAGAGTAAGGTAAGCATAATACTGACTCTGTCAGTATTGTGGCATGAAGTTTGCTGTACCAAATGTCAAAAGCCATAGATTGTTTGCATGTTGGCTACACGATGGCCGACGTGTGATCTTTGGTCATGCTAGCATGCTTTTGCAAACCATTTGAAATATGCAATAGGAGATACTATGCGGATGCTCTATGTGTTCATGGCTGTATTGACGTTTGGTGTCGTATTACTGGGTGCCTCCCCAGGCTACGCCAGTATGCAAGATGATGTCGATCAAGCGGCCACGATTATTGAACGTTTCCAAGCCGTGCCGGAGAAGGCTATTCCGCAGGCTGTACTCAAAGATGCCAGAGGATTGGCCATCATGACGGTTATTAAAGCCGGGTTCGGTATTAGTGGCCGTGGCGGGACAGGGGTCGTTGTGGCACGCACCAGGAATGGCTGGAGTGGGCCGTCAGCCATTGGCACTGGTGGGGCTGGCTTCGGCCTCCAGATTGGTGCTCAGGTGACGGAATTCGTGATGGTCCTCAACACGGATGCCGCCGTGCAAGCCTTCTCGCGGGACGTGAATGTCACGCTGGGAGCCGACATTAGTGTGGCTGCCGGGCCTATAGGTCGGAATGCGGAGGTTGCGATCACGCCACTAGCCGCCATTTATACCTACAGCCGGAGTCAAGGGTTGTTTGCCGGTGTCTCGCTGGAAGGGACGGTCATTGGCACACGAAATGACGCGAATGCCGAGTATTACGGTCGCCCTGTGACTCCGGAAGAGCTGCTCTCCGGGAAGGTCCTCCCGCCGTCTGGGGCTACACGGCTGGTCCAGGTACTCACACGCCAGATAGTCGCCAAACGCTGAGGTAATCCGGAACAGGAGGCCGAGTGACCCGAGGCCTCCCAATCCATACTCATCCACACGGCCGTGTCAGCCAGGTGAGACCACTCAACATGGCCAGGAATTGCATCGTCTGCTCAACAGATTCAACATAATAGTGTGCAGCAGAGGGCAGACGATCACACCTTACAAAAATCCCGAGTCCTGTAGTACCAAGCGCAGGTCTGTGGCATCGTTTTCCCAGCATACTTATGAGTATGCACTGTATATCTCTAGCAGTCGCAAGGTGCTCTGGAGCGGAATCCGTACCCAATCGAGACGATTGTTGAACTCATAGTGAAGTTCGTACAAGGCCTTGTCCAGCACGAACGCTTCGAGCAGGACCGCCAGATCACGGCGCTCGGGCGGCACAAAGCTAGCGCCAGCAGCCGTCGTAAGATAGCTCTGCACAAAGCGCGCTGAGATCCAGTGCTGCCAAAAGGCTGCCCACGGCTCGAGCCGGCCCAGATCCTCCGGGCGTGTCCGTGTAAACGCAAACAGGGCGGCATAGGCGGCGTAGCTTAACGACCGCAACATGCCCGCAACGTCTTTGAGGGGCGACTGCTTGCGCCGACGTTCGGCCAGAGGGCGCATAGGCTCACCTTCAAAATCAATAATGACAAAGTTGTGTTCGTGCCATAGGAGCTGACCCAGATGATAATCACCATGACACCGGATGCGCGTCATGCCGGGGGTTAGTGTTGCCACTGCTTGCAGGCGCTCCATGATGGCAGCACGTTGGGCCAGCAGCTGGTGCATCTGGGCACCCAGGGGCTCTGGAAGACCATCAGCCTGCGACGTGAGCACCTCCAGGACTTGTTCGGCGTGGCGGCACAGGTCAGCGGCAAGCGTAGTAAGATCAGCGGTGGTCATGCGTTCAGGAGCAAAGGCGGCGTCCGATGTGCCTTGTTCCAGTGCCAGATGCAGGGCAGCGGTGCGCTGACCCAGATTTTCAGCGGGGACCAGATAGGTCCCCACAGCGATGCGGGCCTCCTCTGGGATGTCCGCATCGGTCAACGCCAGCAGGCGCTGGATAGTCATATCGAGGACCAAGGGGACCTCAGTATATCCGAGGGCCTGTTCGTAGTATCTACCTAACAGGTCCATGGTGTAGTCCCAGCCGCTGCCAGCACTACGGATATAGCCATGGAGCAGGGCTACCGTCATGGGCGCGGCGCCTGGGCGACGATAGGTGAGGCCGCCAGCCAAGGGCGGCACAAAGGGCAAAGCAGCGTTTTCCGTCAGATAGCGGCCCATGTCGAAATCAGGATGGATGCCCGCCTCAACGCGGCGTACGAATTTGAGAATGAGGCGACTCCCATAAATGATTGAGCTATTGCTCTGCTCCCCCTGCACCCGGCGCATAGGCAAGGGCTCCTCGGCCGGACCACGCACTTCGGGATAGGCCCTGGTGACAAAGGTACGAAACTCCCCGGCCGCGCTGGTGAGGTGGTGTTGTTCGTGGATCAGGGCAAGCAGGAGGGCGGCTGCGGTTTCAGTGTCCACAGCATCGTGCAGCAGTCCCTCTCCCTGACGGCTCCGGACACGGGCGAGCACACAGGTTGGATCGGTCTGGAGCAATGTCTTGGCGGCTTCATCGGTACTGATGCCCAGGAGGAGCGCATAGGTCTCTGCCCCGCCTTGCGTATAGGCCACCTCGATTAACACCAGGTAGATCGGCGGCGCCGCTGCTTGCAGCACACCATAGTCCAGCAGGCGTACGCGCTCGATGGTGCGTGCCTTCCCGCCAAACCAGCGCTGGCGCGACAGGTAGGCCGGTAACAGATCGGTTTCCAGATGATGTCGGACTCCCGGGGCAAACAGGCTCTCCCACCTACCAGAGAGCACCAGGACCGGCAGAGTCGCCTCCAACTCTTCCAGGGCGCCTGGCGTCACTTCGGTCCACATGATCACGGGCTCAGGGGCCTGCAGAATGAACCAATAGGATGCATAGGGCCCCAGGGACAAAAAATACGGCGTCGTACCAATGGCTGGGAACTCTGCACCTCCAAACATCTCCTGCGGCATCAGGCCTTCGTAGGCCGCCAGGTCCAGCTCCACCGGCTGGACCTGGTTCGACAGGTTCGCCAGCACCAGAATCGTGTCGGTCTCGTCATGGCGCACATAGGCCAGGATCTTGCGATTGTCCGGGCTCAAGAAGGTTGTCCGACCGCGGCCAAACACTTTGTGCTGCTTGCGCAGGGCAATGGTGCGCTTCATCCACCATAAGAGTGACGCACTATTGCGCTCCTGGCTCTCGACGTTGACGGTCTGGTAGCCATACAGCGGGTCCATGATGACCGGTAAGTACAGCCGTTGCGGGTCGGCGCGTGAAAACCCGGCGTTGCGGTCCCCCGACCACTGCATGGGCGTGCGTACCCCATTTCGGTCGCCCAGAAAGATATTTTCACCCATGCCAATCTCATCGCCATAGTACAGCACTGGCGTGCCTGGCAAGGAAAAGAGGAGGCTGTACAGCAGGCGTACCCGGTTCAGGTCATCTTCCATCATTGGCGCCAGGCGTCGGCGGATACCCAGATTGAGCCGCATGCGGGCGTCGACCGCATATTCCCGATACATGTAGTCACGTTCCTCATCCGTGACCATTTCCAGGGTCAATTCATCATGGTTGCGTAAAAAGAGCGCCCACTGGCAGGTGTCCGGAATCTCGGGTGTCTGACGGAGAATCTCCGTAATAGGATGGCGGTCGGCTTGGCGTAGTGCCATGAAGATACGAGGCATGAGGGGAAAGTGAAAGGCCATATGGCATTCGTCCTCGTCACCGAAATATGGCCGCACGTCCGCTGGCCACTGGTTCGCCTCGGCCAGAAACATGCGTGCCTCGTAGTATTGGTCGAGGAGGCGACGCATCTCTTTGAGTACGGCGTGAGTTTCGGGGAGGTTCTCGTTGATCGTACCCTCACGTTCACACAGGTAGGGTATGGCGTCCAAGCGCAAGCCATCCACACCGATATCAAGCCAGAAACGCATGGTCCGGAAGATAGCTTTCAAGACCTGAGGGTTAGCGTAATTCAGATCGGGCTGATGTGAGAAAAAACGATGCCAATAGTACTCCCAGGCCACCGGATCCCAGGTCCAGTTCGACTTTTCCGTATCCAGGAAGATGACACGGGTCCCGGCATACTTCGTATCAGTGTCGCTCCAGACATAGTAGTTTCGTTTGCGTGAACCAGGCTTGGCACGCCGTGCGGCCTGGAACCAGGGATGCTGGTCGGACGTATGATTCACGACTAGCTCAGTGATGACCTTCAGACCATACGCATGCGCCTTTTGGACGAACACCTTAAAATCGTGCAGGGTGCCGTAGTCAGGGTGCACATTGCGGTAGTCCGCAATATCGTAGCCATCATCACGGAGGGGTGAGGGATAAAACGGCAAAAGCCAGAGGGCCGTCACGCCGAGATCACGCAAATAGGGCAGCTTTTGAATAAGTCCTTGGAAATCACCGATGCCATCGCCATTGCTGTCACAAAAGGCCCGCACGTGGAGTTCGTAAATGATGGCGTCCTTATACCAGAGAGGCTCTGGCTGCATCTGAGAAAGCTGTCGGTGTCTCATCGGTCTGTGTACTCCTTTCCCGCATGGTATAGTTGTGTGCCCGGTTCTGCCTCAGCGACCACGGCAACCTCGGCCTCCCCGACCTGTGGATATACGGCACCTGGATGACGTGTAGCACAATATTACGTGGCCACTCCTTCTTGAGGAAAGTGTACCCCTATCCAGAGCGCAAATGTGATGCCATATGTGTTAGGCCTGTCTGGGCTCACATCTCTACAAACAGCAGCAAAGACGACTAAAATAGGGAGGCTGGCTCTCATGCAAAATGGAGGCTTACCCTCTCAAAATGAGAGGATAAGCTTGCCGATTTTTGTATTGTCAAGGAATATCCGCAGCATTATGTGATACATTATTATGCATGCGCTGCCTCTGGCCTGTGTAGGGTAGGCGTGACGGACGGAGGCTTGGACGGAGGCTATGGGCTCCGTTCTGGGTCTGAGCTCAGAAGCACATGGAAGGCGTGCACCACGCCCGGCACATAGCCTAACAAGGTAAACACGAGATTGAGCCAAAATTGGCTGCGCAAACCGACGGCACAAAACACACCGAGCGGTGGCAATACAGTAGCAAAGATCACTTGCATGGGACCCGAAATCATGGCAGCCATGGAGCACTTCTTTCTGAGTGCAGACGTCGCACGAGTGAATTGGTTCCTGGACAGTCCGCTGGCTTTCCCTTCACATAGAATGCAAATTCTATACCACAGCGCCCGGTTGCCCCAGGCACCACACCTACGGAAAGCATAGAATCAGTGTCCTTGACATAGCCACGGTCCACCGCGGTGAGCGCCGTCTGCATAGTACGCAAGGAGCAAGTATCCTATGCCAAAGCTCTGGCTGACTGCCAAGCGTTCTGCCCTGACTGCTAAGCTCGACCTCGTCGTGCTCGTCGCCGGGGAACTCGCCGTCGCGTTGGGGAGTGTGGTCCTGTTCGGATGGTACACACACAGCCCCTGGTTAGTCCAATTGCGGCCTACGTTCGCTCCGATGCAATACAACGCTGCCCTGAGTGTGCTGCTGTGTGGCCTTGGGCTGCTCGCGCTGTCGTGGGAGCGAGTACGACTTGAGGTGGTCTGCGGCATCGTGGTGGGGGCCATCGGGCTCTTGACGCTGTATGAGTACCTCTTTGGGCTGAGTTTAGGCCTGGATCAGTTCTTCCTGCATCCATTTACTACGGTTCGTACCTCACACCCAGGACGGATGGCCCCGCAGACGGCGCTGAGTTGCTTTCTGACTGGGACCGTTCTCGTGATCCTGCGTCTGCCGGCCCGCCATGGGCTCATCCGGCTCCTCCCTGCTCTGCTGAGTTTGCCCGTGGGCGGCCTGGGGTTCGTGGGCAGTGTCGGGTACCTGACGGGCGTTCCGACGGCGTATCAGTGGCAGCCGTTCACGGACATGGCCGTGCTGTCTGCGGTGGGGTGTGTCATCCTAGGGGTGGGTACGATGGCGGCTGCCTGGCGCCACTGTGGAGCGGACACCAGTGGGCCCTCACCGTGGGCCCCAGTGCTCGTGGGAGGAGGTGTCATCGTGATCACCTTAGCTCTCTGGCACGCCCTGCTGGTCCACGAGTCTGTCCTCGTGAGGCGCACAGTGACGCTGGCCGCGACGAGTGTCCAGGATGCCATTACCGAGCAAACCGTGTCACGTCTCCGGTCCCTGGAGCGCATGGCGCAGCACTGGGAGGGCGAGGGAATATTCTCCCCAGAAGTCTGGGAGCAAGACGTGGCTCTCTTACGCCGCTATGACCCCTATCTGCGGGGTGTCGTGTGGGTCGATGCTTCCTTTTGGACCCATGGGCTTGGCCCCCTGGTGGACGAGGGGGCGTTGGGCGACCCCTATAGCGACATGCCAACACGTCAGCAGCGGCTCCTGACCCTGGCCCGGACGACGCAGGAAGCGCAGGTGACACGGGTCGCAGATCCTGGGGGCACTGCCCAAGAACTCTGGATGGTGGTGCCCCGCTTCACCGGGACCATGTTTAAGGGGTGTCTCATCGGGATGCTCCGCTTGCAACCCTTCCTCACCCACATCGCGACCACGGTAGTCGAGGACTTCGCTGTCGTTGTGCTCGATGGTGAGGAACCCATCTATGCCCGTCATCAGACCACCCCACAATATAGAGACACGCTACGTCAGGAGGTCGCCATCACCTTGCCCGGGCTCACCTGGCGGGTGTGGATTTGGCCAACCGTCGGAGCCATCCTGGCCGATAAGCTCTCGGTGCTTCCCTTCGCAGTGTTACTCATGGGCCTCGTAACTACGGTGTCGCTAGCCTCCCTGGCCTATTTTGCCCAAACAGCCCAAGTCCGCGCCACCCAACTGGCGCTCACCAATGACACCCTCACAAAAGAAATCAGTGAGCGACAGCGCACGGAGGTAGCCCTCCGGGATTCCTACCAGTTTCTCCAATCGACGCTTGATGCCCTCTCTGCCAGTATCGTCATTCTGGAGGAGACGGGGACGATTGTCGCGGTCAATGCCGCCTGGCGACGTTTTGTGCTGGCCCATGATTTCTCTGCTTCTGTCCATGGCGTAGGGACGAATTATCTGGAGTTCTGCCACGCTGTCAGCGGACGGGTAGGGACCGACATCCAGGAGCTCCTCACTGGTCTCCGGACGGTGATGGCGCGGCAATGTCCGACCTTCTCCTGGGAGTATGCCTGCCAGGGTACGCCTGAGGTGTCCTGGTTCCTCATACGGGTGACGCGCTTTGACGAGACCGAAGGCGGACGGGTCGTCATCGCTCATGAGGATATTTCGGAGATCAAACGGGCTGAGGATGCGCTGCGACACCAACAGGAAGCGCTGCATCAGAGCGAGAAGCTGGCGGCCCTGAGCGGACTCCTGGCTAGCGTGGCGCACGAACTCAACAACCCTCTGGCCGCACTCATGGTGCAATCGGACTTGCTCCGGGAGCAGGCTATGGACAGCAACCTGACCGAGATGGTGACGGATATTCATCAAGCAGCCGTACGCTGTGAGCGCATTGTGCGAAATTTTCTCACCCTGGCACGGCCTAACACGCCAGAGCGCACACGTGTGCAGCTCAATGACGTGGTCCAGGAGGCCATGCAACTGCTGCAGTATACGCTGCAGCTCGAAGAGATTGACGTCGTCCAACAGCTAGCAGACGACCTGCCTGTCCTCTGGGGAGACCCGCATCAATTACATCAGGTCGTAGTGAATCTTCTTACCAATGCTCACCAGGCCCTGCGTGAGACCCCACCGCCGCACCAAATCATCCTCACGACTCAGTACAACGCGGCACAGCAGGAGGTGCGGCTTGAGGTGCTGGACACCGGGCCAGGGATCCCGCCGGCACTCCAGGCCCGCATCTTTGAGCCGTTCTTTACGACAAAACCAGCCGGGGTCGGCACTGGACTAGGGCTGTCGCTATGCCAGAGTATTATTGCTGGCCATGAGGGCACCCTCCATGTGGAGAGTCGCCCCGGCTACGGGGCACGCTTTGTAGTCATGTTGCCCGTGGCAGTCGAACCAAGCCCAGAACCCCCAGCGCCTGAGCCCCTCCCATCGACCATCGTGACCGGGAAAGCGATCCTGGTCATTGACGACGAAGTGGCCACGGCAAAGGCGCTCGTGCGTTTATTCCACCGCGATGGCCATAGCGTCGACACTGCGGCCGACGGGCACCTGGCGTTGGCCCAGCTGCAGAAACGGCCATATGACCTCATCTTATGCGATTTGCGCATGCCGAAGCTCGATGGCCCGGGTCTCTATCGCTCCCTGGCACAGGATCAGCCGCAGCTCCTCTCCCGCTTCATCTTCGTGACAGGCGATACCTTGAGCCCTGTGGCTAAAGCGTTTCTCGAAGACAGTCAAGCTCCGTATCTGGTGAAACCATTTCATGCCGAAGAGGTGCGGCGGGTTGTACAGCACGCCCTGCACCGCCTTGAGGATCTGTAATAGGCGCCTCAGCGCAGGGGGCGCTGAAGCTTCGCACCGCCGGCCTTATTCCTGGAGGCGGGCCAGGGCACATAGGGTGGTGCCCAAGAGGTGCTCGGCCTTTGGCACGGCGTGCATGTCCAGGGTGATTGGCCCCAGCGTCACCTCTTGCCTGAGCGGCTCCAGGAATATTGGCTCGACATCCAGTACCAAAGTGGTGCAGGTGCCGCGCAGATCAAGTAACGATGCCGGTGTGATCACCGTATGCGGCGGGACCGGGGTAGCATTGCCTGCCTTAGGAGTGGCCGTCCCGGCCAGCACGCCGGTGGCGGCGAGCTGGCCCAGGTCATTGACGGTCAACTCCTCAATGGTCAGCCGGCCAGCGAATGTGCCACCATGCTCCAGACGCCCCGTGACCGGCATCTGCGTCAGCACACGCTTCACCCCAACAACTTCGCTGTGCCCTAGTGAGACCGCATACCCCACCGCAATCACCACAAGCAGCACGAACATTAGATGTCGTGGCATGGTAATGTCTCCTTCTGCAGGAGGTGCTGGGAAACCGCGCTACATAGAACTGACGGTCTGCTGGACTCCTGCAGAAGCAGAGGCGCAACGCTTGGCGCATACGCGGTGGCCCATCGCTGGCATGCAGGGCGCGCTCCTTTCAGACCTCAGACTCCCGTCCCATTTTGCGCAAGCTGCCAGCGCCCTCACTGAGGAGGACAGCGCACAAGCAGCCATTTGCGGCCCGGATCCCGCACGTCACATTGAGGCAATCACACAGGCGGCCTTAGCTGCAAGAGCGTGTACAGGACGTCACCCAGTCTTCCCGCCGTCTCAGAAGATTGTGGCGAGTTATTTCTGGATAGGTTTGCACTCCCTGGCCCACTGTGCCTACTGCAGGGCGAGCGTGGTT
>Ga0081455_10002684_pt1 | contig 21017 bp, 20 predicted proteins | sample TabmetS3T2R1_FD_70207 | JGI IMG/M metagenome (GOLD analysis project Ga0081455, IMG submission 70207) | Tabebuia heterophylla rhizosphere microbial communities from the University of Puerto Rico - S3T2R1 | ecosystem: Host-associated > Plants > Roots > Rhizosphere ...
TGATGAGTTCGATGCCACAGAAGTTGCCCGTGCGATATGGTGTCCCGTCCTTCCGGAGCCTGTACTCGTAGTACTTGTATCGGAATCGACGCCGGTCAATGCCATACCTTGTTGAGCGTCCAGCATAATAGCCATATCGAGCTGTGCGTTTTATCGCGTAATACCAGACGTTGTGATCCGTACCGATCTTGCTGAGTCGGCTATCCGACAGTTTGAATTCCACACCCCAAGCTTCGTTATAGAAATAGTAATTCTTAGTACCAGTGAGATCGGCCTGGTTTATCGGATCAACTGCGTACGTGTAGGCATTGTCATTTCCGCCGCGAATGGAATCGACGCTGAGGAATCTGCCTGTGACCGGACTGTAGAGGCGTGCCCCCATGAGTGTGAGGCCGGGATCCGTGTCGTTGGAGCGCTGGTGCGACCCGAGATATCCGTAGGGGCTGTTGGTTGGAGTTTGCCCACTGTGGGCGAGTCCGTATTCGGTGAATTCTTGGTAGTTAGTCAGGCCGGCCGTCGAACTGATGGGCAGCTGGCTGACCACGTCGCCGTGTAGGTCGGTCAACTCCAGCGTGGCCGTCCCGTCGGCGTCATATTGGATGCCGAGGCCGCCGTCGGGTCCGTGGATCCAGCGGGTCCACTTGGTGGCCCAGGCGCTGGATCCGTCCGGGCGCGTCTTGATGGACGTCCAGGTGGGGCTGTCGGACGTGCCGGCGTAGTGGTCTGTGGTTTCGCGCAGGCTGACTCCAGCCGTGGTGTGGCTGGTCACCGAGACCCGGTCGGTGGGGTCGAGGGTGTAGGTGGTGCCGGCGGTGCCTTGAGTGATGGCGGCGACCATGTCGTTGGCGTGGTAGGCCACCGTGGTTGTACCACCGGCCACGTTGGTAGTGTCGACCGCGGGTACGGTTCGAGTGCGTCCGAGGTCGTCGTAGGTGTATCCGGTGTTGGTGATCCGGTCCTCGCCGTCGAAGGTGGAGGTGACGGTGGTGGGGCTGGCAGTGGTGCAAGAACCGTCCCCGGCTGGTCCTGAGGTCGCCAATGACGTCCGGTCGGAGTCGAGACTGAAGGTGTAACTGCGGGTGACACAATTTGCCCCCGCCGGCCAGGTCTTGTCCTCGACCTTGGTCAGCCGGTTCCGGCCGTCGTAGTCGTAGCGGCGTTGGGTCAGGCCACTCATGGCCAAGTGAGCCCTGGAGTGCGCGTCGAAGTAGACGGTGTGCCCGATCAAGGCGCCGCCGTTGCGGCTGTACTTCGCACTTGATGCGCGTCCGACGTTGTCGTAGATCCAGTTGGCGATCACGCCGCCAGGCAGCTGGCGCTCGACTTCGTTGCCACCAGCGTCATACGCAGAGCTGAATTCATCGGGTCCGGAGGGTAACCCGGCGTCAAGTTTGGTTAGCAGGCCGCGGTGTTCGATCTCGCCGTGGGCGTCGGTGCCGTCCCAGGTGTATGTGGCCGTGCCCTTGCCGTCCTCGACGGTGTGGACCCGACCAGCCCCGTCATAGGTCGTCGTGGTGGTGTTGCCAGATCCGTCAGTCTGCGATGTCACGCGGCCCCACGTGTCGTACACCGTCGCCACCGTGGCGGCACCGCGGGTGGTCGTCGTCAAGGCGCCAGTGGACAAGGAATATTCGTAGGTCGTATCTCCAAGCGGTTGATCACCCGACGATGCACCTGATACCGAGAGGGAGGTCTTGGTGGCACGTCCGGCGCTGTCGCGTGTAGTGATGACTGTGCGGCTCATGGATCCGGCGGAGTCGATCACCCTCGTCGGATTGCCGAGGTAATCCAAACCTGTTGTCGTCTCGACCGCTGCGCTACCTCCGGCGGGTGCGGATTGGCAAACCTGGGTGACCCATTCGGGATGGTTTCGACAGGCGGATAACGGGCTTGAACTGTCAGATGTGAAATACCGGGTCAGTATCGAGCGTGAGTCGCTCCCAGCGCCGTCATTGGCCGCCACCCCCTGCGGGCTGCGGGTTTCGACCAGGTTCCCGCTCGTGTCGTAGCGGGTAATGGCTGTTGACCAGCCGGTTCCGAGTTGCTGAGACGTCCGGGTCGGAGTGCCCAATGTCCAGCCGTCGCCGTCGGTGGAGACGACCTTGTCGTAGCGATATCGGGTCTTCTGCATGTCGAATCGGCTGGTTCCAATAAGGGCAGATTCGCGGGTTTCGACGACCATATTGAGCGCGGGCATGTCTGGGTCCGGTGTCGGCCGGTCAGGAACCGGCACCGACTCAGCCGCCGCTTCATCGTCGTACACGTTCTCGGTTGCAGCACGTACCGAGGCAGCCGTGGAATCGATCACCACGTACTGGATTGGGCTGTAGGTCGCCTCGACCCGCGTGCCGTCAGTGTTGTATTTGGTAAGGGTCGACATCACACTCGCGATCGAAGCGGCGGACATGTTGGCCTTCAGGCCCTTGTCCCGGTCGAGCGCGGACAACTCCCAGGTCACATTGTTGCGGTCGTCATACCCTGTCGAGCCGATCTGCCAGTCCCCGGCCCCGAACGACGCAGTGTTGGTGGCCAAGCCGCTCCGCGTGAAGTAGGTGATATCCGCAAACCGGTAGTCAGAGGAATCCGTCGTGTCGGGTCCAAAGACAGCCGTCGCGCTGGCAGGCGCAGTAGGCTGCTTCCACTTGGCAACACCGCTTGCCGTCATGTCCGGCAGGTTGGAACCAGACAGCGGCACGTCGTACGCGACCTGCCAGGTGGCGTTGAATCCTGTGACACCGCCATCCAGCGGGCGGGTCACGCTGGAGAGTTGGCCGCTGGAGTTGAGAGTGAAGTTCCACGTCTTCTCACCCGGCGGCGTTATCGACGCGAGATACGTGGATCCACCAGCGGTTTGATAGGTGTAGCTCGTCTCCAGTGGCCCGGACGAGGTCGTCTCGCGGGGATCCCAAAACGCAGAGAGCTTGCCAGCTGAGTCGTATGAATACCGGGCAACCGTCGTCGTACTCATGGCACCCGCGCCGGGCGAACCATCAGAGCCCGGGTTTGGATCCCAGGTGCGGAGTTCGACCTTGTCCAAACGCTTCGAACCCGAGATGGTCACGTAGCTCAGCAAGAGCGCGTTACAACCGCGGTCCTGAGTCGTGGCATTGCAAGTGACTCCTGTTGGTCCGTCATAGATCCCGATCACCAAACCATCCGAATCGTGCGCGTAGGTCGTTTCCGGGTCGGCGGTGGAGTCGTCAACCTTGGTAATCGTCCAGGTCGTGCCACTGATATGGGTCCAAGTGGTCTGAGTGCCGTCCTCCTCTGTAAGCACCAGAGTCTTCGGGGTTCCGGCGACCAATTCGAGACGCTCGTTCAGCGTCGCACCCTCACCCTGCGCCTTGTAGACGCCGGTCGTCTGAGCGCTGACCGTTCCGGATTCGTGCCGGTAAACAGTCGATTCGCCTTCCGCCATCAGCGTGATCGTTCCGTCCGCGGCTGTGCGGTCAACCACCGTCGCCCCTCCCAACCCGGTGGGAGGTCCGTCGAGGTCTGCGACCCAGCCGGGACCGAACACCGACTCAGCCGCTGAGGTCGGGCCATCAAACGACTCGTAGGTGCGGCCAAGCGACAACCCGCCGTCGTTCACGTCGGCCGCACCGAGTTGGAATTCGCCAGTCTGCAACGCCACCGACGCTGGACCTACAGCTGAGGTTGGAAACGCACCGCCAAACGCATGGGGCACCAGCACCAGGCTGGTCACGGTCGTGCAACGCTGCGGATCGGATGGGTAGTTGAAGCACACCCGTGCTTCAATCAGGGACGGCGTCGCCGCCCCGGTTTCCTCGCCGGCCGACCATGACAACGTCCCGGTGCGCGACATCGAGCCTTGAGTGGTGGTCGCCCCCGACCAGGTCGACCCGTCCTGGGTGACATGGGAGGCGGTCGACCAGCTGGAATCTCCGACTCGTCGCCACTGCAAGACTGCATCGCTGGCACCGGACTTGCTGGATGCGTTCAAGCCGAACCGGTTGACCGAACGGGCACCAGCGGTCGGGCTGGTGAGGGCGCCATTGCCGATTCCGAAGGTGTGGGATTTCTCGGAGGTGTTGCCAGCCTTGTCGTAGGCGGTGACGTGCAAGTCGAACATGCCATCCGTAGGTAGGTCGAAGGTTGCCGACGTCGATCCTGAGGACAAGGCTGGGAAGGTCACCTCGGCACCATTGAGTTCCGCGGCAATCGAATCGGTTCCAGACCCTGAGGTGATGGTGCAGGTGGTGGTGGCTGCCGGCCGAGTTGCATACCAGGCATCGGCGGTTGTGCCGGTGCAGTCGATCGATGGCGATGACGGCGCCGTTTGATCTACGACCACGTCCAAAGGAGCCGACCACGCCGACATCAAGGCGCTGTCACTGGCACGCCATCGCGCCTGATACGTACCCTCTCCCAGGTCCGACGGCGGTTTGCGGCTTACGCGAGTCCCGGACGGCACCGCCGGCAAGGTCACCGAATCCACCGTGGAGGCACCTTGAGTCAACTTGAACTCAGCCGTTACCAGCGAGCCGTCAGGATCAGCGACCGCGGCAGAGAACGTCGGTCGCTTGGCTGCCGTCAGGAAAACGCTCCCGTCGGAGATAGATGGCTCGACCGCCGAGTTCGCCGGGACACTCGGACGGGTGTTGTAGGTAACGGACAGCGTGGGGATCTTGGCCGGATCGCCATTCTCCATTGATCGGTACTTCCGGGTGCCAGAGGCCTGGCTCTCGGTGTCCGCCTTAAGCCGAACTCCCAGGTTCGCGGCCCCGCTGACCCAGTCGGTGACCATCTGTGTTGCGTCAAACGATACCGGGGTTTCGGTCGCGCATCCCGACGCACCGTACGACGCAGTTGAAGACGACTGACCGGAGGTGGTGACGGCCGGCTGGGTACTCCACGTCAGTGAGCCGGGCGACCACGCACCGGTAATACGAGTCATCGTGATAGCCGAGCCGGTGCACGACCCGGTCGAGAAGTTCGACAGGTTGACCTTGGCCTCAGAAACCGCTATATCGGTCGGCAGGGCGGAGAGGTCGAAGTTCAGATAGGAACGTCGGGGGTTGAGGCCGAGGTTTTGTTGGCCGACATTGAGCTCGGGTGAATCGACCTGGCTGGATGTGTTGAGGAGTTGCTGCACCCAGGTGTCGGAGGCAACGTTCAAGACCACGGATGGGTCGACAGTTACGGGGTACGCCGTGTCGGGATGGGCTAGGAATTCCGGATCGGGCGTCAGGACCAGCTTGCCCTGGTTCAGCTTCAAGGCAACCTTGCCGATATGACGCTTGGCAGCCGAATCCCACATGACCGGCTCGCTGACTGCGGCAACAACCTTCGTGCCGTCCTTGAACAGCACTGTCCCCTCATCGCTGACTGTGGCTGTCAGCCCGCCCATGCTTAGTCCAAACGAATACTCAGGACCTGCCAATGAGGTTGCTGTTGGTGCCGGCTCGGCCGAAGTCGACTCAGTCGGAGTTGGTGTCGGCGCGGGCGGAGCCTTCGGCGATGCAGTCTGCGTCGGTGCGGGTGTGGGCGACTCGTCAGCGGTCGGCGTCGGCTCCCCGGATGGCTCCTCGATCGGCTGAGGTATTGGTGTGGCCGAAATATCAGGCGCGGGGGTAGCCTCGGTCCACGCTGACTGCGCCGCCGAAGACGCGGTTGCTGGAGAAGAGTTCGAGGACGGCGCTGCCGGATCAGTCGACCCGTTCGACTCATCGACCTGCGACCCGCCAGGCGATTCGGTGATTTGAGGGCGTTGGCCGATGACGACCGAGAAGTTGAATCCCTCGGCGAAGGATCGCATCACCATGTCGTCGCCGTCTGCGGCGTCCGCGTATGTTAGCTCGCGGCCAGACGGTGTCGGTGTTGGCAGATTCGCGTCCGACGTCAAAGTGATGGTCTTTCCACTCTCGGTCTCAATCTGACCGATCGAGCGGTCCCCGCCTGGGGAGAACCGCACGTTGTGCCCCCCGTGATGCTGCTTGTAGCCGTCCACCGACGGAACAACTGACGGATCAACCCCTGCCCAGCCGCCGGTGCGGGTCCTGGTGCGAACCTGACCGGCAGCCGCCTCAACTGTCCACGAACCGTCCGGATTGGCATACCGGGTCGAGAATTCAGTCCGACCCGAGATGTCCTCCACCCGCGACTTCTGCGCTTGAGCTGTGGACATTGCCGCAATCGGATCCGGACGCGCCGACACCAGTGTCGAGGTTACCGATGCAATGGGAGCGGCAGCATCCGCCGCGACCCCGTACAACCCAGCAACACACAGCGAAAATGACAAGACTGCAGCCACACGTGACCGGGGAAAACCCACGCCGAATACCTCGTTCCGCCCACGCCAGGATCGGCGCAATCAGTCCCCCGGACGACGAGACACTAGGGCATCGAGACCAGCGCCGTGGCGAATTCCGAAAACATCACGTGACCGATGATCAGGACTGCGCCGAGATGCTGTGATCGGGCTGGGCGGACGGTCGCTATCCAGGTCGCGGTTGCTGGCGCTCAGAGATTCTGGTGCATCCAGTCTGTGAGTTCCTTCGACAGGCCGAAGCTCGCCCAAGCCTGCCCATCGACACGAATGACTACCACATCGTCGTTTGTATCGATGTACTTTCTGATCGCGTCCCGCACGTGGTCAGCTGACAGCGTCGTTTCGACGAAAAAGCTGCTCTTCAGCGGCCTTGCCCAACTGGCATACGATTTCAGGTGCTTGATGAGTTCGTCGTAGTTCTGGCCGGCCTTGTTGAGATCGTAGTTCACCCAGTGCACAGCCATGGCGGCTACTTCCGGTCTTTCGGCGGATACGGGTCGTTGCCCGGCGGGATGGTGTCCGAGTCCCGAATCCGGCCGTCTCGACCGTGAATCCGAAGTTCTCCTCCGCCGGCGTTGCCGACAATCTCGCGGCCACGATCAATGGCTTCGGCCTGGGTGTTGTGATGGGTGCTGGCGCGCGATGAGCCCGGCTTGACGACATCCCAGCCGCCATCGGGATTCGGCACCACGTCTCGATTGTTGGGATTGGACATGGCAGATCCTTCCGTTCAGAAGCGGCGTCCTGGAGCCGCGGTTTCAGTGAGACTGATGAAACGGTAAGGACGACGAGCGGCGCTGTCAAGGGCGTCGTTCCGCGCTTGACGCGATTGGCCAAGAGACACTTCATAGGTGGAACTCATGCTGGTAGGGGAGGGACCGCTGACAGACGCGGCCTTCCTGTCGGGACAGGGGCCGGACATCCTAGTTATCGATGCGACCAGGCTGAGCTTCGCTACGCCACTCGACCTCGCAGGGATGGTTGCCACCGCCCACTGGGCGGCCGAAGTCTCCATTGCCGTTATCCTCAAGCTTCCGCAGAACCTTGAGATGGCGTCGTACCTGCAGCGAATGCATGTAGTCCGGCATATGCCGCCGCACACCAAGATCCTTGGGCCGGTTCTTTCCGGCGCCCTTGCGGACGATCCCCTGTCTATGGAGGTCACGCCACTCAACCCAAAGAACATGGATGACCTGGTTGAGCGCGTCGGTCCGCTGGTTACGGACTTCTACAAGGCGTATACGGCGGAAGGTGGCGCCGCAGCGTTTAGAGCGTGCAGTGAATTGATGAGCAACGCAACGGAGCATGGGGTGAGTGGTCGCGGAGCGTTCGTCGCCGTCCAGTTGCATACCGGGACCGAATCCAGGTGTCCTCGCCTCGAGTTCGCGGTTTGTGACACAGGTGTGGGAGTCATGAATCACTTGCGCCGGAACCCTGCGTACGAATACCTCACACGGGACGAAGTTGCGATCTCCAAGGCGATGGAACCCGGGGTGAGCGGCATCAGAGCCGACCGTCGCGGCAATGGCCTGAGCGATTCCGTAGATGGCGCCCGTCCTTTCGGAACAGTCTCGCTCCAGATTCGATCGGGAAAGGGCGAGGTCCGAGTCGCAGGTACGCCCGAGGGTCAGACGCATATCCAAAACAGTCGTCCCGATCAAACGGTCGGCACGTGGGCGTGGCTCACTCATCGATTGGTTGGGTAGGGAGACACTGTGGTTCAATCGAGAAAATGAAACCGGAGAAACGATGAGCACTTCGATCAGTTTCGATGTCTTGCAGTTTGGCAAGTACCCATCCTCGCGACAGGTTGGTAGAGAGGGTCGTGCCTCACTAGACGATCTTCTTGAGACTCATCCGAACATTGACGTCACAATTGACTTCAGCGGGGTGGAAGTCATGAACATCAGTTTTGTCGACGAGTTCGTTGGAAAGTTCTTGACCTCCCATGACTTTGCCGCCGAAGGCGCAACAATCAAAGTCGCGGGCTTGAATTCCGACAATCGCTATTCACTCCTCGTGGCTGTCGAACGCCGCGAAGCAGAGATAGTTGTTGTTGACGACAGCGGCAACTTGGAACTCATAGGCGACAAGATCCTTGCCGAGACCTTCCAGTGCGCCCTGGACCTGTTTTCCTTCAAGGCAAACGACCTGGCAGCCAAGATGACGCTGACTGCACAGAACGCCAACAATCGTTTGAAGCGCCTGGCGAAAGCTGGTGCCGTACGAAAGACTCAGGTCACAGGTTCCGCTCGCGGCGGCAGAGAGTTTGAGTACGAAGCGCTTCCGGTACAGCTCCCGGCCCCTGCTTGAGTTCCGACTGGTTGCCTGGCAGCGCTGATTGATCTACAGCCATGTCACCTTGCTGGATTTGGCCGTCTGTCTTAGGGGTGGCAGGCAGGCTTGGCATCGACCCGCTAGAGCTGTTGCGCGCCGGTCGTAGGTCCCCGGGCTGGGGAATCTTCACTACCAACGACTGGCCCGCGACCCGTCGCCAAGACTGATCCACCCGAAGCAAACCGTTAACAAGGGGCAACATCAACACAGGTCAGAGGCCGGGCAAGGGATACCCAATCCGCTGCCCAACCTGCGGCCTAACTGTCCGATATTGATCGGGTGCCTCGGTCGACGTACTCAAAAAGCAGGTAATCACGACCACGCCCAACCACAGCTCCCGCCAAGAGCTCGGCAGCCGCAGCGGCGTCGTCACGGTACAGCTGCTCAACGAGCGACTCGGCGACCGAAACCGAAGGGCTCCGTTGGCCGTGTTCCAACAGTGACAGGTAGCCCTGAGAAATCCCGCATTCCTTGGCCATGCGCGTCTGACTCCAGCCTCGTGCCCGCCGGCCGCGCCGGATGAGGGACCCGAGCCCAGCGGGAGGCGGGGTTCTTTCACGCGCCGGTTTCATCATTTCCATGGGGTCGGCGGCCGGGCGTCATATCCATGGGTCGGCGACTCCGTTGATCGGGTCATGAGGGCTTCTTTCGTCGAGTTGGCGTGGCAGTGGGGGCAGTTGTCTCTGTCTCTTGCTCCGACAGCGCCAACTGCACTGGCTGGGTGTTCTTCTGTCCAGTTGGTGCAGTTAGTGCAGTGGGAGCGTCTCCCCTAGGGGCTTGCTCTGACTGGTGCTCCAACTGGGTTTCGGGGAGGGACCAGTAGCTGATGCGCGGGAATCCCTGGCTTTCGACGGTGAGGTTGTGGCGTCGGCGAGCGCGTTTGAGGGCGTCTGGTGAGTGGCCGGCTGTATGGCCGTGTCTCTTGATGTCGGCGCTCTTGGCTGTTGAGCCGTTGTGGGACAGGTAGTCGAGTAGCCATTCGCCCGCTTCTGCGGTTGCTGTTCGGTCGTCGGGGTCGGTGCCGGCTCGGCGGATGGCGTCGCTGATGGTGCCTGGGACTTCTCCTGTCCATTCGAGTCGTCCGGTCCAGGCTGTTCCGTCTGGTGTGTCGATGGGGTGGCTGGCGACGGTGAAGGCCAAGGTGGGCAGGTCTCCCCGGCCGAGGTTGTTCTTGGGTGTACCGAATAGTCGTCGGGTGTCGGTTTCGTCGTCTGGGTCGCGGATGACGGTGTGGACGGATCGAGCGACGGCGGTGAAGGCTTTCGATGCCATGACGAGTTGGAGGGGGTCTGTGGATCCACTCTTGTTGTGGTGGATGATCCCGAGGACGGCGACGCGGGCTCGATCGGCGAGTGCGGCTAGTGGCTCCAAGGCTCTGCGCACCTCGCTGTCGCGGTGTGTGTCGAGGTTATTGGCGAGCCTGGACATGAGGGGGTCTAGGACCAGGAGAGCGGCATCGGTTTGCACGGCGAGGATTTCGAGCTGGGCAAGGTCGCGCGGGAGGGTGAGCCCAGTCAGGAAGCGGTCGGCCGTCTTGACTTCGACGCGGTACACGCGGTCCAGGTCTGCGCCAGCTGCCATGAGGCGCGGAACGATCGTGTGCTCCCAGGAGTCCTCGGTGGCACAGACCAGAACGGACTTCGGGTTGCCGAAGTTCTCACCGGGCAGCTGACCCCGCGTTATCAGTGCGATGGACCACGCGATGAGAGTGGACTTGCCTAGACCCTCCGGGCCGGCGAGCAGAGCGATCGTCCCGAGCGCGATTCGCATCTCCCACAGCCAGATCACGCGGCGCGGTTTGATCTCAGATGCTCGGGTTAGCATTACGCGCCGATGCACGTCTGGCTGTTCTGAATCTGGTGCGTTGGCATAGGGGGACGGATCGTCGATCGCGTCATCTTGCGGATCCGCTGGCGGTGGCGGCAGTGGCCCCGGCGTGTGCCAGCGGTCGTCGTGAAGTGCGGTCATGCGGCCGTCTGCTGTTCGGTCTCCGCAGTCGTCAGCTCCAGCGGTGTCTCGGTCGTCGAGTGTCGCCAGAACCGGGCAGCGTTACGGCAGGCTGCGATCTTGATACGCAGCCCTGCTTCCCGAGCCGACGGCTCCTCATCGGTGGCACGCCCAGGCCAGTCACCCGGCCGTGGAAGAGCGTCCTCGAACCGCTTGGCTTGCAACTCCCAGTAGGTCGCCGTTGCGGCCAGGAGTGCGTCGCGGGTAACGCACGCACGGAACATGTCGAGGTAGTCGTCGGTCATATGAGTGCCTCGGTGACGCGGAGCGCCTGGAACGGGCGGCCGCCGTTGGCGTGATACCAGGGACAGGTGTCGTCATGAGCCACTTCGACACGTGGTGCGTTCGGGCGGTCGACCGGCGCCGGAAGCGGCTGCGACCTGGGAGCCAGACCATGACCCGGGAGCGCATTCAACGCCGATGCCACGGCGGCGTTCTTGGTCAGCTGTTCAAGGTCGGTCATGACGCCTCCGATTCCGCCAGCGCAGCCCAGATGTCCTCCGCGGTACACCCAAGAGCCGTAGCCCAACGGTGGACCGGAATTCTGATGTTGCGGCCAACCCGAATTGACGGGATAGTGCCATCTGCAATCGCCTTGCGGACGCTGTCTTCACAGCTGTTGGCGATGATCACCGCGTGCGGGACCACCTTCAGCATCTCTGGGCGGTTCATGCTGGCTCCTCCTGCCGCGATTGCGACTGAATCCAGACGTCCAGACCGCGGCGGGGATAAAGGATCCGGCCGTTGATCTTGATCCAGGGAGGGCCAGTCCCGTGCTTGCGCCAATATCGAAGCGTCTCTGCGCTCCGCCGGACCTTGCTCCCAGCTTCGGCGGGTACCAAGAACTCTTCCATCGCGTTCTCCATTCACTGCTCTTCACGTGAAGGGTCGCGAAACTGCGTTGACAGTGCAACTTTTTAAGAATACCCTCGACACACAATCTTCTTGTTTAGGGAAGGCGCCTCGTGCCCCGTCCAAATAGGCCTCGAAACACGGGTGGCGAGCGGCTCGTAATCAGCCACGTACTTCAGTTGCGCGACAAGGCCGGCTGGTCGAACAGCGAGCTGGCCAGGCGACTCGAACAAGCGGAATGTCCGATTGCTCTGTCGGCCCTCTACAAACTCGAAAAGGGCGAGCGGAAACTAACCGTGGATGAGGTGTTCGGGTTTGCTCGCGTGTTCGATCGGTCGCCAGTCGACCTCGTCCGCGCGGCAACGAACACCGGCACGCTCCCCCGCGAAGCGACCTGGAAGGTAAAACTCCTCGAAGACCTGTTCCACAAGGCCGACCACCTTCGGGACCAGCGGACCGAGGTCACAATGCGACTCGCAGAAATCGACGTCCAACTCGCCGAGATTGATGAAAAGCGCAGGCAACACATGGTGGGACTCCGAGGTGACCTAGTCACGCCCGATTACTCCGACGAAACCTGGGAGCAATTCAGAGACTGGATCCGCACACACTTCTCGGACTGGGATGAGTTCCTGACGTGGTCCGGAATCGCAGAAGAAATTGAGCCCCGTGCAGGGAGGTCAACAAAATGAGCAAGATGAAGAACGGCGTGATCCGGCGCGGCAACACCTGGACCTACGTCGTCCAAGAGACGGACCCGGCGACTGGGAAGAGGAAGCCGGTCTGGCACGGAGGGTTCCGTACGCAGAAGGAAGCCAAGGATGCGCGTGCCGCAGCCGTCTCCGCAATGTCGAAGGGCACATACGTTGCACGACGTAATGTCACGGTGGCCGAGTACCTGCGTAGTTGGATCGAGGGGCACGCGGTCGAGCTGAAGCCCTCGACGGCCATGACCTACAGGGACAAGATCGAGGCATATCTGATCCCGGCGATCGGGAATGAGAAGGTCCAGACCCTCTCCCCCAGTCGCCTGACGACGGTCTTCAAGACCATGGCCGAAGAAGGCGGCCGAGGCGCGGTCCACGGCAAAAGCGGCAAGCCCCTGTCACCGAGGACGGTCGAGTTCGCTCGAGCAATCTTGCGCAAGGCGATGCAAGACGCCATCGTCGACCGTCTCATCGACGTGAACCCGGTCGTGGGGTCGAAGCGACCGAAGCCGGTCAAGCCGAAGCACACCACGTGGACGGCCGAGCAGATCCACGTCTTCTTGGAAGCAGTCGCGGAGCAGCGGCTGTATCCGTTGTGGGCGCTCGTGTTCGCGACCGGAATGCGACGCGGAGAACTCATGGCCCTGCGATGGGGCGACATCGACCTCGACGAAGGCGTCATCTCCGTTGAGCGCTCGGTGACCCAGCTCGGCAAGGAGCGGGTGGCGACGACACCGAAAAACCACGAACGCCGACGCGTCGCCATCGATCCAGCCGCCGTCGCCACCCTGAAGGACTGGCGCAAAGCCCAGGCAACGGAGAAGCTCGCATGCGGCCAGAGCTGGGCCGACCAGGAGGGCCTGCTGTTCACCTGGGAAGACGGGAGGCCACTGCAGCCGGACTACGTCACGAAGAAGTTCCTAACCGTGCAGGCAGGCATCGAGGAGAAGCTGCCGCGGCTGGTCGTGCACGGGATCAGGCACTCTCACGCGACGGTCCTGCTGCGTGCCGGCGTCCCGGTGCACATCGTGTCCAAGCGCCTGGGGCACAAGGACGTAACGATAACCCTGAATGTGTACGCCGACGTCCTGCCCGAGGATGACGATCGCGCGGTCGACACATGGTGGAAGGCGGTGTGGGGAGCATGAGTTCAGGCCTTCCACCCGAGGACCAGCCGCCGGCAGAATGGCGGCGCTTTGCCACTCCAGACGAGGCTGCCGACGCGATACCCGAACCGGACTTGACCGACCCGGCCTCGGTAGGCGTGTTGTTCTACCAAGCGCTTCAGGATCCAAGTGAGTTTCAGCAAGTCTTGGCCTTCCTCACGACGCCAGAGTCTCAGTCCGCGTGGGACGACTTCGCCGAGGCCGGCGAAATGTTGGCAGCGATCGAAGATCACGGCATCGGCACCATGGTCAAAGAAGCACAAGGCGACCCCTCAGTCGCTTACGCCAAGATCCTGCGTGGGATAACCGACAGCTACGAGGTTCTCGACAACCAGATCATCAACGCTGCCGCGGTGATCACCCTCGTCTGGCGGCCTGACTTCGGCCGTTGGATGGTGCACGGAATCGGTGACTCCATCCTTCCGGAGGACGTGCCTCATGGGTGAGTACCGAGAGCGGATTAGCAGATCGTTAGCGAACAGCCCTGGAGCAACCACTGAACCACACCGATGCAATGGCATCGATGCAGGTCAGCGTGGTGGGGAGGGTGGGGCTCGAACCCACGACCCAAGGATTATGAGTCCTCTGCTCTGACCGGCTGAGCTACCTCCCCGGGTTGGCTCATGACCCTACTGCTCCCCCGGTTGGACTCGAACCAACAACCCTTCGGTTAACAGCCGAATGCTCTGCCAATTGAGCTACAGGGGATCGATGCCCGCCGCCCAGCGGCCGGGAGCACGGTGGCCAAGCCTAACAAGTCGTAGCCGTAGTTGCTCCATGGCCTGCGCCTCGGCCCACCGCACTTGGGCGACGGTGAGATTGAGCCGAGAAGCGACGTCGGCATGGGACCGGAGGACGTCATCCGACTCGCCCAGCCGGAACCGCAGACGCATGACTTCGGCAAGGCGAAGCGGCAGGAGCGCCACCAGCGAGTCGAGGTCGCCCCGCACGGTTTCGGGCAGGCGAGCGGCGCCAACCGACGGCTGCAGACCGGGATCGACCGCACCGGTAGTGAGCCCAGATCGGATGGCGGCGGTGATCCACGGCCAGGCGTAGGTGGCGAGGCGGACACCTCGGTCGGGATCGAATCTGTCGACGGCGGCGATGAGCCCCAGCGTCCCGGACTGGAGGGCGTCGTCGATATCAACGGCACGCACCCCCAAGTGCCGGACGCGGAGCGCCACCAGTCTGAGGCTCATCTGCACCAATTCGTCGCGCGCATCCAGATCGCCTGCACGAACCGCACGAGCGAGCGATGTTTCGCGTTCGGCTGACGCGGGGGCCTCGGCGAGAAGTGCCCGCAGGCTCATCCGCGACTCCACATTCGCATGATGCGGTGCGCCAGGTTGGCGATCGCACCGCCGCAGCGCGATATGTGGAGCCTGAGGTGGCCAGGTCGGACTTGTGGACGATCAGGCGCTCAGGGCACGATCGCGCAGCGAGCGGTGTTGCTCTTCGAGAGCGATCAGTTCGCCGAACATCCGGTTGTAGATGTCGGGCTGCTCGACTGGGTTCGTGCGTTGCAACTTCGACTTCACATCGGAGATGTGACGCCCAACCGTTCGTGCCTGAAGTTGGACAAGTGTGGCAGCCACCACGGCGGACGTTGAGGACTCGTGCGCCTGCAGCGGCTGCACGGCCGCGACGGAAAGGATGCGCCGGGCTTCGTCGGTCTCGACGGCTTCGGCAATGCGCGCCACCCAGGATGGGTCTTCCACGGCTGGGAGTCCCAACGTTGCAATGACGCGCCACAGTTCTTGCCCGATGGGATGCGTGAAGTCGTTCTCGGCAAGGTCGCCGGCGAATGCAGCCGCGACCTGCGGGAATTGGATGAGCGCCTTCAGTGCCTCACGCTCATCGGCGTAGGCGGGACCACCGAAACTGGCGACATCGGGCGACGGGGCTACCGCCTCGACGGGTCGCGCGGGTGCCGATGACGGCTTGGCGGAACCCTTGATCTGGCGGAACTCAGCGCGAACCTGATCGAGTTCGACGCCCACCTTTGTTGCAACTTCTCGGAGGAATTCGTCGATCTTGCTCTTGTCGCGAATGGCCGACGTCAAGCGCACCGCCTCACGCACCGCGTCGACTCTCTGGTCGGCACGATCAAGGTCGTAGCGGAGAAGCGTGTTGTCGAGGACGAATCGGTACAGCGGGACGCGGGAGGCCACCAACTCGCGAACGGCAGCATCGCCGTCGGCGAGGCGCAGATCGCACGGGTCCATGCCGCGCGACTCCACGGCGACGTACGTCTGGGCCACGAACTGCTGGTCGCCGGCGAATGCCTTCATGGCGGCACGCTGACCAGCCTCGTCGCCATCGAAGGTGAAGACGACTTCGCCATGCATTGCGTCTTGATCGAGCAGGATGCGCCGCAGGACGCGGGCGTGATCGTCGCCGAATGCCGTGCCACACGTGGCGACAGCCGTGGGCACGCCGGAGAGGTGACAGGCCATCACGTCGGTATAGCCCTCGACGACAACGGCTTGGCTGCGCCGATCAATCTCGCGGCGGGCGAGGTCGATGCCGTACAGAACTTGGCTCTTCTTGTAGATCGGCGTCTCGGACGTGTTGAGGTACTTGGCCTCGACCCGATCGTCGTCGAACAAGCGGCGCGCTCCGAACCCGATCGTCTCGCCGGAGATCTCCCGGATCGGCCACAGCAGGCGACCACGAAAACGGTCGTAGAGCCCGCGTTGGCCGCGCGAGGCCAGCCCGCCGACGAGGAGGTCGTCGTCGGCGAACCCCTTGCCCGTCAGGTGTGCGACGAGCGCATCGCCTGAGCGGGGTGCAAATCCCATGCCGAACAGTTCGGCGGCCGACTGATCGAAACCGCGGTCGCGCACGAACTCGCGCCCAGCCTGAGCTTCTGCGGCGGTGGCGAGGATGCCGGCATAGAACTCTTGCGCCACCTTGTGCGCCTCGAGCAGCCGCTGGCGCTGGCCTGCATCGCGGCGCGGCCCAGCCGATGCGCCTTCTTCGTATCGCAGCTGGATGCCGTACTTGGCGGCAAGCCGTTCGACCGCTTCGCCGAAACTGATGCCTTCGATTTCGCGGAGGAACTTGATGGCGTCGCCCCCGGCATCGCACCCGAAGCAGTGGTAGTAGCCCAGTGACGGTCGGACGTTGAAGGACGGCGACTTCTCGTCGTGGAACGGGCAGAGGCCTTTGAGCGATCCGCCGCCGGCCTTCTTGAGGGTGACGTACTGCTCGATCACTTCGTCGATGCGGACACGCTCGCGGACGAGTTGGATGTCTTCGTCCTTGATCAAGCCCGCCATGGTGCCGCCATCCTAGGCCCTTCCGCCCACACCTAAAGAAGTCGAGAAGCCCACGCTGGCGCCGACATATCGGTCAGGCCGGCGACCTGATCGATGACAACGCGAAGCCGAGCCGCATCGTCGTGCGCGGCATCGAATTCAGGCACCAACTCCGGATCCAGGTCGCGTCCTCCAGACGCGATCAAGGCGTCCACCAGGCCACAGATCATGGCTCGCTGCGCCAGCAACTCCTCGGTCCGATCATCGGATCGCATGATGTAGTGCGCGGCTACCGACTTGAGCACGGTGATCTCGTCACGGGTGGCGTCCGGCAGGACGAGGTTCGCCTCATACCGAACCAGCGGGCCGGCGCCCCACGTGGCGAGCGTTGCATCCCGTACGTTCGTGACGAAACGTCCGATCAATGCGCTGGTCAGGCCCTTGAGAACGGCCCGGGATTCGCGACTACCGGTCACTTCCGACCGCGGCCACTCGGACATGGACTCCAGCCGCTCAAGGGCCGCGGACAGTCGCCCGGCGTCGATATCCGGGTCGTACCATTCCTTGGCCGCGGACTCGATGCCGGCAAAGTCGAGCTCGGATGGGTCGAGGGTGAACCAGCCGCCCACAACTCCGTCCTCGACGTCGTGCACCGAATAGGCAACGTCGTCTGAGAGGTCCATGACCTCGGCCTCGATGGGTTTGCACTGGGCGCGAGCACCTTCGACCACCCACGTGAACACATCGGCATCGTCGGCGTAGACCCCGAATTTTCGCGTATCCCCGGGACCATCGCCACGAAGCCAGGGGTACTTGATGCACGCCGCGAGCGTCGCCCGCGTCAGGTTGAGTCCGACGCTCCGGCCGTCGGTGGCAAACGTCTTGGCCTCGAGTCGCGTGAGCAGCCTCAGGGTCTGGGCATTTCCCTCGAACCCACCGCACGACGCCGCTGCCTCGTTGAGCGCGGCTTCGCCGTTGTGCCCGAATGGCGGGTGGCCGAGATCGTGCGCCAGAGCTGCTGAATCGACGATGTCCGGATCGCATCCGAGGGACGCGCCCAACTCGCGGGCCACCTGGGCCACCTCGAGGGAGTGGGTGAGACGGTTGCGAACGAAGTCGTGCGTGCCGGCCGTCAAAACCTGGGTCTTGGCTGACAGACGACGTAGCGCCGATGAGTGAACGATGCGTGCGCGATCGCGCTCGAAGGGCGACCGACCCGCCCGCTTCGGCGGCTCGGGCACAAGCCTGGCTCGCGCCTCGATGCCGTACGGGTCGATCACGTCCGGAGGGTAGCGCGAAGCGCTACCCGGACGAGCGGGGAAGCCGCTGACACCGCGGACAGCGGAACGACGAACGGTTCATGAAGGGCTCCCGTACGAGGGACGTTCCGCAGCGACCACACGGTTCGCCGGCGCGACCGTAGGCGTCCAGTGATCGCGAGAAGTAGCCGCTCTGGCCGTTGACGTTGACGTACAGCGCGTCGAAGGACGTCCCGCCCTGATCAAGCGCCTCGGTCATCACGTCTCTCACGTTGGCAAGGAGCGATTCGACGTCGGCTCGCCGCAAAGTGCGCGCATTACGGGCGTAGTGCATCCGAGAACGCCACAGGGCCTCATCCGCGTAGATGTTGCCAATACCCGAGATGAGCGTCTGGTCGAGCAATGCACGCTTGATGCCGGAGTCGCGCGTGCGTAGCCGGGCCTGGAAGTCGGAAGGGTCAAACAGGGGGTCAAGCGGATCGCGAGCGATGTGCTCGAGTTCGGGGGGAACGCCATCGTTGTCGACACCCGTGTCAGTAACCATCAGGCCGCCAAAGGTGCGCTGATCCACAAAGAGCAGGCGAGTTCCGTCAGTGAGATCGAACGCGACCCGCAGGTGCGTCGGCTGCACATCGTCGTCGCGAACCAGCATCTGTCCGCTCATACCCAGGTGACACAGCACGGCCGAATTGTTCTCAAGGACAAGCCACAGAAACTTCCCACGGCGCCGCGCGTCAACGACCGTTTGTCCGCGCAGCCGGTCGACGAAATCGCGTAGGCCTGCAGCATGACGCCGAATGGCTCGGGGGTGGAACACCTCGACGTCCCTGATCGTCCGTCCGACAACGTGCTGCGCCAATCCTCGGCGGACGACCTCCGCTTCGGGAAGCTCAGGCATTGTCGGCGCCCTCACCGACCTCGGCATCGATGGCGCGCCAGGCGATTTCTGCGACCTCTTGCTCGGCCTCTTTCTTCGATCGGCCGGAGCCCCCGGAATATCGCCGTTCGCCGATCTGCACCGTGGCAGTGAACTCCTTGGCGTGATCGGGGCCCTCGCTGTGCAGCACGTAACGCGGCACGCCCATCGTGTGGATGGAGGCAATCTCCTGCAGAGACGTCTTCCAGTCGAGGCCCGCACCGAGTTCGGCGGCTTCGTCAATACGGGTGTCGAAGACCCGATGGATCACTTCGGATGCACGCTCCATCCCGAATTGGACGTAGATCGCGCCGATGACCGCCTCGATGGTGTCCGAGAGGATGGAGGCCTTGTCGCGGCCGCCGGTCGACTCCTCCCCCCGCCCAAGCCGGACATGCTCACCGATACCGAGGTGACGGGCCACCTCGGCCAGCGCCTTCGCGCTCACGACTGCAGCCCGCAACTTGGCAAGCTGGCCTTCGGGCAGGTTGGGATGGGACGTATAGAGCGTGTCTGTGACGACGAGCCCGAGTACTGAGTCGCCGAGAAACTCCAGGCGCTCGTTGTTTGGGATCTGCCCGTTCTCGTACGCATAGGAACGGTGCGTCAGCGCATGTTCGAGAAGCGCCTCGTCGAGGTCGGGCACTTCCAGCACATCGCGCAAATCGGCCATGTGCCCGTCACCGAGCGTTCGTCAGAGAACCTGGCGACGCTCGCCGCGCGGGCCGTACTGACCGCACTCCGGGCAGGCATGGTGCGGCACCACCTTGGAATCGCACGCCGGGTTGGCGCACTCGACCAACTGTGCAGCTGTGGTCTTCCACGCCGAACGGCGGTGACGTGTGTTGCTGCGCGACATCTTCCGCTTCGGGACTGCCACGGTTACTCCTTGAGATCTCTCAGGGCCGACCATCTGGGGTCGATCGCTGCTTCATGTGTGTGGTCGGGATCGTCCGCAAGCCGAACCCCACATTCGGGGCATAGTCCCGGACATTCCGGATCACACACCGGGTTCTGCGGCAGTGCGAGCACCACCGCGTCCCGTAGGACGGGTTCGAGGTCGAGTAGGTCGCCGTCAAGCGCCAATTCGTCCTCGCCTGGGTCGGCGTAGAGGTACAACTCCTGGAAGTCCACGACGAGGTCATCGTCGATCGCATCCAGGCACCGCACGCACTCGCCCGTGACTTGCCCCGAGGCGGTTCCCGTTGCCAGGACCCCGTCCATGACCGCCTCGAGCCGCAACTCGATGTCGATCGTCGAACCCTCGGGCACGCCGTAGACGTCGCTGCCCAGGTTCGCCGGCGCGTCGATGTTCAGAGTGTGCGTGCGCTCCGTGCCCGGTCGACGGCCCAACTCGTGGGTGTCGACGACCAACGGTCCGGTGGACACGTCCGCTCCATCCATCGTCGTTCCGACTTGTCGTCACGCATGGCTTGCGTGCAGACCAGCGGAAATCGTATCGCGTGGGCCCAGAGGGAACGAAATCCGTGGGGGGGTGGCTGGGATCTTCGTGCGATCGCTCTCGCCTGAGGTCCCCGAAAATGTTCACAGGCATTGGCCGTGTCTGTTGTGTCTGTCGGTGGCGTCATCTAGTATGGAACATATCTTCGATACAGATGGAGAATCGTTGACGGTCACCCCACTGCCCGCCCCTCGTGCTTTGGCATGGGTTGAGCGCATGCGGTCCGACCTGTCCTCGCCCTTCGACCCGGCCGACCTGTCGGCACGGCAACTGCGGGAGTTGTCGCGTGACCTGTCTCAGGTGCGGGCCATGCTCGACGCCCGCCAGGTCGTCATCGCGCGTGAACTCGACCGCGCCGACACCGCCAAGACTGCCGGGTTCACCTCCACTGGTGCGTTGTTGGCTGGTGATTTCGGGGGCAACCGTGCTGCCGGGGACCGGTTGGTCCAGACGGCGAGGAATCTGCAAACGGCCACCCGCACCGATGCTGCCCTGGCGGCTGGAGAACTGTCGTTGGAGCAGGCCGAGACCATCTCCCGCGCAGTCGCCGACCTCCCCGACAAGTTGAACCAGGCCGAACGCGACCGGGTCGAAACCCGGTTGATCGGCAACGCCAAGACATTCACCCTGGCCGACCTGCGGCGCCGGGTGATGCGGATCGCCGACCTGTATGCCGACAAGGCCGAAGCCGACCGCGACGAAAACACCAAACTCGCCCTCCAAGAAGCCAAGGCGTGGCAGAACACCGAACTGTGGATC
>Ga0081455_10002685_pt1 | contig 21015 bp, 18 predicted proteins | sample TabmetS3T2R1_FD_70207 | JGI IMG/M metagenome (GOLD analysis project Ga0081455, IMG submission 70207) | Tabebuia heterophylla rhizosphere microbial communities from the University of Puerto Rico - S3T2R1 | ecosystem: Host-associated > Plants > Roots > Rhizosphere ...
ATCAACATGGGAGTTACTATGTCTCCACGCTTTCCGAAGGTGCGCTGGATGGCACCGGAGCCCGTTCCCATAGGGACGGCGACGACACCGCTGACGGCCTCAGTTCCCATAATATTGAATGGGTGGAGGCAAATTTTCCTTTGCTCTATTTGTTCAGGCGCAACACCAAAGGCGGCGGAGGTGCAGGCAAATACCGCGGCGGCGCCGGCAGCGAATCGGCGCTGACCGTGCATGACGCCCCCGAAGGCAAGATCAAAGGGGTGGCGCTTGGAGTTGCCGGGCTCAGAAACTCCGGTCAAGGACTATTCGGCGGTTGTCCCGGCGCGCCGAGCTTGCTGATGCTTATCGAAAGAGCTCGCGTCGAGGAAACCATCGCTGAGGACATACCGCCTGACCAACTCGACAAACTCGGCGGCAACAGTAAACTGTTGCCATACTGCGAGTTCGATCTTGGCAGAAACGACATTCTCTACATGCGTATGGCGAGCGGCGGCGGCTACGGGGACCCGCTGTTGCGCGACCCCCAGCGCGTCTTAAACGACGTCGAAGGCGGCGTTGTGTCGCAGTCGGAAGCGCGCGACATCTACGGCGTGGTAATTGATGGCGATGATCCAGTGCTGGATTTGGCAGCCACGGAAAGATTGCGCGCGCGTCTGCGCACGGAACGTTTGCAGGACCCCAAATGAGTCATTTTCTGCGAGAGAATCTGGAGATCGTTCATCTGGATGGCATAGATACGATTCACTGTAGCCAGTGCGGTTTCCGATACTGTCGCGCCGACCAGAATTGGCGGGAGTTCTGCAAGATGCGCCTCTTACCACCGGCGCACGCGGGCAGCCTCATGTCCGTTCTGGACAGCCAGTATATGATGCGGCAACTTTATTGCCCCTCCTGCGCCGCGCTCTTAGAAACCGATTTTATTGAAAAGCAGCAAGATGCAGCGGGGAAGACTTAATCGGCTGCGGTCAAGAACTTACATAGAGATCGAGACGAGTCGGCTCAAGTGTCGATATGATCTTTGCCGGCAACTCTAAAGTTGCGGTCTTCTTTTATACCATTCAGCGGCTTTTTCGTAGGCATGTCCAACCTGAAATACGGTCCCCTCCTGGAAGGGCGGCGCGGAAATCTGCATGCCGATCGGCAAACCTGAGGACGAGAAACCGCAACAAACACTTATGGTCGGGAGCCCGGTCACGTTAAACGGTATGGTATAGCGAGTCAAAAAATTTCCCGCTCGATCCTGGAGGTTGATTCTCTGGCCGTCGGATTCGATATAGCCGCGATTGCATTCTTCGATAGTGGGGGCGGTACTAAACAAGGTCGGCGCGACGATCGCTTGCACTTTTTCAAAGGCGGTGTCGAACTCCTGGCAAAGCAGCCGCCTGACGCGCTGTGCCGTAACGTATACGGGAGCGGGAATCAGAAGCCCGGCGATCAGGGTGTAAAGCAGTCCGGGACTGTAGTCGCGGGGTCGTGTTCTCAGATAGTGATCATGATCGGAATTGGCTTCCGGGCGGGTGCTGGCGGCTTGCAGTGCCGGAACCAAATCCATGTGCGGGATGGTGATCTCTTGGATTTTCATGCCGAGCCCTTTCAGCATCCGCAAGGCTTCCTCGAATGCCTGCCGCACTTCGGGGACTAACGATTGCTCGAAGTATCCCTTGATGATGCCGAGTTTCATTCCTTTCACCGGGCTGCCGATCGGCTTGGTATAATTTGGGACCGGTTCGTCGGAGCTCAGTGGGTCCTGGGGATCGTCTCCCGCTAGCTGCTGCAAAACCAGAGCGCAATCCTTGACGGTTCTGGTAAAGATGCCGAAGTGATTGACCGTGTAACCGCCGGTCCCCTCGACTCCTCCGAGCGAGCTGATCCTACCTAAAGTCGGCTTCAGCCCCACCGTGCCGCACAACGATGCGGGATTTCTGACCGATCCGGCGCTGTCGGTGCCCAGCGATGCGACGCAAAGGCTGGCTGCCACGGCGACAGCGGAGCCGCCGCTCGATCCTCCGGGAACTCTGGTCGTATCCCACGGGTTACGAGAGGAGCCGTAAAATGGGTTGATGCTATTACTGCCCTTGGCCCACTCGTGCATGTTAGTCTTGCCGAGAATAACCACGCCGGCTTCCTTGAGCTTCTCGACTACGGTCGCATCGAAGTCTGGCACCCAGTCCGACAGGATCTTCGACCCGGCCGTTGTGGTCACGCCTTTGACGGCGATATTGTCCTTGATGGAAAACGGAATACCGTGTAGCGGCCCGCGGTAATTTCCTTTGGTAATTTCCCGCTCAGCCTTTTTAGCTGCGGCAACAGCGCTGTCCTCCGTTATCGCGAGGTACGCGTTGAGGAGAGGATTGAGCGTTCGAATTCTGTCCAGATAGCCGCGGGTCAATTCCAACGGGGAAATTTGCTTCTTTCTGATCAGGGGAGCGATCTCGCTGATCGTCAATCCTTCGAGGTCTAACGCCTTCATTTTTTCCCCTTCCTGGCGGTGGACGTTTTTCGGACTCGTTTATCCACTTTCGTCAGTGGCGTTATGCCCGTGACATTGACTTCGAAAAGCGGCCGAAACAAAAGCGCGGCTTCCTCAGCCTGTTTCGCCACCAGATCGATCTCCTCTTCAGTTAAGTTAAATCCGTATTCGACATTGAGTCGTCTGACTGCATCTTTCATAGGTGTTGGTCTTCCTTTTGGTGATTAATGCCCAAATATCGCAAAAATCGGAAGATCATGAAAGGATAAGTTCCGAACTGAATTTTGCGAGGCTCCAGCCCAAGGAGGACAACGCATGGCAGATACGAGTTTGGATTTGCTCCTTAAGGGAGGAAAAGTCGTTACGCGGGAAGGTGTCAAGAGCATCTCGATCGGTGTGAAGGATGGAAAAATTGCTGCGTTGGGGCCGGTTGAAGATTTCAGCTCCGCTCGACAAGTTATCGACGTCACCGGTAAACATGTTCTTCCCGGGTTGGTTGATCCTGAAAATCATCTCGGCACACACCGGCCCGTAAAGGATAGTCTGGCCAGCGAAACAAAGGCGGCGGCGGCTGGCGGCGTTACCACATGGGGAATGATGCAGGCCAGCCCGAAACTGCGCAAAAAGCACATCGACGAGCCTCGGCCCGAGGACGTGGTTCCATTCTCTCAAGTCATGCCGGAGTTCATCGAGCTCGTGGAAAACAATTCTTGCGTCGACATTTTTCTTACGGGATTTATTACCACGGACGAGCAGGCTCTCGATATTCCTCGGGTGGCTCGGGAATTCGGCGTGACCTCCTTCAAGTACTACCTGCATATGATGCAAGGACCAGCGACTCACACCGTTTGGTCCGGCAGGCAGAAAGGAGGATGGCTCGGCTTTGATGACGGAACCATTTATCTTGGAATGGAGAAAGCTGCGGAGATCGGCCCGCCGGGGTTGATTTGCATCCATCCGGAAAATTACGAGATCGTACGTCTCTTCGAGGAACGTTTGAAGCAGGCCGGGCGCACCGATATGGCGGCCTGGGACGAACGGTCGCCGCATTTTTGCGAAGCCGGGCATATAAGGAACTACGCCTATTACGCAGGCGTTGCGGGTTGCCCGCTCTACATCGTTCACACCACGACCAGGGAGTCGATCCAGGAGATCCTAAAGGCCAGGGCGGAAGGTGTTAAGATATATGCGCAAACCGGGCATCACTATCTCACCCTAACTCACGACGTATGGAAGCTCAACGTTCCGCTTCGTGATGAAGCAACTATGACCTACCTCTGGGAAGCTCTGAGAGCGGGCACTCTGGATTGCCTTGGCACCGATCACGTGGATTGGGGAATGTCGCGCGAACAAATGGATAAAGGGAACGTATGGGAAACCAGCAGCGGTTTCCCGTCGCGCGTGGAGGCATACCTACCGGTCATGTTGACCGAAGGCGTTCACAAGGGCCGCATCTCCCTGGAGAAGCTGGTGGAGGTTTGTTGCGAAAACCCCGCCCGGATTTTCGGCGTCTATCCAAAAAAAGGAACGATCAGCGTTGGGTCGGATGCTGATCTTGTTGTCGTTGATCTCCAGCGGACTATGAAGGTCCAACGAGATATGATCTATAGCTCGGCCGGGTGGTCGATATGGGAAGGACAGCAGCTCAAAGGTTGGCCGGTGATGACCATCCTAAGAGGTCAAGTCATCATGCAATGGAAGGAAAGTGCGCCTAGCGCGGAAATCATGCTAGACAAACCGATTGGCCGCTACATCCCGCGAAAGCCCGGCCATCAGCTTTATCCGATCTAGTTTGGGGAAGATGCTTTCGACGAGAATTAACATGATGTTAAGAGGACACTGACGAATTCTTAAGAACGACCATCACACCATCTACGAAAGGAAGAAAGTCATGTTGCGACGGTCTAGCTGCTTACTTCTATTTGTCATGGTGCTTGCGATGTCGCAGTTTGGCTATACTCAACCGTTCAGGATCAGTTACGGAGGCACCTCGGGTTACAACGTTCCAATCTGGGTAACGCAGGAGGCGGGGCTTTTCAAAAAACATGGATTGAACGGCGAACTCGTCATGATCACCGGAGCGTCGCAAAGCATGCAGGCAATGCTCGCCAACGAAACCCAAGTCGCCAACACTTCGGGGTCGGCTCCCATTCAGGCAAAAATCCAGGGAGCGGACGCTATCATCATAGCGACTTCCTATGACCTGATACCTTACGGGGTTGTGGTTCACAAGGACATTCGAACTCCGGCCGATCTCAAGGGGAAAAGGATTGCGATCTCCCGTTTTGGCGGTATCACCGAGCTGGCCGTCAAATTGGCTGTCGAGAAATTTGGATTGAGCGCAAAGGATGTCACTATGATCCAGGCGGGGCCGGACGCACAGAGAATTCCAGCCGTCGCCACTGGCACAGTGGCGGCTTCGGTTCTCGCTCCTCCCGGATTATTTGCCGCCTCCGCACAAGGCTTGATGGTTCTGGCGGACCTCAGCGATCTGGGAGTCAAATATCCCACCTCGTCCTTCTTTGTCATGCGCAATTATCTCGTGGAAAATCGTGCTTCGCTCAAGAAGTTTCTCATGGCGTTAACCGAAGGTCTCCATATCTACATCAACGACAAAGATTTCTCCATGCGCGTCATGCAGAAGTATACGAAATTGAGAGACCGGGAGATCGCATCTAAAACTCAAGATTACTACGGCAAAAAGACTCTCTTGGTTCCGCTGAATGATCCGGCAGCGATAAAAGAGGCCATTCCACCAGACAAAAGCGCGGGTCGTAAGCCCGATGAATTTTATGACAACTCCATAATACAGGAGCTCGTGAAGGAAGGATTTGTGGAGAGCCTCAAGAAGAAATCAAAGTAAACTCGGGAGACAAGCAATGAAGCAAGTCGAGGTTTTATTCAAGAACGGCAAGATCGTGACTCAAGGAAAGATCATCGAAGGGTTTGTTGCCGTAGACGGGGAAAAGATCGTCGCTGTCGGGCAAGGGGAAGTGGCCCCTGAAGCAAGAAAGGTCATCGATCTTAAAGGACGTGTGCTTATTCCCGGGGTCGTTGATCCCGAAGTCCATTTCGGCAGCCATCGCTGGGTAGGCGATGAGTTCGACTCGGAAACACGCGGCGCCGCTGCCTACGGAATCACAACCTGGGGATTTATGCAGCCCAGCGCTAACATGGGACAGCCCTACAAGGCGGAAAAAACCGAAGACGAGGTACCGCTCTATGCCGACGCGTTCGGTTTGTTCAAAGAGCTGGGCGAGGAGCGCTCGATGGTCGACTTTTTTCTCACGCCAAAGATTCTGAAAGACGAGCACGCGTTAGAAATCCCGCGGCTCGCACGTGAGTTCGGCATGACGTCGTTCAAATACCAGCTTCATCTTATGAGCCCCGAGCGCACGGCGACATACTGGCCCCAGCGAAAGAGCCAGGGCTATTTCGGTTTTGACGACGGCACGATCTATCTCGGAATGGAAGCAGTCGCCAAGCTGGGCCCTCCCGGACTGGTCTGCATGCACTGCGAGAACTGGGAGATCGCTCGTCTATTCGAGGAGCGTCTTTTGAAAGCCGGCCGCAAAGAATACAAGGTTTGGAACGAGCGCTCGCCGCATTTTTGCGAGGCGGGGCACGTGCACGCGTATACGTATTATGCGCGCATTCTAAAATGTCCGCTTTACATCCAGCACACGACGACTCCGGAAACCATCGACGAAATTACCCGTGCAAGAGCGGACGGTGCCACCGTGTATGCGCAGACCGGACCTCATTATCTGAGCCTCACCGAAGACATGTGGCGCATCAACGTACCGCTCAGGAGCGTAGAAACCATCGACATCCTGTGGGAAGCGCTCGCCGATGGCCGAATCGACACGGTGGGCAGCGATCACACCAACACAGGTAGACCACGCAAAGAGATGGAAGTGCCCGGCGATATCTGGGCAACGAGAACCGGCTTTTCTTCACGCGGTGAAGCGGCTTTGCCGGTCATGCTCAATGACGGCGTGAACCGAGGACGGATTTCTCTGGTTCGAATGGTTCAAGTCTGCTGCGAGAACACGGCGCGGATCTTCGGGCTTTATCCGCAGAAGGGGGTCATCGCGCCGGGATCGGATGCGGACCTTGTGGTCGTCGACCTCGATCGGAAAGTCAAAGTGACGAGCGACATGGTTCACACCTCCGCGGGGTGGACCTTGTGGGAGGGAAGGGAGATGAAGGGTTGGCCCGTCATGACCGTGCTCCGCGGTCGAACAATTGCGGAATGGCCCGATGGAGGAAAAAGACCAGAAATTGTTGCGAAGCCATTCGGCCGCTACCTGCCTCGATCCCTGCAGAGCTAGCGCAACTTACGTCCGGTTCGGTGGTAGAGAAAGAATTGATCCTGGTGTCATTATAAAAGCGTAGCAGAAGAACTTGGAAAGCATGAAGTAAGAACTCCATTGGGATGCGATGAAAACCTTACTAAAAAACGGAATGATTGTAACGATGAATTCTCGAAAGGAGATCCTCCAAAACTCGGATCTTCTTATAGAAGAGGATCGAATTCAGAGGCTCTTTCCGGGAACCGCCGACAGCGGGAGTGATGTCGATCATGTGATCGATTGCCAGGGTAAGATCATCCTTCCCGGACTCATTAGCGCCCACACTCACCTTACGGGAATGTTCCAGAGAGGTTTGTGGGACGAGACGTCATTCGAAGCCTGGAGCCAAAAATCGGCAGCGACCGAAAAGTTTTTTAATCTTTCACCTGACGATATTCACTCCATCCACAGCGCGGCTTGTATTGAGCTCATCCGCCACGGCGTGACCACCGTTCTGAATATGTTCACCATGCCGTCGAAAGAACCGTTGAAGGGTGTGAATGCCGCTTGTCAGGCTTTTCTTGACACGGGGATAAGAGGGACACTCGCTTTCTCGCTCAAGGATCAGTCTCCCGACGATACCGGGATTCCAACCATCCAGAATTTGGAGTCCTGGGTTTCACTGGCAAAGGAAGCATGCACGCAAGTGAAGAGTTTCGGCCCTGGAGTTACGGTCGCAGTAGCACCCTCGGCGCCGCAGCGATGCAGCGACGGACTCTTGATTGCGTGCCGAGAGATCGCGGAGGAGTTCAAGGTCGGCATCCACACTCATCTCGCCGAGACGCGAAGACATGCGGAGGTCGGAAGAGAATTGTATGGCCAGCCTATAGTGCATCATTTGGAACGGATCGGGTTTCTCAGCTCTGCTCTATCTGTGGCCCATGCGATTTGGCTAAGTGAAGAGGAGATCGATACTCTTCAGAGGCACGATGTCAAGATCGTTCATAATCCATCGAGTAACATGAAGCTAGGCAGCGGGGTAGCGCGAGTCAAAAAGATGCTTAACGACGGTCTGGCAGTTGGATTGGGCGCGGATAGTGTCAACGCCGGCACCATTTATTCGATCTTCGAGCAGATGAAACTTTCAGTGCTGCTACCGCGAAGTCTTTGGGCCTCTGACGATTGGGTTCTACCTGCAGAGGCTTTTGCGATGGGCACAGACGGTGGATCCAGGGCATTACTCCTCGATAGCCTCATCGGCTCTATAGAGCAAGGAAAGAAAGCGGATCTGGTGATTTTGAAACCTTCTATCTCGCTGATGCCAAATAACCAGATCGTTGACGAATTGGTTCTTTGCGAGAATGGCAGTTCAGTGGAGAGCGTCTTTATCGACGGCAGACCCGTCATGCTGGAAAAGCGTATCACCACGACTGAGGAGGAAGCGGTTCGCGCAAAAATTGCCTCCATGGAGCCGAGGATCGCCAGAGTCAAAGCCGAGGTTTTACAAAATCCGTGAAGACAGATTTTCGCTCAGGGAAACTAATTTGTTTGGTGTCAAGGAGGGAAGGGCAAGAACAAGTACCAGAGATATTTTCGTTTGTTCGCTGCGAAAAACATTCGGCCGTTTTTCGGCCAGAGGCAAAAAAATAGAGATAGATAAGGCACTTAATCTGGAACCCTATACTTGCAATAAAACTTCGCCCCAAACACCTCTATGAGCAGCCTGACGTACGCATAATTTGGCGATCCTACTGCGCTGTCGGCGCAGACAACCGGCTCCGAGGCGTTCTTGACGTCGTCCAGAGTCTTATAGCCTGTATCCGATCGGCCAAAACGCTGATAGCGTTAGGCTGGTCGGTTCCGATCCAAGCGAATTTCCCCCAGTCGAATTTAACCTCGGGTTTGCCGAGGAGCTGAGCTTGGTAAAGCGCGGAAGCAATGAGACCGAGGGTAAGCCCATCGGGCTTGACCACGCTATAGACAAGCGGGATTTTTCCAAAGAATCTTCTCCTTCAGCTCTTTGGAAATACCGTCCGCTTTTTGAACTTTGTTACAGAGTGCGGAAAGTCGCAGTCGCCACGCGGGTAGTGCAACGCCAAAACGATCAGATCTGATCCCAGCACTTTGGCCGTATGATCGAGTCCTTCCTCATTGGGTTCAGAGGAGACTTTCGCTTCGAACATAGTCGCTTGGTTTCTTGGGAACACCAGTTGGGTGATGCATCGCTTTGGAGTAGTGATCACTCTACATCCAGTCCAGGTAACCAGGCTACGCCAATCTCGAGAAAACAAATTTAATCCAATGAGTCAAGCACGCTGTGTGAAAAATTATCGGCAATTTGTCGAACTGATCAGTCTCTTCTTTTCGACACCGCGTGGAACCTCCTTAAAGGCCAAGAAACGTCAAAGCGCGTTGACACTTTGAGAAGTGCTGTGTTAGTTACAGCCCGTGGCCAATGCTGTAACAGTTACATCACTCCCAGAAGGCTCCGGCACGCCGCCCTGTCTTTTGAGGCTCCGCGCAATCCTGCAGGTCCTTGCCGGTTCATCACGTACGAATGGCTCACTTCGTCATGTTAAATCCCGCAGATTTTCTGCGGCTCGACGCACAGCAAATCGGCTATCAATGCGGTACGAGCGAAGCAACGGTCGTGCGATTTTGCCAGCGCACCGGTTACAGGGCTTGGAATGAAAAAAACTCGCGCTCGAACTTGCCACGGCAGGGAATCTTAGGAGGGTGCGAATCAAAGGTGAGAAACGTTCTCGCGTGCTCCACTCGCTACCAGACCAAATTAATAGGAGGACAGGACTATGATGGTCAATCCTTACGACGATTCACGGCTGATGTTGGCCTTGCAAATCGATCACTCGCGCGTGGCTGGACTTTTCGCTGCCCATTGGGGAAACAAAGACTTTGCCCGGCCTGAGCCGTACGCGTCTGTTGTATTGGCAGCTCAGGAGCATGATATCGGCTGGTGGGAATGGGAAATGAAACCAGCGACTCTGAATGAGAAAGGGTTTCCGCTGGATTATCATGACGGCAGCCTGAAATATCTGGGTCAGCTGCGGCTCGATTTTTATAAGAACGCCGTCGATCACGTGATGCAACGGGATCCGTATTCAGCGCTTTTGATGGCGATGCACGGCGTCGCGCTCATGAACGCAGGCTATGGTAAGTACGCGTATCCGCCGGATCGCTCCGGCGACCCGCGAGTGAAAGCTTACATCGATGACCAGGAGCAGCTTCGGACGAGGTTGCTGGAGCAGCTTCGTAAGTCGGAGCAGTTCGAGAGCTTTACAACCGATGAACAGGTATGGACCAACTACGAGTATATGGAGGTATTCGACCAACTTGCCCAATTTGTCTGCAATCGGCATCCGCTCAATAGCCAATGGCGCAAGCTCGGTCCGACCAATACGCTGAACGACGTCGATGTCCCCACCAAGCCCGGCAGTCGACCCACTAAAATCACTGTTGATACGGTCTCTGAAAACCGGGCTATTCTGAGTCCTTATCCATTTGATGTGAATCCCCTGATCGTTTCTTTTCCCGCACGCCTGGTTCCGAGAAGAAGCTACGCGGATCCTGAAGACTTTCTGCGCCATTTTTATACGGCCGAGCGGATCGTAGTGAGTCACACGTTGAGTGCCTCCTGAGATCATGAATCATTTTAGATAAGCGCAGGCGGGGGAAATTGCGGCCGCACGAACGGACGCGTACCAAGGAGGACGGTAAAATAATGGCTAACTATCGGGTGATAGGAAAGCCGGTAGAACGGGTTGATGGCCCGGAAATGCTCTCCGGCCAGGCGCTGTATGGCCCAGACATGAAGCTGCCCGGTATGTTATGGGGCAAGATTTTAAGAAGTCCGATCCCTCACGGTAGGATTTTACGGGTCGACGTCGAAAAGGCAAAGAAACATCCGGGAGTTAAAGCGGTGATTTGGGCACAGGACGTGCCGGCGCGCCGGTATGGTTATGCGATTGAGGATGAATACATTTTCGCCATCGATAAAGCCGTCTACGTTGGACAACCGGTAGCAGCTGTGGCGGCCGTTGACGAAGAAACGGCAGAAGAGGCTCTTTCTTTGATCGACGTCGATTACGAGGAGTTGCCTGCCGTTTTTCAGGCCGAGGAAGCGCTCCGTGATGAAGCGCCGTTGGTTCATGAAGTAGACAAATACAACGCGAGATCCGTCTATCTGGCTTCCTGGCATCCGGTGCCAGGCACGAATATCATTCATCAAGCCTCCAACCAGCGCGGCGATGTCGAGGCGGCCTTGAAGAAGGCTGACTACGTTTTCGAAGATACTTTTCGCGCCAGCCAAATCCACCACAGTTACATGGAGCCGCACGCCACCCTCGTGGCACTGCGTGGCGGTACGGTCACCGTCTGGACCTGCTCCCAAGAAGTTTTTGAGTTACGAACCGTCATGGCCAGTCTTTTCGGTGTGCCGGAAAGCAAAATGCGGGTGATCTGCACGAAAGTCGGCGGAGGGTTCGGCGGCAAGATCGAACCACGTCTCGAGCCGATCACAATCGCGCTGGCGATGAAAAGCGGCAAGCCGGTGAAAATCGTCATGACGCGGACCGATGAATTTACCGCAACTGCCGGTTCGACGCCGGCGACGGTAAAGCTCAAGACCGGAGTCATGAAAGATGGAACCCTGGTTGCAAGAGACATCAGTTTTATCTGGAATACCGGCGCACACGCAGAAGGCTTAGCGCCGAGCAATCGAGCCATGAAGGATGGCATCGGTCCCTATCGCATCCATGACATTCGTGTAACCTCCACCCTGGTGTATACCAATCGCGTTCGCGGCACACAGCTAAGGGGGCTGGGAGTGCCGGAAGGAGCTTTCGCTATCGAATCGCAAATGGATATGATTGCGGAACGACTCAAGATCGATCCATTGGAGTTGCGTCTGAAAAACATACTTCAGGAGGGCGACATCAATTCCATCGGCGATGTCGTGCAGAGTATCGGGTTGCGCGAATGCCTGGAGAAAGTCGCAGCGGAAATCGGTTGGCGCAAACCCAAAGACAAAAACGTTGGGCGAGGCCTCGCGGTGATCGCCAAATCTCCGACCACACACTCGAGTATTTCGGGTGCCCATGTGCAGTTCAACGAGGATGGCAGCGCCCAGGTGTTAGTCGGTGCCTCCGAATTAGGGCAGGGCATGTGTGTAGTCTTATCCCAAATCGCAGCCGAGGAACTTGGGATTCCGGTGGAAGCAGTGGGCATCACGTGTGCGGACACGGGCGCGACGCCCTACGACCGGGGCACCTTCTCGAGTCGGGTCACTTTTTACACCGGCATGGCGGTCAAGAAGGCTGCCGAGGATGCGAAGCGACAGTTAGTCGAGATGGCATCGAAGATGTCTGAAATTCCCGAAAGTGATTTGCTGGTTGAAAATCAACGGGTCGTATCGAAGAGTCACGCGGAAATTGCGCTCTCATTCAGAGAAGTTCTGGAGCAAGCTCACAACCGGGAAAAACCGATCTTGGGCAGGGGGTGGTATGGCGGCAAAGGCGACTATCCGTCTCTGCCGCACAAAGTCCATGGAAAAGAATACGTACCGGGCTGGAAATACGGCGCTCAGGCGGTAGAGATCGAGCTCGATGATGAGACCGGAATGGTCAAAGTAAGAAAGGTCGCTTCCGCGCACGATGTCGGGACGACCTTGAATCCGATCGGCGTCAGCGGCCAGATCAATGGCGGGGTTGTCATGGGCCTCGGATACGCCTTACATGAGAGACTGCAGTTTGACGAAGGTAAGGTGATCAATCCGTCGTTCATGGATTATAAAATTCCCTCCTCGCACGAGATTCCGGAGATTGTGTCAATTCCCGTGGAGGTTCCTCTCCCCGAGGGCCCTTTTGGCGCAAAAGGCATCGGGGAACTGGCGGTCGTTGGTGTCGCTCCGGCTATCGGGAATGCGATTTATGACGCGCTCAAAGTCCGAATCAAGGAACTCCCGCTGTTTCCCGAACGCGTGCTGTCCGCGATTGAGGATGCAGGCTCTGCGGAACATTGAAAGCACAACGCCAAGGGACGAAACGGCCAAGACCGAGGACTTCGTCGAGGCCGGATATGGCTATTTTCGCGTAACTGGGACGAGCAAACGCTGCAATCACGCTCAATCATGAGGGTGAGCTGGAGGCCCGACGATGCCTTTCAAGGACCTAAGAGAATTTCTCGCGCTTCTCGAAGAAAAAGGAGAGTTGCTTAGAACCAAGAAACCCGTCGACGTTAAATTCGAGATTTCCTCTTATATTCGTAAGACCAGCGATGAACACGGCCCGGCATTGCTGTTCGAGAACGTCAACAATTTCAATATGCCCGTGCTGGGAGGGGTCTTTGCTACCCGCGAAAGGGCTTTGCTCGCGCTGGAAACGTCGCCTGAAAACTATGTTAATAGATTTCAAAACGCTTTAGACCACCTCTTGCCGCCAAAGTTGGTTTCCCGCGCTCCGTGCAAAGATGTTGTCCGCACTGGAAAGGACGTCGACCTAGCGACGCTTCCCATCCCGATTTTTTCCGAGAAAGATCCAGGGCCGTTTGTGACTCTTGGCTTATGCATCAGTCGGGATCCAAAGAGCGGCGGCAAGAATACCTCGATTTACCGGCTGCAAGTCAAAGGACGGAACCGACTGGGTATCATGGCGCAGCAGCTGGTTCGTCAACTGATTGAGGCAGAGTCGATTGGAAAAGGGCTTCCCATCGCGATCGCCATCGGGACCGATCCCGTCATTCCTCTCGCGACACAATGGATGGCGCCTTACGGCACTGATGAGTTGGCGCTAGCCGGAGCGTTGCGGAGCGAGCCGGTGGAAGTGGTTAAGGCGGAAACCGTTGATCTCGAGGTTCCGGCAACCGCTGAAATTATTATCGAGGGAGCCGTTCTTCCCAACGTCCGGGAGGAAGAAGGGCCGTTCGGGGAAGTGTCCGGGTATTATACACCTTCGAATCCAAAGCCCATTATTGAAGTGAGCGCGATCACCCATCGCAGCAATCCGATCTATCAAGCGGCGCTCACCGGCATGCCGACCACCGAGAATCATATTCTCAAACAATTGCCGTTGGAAGCGAGTTTTTATTGGCAGCTGAAGAAAGAATTTCCGGGTGTGACAGCGGTTCATTTTCCCGCGGCGGGCACCGTCGGCATGACTTGCGTGATTGCGATGAAGCAGGCTTATGAGTGTGAGGCGCGAAACGTGATCGCGGCGATGATCGGCTCCCGACGGAATAAGATTACGATTGTGGTCGATGATGACGTCGACATCTTCGATATGGAAAAAGTCTGGTGGGCGATTGCTACGCGGACACAGGCCGATGAAGACATCATCGTTTTTCCCCGCGTGGTAGCCACGGCCATGGATCCCTCGGTGCGCAAGCTCCATGTCGGCTCTAGCCTGGGCATCGACGCTACCAAGCCGTTCGGTCAGCCCTTTCCCGAAATGGTGCGGGTGCCAGGCGCGGAGAACGTTTCGTTGAACGATCTCAAGTAGAGAGAAGACCGGTTGGCGGCTTGCTACTTTGCGGGACGATCCTGATATGAGAAGGAGCAGCAGATGAGATTTGAAGGGAACTTATTGATCACCCGGCCGGTGGAAAGGGTCTGGGAATTTCTCTGGGACATTGAAAAGATGTCGCGCTGCATACCGGGATGCCAGGGGGTCAAGACTCTAGTCGAGCGGGTAAAATACGAATTGAGTGTGAAGGACAATGTGGGTCCGATCACGGTGCAGTTCGCGATGTTAGCGGATGTCAAGAAGATGGAGCCGTTTAAGCGCCTCGAGATCTCCCTGGAAGGCAAGGATTTCAAGGCGGGAGGCGTCAGACAAACCATGGTGCTGGCGCTCATCCCGAAAGGCAACCAGACAGAGATTGACTTTGAAACCAACGTCAATGTGTTCGGGAGACTGGGAACTCTCGGCTATCCTTTTGTCAAGAAGAAGGCTGAAGCCGTCATTCAAGAGTTTGGAGAAAAGGTCAAAAGCGCGATAGAAGCAAACTCGTGAGGAGCGTGGAAATTAACCATGGACAGGAAATTAATCAGGCCCGACTCAATGGAAGAGGCGTTGAGCGAGCGGCAGAAGTATGGATCGGATGCGATGCCGATCGCGGGAGGACAATCCCTCCTCGTGTTGTTGAGGAATAAGCTTGTCGATCCGAAGATCTTAATCGATCTGGAAAGGCTCGCCGAGCTGCACGGGCTGCAACGTCAAGCCAACGTGATTTCGATCGGAGCGATGACGACGATTTTTACTCTTGCATCGTCTGCCGACGTCGAGAAGGCCGCTCCGCTCGGGCAGGCCGCCGCCAAGGTCGGATCGACAGCGATCAGGAACCTAGGAACGATCGGCGGCAACGTCTGTCACAACGAGCTCGGGGCGGACCCGCCGCCGTCACTCCTGGTTCTGAATGCCGTCGCGGAGCTCCGGCGCAAAGATGGCACGAGAAGAGTTCCGCTGGGCGAGTTCTTCCGCAGTTATTTTGAAACCGTAGTCGCCCCTGAGGAGCTTCTCTGCCGGATCGAAGTCCCAGTGTTACCGAACGGAGCCGCGGGAGTCTACCTCAAGCATGCCATCAGCTCCGAAGATCTCGCGATTGCAGGAGTCGCAGTTGTTATCATTCCCGACGGCAACAAGGGAGGCGCGGCGCGAGAGGTAAGAATCGGCTTGGGGGGAGTCGCGTCGGTGCCGTTTAGAGCGGCGAAAGCTGAACGAACGCTTGCTGGAGCCGTGCTCAAGGATGAAGCGATCCGTGAAGCGGCGGAGATTGCTTCTTCCGAGGCCGACCCGATGACCGATCCGCACGCTTCCGCCGATTACCGCCGAAAAATGGTCAAAGTACTCGTGCGCCGGGCGATCGTGGCCGCCAAGCAGCAACTGGAAAGGAAAAGCAATGGCAAAGCTTAAACTGCAGATTAACGGCGAGGAGATCGAGACGGAGGCAAAAGAGGCGGCGTTGCTCCTCGATGTGCTCAGGGAAGGGCTGGGACTAACGGGGACGAAGCGAGGCTGCGAGACCAGCCATTGTGGCGCCTGTACTGTATCGATGGACGGAATGGCCGTCCACAGCTGCGTGGTGCTTGCGGCACGGTGCGAAGGGAAAGAAATCACGACCGTAGAAGGCCTGAGCCAAAACGGCGAGCTGAGCGAGCTGCAACGACTATTCCTGAAACACGGCGCGCTTCAGTGTGGTTATTGTACGCCGGGGATGCTGATGGCGGCGACCGCTCTGTTGCGCCGAAATCCGAACCCCGGCCTTGAGGAAATCAAGATCGGGCTCGACGGCAATCTGTGCCGGTGCACAGGTTACACGGGAATCTTCGAGGCGATCCAAGCGTGCGCCCGGGGCCAATAGGAGTCTCTGTCACTGTTGGTCTAATCGATTTGCCGGAAAGGTAGCGATCGGGATGCAGACAAACAAGCACGCTAAAGGACGAGGCTTCTCATCGGTCGGCAAACCCGCGCCCCGTATCGAAGGGACCCGGAAGGTTTCCGGTAAGGCGCTCTATACGGCGGATACTCTACTTCCGGACATGATATGGGGCAAAGTTCTGCGTAGCCCTTATCCCCATGCTCGGATCGTCCGGATCGATTCTTCACGAGCAAAGTTGCAACCGGGAGTGATGGCGGTGCTTACCGCATCTGATATCCCAAATGTTTTAACCGGTCGCCGCCTGCAAGACATGCCCATGCTGGCGCGGGATCGGGTGCGCTTTATCGGCGAGAAGGTTGCCGTAGTGGCGGCACAGGATCGCGATGTCGCCGAGGAAGCAACGCAAATGATCGAGGTAGAGTACCAGGAATTGCCGGCCGTGTTCGATCCTCTTGTCGCTATCACCGAAGGCGCGCCCCAGCTCCACGCGGAATTGAAGAGTTACAAGGGACTACCCAAGCTCGCCTCTTCGATCAACAACGTCTATTCGCATGACCAGTGGCGGATCGGAGATGTCGAACAAGGATTTCGCGATTCCGATCATGTTTTCGAGGATACCTTTACGACCCAGCATGTTCATCAATCGTATCTGGAGCCGCATTCGAGCGTCCTTTCTATCGACAAAGAAACGGGAGTTGTCCACGTCTGGGTCAGTAACAAGGCGCCGTACCAGACCAAGCAAAGTCTTTCGGATGCGATCGGTGTCCCCGCGGCAAAAATTGTCATTCACGTCTCGGCGATAGGCGGTGACTTTGGAGGAAAGGGTGCGCTCATGGACCTCCCCCTCTGTTACTTCCTGGCGCAGCGAACCGGCCGTCCGGTGCGCATGATTATGACCTATAGCGAAGAGCTCATGGCTGGGAATCCGCGTCATGCTTCGGTTATCGTCGTGAAGACGGGCGTGAAAAGAGACGGAGCGCTCGTGGCGAGGCAGGTCCGAGCTTTTTGGAACGGTGGTGCCTACGGCGCGATGAAGCCGATTCCGTCGGTGAACTTGCCGGGCGCGGTTAAAGCCACGGGTGCATATCGTATTCCAAACGTCAGGATTGACTCGTACGCAGTCTATACCAACAGCGTGCCCTGCGGCCATTTTCGTTCTCCAGGTTTGGTTCAACTTGCGTTTGCCGGCGAATCCCAGATGGATATGATCGCCAAGTCACTGCACGTCGATCCTCTCGATCTCAGGCTTCAAAACGCGCTCCGAGATGGCGACCCGACTCCCAGCGAGGGTAAAAACGGCATGGTCGATGTCAAGTGCCGGGAGGTGCTGGAGTCGGTCGCCGATTCTGCCAATTGGAAAGGATTCAAGAAGTCTCCCGGGGTAGGGCGAGGGCTGGCGCTTTCGTATCGAAACGTCGGCATCGGTGATGCCAACGCTCGATTGAGCGTGGGACCCGATGGGATCGTCTCGCTGTTGATCACCTATGCCGATACCGGCACTGGAGCACACACAATTCTTTGCCAGATGATCGCCGAACTCTTGGAGATTCCACTCGGTCAGGTGAAATTAGAGGTCGGCACAACCGATTGTTTTCGCTTTGAAGCCGGCACCGGAGCGAGCCGGGTGACATTCGTGTTGGGACAAGCCGTGTTGAATGCCGTCGATAAGTTGAAGGCTCTGATACGGGATTGGGCGGCGGCAATGCTGGGCGTATCCGCCCAGGAGATTGCGCTGGAAAAAGGCCGGCTGGTGTCGAAGCGTCAGCGCTCGCGATCTTTGTCGCTCGCTCAAGTTGCGGCCGCGGCGTCAGCTAGTGGCGAGCCGCTCGAAGTCGAAAGTTATCACGAAGCGACCGAGACTCCCGCCGAAGGAGTGTTCACAGCTTGCGTGGCTGAGGTCTCCGTTGACACGGAGACCGGTCAGGTCCATTTGCGCGAGCTCAATACGGTCCATGACGTCGCGACGATTCTGAATCCGGTCGGCCATCAGGGGCAAATCGACGGCGGCATCATTCAGGGAGTCGGTTATGCTCTCACCGAAGAGATGGTGATGGAAGATGGGCGGGTCGTAACCTTGAACCTTGGCGAATACAAGATACCGAACATCAAGGACTTGAGTCCCTTGCAGACGACCCTCGTCCGCGGCAATGCGGGCGCGGCGCCGTTCCAGAGTAAAGAGATCGGTGAGAGCGCCATCTCCCAAGTCGCGCCGGCCATCGCTAACGCCGTCTATGACGCGGTGGGGGTGCGGATCATGGATTTGCCCATTACGGCGGAAAAGATTTTTAGAGCGCTGCGGGATCGCAACCCCGAAGATGATGCGAGCTCGCGCGAGGTGGTTCCGGGAATCGTTTGAAGGGGTCGCTGGTTCTGGACGGAGCGTTGGGCGCAAACCTTTTGGGGATGTAGCCATGATACGTTTGATTGTGGTCTTTGTGTTGGTTTGGCTGGCTCCGGGCTTCGCGGCCGCCCAGCCGCTCAAGGAAATCCGAGTCGGGTCGAGCAATATCAGTGTCACCAACGTGGTCGCCTACTATGCGCGAGATCGGAAGTTTTTCGAGGCTGAGGGTTTCGACGTCAAAATAATCATTATCAAAACGGAAGCGACGCTGCCCGCGCTGGTGGCGGGGGATTTGGATTATTCAACTTTGAGCACCTCGGCCATCGAAGCCGCTCTCAACGGCTTGCCGCTGCGCGTCATCGCCATCACCAACAAGTATCCTTTGCTGGGTTTGGTGGTGCGCAAGGGAATCAACAATGTCGCCGACCTTCGGGGCAAGAAATTGTCGGTCAGCTCCTTCGGCGGAGCGACCTATGGCGCGGCCGTTTATTTGCTCAAGAATCATGGGTTGAGGCCGAAGGAAGACATTACGATATTAGCCGGCGGTACCAACTCGATAAGGATCGCGGCGCTGAGACAGGAAGCGGTGGACGCGGCGCTGTTGAGCTCTCCGGAAGATATCAAGGCGGCGGGGGAAGGACTCCGTATTCTCCTGGATGTCGGCAGCGATTATCGGCTCCCATGGGGCGGTATCAGCGCTACTCCGACGAAAATTCAACGTAGCCGCGCCGATACTGAGAAGTTCGTGCGTGCCATCCTGCGCGCGACCCGAGCCATTACCGAATCCCAAAACAAGAACGATGTGACCGGCTGGATCGGAAAATTCTTCAAACTCGACGGCAAAATGTCGGATGAGTTTTATCGCAGGTTAGTGCCGTCTCTGAACCCCAGCGGTATCGTCGAGCGGAATAAAATAAAACTGGTTATCGACAGCGCCCTGGAGCGGGGCTTGACCGACAAGCCCCTCGATCCCGACACTGTGGTTGATTTTTCGATCACGAAAGCGCTGCGCTTTTGAATGCTGATTGGATTCGCACAGAGAACTAGCCCAGACTCTCATGACCGAGGAAAAGGCACGACACACTGTAGACCGAGAAGTGAGCGTCGAAGCGAGCGGGCACAGGAGTGTAGAGCTTCAATGACTTCTAGGGTTCTTGGCTATCAACTCGCATTTCTTCCTCGCTGTGCGCTTCACTACTCCAGTTTGCGGGGCCCCCTCAAGGCACAGGCTCGTTGCCCGCGAGCGGAGAGGCTCGCTTCTCGGTCGGTCTTCTGCGAATAATCGAGGCTAGAGGAGAGCTTCCATGAATGTCGAGGCCAGTGAGGCTATTGTCAGAGGACTCAAATCCGCCGGCGTGGACTTGGTGGCTATTTTACCTGATCACGGGTTTGATCGGGTGCAAAAGAGAATCGCCGAGGACCAGAGCTTTACCTTCGTTCCCGTCAGCAACGAGGGGATCGGCGCCGGAGTATGCGCGGGGGCTTTTTTCGGCGGCAAGAGCCCTGCTCTCATGATCCCAACCTCTGGTCTCTTAGTGGCGAGCTGGCCTCTGGCGAGCTTGCATAATCTATGGAACATCCCGCTGTTGTTGCTTATCCCGTTTCGCGGCGACGTGGGAGACGCTCAACCGGTGATGAGGACCTACAACTTCACCACCGAGCCGATTTTGCGAGACCTGCAGATACCCTATGTCATCGTCAGGGAGGTTGCGCAGGTTGAGGGCGCCATCAAAGATGCCGTCACGTCTTCGTTCGCCTGGCAGAATCCGATATGCCTGTTGTTTACAGGGGAGACGTTGCGATGAAGAGAATAGATTGTCTCAAAGTGCTCGCAGGAATCACCCGAGAAAACGATTTGGTTGTGACCAATCTGGGCAATACTCCGCACGAGTGGCAATCCGTGCGACCTTCCCGGGCCAATCTTTACGGAATGAACTTGGGCGAGTGCACGCCCGTGGCTCTGGGCCTCGCCCTGGCCTTGCCCAACAGGCGGGTCATTGCTTTGGATGGAGACGGAAATCTTTTGTTGAATTTGGCATCCCTGGCGGACACCGCTTATCATAACCCGGCCAATCTCCGGATCCTTGTCTTCGACAATCAAGCCTACGAATCGCCTGGGGGTATGCCGACCGCGACGGCACATGGCGTCGATCTGGTGCAGATTGCCAAAGGATGCGGGATTCATAAAAGCTTCACCGCCGCGACCATCGAAGACTTCGCCGAGAAGATCAAGCTCTTCGAAGAAGATGGGTTTTGCTTTCTGGTGGCAAAAATAGAGACCGGAACGATCGAGCGGCCGCCCTACGCCAGCCTCGATTATAAATACAATAAGTATATTTTTACCACTTACATCGAAGAGACCGAGAAAAAACCCGTTCTTAGATTGCGTTCTCGATCTCCGTTTACGGAAAAATGATGGTGCAAAACTGGTAGGAGGAACGCTCGTGGCTAAACCTCTATCGATGACCGTCGTGATTCTTTTGGCATTGTTTTATCCCTCTTGGATCCACCCGCAGTCG
>Ga0081455_10002686_pt1 | contig 21012 bp, 26 predicted proteins | sample TabmetS3T2R1_FD_70207 | JGI IMG/M metagenome (GOLD analysis project Ga0081455, IMG submission 70207) | Tabebuia heterophylla rhizosphere microbial communities from the University of Puerto Rico - S3T2R1 | ecosystem: Host-associated > Plants > Roots > Rhizosphere ...
GCTCCACGCGAAGACGGGCGCCACGCGCCGGTGGGTCTCCTCGCCGACGAGGACCTTGCCCGGTTCGGCGAGCGACTGCAGGCGGGCCGCGGTGTTGACCGCGTCGCCGAGCGCGCCGTACTCGACGCGGCTGCCGGCGCCGACCGAGCCGACGACGACGGGCCCGGTGTCCACCCCTACCCGCACGCCGAACCCCCGCACGCCGAACGCGCGCTCGACCTCGCCCGCGTAGTCGGAGATCTCCTCGGTCACGCGGATGGCCGCCCGAACGGCACGTTCGGGGTCGTCCTCGTGCGCGGTGGGCGCGCCGAACAGCGACAGCACGCCGTCCCCGGCGAGGTCCTTCACGGTGCCGCCGAACGCCTCCACGGCGGCGATCGCCCTCGCGACCGCGTCGTTCACGATGACCCTGGCGTCCTCGGGGTCCAGGCGTTCGGCCAGTGCGGTCGAGCCCACGAGGTCGGCGAACATCGCCGTGACGACCCGCCGCTCCTCGCGCATCTCCCCGCCCACGCGCGGCATTCTCCCATCAGGGTGCGTCGCGCCCCCGGTGACGTTCGTTACACGCCAAGGCCTCGAGGGCGCTCAGCGGGTCTCTGCGAGCGGGACGAGCGCCTCGGCGTCGGCCCGGATGCCGGCCGCGTCCTCCAGGCGCGCGAGCCAGGACGCCGGAAGGCCGGTGGCCCCGTCCCGGGCGCCGAGCAGCGATCCGGCCACGGCCGCGTTCGTGTCGGCGTCGCCCCCCAGGGAGACCACGCGCGTGAGCTCGGTCTCGGCGTCGCCGCCGCGGACGAGCGCCTGGAAGGCCACGCCGGACGTGTACAGGCAGAAGCCCTGGTCGGGGCCGTCGATCGCGCGGGCGGAGCCCGCGGCCTCGACCAGGAACTCGAGCTCCTCGCCGCCCTCGAGATCCTCGACCGCGGTCAGCGCCGTCCGCGCAGCGTCCTCGGCCGGCTCGCCCCGAACGAGCCCGGCGACGCCGAGCGTCACCGCGAGCACCGCGGTTCGGCAGCGGCCGTCGTAGTGGGTGAGCGCCGATAAGGCGGGCGCGTGCTCGTGGAGCTCCGCGGGGCGGTTCGCGTACGCCAGGCCGAGCGGCGCGCAGTACATGACCGAGCCGTTGCCGGCCGAGACCTCGGGGCCGCGTTCGGACCAGATCAGCCGGGCGGCGGTGGCGGCGTCCTCGCCGGCATCCACCCGCCGGAGCACGCGGCCGACGAGCGTGCCCACGTCGGGGGGTTCGGAGCGGAACCACTCGAGGTGCCGTTCGACGAGGTCGGCCGGGTCGAACCCGCCTCGGGCCGAGAGCGACCGCACGAGGTTGCGGGCCATCGCGGTGTCGTCGGTCGTGGAGCCCGGTGGGCGGCCGAGCCAGGGGCGTTCGAACGCCGGGAGCGGGTTCGGGACGTTGCGAGAGCGCAGGAACTCGAACGGGGCGCCCAGGGCGTCGCCGAGCGCGAGCCCCAGGAAGCTGCCGACGACGCTCTCCTCCAACGTGGGCATGCACCATCGTAGGTGCACGCTCACGCCGGACGGCCTCAGGGAGCCACGTCGGGACTACAGGTGACGAACGCGACCCTGTTCCATTCCGGTGCGTTCATGTCGATGTCCGTCACCGTCAGATCGAACACGTACGCCCCCTTGTCGTTCAACGCCGGCTCGGGCAGATCGAACCCGTGCTCACTCACGCACGAGACGAAACGGTCGACGCGCTCCTTCGACAGTCCAAGGATGAAGTTCCCCGAGGCGGGAAGCGGCAGTCGGCACGTCACGAACGCGGCCTCACGCCACGCGTTCGAACCCACATCCACCACGCTCGGGTCGACCGCGATCGTCCAGCCATCCGGCGTCCGGACCGGATCGCCGATGTCGAACCCGTGGGCGCGCATGCACGCGACGTGGTCACGCAACTCCGTGTCAGGATCGCCGCCTGTCTCGCCGGACTGAGAGTCGGACAGCAGGTAGCTCACCAACGTAAGCGACGTCTGCGGGACGCCGGGGTCGGCCTCACGACCATCACCGGGCACCTTCGATGCGCCGATCACGCCGACGGCCAGCGCGATGACCAGCCCGACCGATCCGAGGGCGGCCGCTCCGAACGCCGCGTTCCTCGATCGTCGCCGATGCACCCGGCGCTCCACGACGGGAGGCGCCTCGGGCCTCATGGAGAACGCGTTCGCGTGGCGGCGGAGCATCGCCCGCACGTCAGGTTCGGATGTCTGCATCTCCGATCATCCCCTCTCGCATCTGGTGCAGGCCTCGGGACACCGAGGACTTGACCGTTCCGACCGCACAGCCCAGGACGCGGGCCGTCTCCCGTTCGGACAGGTCCTCGTAGAAGCGCAGGACGATGGCAGCACGCTGTCGATATGGGAGCGTGCCCAACGCCCGCCACAGCTCGTCCCGACCGCCGAGATCGGGCTCAGCGTCGGTCGGGGGCACGGGATCCGCTCCCCCTCGTCGCACGTACCCGCGCTCGTGCCGGAGCCGCCTCCAGTGCTTGCGCGCCAGGTTCACGATCGATCGCCGCAGGTACGAGGCGACCACCGCGTCATCCCTGATCGAGCCCAGCCTGCCCATCAGCCGGACGAACGCTTCCTGAGCGAGGTCCTGGGCGAGCTCCGGATCGCCCGTGAGCAGATAGGCGACGCGGCCGGCCCGGGGCGCGTGGAGCGCGTAGAGCTCGGCGATGCGAGATGACCGTTGGTCGGCGATGCCAACCTCCATCCGTCCTAGCCCTGCGCTCATGTCCCCAAGACCCCTGACCCCCGTGAGAGGTTCCTCCGGAGCCGCTGGTACCCTTACTGACCGCAATGAACAAGGTCGGACCTCGTCATCGCATGTGTCGCCGGGCCGGGCAGCCCCTGTGTGGGCGTCCCAATTGCCCGGCACTCAAGCGCGCCTATCCGCCCGGCCAGCACGGGCACGGCCGCAAGCGCTTCTCCGAGTACCAGGTCCGCCTGCTCGAGAAGCAGAAGCTCCGCCACATCTACGGGGTCGGCGAGCGCCAGATGCGCGGCTACTACGACCGCGCCAACCGCAAGACCGGCGTCACCGGCGAGGAGCTGCTCCGCCAGCTCGAGACCCGCCTGGACGCGGTGATCCTGCGGCTCGGGTTCGCCCTGACCCAGCGGCAGGCCCGCCAGCTCGTCGGCCACGGCCACGTCAAGGTGAACGGCCGCCGGGTCGACGTCCCGAGCGCCCAGGTCCGGCCGGAGGACACCGTCGAGCTCTCGGACAAGGCCAAGAACTTCGTCTACGTGCGCGAGGCGATCGAGCTCTCGCCCGATCCGCCCCCATACCTGTACCGCAACGTGGACCAGCTCCAGGGCACGATGTCGCGCCTTCCCGAGCGCGACGAGATCCCGCTCCCGGTTCCGATCGAGGAGCGGCTGATCATCGAGTTCTACAGCTAGCCCGGAGACGGGGGTTCGGACCCAGACGGCGGTCGGCATCGGTCCGAGCGGAGCCACGCGAGCGACGTACCCTCCACTCTCTGATGCGACGGCGGTCTATCGAGATGCTGCTATGGGCCCCGTGGACGCCGAGGCCGCATCCGATCCGGGCGAGGGACGAGTGCGATGGCGACATCGAGCAGACCCTCTAGCGTGGAGGATCATCCTGCTCACGAACCTCGGCCGACCGTGACGAGTCGGCAGCGGACTCGGCAGATCCGCTGAGCGGCGCGTTCCGTTACCCGTTCGGCTGGGGGATGTCTTCCGTGCTCAAACGGGAAGCCGCGCGAGAACGTCGTCGAGGATGGCGATCGCCTCCGCCGTATCGGGCTCGGGCGGGGGCGCTTCGGCGGACGAAACCATCAACTGACGAGCTCTTACGACGGCGACGCGACGGCCGCTACTCGCACTCTCCACTTCCTGGACGGCGTCCGCCCGCTCGACCCCCGAGCGAGCGAGAGCGATCGCCAGATCACGTACGGACTCCGCGGTTGTCATGTCTGCATCCCTTCAACAGATAGAGACGGCTCAGTACCCACGCGTTGCGAGCGATGGCGGACCCCTCGCGGGCTGAAGGTGGCCGATCGGCTCGGCGGGGATGACAGCGTCGCGTCCGTTCGCTTCCCAACCGAGAACCAGGACGACAGACACGTCCATCCCACTCGCTGGTGGCGTCACGGGTACGTGCCGAGTCCCGTCCGCACGTTTCCCGCCGGCGGCGAAGAGGACGCGTTCCGACGAGACGATGGCTCGCGCGGTCAAGGTGTGGGTGGCTTCGGGATCCCCGGGATCGGAAGCCGAGAGGTTCCATTCCCCCACACGGGAGAACACCACCCACGGCAGAAGGCCCAGAGCCACGAGAACCGCTGGGATGCGCCGTGTTCTCATGGAGAAGGGGCGTGATGCTCGCGACGAGGGGTGAACTCCGGGGAAGTCCTCCGGGATCGGAGGGATCCCTCGCCTTCGGGATGAACACCTTGTCGGGACCGTGGAACCATGGCCAACCGCTTCTGCCGACCAGACTTCCCGGCGCACCTCGTATTGCCATGCCATGGTACGCATCCCGAGATCCGATGCGCAATGCCGTTGGCGACACCGGTGCGTTGATCCTGTTGAGGCTCTTCGGCTCCGGGCGCTCGGATCAGGCTCCCTCGGCGAACTCGAGCCACCTTGCCCTGCCGAGCCCGACCCGGTACGTCTCCTCGGTCTGCGTCACCACGAGCAGCACGCTGTCGCAGTGGCAGCAACGCATCACGACGCCGGGCGCCTGGGTGTACGCGTGCTCGGCCCCGACCGGCTCCACGGCGCCGCATCCGCCACAGGCGACCCGGGCCCCCGTCATCTCCCTGACGAAGACCTCGCCGAGCATCCCGGCCATCGCGTTCCCGTCGAGCCGCATCGCGTCGCCGTCCATCTCGCCTCCCGTCCTAGCCTCCCGTCGGTCCGAACCGCTCCGTCTTGACGCTGGTGGGCGGGTATCCCAGGAGCACGAGGGCGGCGGCGACCGACTCCACGAACGGCGTCGGTCCGCACACGAACGCCGACGGCATGCTCGAGGCCGGCCACGCGGTCTCGCGCAGCATGTCCGCGTCGACGCGGCGGGCATAGCCGGTCCACCCCGGCGGCTGGGACCTCGTCAGCGTGTGGAGGATCTCGGGTCCGCCCTCGGCAGAGGCGAGACGCTCCAGCTCGTCGCGGTAGATCACGTCCTCCAGCGACCTGGACGAGTACACGAGCCGCGCCCCGACCGAGCCCACCGACGCCCGGCGATGCCGCAGCATCGACATCAGGGGGACGACGCCCGAGCCCCCGGCGACGAGCAGCAGCGGCCCGCCCATGCCCGACTCCCACACGAAGTAGCCGCCGACCGGGCCCCGGAGCTCGAGCTTGTCCCCCGCGCGCAGCTCGCCGACGAGGTAGGAGGAGACCTCCCCGTCCGGGAGCCCCTCCACGGTGAGCGACAGGCGCTCGTCCTCGGGGGCCGAGGCGATCGAGTAGCTGCGCTGCGCCTGGTAGCCGTCCTCGGCCGTCAGGCGGACGTCGACGTGTTGACCGGCCCGGTGTCCCGGCCACTCGGGAACGTCCAGGACGATGCTGCGCACCCTCGGCGTCTCGTCGATCACCTCGACGACGTCGCCGAGCGTCCAGCTCAGTCGCCCGCGTATCGCTGCTCTCGCCATGGGTCTCCGTAGATGTGGTAGCCGTAGGACTCCCAGAACCCCGGCTCGTCGTGGTCCATCAGCCGCAGGCCGCGCACCCACTTCGCGCTCTTCCAGAAGTACAGATGCGGGACCAGGAGCCGGGCCGGGCCTCCGTGCTCGGGCTCGAGCGGCGAGCCGTCGTACCCGAACGCGACCCAGGCCTTCCCGTCGAGCAGGTCCTCCAGCGGGACGTTCGTCGTGTAGTCGCCGTCCGAGAAGGCCATCGCGTGCGTCGCACCGTGCTCGATCCCCTCGAGGAGCGTGTCGATCGCCACGCCTTCCCAGACGGTGTCGAGCTTCGTCCACTTCGTGACGCAGCTGATGTCGACCCGCACCTCCTCGCTCGGGAGGGCGCGGAACGCCTCCCAGGACCACCGCTTCAGCTCCTGCCCCGCCTCGGTCTCGATCGTGAAGGACCAGTCGGTCAGCGGCGTGTACGGCGTGGGTCCCGCGGACAGCACCGGGAAGTCCTCGGTCAGGTACTGCCCGGGTGGCACCCGCGCGTCCTCGCGCTCCTTCGCGCGCTTGCCGTGGAAGCCCCTGGAGACGTAGGCCATGCTCACCCCCGTTCAGGAATCACCCTTGCGATGCCAGATGTGAGTCGTCCACTCCAAACCCGCCGTCCCGGCCTCCTCGTTGAACTGATCGCCGTACTTGTCCGATGCGGCGTGCATCTGATCGTGGCTCTCCCATTCGGAGATCGTCGACACGAGCCCCGGGTCGTTCTCGTCCTCGTAAACCGCGCCCCGCTTGCCACCCATCTCCTCCATCATCGGAGCGAACTTCTCCGAGGTCCTGATGAACCGATCGACATCGGAGACCCTCACGATGTACTGCACCAAGACCGACATGGATCCTCCCTGCGTTACGACGACTCCGGCTTGGCGTACCCGTCCACGGTTCTTGGGTCGAACTCGAGTCCCTCGAAGGGCTGATCGCCGACCACCCACGCGTCGTGTCCGGGCAGCACCTCGTACGCATCACCGCCGGAGATCTCGACCTCATCCCCGTCCGTGGTCACGACGTGGAGGCGTCCCGACAGCGCGTAACCGACGTGATGCATCTGGCACATGTCGCCCCCGACGATGGGTTTCACGCTTTCCGACCACCGCCACCCCGGCTGGAACATGGCTTTCGCGACCCTCGACCCGGCGAGGTCGACGCCCTTCATGACGCCATCCGGCACCTCTCTCGTCTCGTCCGGCCGATCGAATCGCTTGCGAACGGCTCCTGCCAATGCAGACCCCTCCCCCTCAACCGAGGCAGTCGACCATCGATGCTCGGTCTAGCGCAAATCATCGTTCGTCGGGCGTCGACGACCTTGAGAGCAGTTCCGATTACGCGGTCCACGTCCGGAAGGCTTCGAGGAGCCGCCGCTGCTGTTCCTCGGGGATCTGTTCCACCGTCAACATCCCCGTCAGGCGGATCGTCTCGCGCATCTGCTCCAGGTACATCGTGCATCCGTCGCAGACCACCAGGTGCTCTTCCACGCGGCGACGATCCTCGGCGGGCAGGACATCCTCGAGGTAGTCGGTGATGATCTCGACCACCTCGTGACAGGTGAGTGCCCGTTGGCTCATCGTTCGTTCCGCTCTTCCATCAGGTACGCGTCCAGCGCCCGGCGCACGCGGCTGCGCGCCCGGTGCAGGAGCACCCGCTGATTGGTCTCGGACAGATCCAATGCGTTACGGACCTCCTCCGAGCTCATCCCGAGGACGTCGCGCATCCGGATCACCTCGGCCTGCAGCGGCGGGAGCGCCTCGATCGCGCTGCCGATCCGCGCGAGCGTCTCGTGGCCGATCAGCCGATCCTCCGGGATCTCGTGCCACGCGTCGGGGAACCTCCTCCACCCGCCGGGGGACGGCTCGGTCGCCCCGAAGAACCACGCCGGGTCGACGGCCGGCTCGCCCTCGTCGCCGGCGAGCGCCGAGAACGGGATGCTGCGTCCCTCTCGCTGCCCGCGCGTCTTCGCGACGTTCGTGACGATCCGGTACATCCACGTGCGCAGCGACGATCGGCCCCGGAAGCCGTCGAGCCCCTTGACGATGCCGAGCCAGGCCTCCTGGACGACCTCCTCGGCCACGGCGCGCGAGGAAACGTGCATCCGCGCGATCCGAAGCATCGTCGCCTGATGCTCCTCGACGAGCATCATGAACGTCGTCTCGTCGCCGGCTCGGAGGCGTTCGACGAGCGCGAGATCCGCGGCGGAGGCCACCACGTTGGTGTCGCTCATCGGCCGAATCCTACCGACGGGAGGCCGGTCGCCGAGGACGGCCGCAGCGGGAGCCCGGACGGGCCCCCGCTGCGGCGCCCTCTTCCGCTCAGACGGCGATCATGCCGGCCCATCCCAGGCCGAGCCCGGCGGGGCCGCCGATCGACGCCAGCGCGCCGTTCGAGGGGTTCACCGAGAAGCCCGTGATGGCTCCGGAGCCCGAGCTGAGCACGTACAGGTAGCGGTCGCCCGAGGACAGGTCCAGGTCGACCGGTCCGTTGGGCGTGGAACCGTTGTTCCCGTCGCCCACCAGCGACAGGGCGCCGTTCGACGCGATGTCGTACTGGCTGACGTTGGCCGTGGATGCGTTGGCCGTGTACGCGAACCGGCCGTCCGAGCTCACCACCAGCCAGCAGGCCGCGCCCTGACCGTTCGTCAGCGAGGCCGTGATCGTCGAGAGCGTCCCGTCCGCCGCGACGTCGTACGAGGACGCGGCGCTCGACGGTGCCTCGGACACGTACAGGCGCCCGTCCGGCCCGAACTGGAACCCGAAGGGCGTGGCGCCGCTGGACGCCTGGACGGTCGGACCGGCGGCGCGCCCGTTCGGGCCGACCACGTACGTGTCGATCTTCTGGGTGCCCTTCTCCGTGACCGCGATGATGCGGCCGTTCGGGCTGAACGCGACCTCGGCGCCGTTGGCGGCCGAGCTCGACAGCGGACGGGTCGAGTTCCGGACGCGGACCAGGCTATCCGCCGCGGTGATCCGAAGACCCTCGATCGTGTTCGCGCCCTGGTCGAGGACGTACACCAGAGAGCCCCTGACGGCGACGCTGACCGGCCGGTCCCCGACACCCGTGACGTCGGCGAGCTCCAGACCGTCCGCGTGGATCTCGAACAGGGAGACGTCGTCGCTGCCCGCGTTCACGGCGAGCAGGTGGTCGCCGTCGGCGGTGATCGCCAGGGATGCCTGGCTGCCCAGGCCGGTGGGCGCGATGCCGGAGCCGCCCGTGCCGACGGCCTGCTCCTGCGTCAGTGTGCCGTCGGACGCCCTGGCGAACGCGACGACGCGGTTCCCACCGGCCTCGTTCGTCTGGACGTACACGTGGCCCGCGGGCGGCGGAGCCGCGACGGCCGGCTGAGCGAACGCGATAAGGGCGCCGAGCGCGAGGAGCACAGCAGCCACCCCGAGTCGGCCCAGGTGCGTGATGCGACCCATGTCGAACCTCCTTCCGGGAGACGAACCCAACGTGCGTCGCGGCCGGGATCCTTCGGCCCCGACGCGTGTGACGGGGACGTGTCGGCTCTCCCTGTTGCCGTTACAGGACCGGCGGGAGTTCGGGGCGATCCGCGCGGAACCTGTAACGAGGGGGCGGGTTCGGAGACGAGACGACGTCATCGACGGGAGGGAGGCACCGAGATGGACGAGCAGATGGGAGCCGTCGGAGCGGTCTTCGTGCAGACCAACGAGGAGCGCAATCGGGTGCTGGCATTCGCGCGCGACGCGGAGGGGAACCTCGGCGATCCGGTCTCCCACGAGACCGGCGGTCGCGGCACGATGACCCCGCACCTGCCCTCGCAGGGATCGGTCGTGCTCTCGCAGGATCGAAGGTTCCTGCTGGTGGCGAACGCGGGGAGCGGGGACGTGAGCGTGTTCCGGGTGGATGGGGTGGCGCTGGAGCGCGTCGGCATCGTTCCGTCCGGCGACGCGCCGCGGAGCATCGCGGAGCGTGCCGGGAACGTGTTCGTCATGAACACCGGCAAGCCCGCGATCGCCTCGTTCCGCCTGGCCGACGCGGGCCCGTCCCCGGACGTCGGCAACGAGACGTCCCTTCCCGCAGATGCCGACCCGGCCCAGATCGGCTTCGCGCCCGACGGGCGGGCACTCGTCGTCACCCAGCGAGGGACGGACGCCATCGCGGTCTACCCGGTGCAGGACGGCGGGATGCTGGGCGAGCCGACGATCGTCGAGTCCTCGGGTCCGACCCCGTACGGGTTCGCGTTCGCCTCGAACGGCACGCTGGTTGTGACGGAGGCGTTCCGCGCCCAGAAGGGGGCCGCCGCCGCTTCCTCGTACGGCTCGGCCGGCGGAACGCTCGCTCCCCGGACGCGCTCGCTGGCCAACGGGATGAGCGAGATCTGCTGGGCCGTCGTGACGAGCGACGACCGGTTCGCCTACACGGCCAACTTCGCCGAGAGCACCGTGTCGCGCTTCGCGATCGCGGCGGACGGGGCCATCTCCCTCGAGGATGCGACGGCGGGTTCGATCGGCGAGCGGCGCCCCGGCCTGCGCGACGAGGACCTCTCGGACGACGGCCGGTTCCTGTTCGCGATCGACGCGGACGGTGGTTCGGTCGTGGGGTGGCGGATCGGCGCGGACGGCTCGTTGACGATGACCGGATCGCGGGACGGACTCCCGAACACGATCGCGGGTCTGGCGGCGCGCTAGGCGTCGTTCCGTTCAGCCCGCAAACCCTCGGTCTCCCCGGCGGCCCCTTCCGCCGGCGGCCCGGGAGCGCCTAGATTCGGGGCCGTGAGCGTTCGAGAGCCGGCCGTGAAGGTCGATGAAGCCGTCCTCGCGGCCGTTCGGGACGGGGACGAGGCGGCGTTCGCCGCGGCCACCGAGCCGTACCGCCGGCAGCTGCTCGTCCACTGCTACCGCATGACGGGATCGCTCGACGAGGCCGAGGACCTCGTGCAGGAGACGATGCTGCGCGCGTGGCGGGGCCGGGCCGGGTTCGAGGGGCGCTCGTCGCTCCGAACCTGGCTGTACCGCATCGCCACCAACGTCACCCTGACCGCGCTCGAACGCCGGCCGCGGCGCGTGTTGATGGCCGACGCTCCGCCCGGGGACGCCGATGCGCCGTTCGACCGCGACCGGCGACCGGATCTCGGCGCCGCGCCCGACGACCTCCCGTGGCTACAACCCGTGCCGGACGGCCTGCTCGAACCCGTGGCCCCCGCCGAGGCCGAACCCGACGCCGTCACGGTCTCGCGCGAGACGATCGAGCTCGTCTTCCTGGCCACGATCCAGTTCCTGCCGCCGAAGCAGCGCGCGGTCCTGCTCCTGCGCGACGTCCTCGGGTGGTCGGCGAACGAGACCGCCAATCTGCTCGAAGTCAGCACGGCCTCGGCGAACAGCGCGCTGCAGCGGGCGAGGGCGACGATGCGGCGCCGCATGCCCGACCGGCGGCTCGAATGGCGCCACGCGACCGCGCTCAGCGAGGAGGAGCGGTCGGTCCTCGAACGGCTCATCGACGCGCACGACCGGGTGGACGTCTCGGCCTTCGCGGCCCTGCTCGCCGAGGACGTTCGACAGGCCATGCCGCCGTTCGCGTTCTGGTACGAGGGGAAGCGGGCGGTCACGACGTTGTTCACGCGGTACGCCGACGCGAGCTCGCCCGACTACCCGGGTCACCTGCGCCTGATGGCCACCGTCGCCAACCGCTCGCCGGCGATGGTCGCGTACCTGCGGGCGCCGGGCGCCGACACCTACCGGCTGCTCGGCATGAGCGTGCTCGACGTGGAGGACGGGCTGATCGTCCGGATCTACTCGTTCGGCGTCCAGCTGTTGGGCGCCTTCGACCTCCCGCCGACGCTCTGACCCCTCTCGAGGGTCACCGGCGCGCGGACGCGGTCTCGGCCAGGATCCGCTTGGCCGACGCGGCTCGTCGGCGCTGGGCGATGAGCCGTTCCTCGAGGCGCTCCAGGTGCAGCTCGACGTGGCGGCGGACGATCTCGGCGTCGTCGCTCGCGAGCACCGCGCGGACCTCCTCGGGAGGCATGCCCTGATCTCGGAGCACCCTTTCGGCCCAGGCGACCGATCCCTCCCGGGATCGAAGCTCGAGATCGGTCACCGTCATCTCCTCACCTCTCCCGCGATGCCTTGCGACGCCCGCCGATGTCGTACGGGACGTTGATCGACTCGTCGGCGCCGGGGTTCGGCCGCCAGCCGCCCCGGAAGCCGTCGCCGTCCTCGTCGAACGCGCCGGTGAACATCGCGTCCAGCGGCCCGTAGGACACGAAGATCTTCAGTGTGTCGTCGTCGACCTCCCACCGGTACGGCAGCGGCGTCGGCGACAGGTTCGAGAACACGGTCGAGGGGAACGTCCCCGACTCGGGGTCGTAGCCGATCAGCTCCTGGCTCTCGATCTGCATGCCGAGGAAGTCGAGGCTCGCCAGCTGCTCCAGGAAGAAGCCTCCGGGGAGCCAACGGAACGTCGTCTCGCCCCTGACGGTGATCTCGTACGAGCCGACGAGGTGGCCCTCCATGCTCCACGTCCCCACGAACCGGTCCAGCCGCCGGAGCGCGGGATCGGGGGTCGGGAGCTGTCCCTGCGTCTCGTCCGCCATGACGACCTCCTTCCGTACGCGGCCCGGGTGGCCGCCCTCGACGCGTGGTCGGAGCGGCCCCGGCTGCCTCGACATCCGCTCCGGCTAGGCCGGGACGGAGGCCTCCGGCTCGGTCCCGACCACCCGGCGGATCGTGATGTCGCCCATGGACGTCTGGGCGTGCACCTCGACCGAGTCCTCGGTGGAATCCGGACGGTCGGTGTCCTCCAGCTCGTTGCGCACGGTGCCGAACTTCGTGTCGAGATCGAGCCACGCCGCGACGCGATCGCGGACGCCGACCTCGACGGCGCCGAACGACGTCTGGGCCACCACGGCCCCGCGTTCGACCCCGCCGAGCCGGACGTCGCCGTTCGCCGTCTTGGCGACCACGCCGGCGTGGGCCCGGTCGATCGAGATCCTGCCGTTGGCCGCGTTCACGCGCGCCTCGCCGGCGACCTCGCCGATCCAGGTCTCCCCGTTCCCGTTCTTCACGACGGCCCGACCGTCGACCCGTCCGATCCCGATCGCGCCGGAGCCGGTCGTGACCTCGGCGGCCGCCTCGACGCGCTCGAGATTGATGTCGCCCGCACCGGTCCGCAGCTCGACGGAGCCGGCCTCGTCGATCCGGATGTCTCCCACACCGCTCCGGAACCGGCACCCGCCGAGGCGACCGGTGGACCGAACCGCTCCCACGCCCACCTGACCCGACAGGCTCGAACCCGCGGGGAGTTCGAGGTGCACGTCGATCGACTCGTGACCGCCCCAGGGGCCCAATGGGCTCCACCGCCGCCAGCCCTTCGGGGCGTGGACGAGGAGCCGGCCGTTCGCGTACTCGACGGTGGTCTGTTCGGCGCCGACCACGTCCGAACGCTTGGACGGGTCGCTCGGACGCACGTCGACCACCGTGTCGGCCCGCTCGGTCGCGGCGATCGTGAGGGTGCCGACGCCGAGCTCGACGGTGACGGCGATCGGTTCGGGTGTCTCGAAGGTCTGCATGGTGTGCTCCTTTCGGCTAGCGCGCCCAGCCCGTGTAGCGCTGGGCGCCGTACGACGCGCGGCGTTCGCGACGCCGCGGGGGGTCGGTTCGTTCGAGCGCGGCCGCGGCGGCCCGGACGAGCCAGGAGTTGACCGAGAGGCCCTCGTCCGCCGCCGACCGCTCGATCCGGGACTTCAGGTGCTCGGGTAGGCGAAGGTTGATCCGGGAGACGGCCCCCTCCTCCTCCGACGGCCGAAGATCGGGCACGGCCGTCGGTTCCTCGGCCGTCTCGTCCGAGGACGGATCGCTCGGGGGCGGGGTGACCACGAATTCGGGGTCGCGGCCCCGCAGACGCAGCTCGACCGAGCCCGGCGCGAGCTCGACCGTGATCTCCTCGGCCGCCGCAGCCAGCGCGTCCTGCAGCGAGAGGCGGATCGACGCGTCGAGCGGTGCGACGAGGCGCTCCACGAGGGCCCGGGCTTCCTCGCCGCCCGCCTCGGCGGAGGCCTCGAGCTGCCGGTGGATGCTCTCGATGTACCGGTCCAGGTCCATGGCGCCACTATGGCACCATTATGGTGCCATGTCAATGCCGAAATGATGCCTTCTTGGCGCTGGTCACCGTTGCATCCTCGGATCGAACGTGGGGTCGGGGTACATCGGAGGGCAGCCGCGATCCTTCGCCCAGGAGCGCAGTTCGAAGTGCCAGGGCTCGTTCCCGTAGATCTGGCACAGCCCTTCCCCGGCGCCGTGGTCCGAGAGCCATGCCGTGGCATCGGGATCCCCGATGTCGACCGCGTTCCCGGAAACGTGTGGAGACGTGCCCGCGGTGGCGACCCACCGGGCCGCCTCCGCCTTGGACCCGTACTCCGAGACCGCCTCGCGAAGCAGCTGATGCTGGTAGTCGGCGGAGCGCCAGCCGCTGTTGACGAAGATCTCGATGCCGTCGGCGGCGGCTTGCATCGCCGCTTCGCGCATGGCCCGGAGCAGATCGGGGTCGAGGTTGGCGACGCCGGGATACCCGTCGTCGAACACCGTCACCCCGTCGGGAAGGACACCATCCTCCTCGGTGACGACACCGTCGTGCTCGGTCGTCGCGGCACGGTGGTGGCCGTGACGGACCCCGATGAGCGGGGGCGCAGACGATGGCGACTGATAGGCGAGGATCCCGACGATCCACGCGGTGGCGGCGAAGAGGACGACGGCGACGGGCCCGAGGTTCCTGCGCGTCATTCGTGCTGCTGCGGGCTGCCTCATGCTGCCAGTCAAGGCAGGGCGGTGTTGTCGGCCCGTATCGGGATCTCGATATGCCGGCGATATGCGCCGCCTCGTAGCATCCACCGGTATGCGTGTGCTGGTCGTCGAGGACGAGCCATACATGGCCGAGGCCATCCGCGACGGGCTGCGTCTGGAGGCGATCGCGGCGGACATCGCCGGCAACGGCGACGCCGCCCTGGAGCTGCTGAGCGTCAACGCCTACGACATCGCCGTCCTGGACCGCGACATCCCCGGTCCCTCCGGTGACGAGATCGCCGAAGGCATCGTCGCGTCGGGCAGCGGGATGCCGATCCTGATGCTCACCGCCGCGGACCGCCTCGACGACAAGGCCTCCGGGTTCGGGCTCGGCGCCGACGACTACCTCACCAAGCCGTTCGACCTGCAAGAGCTCGTGCTGAGGCTCCGGGCGCTCGACCGCAGGCGCGCGTACAACCGACCGCCCGTGCGGGAGATCGCGGGCCTGCGTCTGGATCCGTTCCGTCGCGAGGTCTTCCGCGACGGCCGGTACGTCCCGCTGACCAGGAAGCAGTTCGCCGTGCTCGAGGTCCTCGTCGCGGCCGAGGGCGGCGTCGTCAGTTCGGAGGCGCTCCTGGAACGAGCGTGGGACGGGAACGCCGACCCGTTCACCAACGCCGTCCGCATCACCGTCTCGGCGCTGCGCAAGCGGCTCGGCGAACCCTGGCTGATCGCGACGGTGTCGGGCGTCGGATACCGCATCGACACCGGAACGAACACCGGAGGCGAGCATGCCTAGGCCGCCCGGGTTGAGCGTTCGCCTCAAGCTCACCCTCAGCTACGCGGGGTTCCTCATGCTCGCGGGTGCCCTGCTGCTCGCGGTCGTGTGGGTGTTCCTCCTGCGCTACGTGCCGGACGGTGGTGCCCCCGTTCCGTTCGGACCCAGCCGCTCCGATCTCCTGCGCGCATTCGGCCCGAAGGCAGCCTGGGCGTTGGCCTTCCTGTTGGTGTTCGGTCTGCTGGGAGGGTGGATCCTCGCGGGCCGCATGCTCGCCCCGCTGGCTCGGATCACGCGCGCCACGCGTATCGCCGCGAACGGCTCCCTCTCCCACCGGATCGAGTTGGAAGGCCGTAGGGACGAGTTCCGCGAGCTCGCCGACGCCTTCGACACGATGCTCGCCCGGCTCGACGCGCAGCTCGCCGAACAACGGCGGTTCGCCGCCAACGCCTCACACGAACTGCGCACTCCTCTCGCGATCACCCAGACCCTGCTCGACGTCGCCCGCAACGATCCGACGCGAGGGACGGACGAACTCGTCGAACGTCTCCATGCGGTCAACGCCCGAGCGATCCGCCTGACCGACGCGCTGCTCCTGCTCAGCCGGACCGACCAGCGATCCTTCACCGGGGAACCGGTCGACCTGTCCCTGATCGCGGAGGAAGCCACGGAGACGCTCGTCCCACTCGCGGAACGGCACGGCGTCACGATCCTGACCTCCGGGGACAGCACGCCGACCGTCGGCTCGCACGCGCTCCTGCTGCAGATGACCATGAACCTCGTGCACAACGCCATCGTCCACAACGTCCCCGAACACGGCACCGTGCAGGTCACCACCGCCGTCGGCTCGGAGTCGGTCATGCTCACCGTCGAGAACACTGGCGACAGGCTCACCCCACAGCTGGTCTCGACGCTCACCGAACCGTTCCAGCGCGGCACCCAACGCATACGCAGCGACCAGGCCGGTGTCGGCCTCGGCCTGGCGATCGTGAAGAGCATCACCCGAGCACACGAGGGAACACTCACCATCGTCCCCCGCCCGAACGGAGGGATCCGCGTCACGGCTCAGATGCCTGCCGCGGACCGGACGGGTTCGATTCGAGTCGTTCGCCCAGACCATGGGCCGTTCATGTCACCCCAACCCGCATCAGCGAGGAGGACACGATGAGGGAACCGCTGATCGCCGTCGAGGACATCCCACCGGAGGGCACCGTGACGGCCGATTTCTTCGACCGAGAGGTGCTCGTGATGATGCAGAACGGGCACCCGCGAGCCTTCCTGAACGTCTGCATGCACCACGGGGGCCCGCTGACGCTGGAGGGCGACACGTTCACGTGCTCGTGGCACGGATCCACGTTCGACGCGCGCACGGGCAAGGCCACGGGAGGACCCGTTCGCCCCGACGCGCGGCTGATCATGCTGCCGACCCGCGTCGAGGACGGCATGCTGAACTACGTGTACGAGGAGTAACGAGCCGCGGTCAGCCCGCCCGCCGGGCGGACTGCAGCGTCAGCGGTTCCGAGACGCCCTTCAGCTCGACGGGCCCGATCGCGGTGAAGCCCACGCCGTCGAGTTCGGCCGCATCGACGACCTCCTGGCTCACGAGCACCTCGCCGGGCCTGGCGTACTCGCCGATCCGCGACGCGATGTTCACCGTCCGGCCGAAGTAGTCGCCCTCCTGGAAGACGACCGGTCCCGCGTGGATCCCGACCCTGGCCGGCGGCAGACCTTCCGCCGCAACGCCTTCGACCATGTCGAGCGCTGCCGACACGGCGCCTCCCGGGTTCGGGAAGTAGAACATCACGCCGTCGCCCAGCCACTTGACGGGCTGCCCCCCGTGGTCTCGGGCGGACCCGCGGACCAGGGTCGCCAGCCGGGTCGCGAGGTCGGCCGCGGCCTCGTCCCCGCGCTCCTCCGTCAACCGCGTGTAACCAGAGATGTCGAGGAAGGCCATGGCCGGCGGACGGCGGACCCGGCGGAACAGGCCGGCGCGCTCGAGCGCGTCCTCCACGTCGGCCACGGCGCTGTTGCTCCAGGCGTGCTCCTGCTGCCCGTGGTAGATCGACAGGAGGGCCCGCTCGAGCAAGGGGGAGATCTCGGACCCGGCCTCCGCCTGCGCCGCCAGCATCTCGACCGTCGTCATGCCGCCCTCCAGGAGCGGCTCCTCGACCTCGTTGCGGTACCAATCCGTCTCGGTCTCGACGATCCTGCGGACGCCCTCCCCGTAGGCCCGGAGCAATCGCTCGATCGCCTCCGGTGGGATCTCGAGGGAGAGCTGGGCCTCGATCGCCGGCACCACCGACAGCTCGTCCTCGCGGACGCGATCCTCGGGCCGCGGCTCGGCGAACCCGTGTGCCTCGCGGATGACCAGGAGGAGGTCCAGCGGCACCCCGGTGCGTTCGCTGAGCTCTCGGAACGTCGTCCTGGTGACGCCTCCGAACCGATCGAAGGCCGTGGCGTCCAGGTACGCGAACGACAGGGTGCCGTCGCGGACCGCGGTGCCCATGCCCTCGAGCGGCACGCCCGCGCGCTCGAAGCTCTGCACCCAGCGTGCCCGGCGGACGTCGCCGGGCGAGAAGGTGTCCCCGTCGCCGGGTTGCACGATCCCGAGCTCGACCAGCCGGTCGACGTAGTCCGGATCGACCCCGGCGCGATCGGCGACGTCCTGTCTCGAGAGTCCGGTCACGGTGGGCGCATCTTACGAGCGGTCCCCCGCACGCCCTATCGGAGCGAGCCCAGGGACTGCTCGGAGCGGAAGAGGTTCTCCGGGTCGTACCGGTCCTTGACGCGCATCAGGCGCTCGAGGTTCGGGCCGTAGTACGCCTGCGGCCAGTCCTCGAGGTCGGGGTCGGCGAAGTTCTGGAACACGCGGCCAGAGCCCCAGGGGTGGACCGAACCCCACGATCGCGTCACGTGCGCGTGGGCCGCCTGCCGTGCTTCAATCGCGGCGCCGAGATCGACCGTGGCGGCGTGCTTGAGCTGGAAGCGCTCCTTTCGGTGGACGAACGCCGTCGCCGCCGAGGGGACGCGATTGTAGGCGCCGCCCCACGGCATGAAGTCAAGCTCGCGGGACTCCCCCCCGATCCGGTCTCGGGCAAAGGCGTCCAGGAGCTCAGCGATCGCCTCGGGCGGGAGCTGGCGGCGGAAAAACTCCGACCTCGCGAATAGCCACACGGGTTCCGGTGTCGGCACGGCATCCGCGGACGCCGGAGCGGCCTCGCCGAGGGTCGCCCAGAATCGTCGCGTGCCCTCGAACGGCAGATGCTCGGCCGAGGAGGTATCGGGGTCGCTGTCGGCCCTCCTCACCAGCTCGCCGAGGAGGCTCTCCTCGTCGCCCGTCCCATCCAGGACCGCCGCGTAGACGTCGACCGAGGGCGGCCCGGCGTCGTCGCTCGCCGTCACCTTCAGGCTCGCGGCGAGCCCATCGGGTCCATCTGGCGCCCAAGACTGCCAGGCGTCGATCACGGCTGCCGCGTGCGAGAACCGCCAGGAGAGATGCAGGTTCGTCGCCCCGGGTGCGGGCACCGGTTGGAAGACGAGCGAGGTGACGACGCCGAAGTTGCCGCCCCCGGCTCCACGCAGCGCCCAGAACAGCTCCCCGTCGTGGTGCTCGTCGCAGGACACCACTCGGCCGTCGGGCAGGACGACCTCGGCGCCGACCAGCGAGTCGGAGGTGACCCCGTGTGTTCGGCCGAGGATCCCGAGACCACCGCCGAGCGTGAGGCCGCACACGCCGACCGGCGGACAGGTGCCGCCCGGGATGGCGAGACCGTGGTCGTCCAATGCCTCGTACACCTCGCCCAGCGTCGCGCCCGCGCCCACGGTGACCAGGCCGCCCGAGACCGACACCGACCGCATCGGCCCGACGTCCACCAGGACGCCGCGCGTCGTGGAATGCCCCGCGAAGCTGTGCCCGCCCGCGCGCACGGCGAACGGCTCGCCGTGACGGCGGACGAACGCGAGGGTCTCGGACACGTCCTGGGCTTTCGCGCACGACACGACGGCCTCGTGCTCCACCTCGTGGAAGCGGGCGTTGAACGGTCGGCGGTGCGCCTCGTAGGACTCGGATCCGGGGAGCCCAACACCCCCGTCGATCGCGCGTTCGAGCGGTCCCCAGTCGGGCATGGGCCCGTCGAAGTCAGAAGCGCCAGCAGGTGCCGTCCACGCAGCTCACCTTAGCGCCGACGACCACCTCCGGCCGCGCTGGGTCCGCGACCGGCAAGACATGAGATGGATGAGCGCCTACCGGAGGGTCGTCACGTTCGTGTCTCGGGGCCACGCCCACGCGTACCGAACGATCAGGACCAGCGCCGCGATCTCGACGACGCTCAGGAACCAGTAGTAGGCCGACTCCCCGATCGCCGCCCCGACGATCGTGGCGATGTACACGATCGCCAGGGTCACATTCGACCAGCGAGCGGCGGCGGGTCGCAGGACCAGCGTCAGGAAGATCATGACGCTGGCGATCGCGACGTAGACGGACACGGCGAACAGGAAGCCCTCGGTGATGTCGATCCCCGAGATCTCGCCCGAGACGACGTCCTCGATCTGCCCGGGCTTGAAGAAGCCGAAGATGTCGCCGTAGGCGTACAGGAACAGCAGCACGACCCACAGCGCCGAGATCTTGAGCCGGACTCCGACCTCGTGATCGATGAACCTCGCGTTGGACGACGACACGGGAGCCTCCCTCCGCTCTGACTCGTCCGGCAAGGGTAGGCCGGGAAGGTTCGACTACTCCATCAGCGAGAGGAGCTTCGTCGTCGTGTTCCAGTTGCGGATCGTCACGCTCGGGTAGATCGGCGATCCGACGATCTTGTTCAGGCGGCTCGCCGTGGCCCTCGCGGTCAGCCTCGAGAAGTACAGGACACCTGCGCCCGCGTGAGCGGTGTCGACCTCCGGGTTCGTCGGTACCTCCTCCATCGCCCTCTTCGCTGAGAGCGGCTCCTTCAGGAAGATGACGTCGTATCGGTACTTCCCGGGCTGGTCGCCGAACCCCTTCGGCGCCCCCTCCACGATCGCACGCATCTGCTTCCTGCTTCGAACCACGACCGTCGGCACGTAGTCGAAGGCATCTGCGAGCATGGCCTCGATCCGTTCGGTCAGGGCCTTCGAGCCCTTTTCTGCCGTGGCGAACAGCACGTTGCCGCTCTGGATGTACGTGGAGACGTCCTCGAACCCGTTCTCCTCGAAGCACGCCTTGAGCGCGGGCATCCTGATCAGGTTCTTCCCGCCGACGTTGATCCCGCGGAGCAGCGCGACGTAGGTCGTCACGATCGGCTCACAGCTCGACCAGGGTGATCGCGGCCGCAACGAGAACCACGTAGACGATGACGCCGACGACCGTGACGACTGGGAAGTCGTACGTCCTCTCGCCCGGTGCCCTCGACAGGTGAGAAGTATCGGACCTGGAACAGCAAGGCACCGGTCACTCCGAGTTCGATCGCGATCACCGACTGGAAGAACTGAATCGGAACTTCTTCGACCACGCGTCCCCTCCGCCCGGCCGTGCAGGCTAGTACGGACGGAAGTCTCGGTCGAACCGTGAGCGCGCCGCTGGAACAGACCAGCGGCCCGGTTGATCGACGCGCTGCGCAGGGGCTAGAAGGGATCCCTCCCTTCCACCTCCATGATCGGCCCACCCGGGGGGCTTGCCGCAACCCCCGGGTCCTGCCCCATGATGGCGGGCTCTTGCGCCGGACCCCGATGGATGGGAGACACGACATGGCGGAAGCCGAGCATGCGGTGGTGATCGCCGGAGGCGGTCCGACGGGGCTGATGTTGGCGGGCGAGCTGGCGTTGGCGGGGGTGGACGTCGTCATCGTCGAGCGACG
>Ga0081455_10002687_pt1 | contig 21011 bp, 16 predicted proteins | sample TabmetS3T2R1_FD_70207 | JGI IMG/M metagenome (GOLD analysis project Ga0081455, IMG submission 70207) | Tabebuia heterophylla rhizosphere microbial communities from the University of Puerto Rico - S3T2R1 | ecosystem: Host-associated > Plants > Roots > Rhizosphere ...
TGTTGTAGTCGTTGGTGTACCCCCCCATACCGGGCCCCGGCCCGCCGGTCGTGTAGACGACCGAGTACGCACCACTTCGAAATTCCCGCGCTGCCGCATTAATTGCGAATTGCGGCACCCAGCCTTCCACTACGAGCACGTCCGAATCGACCCGCTGGGTTATTGCGAGGAAAGGGAAGATCGTATGGACAAGGCCCGCGGTTCCCAGCAATACGACAAACGCCACCAGCAACCACCCATACCATGAAAAACCCCAGCGCTCCTTTCGAGTAAGGATCCCACCTAAATGTCTTTCGGCCGAACGAAGCGATTCTTTGCCGGATCGGTTGGGCTCATCCCTATTGCCGCCTTCGCGAATATCAGGGCTTATCATGAAAAGAACTCAGGATGCTCACATGCTCAAAATCTCCATCAGCGCGCCCAACGATCTTTCAGGCGACCATTGCGACATCGATCCGCAGGATATTGCTCAAGAGCACGTGATTTTCCGCGCGTAAAACGCTTCCGCATATTTTGCACAACACTCTATCCCGCGCAGACGCATCAATGCGAACAAGGTGTCCTTGCTAAACCAATGCTTGTTGCTCTGGGTCTGGAAGTGCCTACACACGTTGCCTACTTTTTCTCTGACTAGGCTTTCACTCAACGGAATAAAGAAATTGGGCATTCCGAGGTCGCCGTCATACTTGGGAATTTCGTATTCAAAGATGAGATGATTTCGGAAGGTGTTCCACGACAAATCGGATAAAACGCGATGATCCTGGTGGCGATCATCGCGGTAGTGAGTGAAGACCAAATCAGGATGGAACGACTTTAGAGTCTCGAAGAACTCCTTGATTTTTCTCCCTTCGAATGGAAAAAAGCTGGCTCGAAACTGCTTCACGATGATTTTCTTTCGCGCCGCATTCCTGAGAAAATCACGCGCACTGCGTTGCGCTTCCAAGGTCCGTCGACCGCCGGCACTAAAGACGATCCACCGAACCTCGAGATCCGGGGCATCTCGCGCCATCTTCAGCAAAGTACCTCCGCATCCGATCTCAATGTCATCCGAGTGAGCTCCCAAGCAGAGAACTTTCTTAATTTTGTCTAACTTGAGTGGCTGCATGTCTTAGTCTCGGTAAACATTCGCTGCCTGGCGTCAAACGATCGCCGACCCGATTTTAAATCGCGACCGTCGTCTTCGGTCGCATCTCTGGAACATGATCGACGACCGCCCGACCGATCTCAAGAGAGGCGGTGGCAGCGGGAGACGGCGCATTGCAGACGTGGACTGAATTCCGGCCTTTGATAATGAGGAAGTCGTCCACCAGGCTGCCGTTCGGCCAAACGGCTTGGGCGCGCACGCCCGCATGAGTTGGCACTACGTCAGACATTCGTATTTCCGGGATGAGGCGTTGCAAGCTCCGCACGAATGCGGCTTTGCTAAAAGAACGCCGCATCTCCATCCAGCCTTCGTCGAGATGTTTTTTGGCCAGCTTCCAGAAACCGCTGAAGGCCGTTGTGCCGACGAAGTCTGCAAGGTTGAAACTTGTTTTCTTATAACCTTCTCGTTTGAAGGCCAGCACCGCATTCGGCCCGCAGTGTACCGAGCCATCAATCATGCGGGTGAAGTGAACGCCGAGAAAGGGGAAATTCAGATTGGGTACCGGATAAATCAATGTTCGGACGAGATGGCGCCTTTCCGAGATCAGCTTGTAATACTCGCCGCGAAACGGAATGATTCTAGCCTTTGGGTCCATTCCGCCGAGTCGTGCCACTCGGTCGCTGTACAATCCCGCGCAATTGATCAGGAAGCGGGTTTCGAACGGACCATGAGATGTTTCCACTACGTAGCCATCGTGGGTGACCCGAATGCCCTCAACCTTCGCCCCTAATTTCACGGTTCCGCCCATGTGCTGGATCAACTCGGCATATTTCGCGCAGACCGTTGCAAAGTCAGTGATTCCCGTTGAGGGCACTTTGATTCCAGCGAGACATTGCACGTGCGGCTCAATCTCCCGGACTTGTCCGGCAGAAAGTCTTTCGACTTTCAGTTGGTTTTGGAGGCCGCGTTGAAAAAGATTCTCCAGAAGAGACAGTTCCTTTTCCTCAACCGCTACAATGACCTTGCCACAGACTTGGTAGGGAATGCCGTGGTCCCGGCAGAATTCGACCATCGATTGATTGCCCTCACGGGCAAATCTAGCCTTGAGACTGCCAGGTGTGTAGTAAATCCCGGAGTGGATCACCCCACTGTTCCGTCCACTCTGGTGTCGGGCGAATTCCGCCTCCTTCTCGAAAAGAACGATTCGCGCGTTTGGAACTCTCCGACCCAATGCCAGTGAGGTCGCTAGCCCGATGATGCCGCCTCCGACGATGGCATAGTCAAACATGGAATACTCGCAGACCGTCAGATTAGCTTGTCGGTCACCTTCGATGTCCAGACAACCCAGGGGGCACTCCCACGGCCTAACACATCTTCGAGATCCTGTTTTTCTTTGAATGTGTCCATGCATGCCCAAAAGCCCTGATGCGGATACGCCATTAGCTTGCCTTCGCCAATCAGACGCCGGAACGGCTCTTCTACCAGCTCTTCGCCGTCATGCATGTAATTGAAAATTTCCCGCCGCAAGACCATGAACCCGCCGTTGATTCGCGCGCCGGATTTGCCAATGTGCTTGATACTCTTGACCATTCCAGTTGCATCAGCGTTGATCAAATGAAAGCTGGCCCGGGGTTTTACACTCACAAAGCAGGCGACCTTCTCGCTCTTCTTGAATGATTCGATAACTTCCGGGAGTGAAACGTCCGAAAGGCCATCGGTATAATTTGCAAGGAACATTTCCTCCCCTTGCAGATGCTTTTGGACCGCTTTGAGACGCTGACCAATATTCGACGTGAGTCCGGTATCGACGAACGTGATATTCCAGTCATGAATGTCACTGCTTAATAACTCCAGTTGTTTTCCGCCTCGCGACAGCACAAAGTCGTTGGATAGACATTCGTTGTACTGGAGGAAATAATTCTTGATGACATCCGCTTTGTAGCCCAGGCACAAAATAAAGTCTTTGTGTCCGTAATGGGCGTAGTACTTCATCACATGCCAGAGCATGGGGCGATATCCAATCGACACCATTGGCTTTGGTATGGCCTCCGAATACTCACGCATCCGCATCCCGAGCCCGCCACAGAAGAGTACGACTTTCATTTGCCCTGGTAACAAATAGCTAGCTCATTACTTACCACAGACGTTCCCTTGAAGTCGCTGTTAATTTACGCGACTAGAGCCTGTCCACCCAGGCACTGACTCGGTTCTCTAGCCATATATATGACCTCGTTCTTATTGCTTGCGATTACCGCGCCTGAAGATGACGGCGTTCATAAGTGTCCTGGAACGGACAAGAGATTCCGATGCGGGTGAAATCCACATTGGGATAGTACTGTGTTAGGCGTACAATCCTTTCTCGCTGGGAGTCGGAGAGCAGCGCGGAGGCGCGGCCAGGTACGCCGACATTCAGGCGAGTCCGCTCTTTGGGCCCTGCCATGGTTGTCTGGATCGCCCGTGCAATGGCCAAGTCTGGTTTTTGCATGTCGAAGAAGTCGAGAATACGTCGGATCCCGGCGCCCCAGTCGGCCACTAGTTCCTCGTAAGTCATCCACAGAAACCGGATCTCTTTTTGTTTTTCAGCCTGATACCATGAAACGTAGTACGTGATGTACCACGGAACAACCATATCTATCACAAAATCCAGTTGCTGGGAGGGACTGAAGGCCAGGAAGTCGTCGGTCGTGTAAACTGCAGGCAGATTGTCGAGGCGTTCGTTTAAAAGGTGATCTCGGATGCTGGCGACGAGATCAAAAATATTTCGCACCATGACGACCGGCTTGATGTTAAACCGGTTCAGAACGTCGAGGTTGGGGCCATTCGCTTTGAAGTGTTGCTGGACAACTCTTCCGCGGCCGAATCCGTCGATGACTCTGGGCAGATAGATCTCCTGTTCGATATTGTCGTAAGCGCACGCGAGATAGTAATGCCGATAACCGGTGAGGGCACATAGTGTATGGGACAGAAACGTTGAGCCTGATTTTGGCATCGCCGCGAGGACCAGGTATTTGCCGTTTGAGCAAACGCAGCGACGCAGGCGCTGATAAATCAAGATACCAGCCTGCGAGGAATAAAGAAAGCGAAGGGCGCGTTTCATCACGTCAGGCGCTGGCTGTTTTTCGTGCCGGCGAATCCGCCGCCGCCGGGGCGCGTTCGAGCCAGATCTCACGCCAATACGGGTAAATGGATCGGGGACAAAGCATGCGGCACGTGCTGTAGCGTGACTGACACACAACGTCTTCGAGCATGATGCACGGATGTTTCATGTCCAACATAGCGCCCGTTTTCTCGTCGACGATTCGAGAAACTCTTTTCCGCACACGGTAAATCCTGCCGCAATAGGGTACCATTTCGGCATCGAAAAATAGTCCGCGATTTTGGTTCTCCGTGTTCACTGTTGCAAGGATTTCGGGATAAGACTTCACGCGAACAAGTTCCCCGGGTTGCAGGTTCAGCGGTTCAACCGGGGTTGCTTCGTTCACCGGTATTTCGCCAGCTCGACGGGGAAAAGGCGGCCCACCCGCAATAGCTTGGAATTTGTCATACAGCCAACGAAGCGGCCGGCCCAAGCCGATGCCTGCTTGCATGACCGAGTAATAAGCGGAATAGATGAAAGCCCGAGTGAGACGCCCGAGTCCCGCATTTCCGGACGCATAGTCCTCAAGGTATTGCGAGTAATTCCACCAACGCAGTGGAGACGTCGCCTCAAACAATTGAGTGGCCTGGCACGCGAATCCCGGTGTTTTCCCGTCACGCGTGATGTGTTTGCGAGTGGCCTCAAGAACCTGCGCTTCCGTGCAGCCTCCAGTTTGTGGATGAGCAGGCACAGACGAGGCGTCCACAGGTTTGAGCCATGCTTCCTTCCAGAAGATCAGACAGGAGGCGTCGCAATCGCCGTGCGCTGAACCGTCGCAGCGAACTCCGCGCAAATGGACAGCGTTCTGCATTCGGCGACTGCCAGTTTGATATATGGTGTCGCAAGTTTTGTGAGCCCGTTTCCACACCTGTAGCCGGCGATCGCAATACTGAAACATCTCTGGCATAAACGGCAACCCCTCCAGCTCTCCACGGAGATCCAGCGTGCCCAGGATTTCCTGCCGGGAACGAACTTGTACCCAGTCTCCGGCCGATAATGTCGCGCTTCCCTTCATCAACTCGACGTCATCCCGCCCGGGAGGGATGCTCTTGACAAATTTACCTTCTGCAGCGGGTAGATATTAGCGTCGCCGTTGTAAAAAAAAGGCCGATACGGACTTTTGGAAAAACTCATGCCGATTTGCGACCAAATAACTCCATCAGGAGATCGCGGTAGAAGGTCCATTGCCTCATGACCAGAAGCAGGACGACCGAGTAGATCGTAAGCATGACTCCACCGCCGATCAAAGCACGCACGAGCGCCGGCACACCATTCGGGACTGTGAGAGCTATAGACACTCCCGCGAGACTGGCGACAAGCGCGGCGATTGCAGGCGCCTTTAGCGTGTTGGCGAGATTCCGCAGTCGAATGCTCGTCCCCCGAAATGCATAGACGCAAAGCGGCAAGGCAAGGCAGGCGGAAATGATTGAATACCCTGCTGCGACACCGGCCGGACCGAACCGTACACCGAACGCGAACGCCGTCACGAGCACTCCGGACCAGAGAATGCCGAAGCGAAATTGCCGATCAGGGCGTCCGGTAGCGATGAAGAGCCAGCTTAATGGATTCAGCGCCAGCGCACCCACCAGTGCGGCCGGCGCCAGTAGACGAAAGAGACTGATTGAGGGTCGCCATTGCTGGCCGAGTATCACGAGCACGACTTCATCGGTGAAGATCGTCAAATAGAGCACTATCGGCAGAATGATCGAAGCGAGGATTGCATAGCCGCCTAGAAAAACGCGCCGCACTCTTTCCGGATCGTTCTGGACCCGGCTCAAGGCGGGGACTGCGACGCCACTCATAGGGGCATTAACCTGATTGATGGGAAGCATCAGGATACTGTAGGCCTTCGAGTAAAGACCCAGGGGACCGGCTCCCCACCACCACCCGATCAGGGCGTTGTCCGCGTTGCGAAACAGATAAACCATCAGCTTGGAACCAGTCAGATAGCCACCGAAACGAAGCAAAGAGCCGACCCCACATCGGGGTTGCGGCAGCCCGGGCACCCAGCGGACAGCGAGCGCGAGAGCAATGACCCTGGTTAGAGTCATGGCGAGGGTCATACAAACCAGCGCCCAGTAGCCGAATCCGTTAAAGGCCATGATGATTCCCACACAAATGCCCACCGCCATGGCAATGGTGTCGATCATGGCAAGGGCGGTGAACCGCATCTGCCGGTTCAGTAGTGCTTCGTGCTGAACGGTGAGAGCGGTCAATGGGAATGTGATGGCCAGAACCAACGTGATTGCGAGAAGTTTTGGTTGGTGAAAAACCCGGACCATGACAGGTGCGGACGCGACGGTCACTAAACCGAGCAGGCAACCGAGGCCGATATTGATCCAAAGCAGCGTTGAAACCTGCTCGTGAGTGATGGACGCTTTCTGAATCGTGCCTGTAGATAATCCTCCATCGCGAAAGACATTTAGAGCGTTGGTGAGCACCATGACCATGGCCATAAGGCCGTAGTCGGAGGGGGTCAGTAATCGCGCCAGCACAATGGTCGAGCCCATTTGCAGCATGAAACAAGCGGCCTGAGCGCCAACCGTAACTGCGCCGCCTCGGACTGTCCGCCGTTTCAGGCCATCGGCCGGAATGCTCTCAAAAACGTTGCGAACCGCAATCGCGTTTTGAACGGATATTCCAGTCATGAACTCTCGCTGTCTATGACGCGGTTTGTCGAACGATGCCAATTGGTTTGGTCCAGCGCTGGAACTTTGGGAAATACTTCTCTCCGAACCGCAGCAGGCACTACCGATTCGTAGCCTAAATCTCGATGGATTTGCTTGCCGCAATGATGGCAAAAACCATCCTTTTCCACATTCCACACCGCTTTGCGAAGCGCCCCCAGTACGAGACCGTGACCACAGTGAGATAGCATAACACTTTTTCAACGCGCGGCAGCGGCGCATTATGCGCTCTCTTCAGGTATCCCAGACAAATTTCCTCGCGAATCGGCAACCACACTTTTCGAGTGGACGCAGATCGATCCGTCCAGGTCTGAAGCGCGCGTCTGGCGCCTTTGCTTATGCGATTGAGGTCACCAAGAGCCTCTTTATGGTGTCCGTCGCCGCAGATCGCTACCGAATTACCAGGATGGGTCCTCAATTGGGAGAGTACTTCGGGAACTTCCCATATTTCTCCTAACAAGGACAATTCGGCTAGAAGCAGCCGGTCACCGTACCATACTGACCCCATTAACGCGGTCTTCCGCAGGCACTCACTCCGAATTAAGCCCCAGATAGGATAGGCGTAGCTTGCACGGCGAATTACCCTTCCAAGCCTTCGATGTGGCCGCTTCGCCCTGGTTTCCACATGATCACTCGCTTCTCCAGACACGTTGCCGAATTCATCAATCAGTTCGCATCGAGGATACACGAGCACCACCGATGGCGGCGCGTCTACGAGCATCTCCACACAACGTCGCAAAAAGCCGGGATGACAGACGTCATCGTGAGCAAGCCACTTAAAAAACTCGCCTCTGCTCAACTCGAAGACTTTCCGGTAGTTTGGTACGGCACCGATATTCTCTTCGTTTCGAAAGTACCGGATGCGGCCATCCTTCGCGGCATAACTTTTGCAGATTTCCTCGGTTCCGTCAGTCGACGCGTTGTCGGAGATGATAAGCTCAAAATCATCAAAATCCTGATTGCATATCGAGTTCAGGGCCTCGCTAAGGTACTTCTCTCCGTTATAGACTGGCAACCCAACACTTACCATCGGCGGGCGCACACGGGTTGATCCGTCATCGTTTGGTACAGCCGCTGGAATTAATTTGGGGACCCGCCCATTGGAAATGAAAGTAACGTCTGCCGCTTTGTGGCTCCGCCGCAAACAATCTTCGGCCGCCGCCCAGACAGTGGGCGCTATGGATTCCCAAGTCCATTTCTGGAGAAATTCCCGCCACGCGTTCTCGGCCAACTCGATCCCTTCCGCCCGGTTACGCACCAGGCGAATGCACGCTTCGGAAAACGCTTCCGGCGTGTCTGCGATTCGTAACTGCCGCCCATCCTCGAGGCAATAGCCGAAGGCGCCAACCGTGGTCGAAACAACCGGGCATTTTCGGCTGAAGGCATCGGCAATTTTGATGCGTGTTCCCCCGCCGAATTGAATTGGGATGACCATTGCCGACCAGGTTGCGATCTCTGCCGCCGGGTCGTCAATCCAGCCCAGTGCATCAACGCCTGAGCTATTCGGCACGTCCGCGCTGGTTGTTCCTTTTCCGGCCAGCCGGAATCGAATCCCAGGGATTGCCTGACGGATCGCTGGCCAGCATTCCCGCAGGAACCATTTCACTCCTTCGAGATTAGGCCCGTAGGTGTAAAGCCCCATGAATCCGATGCACGGGGGATTGGTCGCTGGATTTCTGGGCGGATCCGTGAGCGGCCGTTCATAACCGTTCGGGATAACGTGAATCCGATCGCCGCCGCCGAGGTAGAGCTTGTCTTCTTCGCTGCAGACGGACTGCGTAACGAAGCGTTCACTGAAACGTCGTTCGCGGCGCTTCAGCAGCGCTTGCTGCACTTGCGCCTTGAAACGTAACCGTAGTGCAGGCGCATTCTGCGAGACCGTCTTCAGATAGGTGCTTGGGATATCGTCAATGTCCAGATGCGACTTGGGCCAGTGCCATCGATTCAGAATGTTGGGCGTTCGGGAATTAAGAATCCAGATCAGATCGAAATTCTCGAAGCTTTGAAACAGGCGAGCGCGAGCGGTTGGATCGGCGGCGCAACCGTGAACGTTCAGATAATAACGCGTATCCAGGCCCCTGCGGGCGCGGTGCAACAGCGTCCGCTCGGGCCTGGGAAGCACCGGGACCGCAGGGGCGAGGCGGAAATCCTCACTACTGCGCCGGAGAACTTTTTCATCGGGGGTATCTGCGCTAACGACCGACAGTGTGACGTCGCCAATTTCTCGTAATGCCCGGCCGATGTGCAGCGCGCGCAACTGTCCGCCGAACGCCTGACCATGCGGCCAGGAGGAAGTCAGGTAGAGGATGCGCGGAGAACGCTTTCTCATTACAGACGGTTTATTAGCGAAAGAAGCAGCACTGGCCGCCTTTTCCTATTCGACGACTCGCTTGCCCTTCTTTCGATCGAGGTATTGCTGCTTGATCCATTCGTAAGTAACGGCGAGACCCTTGTCCAAGGGAGTGTCCGGTTCCCATCCAAGCATTTTCCGAATAAAAGTATTGTCGCTATTGCGGCCGGCAACACCTCGCGGAGCGCTTAAATCGTAGCTACGCTTGAGTTTTACGCCGGCGACGTTTTCAACCTTTGAAACAAGGTCGTTAATCGAGACAAGCTCGCTTGAACCGAGATTGATCGGCGTGGCGATGAGGTCGTCACAGTGGGTGATCATGTCGATCCCTTTCACGCAATCATCGATGTATTGGAAGCTGCGGGTTTGATGTCCGTCGCCCCAGATTTTGATGCATAAATCTTTCGTCTCGATTGCCTCAACCACCTTGCGGCAGATGGCAGCTGGGGCTTTTTCACGTCCGCCATCCCAAGTGCCGTGCGGTCCATACACATTGTGAAAGCGAGCGATAAAGGTTTTCATTCCGCGTTCCGCCCAGTATTCCTCGCAAAACATTTCGCTGATAAGTTTTTCCCACCCATAGCCGCGTTCAGCCATAGCCGGGTAAGCGTCAGATTCCTTCAACGCGCGAACATCCGGGTCCTCCTGCAGCAGGGTGTTATACGCACAAGCGGACGAGGAGAAAAAATAACGCACAGCTCCCGCCCGATGGGCAGCCTCGATCATGTGCGTATTAATGAGTACGCTGCGCAGACAGTCGATGCGGAAGCGCTCGATAAATCCCATGCCGCCCATATCAGCAGCCAAATTATAGACTTCAACGGCCCCCTCGCAGACGCGATGGCAGTTATCGGGGTCGCTCACGTCGAGAGACAGGTTCTCAACCCCGGGCACGCGCAGATACCATTCGTAGAGTGGTTTCTTGTCCACCGCACGAACGCGAGTGAATCCTTTGTTTTGAAAATAAAGGACAAGGTTACCACCGATGAATCCACCAGCGCCGGTGATCACGATAAGGTCGTCGCTTCTGAGACTAGGGTCGTTCTGAACAGTGTCTGGTTGTTCCATACGCGGATGATGTCGAATGAAGAGTAAATTTAGAGCGTTTCAAAAAACGTGTGAAGATCTCGAGCGTACCTTTCGATGTTGTAATAACGCTCCGCCAGTTCACGGCCTTTCTGTCCCATCGCTTCAGCCGTGTCAGGGTTATCTCCCAGAAAATCGATTGCTTCTGCGAGAGCTTCAGGATTCTCCGGCGGAACGAAAATGCCACAGCCCTCCTGTTCGATATCTATCTCAGTCGGCAAAGCTCCAGTCCGCGTCATAATGATTGGCCGCGCCATGGCTAGGACCTCTACGATCTCAGTAAAACCTATAGCCGTGTATTGGGTCGGGTCTTTCTTGAGTATGAGGAGAGAAGCCGCGCTGCGGGCATAATGGTTGTGCAACAGTTGATCGTAGCTCAGTCGCTTGTTCTCGAAATTCCAACCGCGGCCGCTGTCAATTACATTAACATTGGACGACCACATGACGCCTTCAAGCAATCCTGGACAGAGAACCTCAACTGACTGACGACAATGCGCTGCGGCAAGGCTTAACGTTTTGAAGTCGCGTAGTGCAATACCACACGAGAAGAATGTTTCAGGCCGGTATGGAAGTCGTGGGTACACGCTAAGGTCGGCTCCCCAACCGAGAGGCGCCACCTTGACCTTCGGCGCAAGTTTACGTGCCTGCTCGGCTCCCGCTCGAGTGAGTGCAACAATTCCGCTGTGCGCTGAGGCAAGATTCAATGGCTCGCGCGCCCACAGGTTGGAGACAATGTGACATCGAACCAAACCCAATTTGCGCAGAAACAGCAGCCAATACAGCACATTATGTCCGCAAAAGACAATACCGTCAGGTCCGAGCCAGTTGCGGACCATTTTAACCAGTCTGAGATCGTGCGGGAAAGGATTGAGATAAAGATAAAAGTCCGTCAATGGCTCTACCAGAGCGACTTCGTATCCCATTCGGACCAATTCCAAACAACCGCGCAAATGATGCGGCGGCATATCACCCTTTTTAATTTTCTCCCACATGGAGGCGCCACCATAACTATCGAGATAAATAATCCGCCGGAACGGTTTCATCTCAGCCGGCGAAAGAATGATGGCACCGCCTGCCATGCTTTCGACAATGCCGCGCGTGACGCAACTCGTCGCTGAAGCAGGCTGTGTTTCTGCAATCACAGATGAAGGGTTATTCATGTACACGTTTCTCACTTTACCTCATGCCATGGCATCGAGGCGACCTCGGCCCAGTCATGACGGCGTTTCTCGCTAAAGGGATCGCTCAAACACGAACTCGCAGCCACTTCAGGAAAAAAGTCATTACCGACGCCATCCTTGACGAAGAAGGCATTAAAACCGAAGCGATGAGTTCCAACAAGGCGGTAGCCCTTTTCTTTACCCAGTCGGCACATGGCTTCCAGAGAAGCGCCGCGATAATTTTCCGAGTTGCAGACAAATTTGGGATCGTAGGGCACTGTGACCGCGCGGCCGATTGGAGCCGCGTTATGCGTTTCACAAACGACTACGCGAGGCTCAATCGCTGTAATGGCTTTCCATACCCAATAATCCATTCCGTCGAGGTCCAGGCTTAACAAGTCAATCTGGCCGGTGACCCCCGCCGCCGTGAGGTGTTCGTTCACATTTTCCGCCGTAATCCATGCTTTCGTGAATTTGGGCGGATGGAGAAAGGTATCCTTGTTGTTTGCGAAGAACCTCATAGCGGACTGCACATTGGAATCCATGCCGTCGAACAGATAACCCCACCAACCGTGATTGATGATCAGGTTTGCCGTCATGCACTCGCGCCCGTTGCCGGCACAAACCTCTACGCATTTCCGGTTTATCGGCGAAATCAGCGAGAACAGGTAAAGGAGAATGCCATCTTCCTCGAACTGCGAGTAATTTCGAAAACCCACATCGGTCAGGGGTGGCAGACATCCCTTATCGCACGCGGCCAGGAGACGGTACTCCTGCATTAGCGCCTTCTGGGCCACCGCTTCAGTCGGGGCGAGCGTTGTCCCAAACTCCAACTGCAATTCATCGGCGACGGACCGGGCAAGCCGATTGAAAAGCCGCTTTGCAATGCGCTTCATGCCTACCATCCACCGAAACGCAGAATTCGCTCGAATCCGCGAACCCCCACATTTGTCCGCTTCTTCTGCGTCGCTTTCAGCAAGCGATGGACAGTCTTCTCCCAAAGTGATCGAGGATCCGACAAATCACCGCCATTAGTTCCAATTCGAGCCGCCACTGCATTCCAGTCTTTGTCCCAGATGGCAATCCGTCGGAAGCGCTCGGGCCCGTGCTCCCGCAGCATTTGCACGACTTCGCGATCCCACCAGGTCACTGGCTCACTTTGCAGGGAGCGGAAGTCAATTCCGGCGCGATCGTATCCCTCCAGCCACTCGGGTTTGATTGGATGAATCTCGCTTTTGTCCCAATTGCCGTACATGTGGTGATATTGCCGAAATGTTCGTAATGCCCTCTTTCGATGCTCTATGTGCTCCAATGCCTGGTACCATCGGTGTTTGCTGAGCATGCGCTCCCAGACGACGTACTGAAAGTGTAAAACGACGATTTCTTTCAAGTCGATCACAGGTGCGCCCGATGGTTCGGGGACTCGCGGACCGTGAATGGGGAGCCAGCCGCTGAAATCGCAACCGTTATCGACGAAGCCGAATGCTGAATAATTCGGCGGAATCCAGGCTTCCTTAAAACCTGGAAGGATGTTTACCCAACGAAAGCGCAGCACAGTTCCTGGTTTCGCTTCGCTGATGCGTTCCCATTCCCGGCTTTGGAGACAGTTGGCCGACAATGCTTCGTCGGCGTCAAGCCAGATGAGAATGCGATTGCCGGCGTAAGTGCGGGCGCGGTCGAGCAAGATTCTTTTGCGATGCGGCTCATCAAAGCCCGGAGATTCGTTAGTAACTAGATCAACTCCAGCCGTGCCTTGCAGTTGCTGCAACGTTCCGTCGGTGGAACGGTGGTCAGCTACGACTATTTGGTCGGCCCAGGTCTTCGATGCAGCGAGGAAGGGGCGAATAACCCACGCCTCATTACGAGTCGGCGTGACGCAAATTCGCACACAGCCATCGTTCGGTCTCTCTGTTCTCATCATAGGTGCACTAGTTCACTCAGGCACTAGCAAGGACTGAAACATGGCCTTGCGGCCATGTTGTTCTGCAAGCCGAGTGCGGCTCAACTTGATCCAAGCCGCGCATAAACATCGATATGCCGCTGGGCACACTTATCCCATGAAAACAGTGCCGCCCGCTTCCGCCCCTTGGCCAACAACTCGCTTCTATTGAGCCCTCCATTGGCAACTTCCAGGATGCAATCGGTCCACGCACGTTCGTTGCCAGGATCCAAAAGAATTCCAGCATCGCCTACTACCTCCGGCAGGCTAGTCGCGCTCGAGGCAAGTACCAACGTTCCGCAAGCCATCGCCTCGAGCGCGGGAATTCCAAAGCCCTCATATCGCGAGGGGTAAAGCAGCGCCACAGAACTCCGGTAGAGTTGTTGCAAATCCTCGTCTCTTGGAAAAACAGACGCGACCACACGGTCGGAAATTCCCAGGAAATGGATCTGCCACCTTTCTTCGTCATTCAAAGGAGGGCCGGCTAGACACAAACGGATTTGGCGATTTGATTGACACGCCTTGGCGAATGCACCCAATACCATCTTGAAGTTCTTATAGGTCGCGCGTCTCCCGACGAAGAGAAATGTGGGTGCTTCAAAAATCGTGTCTCTCTGCGACTCGCTACAAATAGGAAATGAAGAGCCATGGTAACTTACACTCGTCCTCCCTTCCGTTTGCGGATAGAATTCCAACAAATCCCGTTCAGTGGATTTGGAAACACAGATTAGGTGAGCGGCACGCGAAATTGCCTCACGCTGATGGTCGAGCGCTTCAACTGAATCACCTTCCAAGTGGGGATACTTCGCCTTAATAAGATCATGAACTGTGATAACTATTGGACACTGGATCTCGGAGAATTTCAATCCTCCTGTTAGATTATAGAAGGTAGGATGAAAGACATGTGCTTGTCGGATGTGCCTGGATTTCCACCATGTTTTTTTCACCGGCTGAGTAAAACGCCGCGGCTTTATCGAACTCAGAGTCGAAATTTCAAGTTGCGAATGAGAAGGAAGATTTCCGTTGCGAGCCTCAATACCAAGCACCGTCGGGCGCCACTCGGACGGCAGCCGCGAGATGATTTCAAAGAAGTAGCGACTAATACCGCCGGTTTTCTGCCAGCGAAAAATATGCCCATCATAAACAATTCTCATTTTGAGGCCTCGGTGGGGTGCTTCCTCTATTTAAGCAGGTGGCAGCACTCCATTGTGGAGTCTTGGTCGGCTACAATGATATGACTCGCCCAAGTACCTGCGCGGCGATAATCCAAATTCATTTTCGAGTGTGAGCGTTCTTTTGCCACGTTAGGTTTCGAGTTGCTGCGGCCCCGAGTTCAACTGGCCATAGCTACGGGCTCGAGAGTAGCTGCGCGGCTAGTCTTCTTCTGCAAGGCCAGGCGCAAGTCAGCGACAAGTCCGATCAACTCCGCTTTGCCGCCGGGCATTAGCGCCCAGGCACCGAGAAAGACGACAACGCCAATAAGGCTGGCTAAGAGCAGAACAAGAGGGGCGCCCAACGGAGGGACGGCCTGGTGGAGAAAGCTCACCGCAATCGCCATTAGAATGCTTGCGATTGCCGGACGAGCTATCGTCGAAAAGAATGTGCCGATTGTAACCGGAGAACCTTTGAAGCTGTAATACAACCTCGGCGCAATCAGCAACCATGTGGTAGCCACGTCTGCCAGAGCCACTCCTGCGGCGCCCCATCGGACCCCAATAGCCATGAAGAGAATCAGTACGATATTGTGAAGGACGGTCAGGCCCAGGTACATTTTCGAACGGCCGCGGGTTATCAAGATCTGTGCGGAGGAGCCGACCGCCTGCCTGATGAATGAGTCGAAGCTTAGGATCATCAAGAGAGGCGCGGCTTCGAGCCATTTTCTGCCTAAAACAATCCGAATAATCTCAACCGAATACACGGCCACGAACAAGCTCAGCGGCATGGTCGCGACACAAACCAAAGTGAGGACTTTCTTGTAAAAGCGGCGGTATCGGGCAGCCTCTGTTTGGAGCATGCTTAAGCCGGGCTGTGCCACCTGATAGAGTGGACTGAGCAATTGATCCATCGGTACCACTAATAACAGGTAGGCCTGTCTATACATTGCCACCGGCCCTGCGCCCCAGAATCTGCCCAAAAGAAAGCGATCGGCTCCGCCGCTTATGCTGGCGAGAATATTAGCAGCGCTTAAATGCGCGCCGAAACCGAGCAATCCCCGGATATCGGTTTTCCAGCACGGCAGGCCGGGAATCCACGGGAAGCAGAGCCACATACCGACGACGAGCAAAACGCTCCGGACTACCTCTCTCCAGACGAGGGCCCAATAGCCAAAACCTTTCCAGGCAAGCAGCACTGCGACAACAGTGCTGATCACACTAGTCAGCACCCGAACGGTAGCGCTATGCCCCAGCTTCAGCACCCGCGCCAGCAGCGCCTGGTGTTGAACCATCAAACCACCAAAGAAAAAATTGCTCGCCAGAATGCAAGTGATGACGGTCAGACGCGGCTCCTTGTAGTAGGCTGAGATAAGTGGAGAAGCGGCGCAAACCACCAACGAAATAAGGATGCCGGCCAATACATTTATCCAGAACAGGTTTGTGACTTCCGCGTGGCTGATGTCTTTCCTTTGCACAGTCACGGTTGACAGCCCCAGATCCCTAAACTGATCGGCAATGGCAGTGACCGCCGTCACCATCATCACCAGACCAAACTGCTCGGGAAGAACAAGCCGGGCCAGTATGGCGGTGGAGACAATGCGAAGGACGAAATCAGCGGTTCCAGCAGCCCAGGTGAACCCTGCTGCGCGGACGGACCTGCACCGCAAGTCGTTCCGAATTGCCTCGGTACAAGTAAGTCGCTGAAAGTTTTCGGCCTGATTCATATCGCCACGTTGTGCGCTACCGGATTAGTCGTAACGGGAAGGCGGCCTCATCGCGACAGCTTTTGTAGCCGCCTTCCCAAAGAAGCTGACAACTTTCCTCCTACAAAGAGAAATTTTCGGCTTTCACAAGCTTCCCGTCCATCTGCGTGAATCCTAATCCAACCGGCTTAATGAATTCGACACAATGTGGCGGTGTCTGCTCGGACGCCCCGTCAGGGGCAATTTCGGTTCTGGAATTGGCGTCGGAGTCGACGCAGGCGTTGGTTTAGTTTTCGGTTCGAGCGATGCTGTTGCCGTAACTGTTGCTGTCGGGTTTTGAGTCGGTCTATCCGTTGCTGCAGTTGCAAACATGCTGGCGTGCTTGGCGCCGGCGTCGGCGTCGGCGTCGGCATGCCACTCGCGAAACGTTGCTGTGCTGGAATCTGGCTTACCATCGGACTCCGATCTGGGCCTATTGGGGGCCAGGGAAGCACCCCCCACCACGATGGTTTACCCGGCAGGTACAAGCTGTTTGGTATCGTATGGTCGGGAATCGTCGGGTCCCAAATCGTACGATTATTCACAAAATCGAAATTGCCATGACGCAGGATCGTGGCCTTGACGTTGAGATCCCTGTGCTGGGTGCCATCCAGCGTGTTAGGAAGCGCGCTGTAATCGGGTGGCGTTGTCGGCCCGAACGTTCCAATGAAAGAGACGTTGCCGATGTTCGGGTACCCAAGCTCGTAAACCGACGATTCAAAAATTCCAGGCAAACTGGACTCGTAAACAGTGTTGACTCCGCTAGTCCCCAGCACGTTGCCGACAATGTTGTAATAGTTACAGAAATGCTTTAATCCTATTTGCCAGTCAATGCGGTTACGGAAAAGCGTGTTATGGCTGGATGACCCGAAGTATCCGTCGTCTTTATACCAATGAATCACGTTGCCTTCTATCAGGTTAAGCATGTTGTGAGGACCGTGATTTACGCTTATGTCCCACCAGGCTGGCGTAGTGTTAGTAACATAATTGTAAGCGATAACGTTGGCTAAACCCTGTCCGGTGCCATCTCCAAATATGATGGCCATTGATCCGCCTCGACTGAAGATATTATCTTCGATCAGACACCAACTGGCCCGACCGAAATCCAATCCTTCATGGTTTGGCCCCTCAGCCTGCGCGTCGTGTATATAGCATTCGCGAACTTCGCAGCGGGCCACGTTGCCAAACAATGTTTGCCGCGTGTAGGCGTGCTCTATCTCGATGTCTTTCAGCCAGCAACCCCAGGCGCTCGTAATCCAGAACGCCCAGTTGGCGCGGCTGCCGGATAAATCCACCGTGAAATTTTCAAACCCGGAGAACTGCACTGTCGTGGCCCCGGAAGCCAGAGCAGCCGGATTCATCCCGGTGAAATCAAATGGCAACGGCGGATCGAATGTGATTGTTGTGAAAGTTTTGCTGCGCACCTTGAATTGGCCGCCCAGAAATCGGTTGGTCGCGTCCGCAAACCCTCCAAGATAATGCGCCCATGTTGGCGTTGAAGGGCCAATGGTGAAGAGCATGTTCACGGCAAAGCCAGATGTATTGGCCATCGTTATTGTATTGCTGCCCTTGGTCGCTCCCGAGGTTATCGGAATCCAATTCGTGGGAGGAGGCCATGGCGCTATACCGGCAAGATAAAGATATCCCTGGTCATTAGTTGATTTAAGGATCGTCCGCCCCTGCCCAGCGCCCCGGAGGGTGAAATTGCTCTTATTATTCAAGTGCACGTTAGAATTCAGCCGGAACGTTCCTGCCGGCATGTAAACGACTTGCCCGGCTGGGCAGGAAAGAATCGCCCTCTGAATGATCGGCGCGGCGTCCACTACGCCAGTGGGGTCGGCTCCCAGGTCGGCCACGATGTTTTTCCAAATGATTATGCGGTTCGGGATGCCACTCGGCACGCCCACGTTGCCCTGCCAGGGCGCAGTACGAACAGGCGGAATGATTTCGGCGGCAGCGGGGCCAGTGTGAAGAAGCAGCGCCAAGAAAACGGCCGAAGCCGTTCGGTACAATTTTCGAGTGTGGGTAAAGAGGATCATGCCGTTGATCCTTAGGGGGTTTCATTACCCGACGCAAACATAAAAGACGTCGATGTAAAAAATATCGGCAGCCGTTCCGGCCCATTCCAGCGGCCAGAAAGCGCCCTCCCGGCCAGGCGTTTTGCGAAATCGTCAGAAAAGGCAGACGCCCAATTTTCGTTGAGTTGCTCAAATCATGAAACTTGTGCCCGCATCCGAGTGACCTCGTAAAATGATCCGCGCATGCCGCCGGCAATTGCCGATTTACGAAGGATTTGCTTCCAACAGTGATGAAGACCTTCGGCACAACTGCTGTGCTCTCAACGGGCGCCGTATTACCCAGCCAATGTGGCCCGATTGTGGCAGATGCAGTTCTCGCTGCCGGAGCAGACCTCGGCGTATTTGTGAGCGTCATCGCGACTGTGGGACCTGGTTTGGAGTTGGAGACGGCATTTCGAGACGGTCTAAGTCGGGATTTATCCAGTCATGGGACTCCGATCTGGACTACCGGTGGCTACGAGTTTGTGGGCTCGAACGTGCCGTTGGCGCGGGGCTTGGCGTCGGCCTCGCCGGAACGTGTGACACAAAACACGCGCCCGCCGCGTCGATTCCGTCTCTGTTCAGTCCCGATGTGTCATTAAATGGGTTCGGCGGGAAACCAGCGAATCCTCCTACTGAATCGCATAGCCGCGTTGTTCCGTTGCCGCTCTGAAAACGATACTTAACAGATGTCGATCCAGATAACGATGCCCACGCAATCTTGTAAGTCCCGGCGGGGATGACTGTGTTCGGCACGGTAACTTCTTTCCATGAATTGGATTCGATCGAGTCCACTGTACCGGTTGCAGAAACGAGCCGATTAGAGTTGTTGTCGTATAACGCTATCTTGAACGCGTCGTGATCTGCGGTGACCTCCCCAAGGTACACGCGAAGCTTGTTCACTGTTCCGGCGGGCAACGCTGTGACGATGTAATGCGCGTAAGCCGAGTCTTCCGCTATGTCATCCGAATTTGCATTCGATGGGGCAATACTATCTGAACATGTTCCGTCTCCCGGTATCGGCCTAGACGTAGGAACGGCTGTCGCTGTCGGAGTTGGAGAGACAGCCTTGGTTGATCTTGCTGTAGCGCTCGGAGCGGGCGTCGAAGTCGCCCCGGTCTGAAATCGTTTTTGTGCCGGGATCACGCCTACCATCGGCGTCAGGTCCGGCCCTATAGCAGGCCACGCCAGATCAGCGTCCCACCACGCCGGTCTGCTGCTGTAAAATAAGCTGTTCGGAATTGTGTGATCCGGAATTTTATTATCCCAAACCACCGACTTGTTCACGTAATCATAGTTGCCATGCCGAATCAGCGTGGCTCTAACGTTGCGGTCAAGCTGCTGACAACCATCGAGCTTGTTTGGAAGGGTATGATAATCAGGCGGCGTCGTCGGTCCGATGAAGGTCCCGTCGTGATGCGAGTTTCCTATGTTAGGAAAACCAAGCTCATATATCGGAAAGACGCCAAAGCTCCAGTAGTCGCTTTGTTCTTCGGCGTCATAAGTTCTCTTTTGCTTCCGCCCCGGCGGCTCCGCTCCCAACACGTTCCCAACAATGCTGTAGTAATTCGAAAAATGCTTCAGCGAAACTTGGCCGGTTATCACGTTACGGAAAAGCGTGTTATGGCTGGATGAGCCGAAGTATCCGTCGTCTTTATACCAATGAATCACGTTGCCTTCTATCAGGTTAAGCATGTTATGCGGACCGTGATTTACGCTTATGTCCCACCAGCTGGGCGTCGTGTTAGTGACATAATTGTAAGCGATAACGTTGCCTAACCCCTTCCCTGTGCCGTCTCCAAATATGATGGCCATCGCTCCGGCCTTACTAAAGATGTTATCCTCGACCAGGTTCCAGCTAGAGTGACCCCAGTCCAAGCCTTCGTGATTCGGCCCCTCGGCCTGAGCATCATGTATAAAGCAACGACGAACCTCGCAGCGAACAGCTTCGCCAAAAAGTGCCTGCCTGGTGTAAGCGTGTTTGATTTCGATATCGCTAACCCAGCATCCCCATGCGCTGCTAAATTGAAGTGCCCAATTAGCTTGCGAACCCGACAAATCTACGGTGAAACTTTCCAGTCCTATTCCCTCAATCGTCTCTGCCCCGCTCGCCAGCGCCATCGGTGTCATCCCGCTAAAATCAAACGGCAGCGGCGGGTCGAATGTGATCGTTCTAGCAGTCTTGTTACGCACCTTGAACATTCCCTGCATTGTTCTCAGCGTGTCCGGGAACCCCCCCAGGTTATGCGCCCATGTCGGCAAAACATTCGGCCCGATGGAAAACAGCATGCCTACCTTGAATAAGGAAGTGTTTCCTAATGTAATGGTATCACTGCCCTTTGTTGCGCCCGCGGTGACAGGCGTCCAGTTGCTCGGCGGTGGCCACGGTGCAATGCCTGCGAAATAGAGAGAACCCTGGGCACTCGTAGATTTGAGGATCGTTTGTCCTTGACCGGCCCCCCTCAATGTAACGTTGCTCTTATTATTCACGTGGACGTTTGAGTTGAGCCTGAATGTGCCGGGCGGCATGTAAACGACTTGCCCGGCTGGGCAAGAAAGAATCGCTCTCTGAATGATCGGCGCGGCGTCCGCTACGCCGGTAGGGTCGGCTCCCAG
>Ga0081455_10002688_pt1 | contig 21008 bp, 16 predicted proteins | sample TabmetS3T2R1_FD_70207 | JGI IMG/M metagenome (GOLD analysis project Ga0081455, IMG submission 70207) | Tabebuia heterophylla rhizosphere microbial communities from the University of Puerto Rico - S3T2R1 | ecosystem: Host-associated > Plants > Roots > Rhizosphere ...
GCATCATGGGACTCCTGAGCGGACCTGGAGGTCCGCGCTCCATCCCACACCAGATGCACTGCGTCGCCCTCGGCCGGCATCGCCTCGCCGGTGTTCTGGCGGATGACGGTGATCAGGCCGTTCGACGTGTCGACCTGATAGAGCCAGTGGTTGCCCTGGAAGACGCGCGTGCGGACCTTGCCGGCCAAGCCTGACGTCGCGAACGAGATCTTCTCCGGCCGAACGGTGGCGCCGTCCAGGAGGTTGGTCTTGCCCAGGAAGCCCGCCACGAAACTGGTCGCCGGCCGCTCGTAGGCTTCGTGCGGCGGGCCGACCTGCTCGGCGCGGCCATGGTTCATCACCACCAGCCGGTCCGACAGCGCCATCGCCTCGGCCTGGTCGTGCGTCACCAGGATGGTGGTGGCGCCGACAGTGCGCTGGATCTGGCGCAGCTCGATCTGCATTTCCTCGCGCAGCTTGGCGTCGAGGTTGCTGAGCGGCTCGTCAAGCAGCAGGATCTGCGGCCGGATGACCAGCGCGCGGGCCAACGCGACACGCTGCTGCTGGCCGCCCGAGAGCTGGCGCGGGAACCGGCCGGCAAAGGCCGCGAGCCCGACAAGCTCCAACGTCTCGCCGACGCGCCGGGTGCGCTCAGCGGGCGCCACGCCCTGCATCTCCAGCCCGAAGGCCACGTTCTCGGCCACGGTCATGTGCGGGAACAGCGCATAGCTCTGAAACACGATGCCGAGGCCGCGCCGGGATGGCTTCACCGCGAGCAGATCGCGACCCTCCAGCCTGACCGCACCGGACGTCGGCTCGACGAAGCCCGCGATCATCTGCAGGGTCGTGGTCTTGCCGCAGCCCGACGGTCCCAGCAGCGAGACGAACTCGCCCTTCTCCACGCCGAGCGACAGGCGGTCGACGGCGAGGTGGCCGCCGAAGCGCTTGCTGAGATCTTCCAGAACCAGAAAGCTCATGGCTCGCCCGCTGCGACGCCGGAGGAATAACCAAGCACCGAAGCCAGGGGTAAAGCCATTCGAGACGGGCCATATCGCGGCAGGGGAACGGCGTTCAATCCAGACCTCCGAACAACGGGGGCACTCTACGCCGTTCCAAACGCTGTCCCTTGCGGGCATGCACCAAATTCAAACATCGGGCTTGCGGTCGCGCGCGAATAATCAAGCACCGGCGCCCGGGGTTGGCTTTTCCGTGAAGGGCTTCCCGGCAAGTCAGCGCTCGACCTCGCGGTTCCAGCGCTTTGTCCATTCCTCGCGCTGGGCATTGATCGCATCCCAGTCGGGCTGGACCACGAGCTTGGCGCGCTCGCCGACCGGTGCCATGCGCAGCTCGGGCATGTTGACGTCGACCTTGGTGTTGACCGGGCCGTTGCCCATCTCCTTGGCGAAGCTGGTCTGCACCGGCGCCGAGATCAGCGTCTTGATGAAATCCTGCGCCAGAGGGTTGGGCGAGGCCTTGGCCACCGGGCAGGCCGACGCGAGCAGGATAGGCGCGCCCTCCTTGGGGTAGATGAAGTCGACCGGGAAACCGGTGTTGGCGAAGGCCTGCACGCGGCCGGTGCCCCACACCGCGATCTGGCCCTGGTTGGACTGGAACAGCTCGGTCATCTTGCCGGGCGACGGCTCGTAGACCAGCACGTTGGGATTGATGTCGGCCTTCATCACCTTGAAGCCCGGCTCGATGTTCTTCTCGCCGCCGCCGTTCAAGCGCGCGAACATCATCAGCGTATAGAGTCCGTAGGTATTGTTGATCGGCGGGATCACCAGGAGCTTCTTGAACTTGGGATCCTTCAGGTCGTTCCACGAGGTCGGCGTGGCCCAGCCCTTCTCCTTGAAGGTCTTGGTGTCGATCATGAAGCCGGTGCCGGTCTGACCGACGGCAACCGCCTTGTCGTCCTTGAACAGAGCCGCCGGATAGAGCTCGCTCTTGTCCAACCCCTCGATCTTGCCGCAGAAGCCCAGCTGGATCGCCTGGTACATCGGTCCGTCGTCGACGATCGCCACGTCGATCACCTGGTTGCCTTTCTGCGCCTGCAGCTTGGCCAGCGTATCCGTCGAGTTGCCGGCGACGTACTCGATCTTCACGCCGTGCTTGGCCTCGAAGGCCGGAAACACGTCCTTGCGCAGCTGCTGCTCCCATGAGCCGCCATAGCCCGCCACCGTCAATGTCTTGGGCTGCGCCATCGCCGTTGCCGCGCCCAGCAGCACCGCCGCGCTTGCGATCATGCCTCTACAGATCGAACGCCCCATCACCCCTCCGATCAGCGGCTCCCTGTTACCGCAGCACGCATGTTTTCGGGCTGTCACGATGGCGTCAAATTCGATTTCTCAGGCTCATTCATAACAAGATGTTATAAAGGGCCGTGCGCAGCCCCAATCCGCGGCAGATCGAGGCCTTCCGCGCCGTCGTGCTGACCGGCGGCGTGGGCGCGGCCGCCGCCTTGCTCAACGTCACCCAGCCGGCAGTCAGCCGTCTGATCCGCGACCTGCAGGGCGATCTCGGGCTGGTGCTGTTCGAGCGCCGCGGCACCGGCCTGGTGCCGACCAGCGAGGCGCTGTCGCTCTATGCCGAGGTGGAGCGGGCGTTCGTGGGGCTGGAGCGTATCGCCCAGATGGCGACCGAGCTGCGCACGCGCCGCGCCGGCTTCCTGCGCATCGCCGCCCTGCCCGCGCTGGCCAACGGCTTCCTGCCGCGCTTCGTCGGCGGTTTTCTCAAGGAACGACCCAAGCTCGATATCGTGCTGTCGGGACTGGTGTCGCATGCCGTCCTGGCCGCCGTCGCCCAGGGGCAATGCGACCTCGGCTTTGCCGAGGCGTCGATGGAGCATGCGAGCGTGCAGCTCGAGCGCATGCCCGCCGCTCCGTTCGTCGCCGTCCTGCCCGAACGGCACCGGCTGGCGCGCAAGAAGCGGCTGCGGCCGCAGGACTTCGAAGGCGAGAGCTTCATCTCGCTCGGCCCCTCCACGCTGTCGCGCTTTCGCATCGACCGGGTGTTCGCCGAGCACGGGGTGACGCGCGTGCTGCGCATCGAGACGCCCTTATCCGAGATCGCCTGCTCATTGGCCGGCTCCGGTGCCGGCGTGGCGCTGTGCGAGCCCTTCACCGCGACCGAGTATGCCACGCGCGGCATCGTCGCCCGCCCGTTCGAGCCGCGCATCGATTTCGAGTTCGCAGCACTCCACGCCAGCCAGCGCAGCCTGCCGCCGGTGGCGCGCGAGTTCATCAATGAATTCAAGACGCACGTCGACGACTTCCTGCGCCGCGAACCCTGGCGAGACCCTTCTTCCCCACGCTTCGTCGCGAGGTAGCCCGCAGGCCCGAGGGGCCATGAAGCATGCGCCGCAACCGCTCAAGACCGTACCGGCTTCGCGGTGCGCATGCGCCGCCAAGTCAATCAGAGGGATTGTCTGGTGACCCCGAGGCCCTGCTGTCGCTGGAGGTTTTCATAGGCAGCTGCCTTGACCTCCGAAGGCGCGGCGCCGAAACGACGGCGAAAGACCCGGTTGAAATAGGACAGATCGCCGAAGCCGGCGTCGAAGGCCACGGTGCTGATCTTCTGCCCGGCGCGCAGCGGATCGGAAAGCATCCGGTACGCGCGGGCAAGCCTCTGGCTGAGAACGAAGTCGGTGAAGGTCATCCCCTCAGCCTCGAATGCCATCTGCACCGAGCGAGGGGTCACGCGGTAGCGCCGGGCTATGGCGTCGATCGACACGTTGCTGGAGAGATTGGCAACGATGTCGGCCTTGATCGCCTGGAGCCGGGCGGCCCGTACGCCGCGGATGCGCGCTTGCTCCGTCGCATCGCGCGTTGCACCAAGCGCCAACGCGGTGAGGTCGTGGACATGGGTCGCCACGATGCGTTGCAGATCGGGCTTGGCAAGCATCTCGGCCTTATTCAACGTGCCGAGATAGCTTGAAAGCAGTTGCAGCGCCTCCGTCTCACGCGGAATAGGGCGGACCAGCCGGTCGCCAAAATCGGGAACCAGCAGCTGGATCGCCTCGACGGGCATTTTCAGGGTCATGAACCGCGCGCCTTGCGGAACGCTGGCCCCACCCAATTCGCCGGACATCAGGAGGGCTTCGCCCTCGCCGAACATCGCCTCCCTGCCGCGCAGGAACATCTCGCGGCTGCCGGCCAGATTGATGTTCAGGAAGAGATGGTCGGGCTCGACCTGTGCCGGCGTGCGCCGCACACGAAGCGCGGAACTGCCGACCGTCAGGATACCGAGCCCCGGAAGTGACCGCATGCTCGCCGTGAACTCCAGCAGCTCACGGTCGACCGGCTCGATGTCGCATCGCAGAAAGGCGCCATAGACATCGTGCAGCAGCGCCAGCCGGTTCTTCTCCGACCAATCGCTGGTCGACAACCGCACGGGCATCGCGCTGTTGCCGTCCGAGCTCAATCCACGCCTCACCGGTCCGGGCACAAAAGGGCGCACCCGCCCTTCCGGACCATACCACAACGACGCTGCGTCAGGCGTTCGCGACTTTCGCCGCAGTCCTATCTTTCCTTCGCATCAGTCCAAGAGTCGCAGCCGCATCGCCGGTATCTCCCGCCGCCATCGAACCGCCGGTTCGTTCACCGAGCGACATCAGGAGTTATCCATGGTCGACATTCCGGACAACGCCACCACCACCGCCGTCTTCGACGGGGATGCCTCTACGCTCGCCACCTTCTCCGGCGAGCTGGAAACCTTCGACGACGGCGACTGGATAAAAGTCACGCTTACGGCTGGGGTCACCTACAATTTCTTCGGCAGCAGCGTGTCAGCCGGAACACTCGGCGGCGATTCCGAGATGAGGCTGTTCGACGCGAGCGGCACTCAAGTCGCCGTCAACGACGATGAGGCGGCCGGCACGCTCAATTCCTTCTTCTCCTTCACCGCGACGACCAGCGGGAGCTATTTCGTCGAGATGTCGAGCAGATCTGGACCCGGCAGCTATTCGGTCGCGGTCGAGGTCGCCGCAGACCACCAGCGATTGACCGTGGGCGCGGACAATGCTTTCGGCGGCAGTGCCACGATCGTCGGCGACAAGGGCGACGACACAATCGGCCTCGACAGCGCCGGCTTCAGCGCGCTGGGCGAGCAGGGAAACGATATCCTGACCGGGAATCTCTTTGCCAACCTCATTTCGGGCGGCCTTGGCAACGATTCGATAAACGGAGGCGCAGGCGATGACCAGCTGTTCGGGGACACCGGCGACGACTTGATCCGAGGCGACGACGGCGCCGACGATATGCGCGGCGGCGACGGTGCCGACCTGCTGGGAGGCGACGCCGGCAACGACAAGATCTTCGGCGGCAACGGCAGCGATGACATCAGAGGGGGCGCAGACAACGACATCCTGCAGGGTGGCACCGGCGCCGACAAGCTAACTGGAGAGTCGGGCGACGACACATTCTTCGTCGACGCCGCCAACGATCTGGTCTTTGAGGTCGCCGGGCAAGGCAAGGACACGGTGTTCGCCTCGGTGAGCTACGCGCTGCTGGCCAGCCAGGAGATCGAGGTGCTCAGATCCTCGACTATCTCGGCGGCGGCGATCAACCTTACCGGCAACGAATTCGCCAACACGCTGATCGGCAACGCCGGCAAGAATGCGCTCGTTGGCGGGCTGGGCGATGACACGCTGAACGGCGGGCTGGGTGCCGACACGCTGAACGGCGGGGCGGGCAACGACACCTACGTGCTGGGCGCCGAGGCAACGGGCGTCGACACAGTGATCGATTCCACAGGAGTAGACACCCTCACCTCGACGATTAGCCGCTCGCTCGCGGACTATACGACGATCGAACGACTGACCCTGGTGGGAACCGCCGCCATCAACGGCACCGGCAATACGCTGGCCAACACCTTGCTGGGCAACAGCGGCAACAACATCCTCGACGGCAAGGCAGGCGCCGACACCATGAAGGGCGGCGCCGGCAACGACACCTACGTCGTCGACAATGTCGGCGACCTCATCGTCGAGCTCGCGGGCCAGGGCACCGATATCGTCAAGGCAGGCGTCACCTACACGCTGGCCAACAATATCGAGGACCTGACCTTGACCGGTGCCGGCAATATTGGCGGCACCGGCAATACGACTGCCAACCATGTCCTCGGCAATACGGGGAATAATGTGATCGACGGCAAGCTCGGCAACGACACCCTGACGGGAGGCGGCGGCGTGGACTCATTCCTGTTCGACACGGCCCTGAACGCCCTATCCAACGTCGACACGATCGTCGACTTCAGCGCCCCGACTGACACGATCCGGCTCGACAAGGACGTCTTCACCGCCTTCACCACGACCGGGACGCTCACGGCTGCGGCCTTCCATGTCGGCGCGGCGGCGGCAGACGCGGACGACCGCATCGTCTTCAACGCGGCGACCGGCAATCTCTTCTACGACCGCGACGGCACCGGAGCGGCTTCACCCGTTCAATTCGCTCACCTCAACGGAAGCCCGACGCTCAGCAACACGGACTTTGTCGTCGTGGCATAGGTCAGCCCATCGAGACATAGACGCACGTCCGAAACGCGGCGAAGTGCCCTGCCGAGGGTGCGCGCGGACGCCGTCAGGTGTGGCCGATGCGTGGTGTTCGTTCCTGTTTCAATGGAGAAACTGCTCGACGTGAAATCGCCGGCGAAGTTGAAGGCGACGTTGTTCGTCCCGTTGGTCAGCGTCAGGGTCCCGAGCGTGCCGCCGGCATTCTCGCTGAAGCTCGAGAAGGACCACGAGCCGCCGAGCTCGACTGTGTCGGTCACCGCGAAACCGGCGATATGCGAGCCGGCATAGCCCAGCGGATCCATCAGCTTGAGCGTGCCGTTGCTGCCAGAAAAGCTGATCGTTTGGTTGGCCGCGAGTGCGGAGTCGAACTCGAGGGTCGACATGGCCAAGATCGTGTCGGTTCCCGTGACCGCGTCCGCGAAGGTCAAGGTTCCTTCACGGGCTGGTCACGCTGAACCAGCGGATGCTCAGTATCGAGCTGTGGCATTCCGATAGTGGCGAGCCCTTCAGCATGCGCCTGTTCCGGCCGACACCGCCAGTCAGTGTCATGGCCGGATACTTCAGCGGGATCACCTTTCTCAGTGCCGAGACCGAACTCACCACGAGCCGCGTTGTCTTGATACGGCTGCCACCTACGGGCCGCCGCCGGACCGCCGGGGCCTATCTCCCCGCAGATGCCTCGCTCGCAGCGGATCTTGCTGCCCTCGGGAGGCCAATTAGCGACCCGGCAGAAGAAACGTAAGCTCGTGCTTGTTGTGGTGCAGATGCAGTAGGTCTGCACCGGGAATGGCGGCAAAGGCCGCAGCAGCGTCGTGATCGGTAGCGCCTTGGAACTTCAGTGTGCAGACGAAGTTCCTGACCAGGCCCGACGCCCGCCATCGCTCCACCAACTGCAGCAGACGCGCCGGGTAGCAGGCGATATCGCAGCACAGCCAATCGACAGGACCGATGCGGTCCGGCTCGAGCGCAAAGGCACTCTCGCCACGCCACACCACGCCTGGCATCGCCGCCACTCTCGGATCGAGCGGCGCCTTGTCGACCGCTGAGACCTCGGCGCCCAGCTTCGCCAGCACCCAGGTCCAGCCGCCGGGCGACGCGCCGAGATCGAGGCAGCGGTCGCCCGGCACCGGCCAATGGCGCAAGCGCACAAACGCCTCCCAGAGCTTCAGATAGGCACGATTGGGGGGACCGGTCTTGTCCTCGACGAACACCACCTCGCCGTTGGGAAAGGCGGAGCTGCAGCGCGCGGCGGCAAGCAGGCGATCAGGCGTCAGCAGCGTCCAGGAGCCCAGCGGGGCCGTTGGCGCTGCTGCGGGAAAGACGACGGGCTTGGCCGACACATGCGGCAGGCGTTCCTGGATCAGGGTCGCGCGGCGGTGATGCGAGGGTGCGTACATCGTCCAATTGCGCTGGATGTCACGCAGCGCTTGCGCGGCGCTGCCGATCGACTGCACCGGCAGCTCCACGCAGTCGTGCCAGATGTTCGCCGCCCATGCGGCACCGATCGCAGGCCCCTCGCAGACGAATAGCTGCTCGTGCCGCTGCCGCACGATGATGCGGGCGCGCCGCAACTCCTCCTGCAGTTGATCGATGAAAGTCTCGGCGGCGAGGTAGGCGGTGATCATGATGTAACACAAAGACGCCCAAAAAAAGCTGTCATTCGTCGCCACCGTCAAGCAGTAGCAAGGCACCATCAGCTTCAATCAAAGCGGGCGCGCGCACCTTGCGAGAGCCTCCCAGGCTGCTATCATTCCACGGGGTTGGGGATAATGCATCGTGCGTTGATACCAGACCTGGGCGCTGCCGCACGGACCGATCGTCCTGTGCGAAGAGCCAATCTCGAAATCTTCGACAAAAAGAGAGCGCCGCGCGCCCGGGGCCGGCGGGTCGTCGAAGGCTGCATGCCATGCGACGCCCTCGGCGTGATGCGAAACCATAACAGGGGCTGATCCATGGCAACGAGCTACGCGATTTCGCCAAGCCGCACGACCGTCGTCGAAGCCGACGGCACGATCTCGGTCAGTTTCACGGTGACACGATCGGGCACCCTACCGGCAGAGACGCTTTATGCCAGCACCGTCCAAGGGACGGCGAACGGATTCTCGGACAACAATCTCGATCTCACCGACATCATCGATCAGCCCCTCGCCTTCGCAGCCGGCGAGACGAGCAAAATCGTCACCGTCCAAATCATCGGCGACGACATAGCGGAGCTCGACGAGCGGTTTGGGCTCGTGATCCAGCGGCATACCAGCGACGCGCCATCGACCTTTCTCGCCAGGGCGACCTTTACGGTCTACGACGACGACCAGCCTTTGCTGACCGTGCCGCACTCCGATTGGAAGGGTGGTGACGGCGACTGGACGCAGGTCAGCACAAAGGAAGGCCCACCGCCGACCGGCTGGTATCCGGCAGTCCCCAGCCTCGGCGTGGACGCGTTCATGGGCGAGCACGGCATCACCGTCACCTATTCGCTCGCCGGCGGAGCCGCGCGGCGGCTGATCATGTCGGACAACGCCGCAAGTCTCGCGAATGCCGGCACCATCGTGATGAGCGGCGGCTCCCTCGAGCTCGCCACCGGCTCCGCCATCGGCGGCTTCACGCAAACCGGCGGGCTTCTGAAATTCGACAACGCCGTGGTGCGCCCAGACAATTCACTGGACTTCGACCATCCCGATTCGCCCGGCACCGCCAGCACGATCGCGCTTGCTATGAACCAGGGCGCGGCGGGAACGATCGAGGTCGCGTCGGGAAGCCTCAACCTGGCGGGAACGAGCGCGCTCGCAGGCACGATCAGCGGCGACGGCACGTTGAACGTCATCGGCAGCGCAACGCTTGCGTCAACCGCCGACGTGACCGTCGCCGGATTGAGTCTCAGCGGCACGGGCGCCCAGCTGACGCTCGACGGCGATCGGGTCTATTCGGGAACTTTCACTCAGACCGCTCAGACAACGATCCTGCTGAACGGCCATACGTTTACGCTTACCGGCCAGTCGGCGCTCGGCGGCGCGGTGGGAGGCGCCGGGACGCTGAAGGTCAGTGCGGCGGAATTGAACGGTTTCACCAACGTCATCTACGATGGAGCGGTTTTCGAGGATACGGGGGTCGTCAACCAGAACGCACAGCTGGAGGTCGGCACCGGCAGTCCCGTCACACCAGGCACCGTCGAGATCGATGCCGGTGCAACGTGGAATCTCACCGCCGACGTATCGATCGTTCTGTACGACGAGAGCGTGATCGACAATGCCGGTCTGCTGGCGAAAACCGGCGGCACCGGCACCAGCGTGATCAGCGGTCCCGGAACGTTCGACAGCACCGGCACGATCGCCGTCGAGACCGGGACGCTCCAGCTTTCCAGCTCGGGGACGCTGGGCGGACATCTCACCGGCGCCGGGGCGCTCAATGTTCTTGGAGCCTATTCGCTCGCTGCGGGCACCGTCGCCGACATCGCGATGCTGCGGTTTGGCGGCGTGAGCGTCACGCTCGACGGTGATTTCAGCTACGGCGGGAATTTCCAGCTCTCGGGCGTCGTCGTCCCATTGGACCTGAATGGTCACACCGCGACATTGAGCGGGACATCGACCTTCGATCCCGGGGGATTTGGTGCATACGTCAAGGGGCCTGGAACCCTCGACATCACCGGAACCGCGACGGGGAGGTTCCTCTTCGGCGGGTCCGTCGAGTTCGACGTCGCCGGCACTGTCGCCTCGTCGACCACCCAATTTGCAGGCGGTGGCACGCTGAACATCGGGCAGACGGGCATATTCAACATCACCGGCGGCGACATCCTGGCGGGCGGCGCGGCCGAGATCGACAATGCGGGCCTGTTGGAGAAAACCGGAGCCGGCACCAGCACCATCAGCCCCGGCACGGTCAGCAACAGCGGCACGATCAAGGCTGCCGCCGGTGTCATGGTGGTCAATGGTGCCGTCGCGAATGACGGCTGCTGAGCGCCGACGGCGCCACCCTGGACCTTGTATCGGCGGTGACCGGTAGCGGATCCGCGAGCATCGACCACAACGGGGTGCTGCTCCTGCGCAACGCGGTCGCGGCGACTCAGACCGTGAATTTCGCTGCCGGCGCGAAGGGCACGCTCAAGCTGCTGTCGCCCGAAAGCTTCGCTGGCGCGATCACCGGCTTTGCCGCCGGCGACATCTTGAGCCTGGTCGACGAGGTCGTCACCGGCGAAAGCCACACCGCTTCGACCCTGACGCTGACCTTTTCCGGCGGCGCGACCGAGACGTTCGATTTCAGCGGAAGCTATTCGGGCCTGGCTCTCGCATCCAACGGCAGCGGGACCGACATCATCGCCACGATCACGGGGCCCGCCACGCTGACGACCGGCAACGATGTGGTCTTCTACGCCTCCGGAACCAACACCGTCAGCGCCACGCAGACCACCTTGAACGCGGGTGACCGGATCGGCGGCGGAAGCGGCACCGACCGCTTGCTGCTGACCAGCGGCGGCACCTTCAACCTCGGCGCGGTTTCGCATTTCACCGGCTTCGAGGAGATCAGGCTCAACGTCGACAGCAACTACAGCCTGACGGTGGGCGACGCCAATGTCGCCGCCGGCCAGATGCTCAAGGTCACCGGGACAGGCCTCACCGCCGGCCACAGGCTCCTGTTCAATGGCTCCGCCGAGACGGATGGCCAATTCACCGTCTATGCCGGGGCTGGAAACGATCAGCTCACTGGCGGCGCCGGCAGCGACATCTTCAACGGAGGGGACGGAAACGACAGCCTGAACGGTGGTGCCGGTGCCGACACGTTGCGGGGCGGCGCGGGCGACGACACGTATACCGTGGACAATGCCAGCGACATCATATCGGAGCTGGCCGGCGAGGGCATCGATACCGAGAAGTCAAGCGTCAGCGACATGCTCGCCAGCAATGTCGAGAACCTGACCTTGACGGGGACCGGCGCCATCAACGGCACGGGCAATGGCCTCGCCAACACGCTGCTCGGCAACAGCGGCGACAACACGCTCGATGGCAAGGCGGGCGTCGACACGATGAAGGGCGGCACCGGCAACGACACTTATATTGTCGATAACGCGGGCGACGTCGTCACGGAGCTCGTCGGCCAGGGCACCGATACAGTCAAGTCGAGCGTCACCTACGCGTTGGCCAACAACATCGAGAACCTGACCTTGACCGGGACCGGCAATATCGCCGGCACCGGCAATACGCTCGCCAACGCGCTGCTGGGCAATGGCGGCAACAACATGCTCGATGGCGGGCTGGGCAATGACACTCTGACCGGCGGCAGCGGTCACGATAAATTCCTGTTCGACACCGGCCTTGCGGCCAACGTCGACACGATCGTGGACTTCGACGCGGCGAACGACACGATATCGCTCGACCAGAGTGTCTTCACCACCCTCACCACGACCGGGACGCTCGCAGCCAGCGCCTTCGTCACGGGTGCGGCGGCAGGCGACGCGAACGACCGCATCATCTACAACGCTGCGACCGGCAACCTCTTCTATGATCGCGACGGAACCGGCGCCGCCGCGCAGGTGCAGTTCGCTCACCTCAACGGAAACCCCGGACTCGCCAACACGAACTTTGTCATCGTGGCATAGTCGCCACTGGGCCTCCGTTGGAACCGACGATGCGTGCGCGCCGCAGACCGTGTTCATTCGTGCAACCGAATGCACGGCCCGGTCGTTCGCACAGGAGGGGAACAAATCGGAGGACTTTCACTATGGCTAGACAATCGATGTCCCAACGCAAGACCATGGGGCGCGTCATGCACGAGTACAAGCATGGCGAGCTCGAGAGCGGACGGGGCGGACGGGCCGGCAAGGTGAAGAGCCCGCGGCAGGCGATCGCCATCGCGCTCAAGGAGGCCGGCGCCTCCAAGTACGAAAGCGAAGGCGAGAACAAGCGCAACCTCACGCGGAGCAAACGAAAGGAAAGGAGTGGACGTACGGCTCAGCAGGAGAAGGAAGGCAAGGGCCGCGTCGGCGCTCGCGGCAAGCGCGAGAGCTCCCGCGCCATGGGTGGCAAGAACGCCAAGAGCCGCACCCGTCGTACACCGCGCCAGCGTGCCGCCGCCCGGCGCAACGTCACCAAGGCGCGCCGCGCCATTCGATGAGCGAAGCCCGGCGCGTCATCAACCTGGCCGATGTGCCACTGAAGGACGCCGGCAACGGCAGGAGCTTCCAGGCGCACATCGGCAGGGTCGGACCGACACTGGGCCTGACCGGCTTGGGCTGCACGCTGACCGTGGTCCCGCCCGGCAAGCGCGCCTACCCTTTCCATCGCCATCACGTCTTCAGCGAGCTGTTCTATGTGCTGTCCGGCACGGGCGAGCTGCGCCTGGACGAGCGCACGATGCGGTATTTGGCGATCTCGAACATCGATACGGTGGACGTCATCGACTATCCGGACTCAGGGAAGATGGGTGTCGCTGCCGGCGTGAAGGGGGGCGATCTCTCGACCGCGACCTACAAGGCATTCGGCCACGTGACGCCGGCCGACTATTTCGACAGCGAGGAGCCCGCCCGATAGGCGCGGCTTGCCGGACCGTTGTTCTCCAGATCCGCATGTTTTTCGATGCTGCCACGATATGAGCGGACCTGGAGGTCCGCGCTCCGGCAAGATCAGAGGTCGACCCGCTCGGCGCTGAGCGCCTGCCGCTCCGTCATGTTGAAGCGGCCGGCATAGATCGGCCGCTCCCCTGTTGTCGGTCCGGGGTACTGGACAATGAGGATCTCGCCGCCGGTTGCGGTATGGAACTCACCCTCGAAATGCGGGTCGGGGTGGAACAGCATGCTGCCCGGCCGGCACACTTGGCCGTCGATGGTGAACTCGCCCTTAAGCACGTACCAGACCTGGGCAAAGCCGTGATAGTGCTCGGGATGGTAGGCGCCCGGCTCAAGCCGCAGGATCCCGGCATTGGGCTCGGTCGGCCGCTCGAGACGCGGATGGAACAGCATCTTGCCGGTCTCGCCCGGCCACCGGATGGTTTCCCACTCGACCTCGTCGACATGCCTGATCTCGTAGGGCAGATGATCGCGGCGCGAGGCCTGGCGTTCGGTTCCGAGCGCCGCATTGGCTTCAGCGGAATCGGGGACATGCTTGCTCATGGCGTTGTCTCCTGTTCGGTTGTCGATGAAGAAAGGCGCCACCAGTCGGTCGAATCAGAGGCGTCGGCCGGACGCGCCACCGTCATCAGAACATGGGCGCGGCCGCGGCCAACGCTCTCGGCGCGATGTGGCTGCTCGGAGTCGATGAAGATGCCGTCGCCCGCCTTCAGCCGATACTGCGCCTCGCCGACATGGAACAACACTTCGCCCGACAGCACGTGGCAGTGCTCCTGGCCGGCATGAGAAACCATGGTTTCCATGTGCTTGCCACGCGGAAAGACGAGGTGGAATACCTCCATGCGATCGAGTGGCGCGCCGCCACCCAACACGCGCCAGCGATAGCCGGTTGCCGTCACATCGCTGAGCGCGCCCTCCCCGCCGCGATAGACGGCGATGCGCGTCCTGGCGGGCGTGCCGGCAACGGTGCCGAACAGCTCTGCCAGGCCCAGACCCAGGACGTCCGCCAGCTGGATGAGGTTGGCGATCGACGCCGCCGCCTCGCCACGCTCGAGCTTGGAGAGAAAGCCCTCCGACACGCCGGCACGGTTGGCGACCTCGGCCAAGGTCAGGTCTGCACCCAGGCGAGCCGTTCTGAGCTTGTGGCCGATGGCCAGCGTCACCTGCGTGAGCCTATCCATGCGGCCAGTATGGACGCTGTTTTCCTATAAGGCAAGTTACTTTCTTATAAAGAAAGAAACCGTCGTGGCGCAGGCGCAGCATCGACGCAACTCAACAATTTTCAACCCGGCCGTAACACATCCGCCATGGCGGCGCTGCCAAATCCCATGCTAGCGTTTCCAGAGAGTTGGAGGAGGTACATCATGTTCAACCGCAGAAGCTTCGCCGCCACCATCGCGGCGTCATTCCTGATTACAGGCGGTGCATACGCCCAAGGCCAGGCGATCGTCGGCATCCAAACCGTGACCACCTACTCTGCCGATGCGCGCATCACGTCGGTCGACGCCAACGCGCGCACCGTGACGGTCACTTTTCCCGATGGCGCCACGCGCACCCACACGGTCAGTCCAGCGGTGGCGAATTTCAGCGCCACTCGGATCGGCGACATGGTCACGGTCGGCTTCGAGGACACCCAGACCTTCGTCCTCTCCGGCCCCAACACGCCGACACCGAATCCGCGCGGCACCACCGTTGCAGCCGCCGCCTCGGTTGGACAGAGCGTGGGCGGAGTCGCGGCCTCGAACACCATCAACAACTGGTGGGTGACCGGCGTCAATCCGGCCGCCAACACGATCTCGCTGGTCAATCCCGGCGGTGGGCAGGTGCGCACCTACAACGTCACCTCGCAAGCCGGCCGCGAGCAGCTGCCACGCGTCAAGCCGGGCGACAGCCTGACCTCGATCAACAGCCAGGTGCTGGTCGTTTCGCTCACGCCGAAGGCCTAATCCCAACCTCCTGGAGCGCGGACCTCCAGGTCCGCTCATGGCATATGCTTCATGATGCGGACATGGAGGTCCGCGCTCCAAGACACGACCTTCAAGACACGCACTCCAAGACACTAGCCGCACTTCGCCATGGCTTGCTAACCTCCGCCCCAACACGGAGGATTCCATGGCGAAGTTCGGCATCGGACAATCGGTTCGGAGACTCGAGGATCCGCGCCTGCTGACGGGCGGCGGGCGTTACACCGACGACACGCGGCTCGAGGGGCCGGCGGTACGCGCCTATGTGCTGCGCTCGCCGCATGCGCACGCTGACATCACGCGCATCGACGTCAGCGTGGCGAAGAAGGCCCCGGGCGTGCTGCTCGTCTTTACCGGCGAGGACGTGAAGCAGGCGGGCTTCGGCGACGTGCCCTGCATCGTGCCTCTGGAGAATCGCGACGGCACGCAGCGCGCCGACACGCCGCGCCCGATGCTGGCGCAGGGCCGCGTGCGCCATGTTGGCGACCCGGTCGCGCTGGTGGTGGCCGAGACGCTGGAGCAGGCCAAGGACGCCGCCGAGCTGATCGAGGTCGACTACGCGCCGCGCCCGCATGTCGTCGGCACCTACGAAGCGGCGCAGCCCGGCGCGCCGCTGGTCCACGACCACATCAAGAGCAACATCGCCTTCGACTGGGCGATGGGCGACCAGGCCAGGACCGAGGCCGCCTTCGCCAAGGCCGACCGCGTGGTCAAGCTTCAGATCGTCAACAATCGGCTGGTCGTGAACTCGATGGAGCCGCGCGGCGCCATCTGCACCTACGACGCCAAGGACGACCGCTCGACCCTATGGGTGTCGTCGCAGGGCGTGCACATGATCCGGCCGGTGGTGGCCGACATGATCCTGAAGATCGGCTCGCCGAAGCTGCGCGTGCGCACCGGGGACGTGGGCGGCGGCTTCGGCATGAAGATCTTCGTGCATCCCGAATATCCGCTGGTCGTGTGGGCCTCGCGCACGCTGAAGCGCACGGTGAAATGGATTCCCGACCGACAGGAAGCCTTCCAGTCCGACGTGCAGGGCCGCGATCATGTCTCGATCGCCGAGATGGCGCTCGACAAGGACGCCCGCTTCCTGGGCTGCCGCATCACGACCTATGCCGCGCTCGGCGCCTATCTCAACCATTTCAGCGTCTTCATCCCGACGATGGCCGGCACGTCAATGCTGGTCGGCCTCTACCAGACGCCGGCCATCTACGTGAACGTGAAGGGCGTGATGACCAACACCGTGCCGACCGATGCCTATCGCGGCGCCGGCCGTCCGGAGGCGGCGTACCTGCTCGAGCGCTTCGTCGACCACATCGCGCGCGAGACGGGGCTGTCGCCGGACGAGATCCGCGCCCGCAATCTCGTGAAGCCCTCGCAGATCCCGTGGCAAACGGCGCTGGGCGATACCTACGATTCGGGCGACTTCGAAAGCGTCATGCGCAAGGGCATGGAGAAGGCCGACTGGAAGGGCTTCGCCAACCGGCGCGCCACCTCGCTCACCACGGGCAAGTGGCGCGGCCTCGGCATGGCGACCTATGTCGAGAAATGCGGGGGCGGGTTCCCCGAGACGGCGGTCGCGAAGTTCAATGACGACGACACGCTGACGCTCTATCTCGGCAACCAGACCAACGGCCAGGGCCAGGAGACGGCGATCCGCCAGATCGCCTCGGCGCGGCTGGGCATCGACGCCGAGCGCATCCGCTTCGTGCAGGGCGATTCGGACGTGGTGCCCGAAGGCATGACCGGCGGCAGCCGCATGGTCTCTGTCGCGGGCGCGGCGACTATGGGCGTGGCCGACAAGATCATCGCCAAGGGCAAGCTGATCGCGGCGAGCGTGATGGAGGCGAGCGCGGCCGACATCGACTATGCCGATGGCTCGTTCAAGATCGTCGGTACCGACCGGTCGATGAGCCTGTTCGACGTCGCCAAGGCGGCGAAGCAGCCTGCGCACGTGCCGGCGGGCGAGAAGCCCGGCCTGGACGACGAGTTCACGCGCACGCCGGACGCCGACACCTTCCCCAACGGCTGTCACATCTGCGAGCTCGAGGTCGATCCCGACACCGGCACCCTGGAGATCCTGAATTACACCGTGGTCGACGACTTCGGCGCGGCGCTCAATCCGCTGCTGCTGCAGGGCCAGGTCCATGGCGGCGTCGGCCAGGGCGTGGGCCAGGCTCTCACAGAGAAGACGGTCTACGACAAGGATTCGGGGCAGCTGCTCAGCGGCAGCTTCATGGATTACGCCCTGCCACGCGCCGACATCGTGCCGCACGTGCATTTCGACATGCACAACAGCCTCTGCAAGACCAATCCGCTGGGCGTCAAAGGTGCGGGCGAGGCCGGTGCCATCGGCGCGCCACCGGCGGTGATCAATGCCATCGTCGATGCGATCCATCCCCACACCGGCATCAAGCATGTCGACATGCCGGTGACGACAGCGAGCCTGTGGGCCATCATCGATGCCCATCGGCAGAGGAAGGCGGCGTAGTCTCGCATGTCAGCTCATCGCAAGGACCTCGCTCACGCGCTCGCCCAGTCGCTGAAGGCGATCGACGACGACTACAGGGAGGAGATGCGCGAGCTGCGCGCCCTCTTCGACGATGCGCGCAGGGAGGCCGAAAAGGACGAGCCGGACAGGACGAAGCTCAAGGCCCTGCTTGCCGATGCCAACGAAATGGTCAAGACCTTCGCTGGTCTTGACCCGGTGTGGCAGGGCGTACAGCGCGTGGCGAGGTTGTTCGGGTTTCTGTAGCAGGACGAGGGAACTCGGGCGCATGAGCATCGTTGTCCTGCGACATGCGTTCAGCCCTGCTTTTTGCACTCCTTTACATCTTTGCGACGTCGGCCGGGTGGGCGCAGGGAGTGCCCACCAGCTTCGGTGCGGTCGAGACGATGGCCGCCAAGCTCGCGTCCGAGCCTTATAGGCAGCCAGCCTCCATCGAAGGCGACATGCGTCGCCTCAACTATGACCAGTACCGGGCGCTCAGGATGCGGCCCGGCAACGCTCTGTGGCAGGACACCAAGAGCTTGTTCCGGGCCGAGTTCTTTCCGGCCGGTTTCATCTACGAGAAGCCGGTGCCGACTTTCCTGGTCGAGGGCGAGACGGCTGTGCCGCTTGGCGTCGCACCGGAGCTCTTCGACTTCTCGGACACCGGCCTGAAACAGCCGCCGCAGAAGATCGAGCTCGCCGGCTTTCGCCTGCTCTACCCGTTGAACCGGCCGGACAAGTTCGACGAGGTGGCGGCCTTCCTGGGCGCGAGCTACTTCCGCGCCATCGGCCGCGGGCAGATCTACGGCGGCTCGTTCCGCGGCCTGGCGATCGATACGGGCATCGGCGGCAAACCGGAGGAATTCCCTCTGTTCCGCGCCTTCTGGCTGGTCAGGCCGACCGACGGCGCCAGCGACATGACCGTCTGGGCACTGCTCGATTCGCCCGGCGTGACAGGCGCTTTTTCCTTCGTCATCCGGCCCGGCAGCCGCACGGTCATCGACACCAGGTCCATCCTCTACATGCGCAACGATGTGCAGGTGCTGGGCATCGCTCCGATCACGTCGATGTTCTTCTCCGGCAAGACATCGCCGACCAAGGACGATTATCGACCCGAGATCCACGATTCGGATGGGCTCCTCCTCTCGACCGGCAAGGGTGAGCGGATCTGGCGGCCTCTGGAGAACCCGTCCGCCCTCGCCGTCTCCTCATTCCAGGACAACAATCCACGCGGCTTCGGATTGCTGCAGCGCGAGCGCGACTTCGACCGCTACCAGGACACGGGCGCCAACCTGCAGGCACGGCCCAGCCTGTGGGTCGAGCCTGTCGGCGACTGGGGCGAGGGCGAGGTACGGCTGGTCGAGATCCCGACGCAGTCTGAGACCAATGACAATATCGTGGCCTTCTGGGTGTCACGCTTCGCGGCGAAGAAGGGCGAGCGCAAGGAGTACGCCTACCGGCTCTCCGCGCTCACGGATGAGGCGGCGCTGTCGCCGGCCGGCCGAGTCGTCGCCACGCGCACCGGCAATGTGCCTTACGCGCCCAAGCAACGGCGCGTGGTGATCGAGTTCGCGGGCGGCGACCTTACGTCGCTGGAGCCGCAACAACCCGTCGAGTCCGACGTTTCGCTCTCGAACGCCAAAGTGACGCGCACCTATGTGGAAGCGTTGCCCTGGAAGCGAAGCTGGCGCCTGTTCATCGACTTCGAGCCGGAAGGCAAGAAACCGGTGGATATACGTGCCGTCCTGACATTGCGGGGGGCGCCCTTGACGGAGACATGGACCAACGTGTTCCGGCCGTGAGCACAGGCTGGCAGCTCGACCCGTTTGCCGGCCGGGCGGCGTGGCGTCGCCGGTTGCTGCTCGTCCTGGTGCTGGTGACGACGGCCGTCGGCCTGGCGCTGATGTGGCGCATCATCGAGGCGCGTGGGCCCGACATCCTGAAGCCCATCTTCCTGCCCTGCTTTGCCCTGGTCTTCGCCTGGATAGCGCTCTCGTTCTGGAGCGGCCTGTTCGGATTCATGCTCGGCGTCCTGCGGCGGCACCCTGTGACCCTGGCGCGGCACGGACCGGCCGACAGCCCGGTCCCGTCTCTCCAGCAGCGGACGGCGATCCTGATCCCGGTCTACAATGAGGATCCGGCCGAAGTGTCGGGCCGCGTCGCGGCGATGTACCGCTCGCTGGAGGCGACCGGCCACCTCCCGGCTTTCGATTTCTTCTTGTTGAGCGACACCACCAATCCCGAGATGGCGGAGGAAGAGGAGCGCGCCTACGCGGCCCTGCGCGGGCGTCTCGGCGCCGATGAGCGGCTGCTCTATCGCCGACGGCCCAAGAACACCGGCAAGAAGGCCGGCAACATCGCCGAATGGGTCGGGACGCGCGGGCCGGACTATGCCTTCATGATCGTGCTCGACGCCGACAGCTTGCTGCAGGGCGAGACCATGGTGCGGATGGCGGCGCTGATGGAGGCCAACCCGCAGACCGGCCTGATCCAGACCCACATCGTGCCGGCCGGGCGCGAGACGCTGTTCGCCCGCGTGCTGCAATTCTCCTCACGACTGACCGGAGCGGTGCTGGCGGTGGGCACCAGCTTCTGGCAGACGAGCGAGGCCAACTATTTCGGCCACAACGCCATCCTGCGCGTCAAGGCGTTCGCCGAGTGCTGCAAGCTGCCGGTGCTGCCTGGCCGGCCGCCGCTGGGCGGCGAGATCCTGAGCCACGATTTCGTTGAAGCGGCCTTCCTGCGCCGTGGCGGCTGGTATTGCTGGCTGCTGCCCGAGCTGCGCGGCAGCTACGAGGAGCTGCCGACCAACCTGCTGGACTATGCCGTGCGCGACCGCCGCTGGATGCAGGGCAACCTGCAGCATGCCCGCCTGATCGGCCAGCGTGGCCTGCACAGGATGAGCCGCCTGCATCTCGGCATGGGCATCTTTGCTTACCTCGCGTCGCCGCTATGGCTTGCCATGCTGATGCTGAGCTCGGCCATGGTGGTCGATCACCAGATCACCGGCGACGTTTATTTTGGGTCCACGCGCAGCCTGTTCCCGCAATGGCCGCAATACCACTGGCCGGAGATCCATGGCCTGCTCGGCCTGACGATCGGCCTGCTGCTGGGGCCCAAGCTGCTGTCGCTGATGCTTCGCTTCGTCCCCAACCGCAGCGCGCGGCGCTTCGGCGGCCGCATCGCCCTGCTGGTGAGCTTCGTGGTCGAGACCTGCTTCACGACCCTGCTGGCGCCGGTGATGATGCTGTTCCACACGACCTTCCTCATCCGCATCCTGGGCGGCAATGCCGTCGGCTGGCCGCCGCAGGCGCGCGGCGATCGCGGCATGGATTGGCGACAGGCCTTGACGCGCCACATCGGCCACGTGCTGTTCGGTCTCGTCGCGCTCTGCGCGCTGGGCGTGCTGGTGCCGGACTATGTGCCGTGGATCCTGCCGGTGGTGATGGGCCTGCTGCTATCGGTGCCGCTTGCCGTGCGGTCGAGCCGCCGCGCCATGGGCCTGGCCGCGCG
>Ga0081455_10002689_pt1 | contig 21004 bp, 20 predicted proteins | sample TabmetS3T2R1_FD_70207 | JGI IMG/M metagenome (GOLD analysis project Ga0081455, IMG submission 70207) | Tabebuia heterophylla rhizosphere microbial communities from the University of Puerto Rico - S3T2R1 | ecosystem: Host-associated > Plants > Roots > Rhizosphere ...
AGATCAGCGGGATCAGGCGGGGAGCGTGACGCAGCGGCCGGTAGGCCGTCCGCTCGATGACCACCGCCGCCGTCCCGCTCACCACCATCGCCGCGACCAGCACCAGGAGCAGGACGAGCGGCCACGGCAGCACGTCGAGCCAGCCCGCCCCCTTGAAGGAGAGCAGGAGCTCGACACCCACGAAGGCGCCGATGATGAAGATCTCGGAGTGGGCGAAGTTGATGAACTCGAGCACGCCGTACACCATCGTGTAGCCGAGGGCGAGCAGCGCGTACATGAAGCCCAGGATGATGCCGTCGAGCAGGACCTGCGGGAAGATGCCGATCAGGATCTCGAAGTCCATCGGCAGTCAGCGGAAGGAGGGTGGAAAGCGGCGGGAGAGGCGTCCGCGACCGGACACCTCTCCCGAGGTTGGCCGCCTGCCGGCTACTGCTTGACCGCCGGCGGCGCGATCGTGAGCTGCTTGACGATCTTGTTGTCGCCCCACTTCTCGGGGTTGTCGCTGACGACGGTCAGTACGAAGTACTGGGCCTTCAGCCGGTCGCCCCGGCTGTCGAAGCCGATGTCGCCGGTGATCCCGGAGAGCTTGACCTTGCGGATCGCGGTGGAGACGGCTTCGCGGCTCATCTTGCCGCCCTTGGCGACGTCCTCCATCGCCCTGATCGCGATGGTGGTGGCGTCGTAGGCCTCGGCCGCGTAGGGCTCGGGGTTCTTGCCGAACTTCTTCTTGAACTCGTCGACGAAGGCCTTCGCCTTCGGCAGCGCGGAAGCGGGGCCGGCCGCGGAGGTGTAGTTCATACCCACCACCGCCTTGCCCGCGATCTTGGTGAGGTCGGAGGAGTCCATGCCGTCGGGGCCCATGAACTTCGACTTGATGCCCTTCTCGCGGGCCTGCTTGAAGAACGGCGCCCCCTGATCGTAGATGCCGCCGAAGTAGATCAGATCGGGGTTCTTGGCCTTGATCGGGGTCAGCAGCGGATCGAAGTTCGACTTCTCCTCGGTGCCCTCGAAGCCCACCACCTTGACGCCCTTCTTCTCGGAGTCGGCCTTGAAGAACTCGGCGATGCTCTGGCCGTACTGCGTCTTGTCGTGGACGATGTACACGCTCTTGACCTTCAGCGTGCCGTGCGCGAACTCGGCTCCCACTACGCCCTGCACGTCGTCACGCCCGCACACCCGGTTGATGTTGGGATAGTTCCGATCCGTGACCACCGGGTTGGTGTTGGCCGGGGAAACCATGGCCAGGGTGACTTCCTTGTATACCTCCGACGACGGGATCGCCACACCCGAGTTCAGGTGGCCGATCACCACCATGATGTCCTTGTCGGCGATGATGTTCTTGGCGTTGGCCACGCCCACGTCCGGCTTGGCCTGGTCGTCGAACGGCACCAGCTCGACCTTGTATCCCATCTTCTCGAGGTTGCCCTTCATCTTGTCGATGGCCAGCTGGGTCCCGAGCTTGATGCCTTCCCCGAGGACGGCCTGACCGCCCGACAGCGGGCTCTGGGTGGCGATCTTGATGGTGCCCTTGGACTGAGCATCGGCGACGGAGGTCAGCGGGACCACCAGCGCCAGCGCGGCGATGATGGCGGTGACCAGGCGAAGTCGTGCTGTTTTCATCGGCTCCTCCTCCTTGACCGAAGCGGACGGGTGGGTGTCAAGCGCGGCCATTATAGCGAGTTTTGCTCGGGCGTCAACGTACGGGGAGGCGCTCGCGAGCCGCCGCAGCGTCGCCACCTCTGCTCGGGCCAGATCTAGTCGGCCGCTCTGCTCGTAGGCCTTCACGCGCCGGGGCCGCGGGCCCGGCGCCTTCGCCGCGAGGGTGATCACGCGCTGCAGCGCAGAGCACCGTCGATCGATCTTGCCATGCCGCATCAAGGACCGTCCGTGGAAACTCGAGGAGCCGCCCGCGCCTCATTGTCATGGCCTGATTCCTCCGCCACCCTCGCCGAGAGCGGCCGCCTGGGCCGCGACCGCAGCAGCTTCGGGAGTCCGGCCCTGCGCTCGGAGCTCGCCGGCCCGCCCTAGCAGCGCTTCGACCAGGTACCCGCGGAGCCCCGGCGCGTCAGGCCTCCGGCTCAGCGCGGTCTGGAGGAGCGGCACGGACGCCTCGTAGCGGTGCTGGAGCAAATACAGAAGACCGAGACGCTCGGGTCCGGCGACAGCCTGCGGAACACGCTCCATGTAGTTCCGGAGCGGCTGTTCCGCTTCCGCATAGCGCCCTTGGACCGCCAGGGCGCTGCTCAGATTGAGGTAGGCATCGGGGAGGTCAGGACGGAGCGCGATCGCCCGCCGGAAGGCGCCTTCCGCTTCCGCCACCCGTGCAGCGCTCTCTTTGAGAGCGCTCTCGCCCAGCTTCCCGTGACATACACTGCACTCCGGATCCACCTCGACGGCCCAGCGCCAGAGGGTCTCGGAGTCCCGCCAGACCTCGGCATAGCTCCAGGACATGGCGCCGAGGCCCACGAGGCCCGCGAGGGTACTGGCGCCGACGAGCCCGGCCGTCGCACGTGAGGACCGGCCGCTTCGAACCAGACGGGCCATGACGAAGGCGGCGCTGCCTACGAGCATCGCGTAGCCGAGCCCGGCGAGATAGCTGTAGCGGTCCGGCGCCAGATCGGCTCCTTGCCGCATAGCTGCGCTCATCGGGGCGAGCATCAGGCCGGAGAAGGTCCAGGCGGCGAGCCCCGCCGGCCAGCGGCGGCGCAGGGCGAAGAGCGTTGCCGTGATGAAGACCGCCGCTCCCATTGCCAGGCCGAATCGGGACTGTTGGAGGCCGATTTCGGCCGGCATCTCGTAGAGTGGAGAGAGCGACGCCGGCCAAGCGAAGCGAGCTAGCGACATGACGCCGGCGTAGATCACCGCCGTCAGCCGGGCGATCGGCCCGTAGGCCGATATCTGCGTGAGGACGGCGCCCTGGCGGAGCGCAGACACGACGGTGAGTACGCCCGCGGTCAGCACAAGGAGGAGGGGGATCTTCTCCCGTACGAGCGGTCGCCAGCCCAGTCGGGAGAGACGCCGGAGCGGATAGAGGTCGAGTAGGAAGAAGGTGGCCGGGAGAGGTAGCGCGGCCCCCTTTGACAGGATGGCCGCCGCGAAGGCCAGAGCGCAGACGAGGATCCCACGGGATCGGGCCTGCCCCCCATCCTCGACGGCCCGCAGGTAGGCCAAGACCGCCAGAAGCGTGAACGTGGCGCACAGGAGGTCGGCGCGAGCACTGATCCAGGCCACCACCTCGACGCGTAGGGGATGCACCCCAAATACGAGGGCCGCCAGGGCCGCACCCACCGCAAGGTCGGGATCCCGGCGCACTCGCGGAGCGCCATCGCCGACCGCAGCCGACAGCAGTCGCAGAGCCACGAAATAGAAGATCGCGGCATTGACCGCATGCAGGGCGAGGTTGATCAGGTGATAGCCCCAGGGATCGAGGCCTCCGAGGGCATAGTTCGTGTTCCACGTCAGGCGGGTCAGCGGGATGTAGTGACCAAAGAGCACCGTGGTGACAGCCCATCGGATCTGCTCGAGCCCGAGCCCACGATAGGCGGGATTGTCGAGGAAGTTGACGTTGTCGTCCCAGTTGAGGAACGAACCTGACAGCGAGGGCAAGAAGCAGGCGCTGCTGATGAGCGCGATCACCAGCGGCGGAAGCAGCCTCATGGCGAAGTCGGTCTTCGCGGGGACGGCGGGCGCGCGCTTGCGCCACCGGCCAGGCGCGCGCGCTCCTCGAGCAGCGCGGTGGCCTCGGCGTGCCGCCCGCTCCGCTCGAGGTGGCTGGCCTGCTCCCGCAGCACCGTGTCGACCTGGCCGCGGAAGGCCGGTGAGCCGGCGGACAGGTCGAGCGCCACCCGGAACAGCGGCAGCGCGTCGACCGGCTTGCTCTGGACCAGACGCAGCAAGCCGAGGCGCCAGGGACCGGCGGGATCCCACGGGGCGCGCTGCATGTAGGCCTGCAGGGCCACGTCCGCCTCGTCATAGCGTTGCTGGGCGGCGAGGACGGTGCCGAGGTTGAAATAGGCATCGGCCAGGTCCGGCCGCAGGGCCAGCGCGCGGCGCGCCTGCTCCTCCGCTTCTCGGGCCCGCGCGGACACGATGTCGGGTCCCTGGCGGGCTGCCCCGGTGATGATGGCCTCGCTGAGATGCACGTGGCAGTTCGCACACCGAGGATCCACTTCGATGGCCCACCGCCAAAGCGTCTCGGAGTCCTGCCACGTCGCCGCGTAGCTCCAGGATCCGGCCGCCAGCGCCAGGACCACGATGCCTGCGACACCGCCCATCAGTCGCGCCATCCCGGCGCTGAGGCGGCCGGCATCGTGCACCAGAAATGTCCAGGTGAGTGCGTAGCCCACCAGCAGGGCGAACCCGAGGTCGGCCTGATAGCTGTATCGGTCGGCGCCGAGCTGGATGCCCGAGTGAAGCAGCCCGCTCACCGGGGCCACCACGATCGCCATGTGGATCCAGGCCGCCAGCCCGCCGGGGAAGCGGCGACGCGCCACGTACAGGATCACGACGGTCGCTGCCACGCCGAGGAGCGGCAGCAGGAAGCGCGCCGACGACAGCGTCGCCCGCTGCGGCAGCTCGTAGAGCGGCGAGAGGCTCGACGGCCACACGAAGCTGGCCGGGTAGAACCACAGACTCCGGACCGCGAACAGGATCCTCGACGACAGGTCACGCGAGTCGTCCGGGGTCGACAGCACGCCCCACTGGTGAGCCAGCACCGCCAGGGTGGCCGCGGCGCAGGCGACCGCGGCGTACGGTAGCTTTTCGCGTAGCAGGTTTCGCCACGGCCGCCGGCGTCGCAGCGGATAGACGTCGAGAACCAGGAGGCTCAAGGGAAGCGTCATCGCGATGGGGTGGGCGAGCACCGCGGCGACGAAGGCGCCGACCGAGGCTGCCCCGGCCCATTTCCAGCGGATGCGGCCGTCGTCGGTGGCCCGGAGGTACGCGAGCACCGCAAACAGATAGAAGAAGCCGCTCAGCACGGTGGACCGGCCCGTGATCCACGCGACGGCCTCCACGCGCTGGGGGTGAACCGCGAAGACCAGAGCCCCGAGCGTCGCCCCGGTGACGATCGCCGGAGCCCGCCGAGGATCAGCCGCGCCGACGCGTGGCTCGGAGCCGGCGTACACGCCAGCGGCCGCGCCCAGCAGACGGACGGCAACCAAGAGGAATATCGCCCCGTTCACGCCGTGCAGGAGCACGTTGATCGCGTGGTATCCCGCCGGCTCCATGCCCGCGAGCACGTAGCTGACGCCGAAGCTCAGCCAGGTCAGCGGCATGTAGCGGCCGACGTGCGTGTTCGTGAAATCCCATCGGATCTGCGGCCACCCGAGGCCGCGGTAGGACTCGTTGCGGACCAGGCCGACGGTGTCGTCCCAGTTGAGGAACTCCCCGGACAGGGACGGAAGGAAGGCGGCGATCGCCACGAGGGCGACCAACCAGGTCAGCGTCCGGACAGTGAGCCGGTCGGCGCTCATGCAGCCGGGCGAGGGGTCGGCGAGCCACCGAGCCGGTCGAGCAAGGCCCGGGTGGCCGCTTGCGGATCGCGCTGGCCGCAGATAGCCGAGATGAGCGCGATCGCGTCGGCTCCCGCCCGCATCACCTCCGTCGCGTTGTCGAGCGTGATCCCTCCGATCGCAACCAGAGGGACCGGCACCGCAGGTCGGACGCGGCGGATGAGCTCCGTGCCCACCAGCTGGAATCCGGCGCGGCTGGTCGTCGGGAAGATGCTGCCCACCGCCACGTAGTCGGCGCCGTCGGCCACCGCGGCTCGGGCTTGCGCCTCGTCGTGCGTGGAGACGCCGAGCACCATGCCCGGGCGCAGCAGGCCCCGTGCGTCGCGGGCGGGCAGATCTTCCTGTCCCACGTGCAGGCCGCCGGCATCCGCGGCCACCGCAATATCGGCACGATCGTTCACGATGAAGAGCGCCCCGACCTCACGGCAGCGCCGCGCGAGCCGGCGGGCGAGCGGCAGCAGCTCCACCGCCGGCATGGCCTTCTCCCGCAGCTGGATGAGGCGGCAGCCTCCGGCCAGGACCTGATCGAGGAGATCGACCACGCTCCGCCCGCTCGCCGCGGAGGCGTCGAGGATCGCGTAGAGCGGGGAGGGCAGCCGCACCGCGCCGCCCTAGAGATTCTGCTCGAGCCGGGCCAGCGTGGACTCGCCCGCCACGAACGTCGGGTCGGCCAGCAGCTTGAGGTGGTACGGGATCGTGGTCTTCACACCCTCGATCACGATCTCGGACAGGGCCCGGTGCATACGGGCGATCGCTTCGGGCCGATCATGCGCGTGCACGATGATCTTGGCGACGAGCGAATCGTAGTGCGGAGGCACCACGTAGCCGGGCATGAGATGGCTGTCCACGCGGACGCCAGGGCCGCCCGGCGCGAGCCACGCGGAGACGCGGCCCGGAGACGGCACGAAATGCTCGGGATCCTCCGCGTTGATCCGGCACTCGATGGAATGTCCGGTGAACCGGACCGCGCTCTGCTTGTAGCCGAGCGGCTCACCGGTGGCGATCCGGATCTGCTCGTGCACGATGTCCAGGCCGGTTACCATCTCGGTGACCGGGTGCTCGACCTGGATCCGCGTGTTCATCTCGATGAAGTAGAACTGACCCTGGCGGTCCACCAGGAACTCGACGGTGCCCGCCGACACGTAGTTCACCGCGTTCGCGACCGCGAGCGCCGCCTTGTAGAGGCCGGCGCGGGTGTCGGGTGGCAGCGCGGGAGCCGGAGATTCCTCCAGCAGCTTCTGGTGACGCCGCTGCACCGAGCAGTCGCGCTCCCCCAGATGCACGCGCATGCCGCTCTTGTCACCGAGCACCTGCACCTCGACGTGGCGGGCGTCTTCGACGTACTTCTCGAGATAGAGCTCGGAGGAGCCGAAGGCGGCCCCAGCCTCCGCCTGGCAGGTCGCGTAGGCGCGAGCCAGGTCCTCGCGCTCGCGAACGATTCGCATGCCACGGCCGCCGCCGCCCGCGGCCGCCTTCACGATCACCGGGTAGCCGATGGTGTCCGCGACGCCCTGGGCTTCGTCGACGCCCGCGACCGGGCCTTCGCTGCCCGGCACCACCGGAGCGCCCGCCTGCTTGGCCATCTCGCGGGCCTGCGCCTTGTCCCCCATGAGCCGGATCGCTTCCGGGGCCGGCCCGATAAAGGTGATGCCGCAGGCGCGGCAGATCTCCGCGAACGCGGCATTTTCCGAGAGCAGGCCGTAGCCGGGGTGGATCGCTTCGCTGTCGGTGATGGCGGCGGCCGAGATGATGCTGGGAATGTTGAGGTAGCTCGCGCGCGCCTCGGGTGGGCCGATACAGACCGACTCGTCGGCGAGGCGCACCGGCAGCGAGTTGGCGTCCGCGGTGGAGTGGGCGATCACGGTGCGGATACCCATCTCTCGACACGTGCGGATCACCCGAAGCGCGATCTCACCCCGGTTGGCGATGAGGATCTTGTGGAACATCAGCCGAGGATCAGCGGAGGGGCTCCACCAGGAACAGGGGCTGCCCGAACTCGACGGGTTGGCCGTTCTCGGCCACGACCTTGACGATGCGGCCGGCGACCTTGGCCTCGATCTCGTTCATCAGCTTCATGGCCTCGACGATGCAGAGCACCTGGCCCTCCTTCACCACGTCGCCTTCCACCACGAAGGGAGGCGCGTCGGGCTTGGGAGCGCGATAGAAGGTGCCCACCATCGGCGCTTCCACCGGCACGAGATGCGCTGTCGACTCGGCGAGCTCGACCGTGGGCGCTTGCTGAACGGCCATTGCGGTCGGCTCGCGATCGGCGCGGGGGACGGCCGCGGCGGGCGCGTGCTCGCGTACGATCCGGATCCGGGTACCCGCCGCTTCCACCTCGAGCTCGGCTAGGTTGTGGCGCACCGCCAGCTCGACCACCTGCTCGACGGTGAAGGCGGCCGGGCCGCTATGACCGGGAGGACGGGACGGCCCCCGCGTGGCCACGCTAGCCCGCCGCCGCGACGCGGCCCAGATATTCGCCGCTGCGCGTGTCGACCTTCACCACGTCCCCCGGGTTCAGGAACAACGGCACCTGCACGACCGCGCCCGTCTCCAAGGTAGCCGGCTTGGAGCCCCCGGAGGCGGTGTCGCCGCGGATACCGGGATCGGTCCGGCTGATCTGCAGCTCGATGAAGTTGGGCAACTCCACCGTGACCGGGCTGTCGTTGATGAAGAGGATCTCCACTTCGGTGTTCTCCTTGAGGAAGTCGCGCGCGTCGCCGACCTCCTCGGCCGAGAGGGAGATCTGGTCGTAGGTGTCCAGATCCATGAAGTGGTAGCGATCGTCGCGGTACAGGTACTGCATCCGCTTCTCCTCGAAGTCGACCAGCTCGACCTTCTCACCGGCGCGGAAGGTGTTGTCGATGACCCGCCCGAGCTTCATGTGCTTGAGCTTGGTCCGCACGAACGCGCCCCCTTTGCCGGGTTTGACGTGCTGGAAGTCGACGATGCTGTACGGCTCACCGTCGAACTGGATCTTCAGGCCCTTCTTGAACTCCGCGGTCGACACCTGCATCGGATCATGACCCTTTCCGTCGTTGAGTCTTGAGTCGGAGCGCTTCCTCGAGCCCCTCCCGGGCTCGAGCGTGACCGAGGTCGCGGGCCAGCAGGCGCAGGAAGATCTGCGCCGCTTCGTCGATCAGCCCCTGCTCGAGACAGAGTGTGCCGAAGCTCAGAGTGGCGAACGTATCGTCGGTCAGCAATTGTTTGAGCGCCGAGCCTTCCGGAACGACGCCGCCCGCACCCAGGATGTCGAGCATCGCGCGCGACTCGCGGTCGCCGGGGTCGAGCCGCACCGCCTGCTCCAGGTGACGGACCGCCTCGCCGAGGTCGCCCGCGCGCCGGTAGAGGTCGCCGGCCAGGCGATGCGCCTGCGCCTCGTGCGGCCGTGTCTCGAGAATGGCCCGCACCTCGCGGAGCGCTCCGTCCGCGTCGCCTTCGTCGAGGAGCGCCTTGGCGAGGATCAGACGGGCGGTCACGTACTGGGGGAACCGCTCCAGGCCCTCCCGGCAGAGACGGATCGCGTCCCCGGTGCGGCCGGTCTTGCGGTAGGCGTCGGCCAGGGGGGCGAAGGCCAGCGACGTTGAATCCTTGGCCAGCCGTTCCTCGTAGCGGCGGATCGCGCTGAGGGTCGCTGGGTCATCAGGCGTGAGGGTCCCGCCGACCGGGGAGACCGGGTTAGTCATCCGTCACTTGTTATACGCGGCGGATGTTGTTGAGTCAATCATTCCGGGAACCTGCGTCTCATTTGGCGGCTCCGGACGGAGCGCTGCGCGCCGCCCCGACCGGCACGTCCGGGCGATCTACCGGAGATCCTCGAGCACCTGGCGCACCGCCGCGGGCGGCACGTCGGGCACGATCCGGAACGAGCCGATCTCGGGGGCGAAAACGAACGACACCTGACCATCGCGGCTCTTCTTGTCCCGCGTGAGGGCGTCCATCACGGCCGCCGGCTCGACATCGAAGCCCTTCACCGGCAGCCCGACCGCACTCAGCAGATGGAGCTGCCGCTCCGCGGTCTCCGCGCTGGCGATGCCCAGGCGCTCGGCGAGGCGCGATTCGGCCGCGATGCCGAGCGAGACCGCCTCGCCGTGGACCCAGCGACGAAAGCCGGTCACCGCCTCCAACGCGTGACCGATGGTGTGCCCGTAGTTCAGTACCCACCGCAGCTCCGCCTCCCGCTCGTCACGCTCGACGACCTGGGCCTTGAGGCGGCACGATCCGGCCACCACACGCTCCAGTGTGGGAAGATCTCGCGCGAGCAGCGATACGATGTCGGTCTCGAGGTCCTCGAAGTAGCCGGCGTCGAGCACGATGCCGTGCTTGATGACTTCCGCCAACCCGGATCGGAACTCACGATCGGGCAGGGTGGTGAGTGTGATCGGGTCCACCACCACCATGCGGGGCTGATGAAACGCGCCGATCAGATTCTTGCCGCGGGGATGGTCGATCGCGGTCTTTCCGCCGATCGACGCATCCACCTGGGCCAGCAGCGTGGTCGGCACCTGGACGAAATTCATCCCGCGCATGAAGGTGGCGGCCACGAATCCGGCGAGGTCACCGACCGCCCCGCCTCCGAGCGCGACCACCGTCGAAGTGCGGTCGCAGCCGGCATCAAGGAGACGGTCCCAGAGCCCGCTGGCGATCTCGAGACGCTTGGCGTCTTCGCCCTCGGGCACCGAGACCGGCAAGGTCTCGAAGCCAGCCTTGCGGAGTCCTTCGACGACCGGCTGGCCGTGCAGTGCCGCGATCGCGGCATCGCTCACCACGACCGCCTTGCGCCCGACCTTTCGCCGAGCCAGCTCGAAGCCGACGCTCGCGAGGGTGCCTGCCCCCACGAGGATAGGGTACGAGCGGGGGCCGAGCTGCACCGGGATCTCGATCATGACTGGGCCTTTCGGCCAAAGACTACCAGCCTTTGAGGTACTCCAGGTACGACTGATAATTGCGGCGAATCTCCTCGATGCTGTCGCCGCCGAACTTCTCGAGGAAGACTTCCACGAGCACGATGGCCATCATTGCTTCCCCGACCACGCCCGCGGCAGGGACCGCACAGACGTCGCTGCGCTCCACCACCGCCTCTACCGCCTCGCGGGTGTCCAGATCGACGGAGCGGAGCGGCTTGCGCAGGGTCGAGATCGGCTTCATGGCGGCGCGGACGACCACCGGCTGGCCGTTGGTGACGCCGCCTTCGAGGCCGCCCGCGCTGTTGGAGCCCCGGTGGAAGCCGGCCTCCTTGTCGAACAGGATCTCGTCGTGGACCTGCGAGCCGGGCCGGCGGGCTGCCTCGAAGCCCAACCCGATCTCCGCGCCCTTGATCGCGTGGATCGAGCAGAAGGCCCGCGCCAGCAGCCCGTCCAGCTTGCGGTCCCACTGCACGTAGGATCCCAGGCCGACCGGGCAGCCCAGCGCGACCACCTCGAAGACGCCGCCCAGGGTGTCGCCGGCGGATTTGGCGCGATCGATGGCCTCGATCATGGCGGCTTCGGCGTCCGGATCCGCACAGCGGACCTCGCTCGCCTCGGAGCGGCGGGCGACCTCATCCCACGGGATCTCGAGCGATCCGATGCGGATCCCGCCGATCTCGGTCACGTGACTCAAGATCGTGATGCCGAACTCGCCCAGCAGACGCTTGGCCACACCGGCCACCGCCACGCGGGCCGTCGTCTCCCGAGCGCTGGAGCGCTCGAGGACGTTGCGGATGTCGTGGTGACCGTACTTCATCGCCCCCGCGAGGTCGGCGTGGCCGGGCCGGGGGCGGCTGACGATCTTGGCGGGAGCGCCGGCGGGAGGGGTGCCCACCGACATGGTGTCCTGCCAGTTCTCCCAATCGCGATTGCGGACGGTCAGCGTGATCGGGCTGCCGAGGGTGAGCCCCCACCGGACTCCGGCGGAGATGTGGGCCTGATCCTGCTCGATCTTCATGCGGCCGCCCCGCCCGTAGCCGCGCTGGCGACGGGCGAGGTCGGCGTTGATGTCTGCCTCGGCGAGGGCCAGCCCCGCCGGAACCCCATCGATGACGGCGGTCAGCGCCTCACCATGGGACTCTCCGGCGGTGAGGAAGCGGAACCGCCCGGCCACCTACCTCGCGGCCTGTGCGCCGTCCGTGCGGAGGATCGAGGGTGTCAGGAACACCACGAGCTCACGACCGGTCTCGAAATCTTCACGCTGCTTGAAGAGCCAGCCGAGGATCGGCACGTCGCCCATGACCGGAACCTTGCGCACGGTCTTCTGCTGGACGTTCTGGGTGACGCCGCCGATCACGAGCCGCGAGCCTTCCCGAACCAGGACCTGGGTCTCCGCCTTGCGTCGGTTGATGATGGGCACGCTCACGCCTGGGGCCGGGCTGATGACGTCGCCGCGTGAATTGTTCTCCACGATCACGGTCAACTTTACCTTCCGGATTTCCTTGCCGTCAACACTCTCACGGATCACGGTCGGCGTCACTTCGAGGCGGAGCACCGCCTCCTTGAACTGGACCTGGGTGCCCGCCGAGCTGACGGTCGCGTAGGGAATTTCCTCACCGAGCGTGAAGGCCGCCTTGTTGTTCTCGACGGTGACGATTTCCGGATGCGCCAGGGTGCGGGTCTTGCCGAGTTGGGCCAGGGCCTGCAGCGCCAGGTTGACGTTGAAGTTCGTGCCAACGATGCCGAAGGCGATACCCCCCGCCGGCGTGTTGGTGGAGGCATTCGGCAGCAGCGAGAACGGCAGGTTCACGAGATTGCCACCGGTGGACAGGCCGGTCCCCAACGGGGAGATGGGCAGAAGGTTCGCAAGGGACAAGTTGGGGTTTACCGGCGTGACGGAACTCGGCGCGGTGCCCGCCCGGACGGCGTCGCCGGCCTGGAATCCCTGGCCGATCACCGTCGTATTCCTGGTATTGCCAGCGGCCGCGCCACCCCACTGGACGCCGATGGCCTCCAGGGACGTGCGGTCGAGAATCTCCATGCGCGCTTCGATCTTGACCTGCGGCAGCGGCACGTCGAGCTGCTCGCGGATGAGCTTCTTGATCCGCTCGAGATCCGCCTCGTAGTGGCGGATGAAGATGCTGTTCGTTGCCTTGTTCGCGCGTACCGTGATGCCCTTGGCCAGCACATCCTGGCTGACCGACGTGACAACCGGTGCCACCGGCGGCGGGAACGGGGAGTTGATCTGGGGCAGCCGTCCAAGCTCCGGATTCAGCGGGGCGCCGGTACCGGACGGCACCACGGTGGGATTCTGGGGCACACCCTGCACCAGCGGCTGGGTGGGAAGGGTCACCCCCTCGGGCGGGATTCCGAGGATGCCCTGGAGGGTGCGTGCCACGTCTTCGGGATCGGCATAGGAGAGGCGGATCACCTCTTCACGAAGGGGGCCGCGAGCCTGAGCCTCGGCTGCAGCGGCGTCCGCTGCCAGCTTCTTGCTCGCCAGCTCCGTCTCCTTGAGCTGAGCCTCGGCCAGCTTGGTCCGCGTCTCGATCTCCGCGTTGCGCTTGGCCGCTTCGACGCGCGCCTGGGCCTCCTTCTCCTTCGTCAGCTGGTCCAGCGACACGATGCGGATCACGCCATCCCGCTCGACCTTGGCGAGGCCGCGGACCTCCAGGATGGTATCGAGGGCCTGCTCCCACGTCACGTTCTTGAGCGAGATCGAGACGCGCCCCTTGACGTCGTCGCCGGCCACGATGTTCCGACCGCTCTCGGCGGCCAGGATCCGCAGGAGGTTGACGACGTCGGCGTCCTTGAAGTCCAGCGAGATCAGCTTTTCACCCCCCGCCGGGGCCGAAGCGGGCGGCGGCGGAGGGGTCGGGGTCGTCGCCTGGGCCACGATCTGCGGCGCGGGAGCGGGGGGCTGGGAGGTCGCCAGGGTAGTGGGCACGGTGGCCGCGGCATTGACCGGCACGTCGACGGCCGACTCCTTGCTGATCGGGGCCGCGACCGGCACCGGCTTTGCCGTCGGAGTGGTCGCGGCCACCACGACCGGCTTGGCGGCGGGCTTGGGAGCCGCTGCAGAAACCTCGGCGCTGGCCCGGATGACGACCGGCTTGTCGGCTGGCGTCACCTCGACGTTCTTCACCGCCACCGCCGGAGCCGGCTTCAGCGTGGGCTTCGGCGCATCCGACACCCCGGTGGCCATCTTCGCGCTGTCGGCTTTGCTCGCCGCTTCCGGCTTGCCCTCCAAGGGACGGCCGTTCGAGTTCTCCACTGCGACGACCAGCCCATCGGGTGTCTCGTTGATCCGGTAGCCGACATCGGCTTTGGTCATCTCGACCACGACCCGGGCGATTCCCTTCCGCCACTGGCTGCCACGTACTTCTTTCACTGGCTCCACGCCAGACGCCCAGCGCACCTTGGCCGAGCTGTACGTGGCGCCCGTCAGATCGATGACGAGTCGGGTGGGCGAATCGATGAGCTGGGCTTCATACTGGGCCGGCCCGCTGGTCTTCACGGTGACGGCGGCCCCATCGAACGCCCGCTCGATGCTGACGTCCTTGAGCTGAACCTCGGTCGTCTGGGACGAACCGACCCCGGCGACCGCCAGCGAGACCGCCATCGCAAGCCCTGCAATCCGCACGCTTCTCATCAGACCAGTTCCCCCCTTCATAGCTCTACTGTTGCTCCGGTAGACGTAGGGTCAGGCTGGTGGCTCCGTGGGAGCCTCGAGGCGCGACCGCAAACGTGACGGAGTTTGGAGTGAGGCCGGTGACGCGGCCGTCGCCCAGGGCGTCGCCCGGCTTGAGGATGTATCCGATGCCGTCCGGGGCTTCCACGAGGGCCATCAGGCCTCCGCGCCCGCCGACGATACCCGTGAGCTTCACCGCGGTGACCGACAGCCCCGCGTTGTCCTTGCCGACGAAGATAGGCGTGAACGGATCGCGGCGCCCCTTGGTCTCGTACGCGATTGCGGGGAGCGCCGCCTTGCCCGCGTCCGGCTCCTTGGGCCGCGCGATCGGGGTCACCGGAGGGGCCGGCGTCACCGCCGCCGGGGGCGGGGTCGGCGGAGCTCCGCCGCCACACCCGGCGAGGGTGGTCGTCATCGTCGCCACCATCAGCAGGAGGCGAGGCGCCGCGGTTCGAGCCGTCATCGAGTCGCTCCCGGCGGGCGGCCCGGTGCTCCTGGCTGCGTCTTGGGCGGCGGAGCGCCTTCAGGCCGGAAGATGTACGTCATCAGAGTCACCTCGGCGCGAATCGTTCCGGTCGGTCGATCGATCCCGAGCAGCCGCCAGTCGGCGAGATTCACGATGCGGGGCATCTTTCCCATCCGGGCCAGGAAGTTCCCGAACTGGTGATACGTGCCCTCGGCGTTGACGGTAATGGGGACATCGAAGAAGATTTCCTTTTCCTCGGGAGCCCGTGGCGTGAACACGGCCATCGAGAGGCCGGATTGGAACGCGAGATCGGAGATCTGCCGGTACAGGCCGGGCATCTCCTTCTCGGTGGGCAGCCGCTCGGACGCCGCCTCAAGGCGCTTGCGAAGAGCCTCGGCCTGCGCCTTGAACCCGCGCACGCTGGCCTCCAGGGCCTGGGCCTGCATCAACTCGCCACGGACCTGCTCGCTCTGGGCTCGAAGCGCGTCTCGCTCGGTCTGCTTCGGGGATAGCAGGAGAAAGTATCCGAGCGCGGCCACGATGACCGAGGCGAATACTCCCAGCACCACCTTCTGGTTTCGCGGAGCATTGGTGATCGGGTCGAGCAGCGCCATGGCCTAGATCTCGAACCGGCACGACACCTCGAAGGTGATCGTGCGAGGTGACTTGCTCAGATCCTGCTTGGCATCCAGCAGATCCACGTCCTTGAATCGGCCCGAGGCCTTGAGATTGGCCATGAAGTCGGAGAGCGCGACCGACGAGTACGTGGTGCCCGCGATGCGAAGGCTCGGGCCACGCTCCTCGAGCCGGGTCAGCCAGAGGTCGGGCGGCAGCGTGTCTGCCATCGCGTCGAGCAGGTAGACCGGTCGGGCCTGATTTCGCGCAACGGTCTCTATCGCGTTCAACCTGCGCTCCAGCTCGTCCCGCTCGCGGCGGTACCGCTGCCCGGCCGCGATGATCGGTTTCAGGCGCTCCAGCTCGCGCCGGTTGTTCTCGATCTCCGCAGTGAGCCGGCGGCTCTCCAGGGACATCGTGAGCCACCAGCCGCCAATGATCAGGACCAGCGCGGTCAGGATGCCGCCGAACAGCAGGCCGAGGTTCAGCTCGGTGCCGCCATCCGCCGCCGTTCGACGGGGTCGCTTGGTGGTCGGAGGAGCGAGGTTGACCTTGATCATGCGGGCTTGTCTCCCGGCCGGCGGAGAGCGAGCCCGACCGCCACCGCGAGCACGGGGCCGATCTGCTCGGGATCCTCGTCGGCGAACTGCGCCATGTCGTGCTCGATCCCCTGGAAGGGGCGAGCCAGCTCGACCGGTACACCCCAGGAGGATCCCAGGAAGTCGTCGAGGCCGGTCAGCTTGGAGCAGCCGCCGGAGAGGACTATCTTCCCGATCCGTTCGGATTCCGCGGTGGAGGCGAAGTAGTCGAAGGTGCGCTGCACCTCGAGGGACAGCTCGCGTGACACCGCTTCCAGCGCGGGGACCAGATCGTCCCAGTTCACGCCGACTTCACGCCCCTGTTTGGCCGCCTCGGCCACTTCGGTGGAGACGTTGAGGCGCTGCGCGATCGCGTCCGTGTAGTTGTTGCCTCCGAAGGGCACGTCTCGGGCGAAGATGCACGCGCCGCCGTGGATGACGTTCGTCTTCATGACGCTGGCCCCGATGTCGATCAGGGCGACCGCATCGGCACCGTCGCTGGGGGTGCTCAGCTCGAACTGGTTCTGGACCGCAAATGCGTCGAGGTCGACCACCACCGCGTCCAGGCCGGCCGCCTCGACCGCCGCCACGTACTCCAGCACCTTGACCTTCTTGGTGGCCACGAGCACGACCGACATCGCGTTGGCGGATTGGCTGACCACCTGGTAATCGAGGAACACGTCGTCGATCGCGAAGGGAATGTGGTGCTCCGCCTCGAGCTGAATGGCGTCGCCCAGCTCCTTCGGCGTGACCTTGGGGAGCGGTACGCGCTTGACGATCGCTTCGCGTCCCGATACGGAGATGACCGCGCTGGTTCCGCTGATGCCGGCCTTCTCCACGCATTCCTTGATCGCGTCGCTCACGACCTGCGGCTCGCGGATCGTTCCCTCCGCGATGACGTCCCGCGGGAGGGGAACGACGGCGAACGTCTTCAGGGCCAGACCGCCCTTGCTCTGGGCGAGCTCGACCACCTTGATTGCGCTCGTCCCAATGTCGAGCCCGAACGTCGTGGGCTTCCTACCGAGTCCAAACAGCGCCATATGTGGCTCCCGGCCTTCTCCTGACCCTGATTCGCTTCTTATCGTCCAGCGAAATCAACCGTCAGCCCGGTGCGTTGTGGAAGGAAACTCTCTATCGTGGTGACAGTTTATAACGACGCTCTATTTAAACTGTCAACACTTCTTGCGCCAGTTGGGCGCGTCCGCGCGACCCGGACCGGATCCAGGTCATCTCGGACTGCTTTCCGATGGCGGACGGCGAGCTCGGCCGCATGGCTCACTGCTAGCCGGCCGCTTCCCGATAGCTGCCCGGCTTCAGCAGCCACCGCTGCGGGAGCTTGCCGCCGCCGGTCTGTCCCGCTTCGCAACTTCCAACCAGTGCGGCGCCGCTCGCGGGCCGCGAATCTACCAGGCTCGGAGCGGTGGTACGAACGTGTCCCGCGATCACCGCTCCCGTGACGCGGGCAGCCCCCGTCAGGCTGACGCGATCCGCCGCGTAGACGAGTCCCTCGATCGCGGCCGCCCCGGAGATCGAGACGCTGCCGTTCGCGACGATCCACCCACGGAAGACGCCGCCGGGTCCCGTGCCGGCCCCGTCGGCGATGCTGACGGTGGCCAGCTCCGTCACCGGTGTTGCTTCGGCGATCGGCTGACCGAAGACCGTGTCCACGAAAACCAGTCCGTCGGGCAGCCGGCGGGCCGCGTCGAACGTGGTGGATCCCTGGAAGTAGGTGCCCCGCGCTCGGGCCACCGCCTTCAAGGCGCTCAGCTCAGTGGGTGTGAACGACTGTTGGTCGAACCCGTCCGGGCTCTGGTGCTCCAGGAAGTCAACGGAGGGCTCATTGGAGATCGCGGATCCGGTGTTGCCTTGTACCTCGCTTCCGGCGGCGAGATCCGTCGTCCCCATCGACCATGTGCCCGCTATCGGCGCGCAGCTGCCGTAGCCGGCTGCATCCACCGACGCCCCGTTGCCGAGGGTCAGATCGCCCCGCACGGTGAGCCCCGCGGGCGGGCTAGGAAATCGCAGCCGGATCGCCGTCGCGCTGATGTCCTGCCGCGCCCGGCCCAGGGGACCCTCGTCGCCGGGGACCAGGCCCGTCGCGACGATCTGCCGCTGGCGGTCTCCGCCGCCGTTGACCGCCAGGCGGAAGCCGCCCAGGACGGCACCGCCTTCAGTCGCCACGGCGATGAAGCGGCTGCCATCGTAGGGAGCCGAAGCGGGCGCTGCCCACGCGATGCCGTCGGGGGATTCGGGATTGCTGAGTGCCCACAACGCTCGCTCGATACCGGCCTCCGCCATCGCCTGAGCTTGCGCGATCATCAGATGATTGCCCGCCACCAGCGGCTCCTGCCCCGCGAGTAGTGCCAGGCCCATGAGTACGGCGGACAGGACGAGAAGAATGAGCATGGCCAGCGGCAGCATGGCGCCGCGCTGATCTCGAAACCGAAACGGCCCGGGAACGCTGGGCTTCACCGTGTGGCGATGTAGGTACTCAGAACGACCGTGCCTCGGCTGATGGCCGACGGCTGTCCGGCGGGGGTCGGGTACGTCACGGTCACCGAGATTTGACGGACCCCGGGGTCGCTCAAGCCTGCGCAACCCGCGCCGCAGTCACGGACTCGAACGGTCCGGCTAAACGCTTCGTGGGGCGCGCGCAAGGCGGGCTCATCGGGGAACGTCGCCGCCAACTCGCGCAATGGATCGACATCGTGGTCGGCGAGTCCCACCGCGTGCTTGACCTGCTCCAAACGCTCCGAAGCGAGGAAGATGGCGCCCGATTGGTGGGCTCCCTGGTGGATCCCGGAGGCGGCTACCGGCAGCAACGAGATCATGGCGAGGAGGCCGATGGAGAGCACGGTCAGCGCGGCCAGAACTTCCGGCAGCGTGAGTCCTTGCTGCGGTACTGCGAGCTGGAGTCGCACGCGATCAGGACCTACGGAATGGTGACCCGGCCGGATGCCGAGACGGTAACGGTCAACTGACGATTGCTCACGGTATCGGTCACCGTATAGGTCGCGGCCGAGCTGGCGGCGCCGAGATTCGTGAAGATCGCGCTCGTGGTCGACAGCGTGATGTTCTCCGGCAGCCGGACATTGCCCGACGTGCCGCTGAGCCCGGCGACGGCGATCGCCGTGCCGGTGCAGTTGGTTTGCAGGAACTGGATTGCGCTCGAGGTGGACTTCACGCACACCGAAGCATTTCCGCGAATCGCGAGCTGCCGGCCTTCGTTCAGATACGCCTTGACCACATCGGCCCCGGCCCGGACGTGGGCGCTGCGGTAGTAGCTCATGAAGGATGGCGCGGCCAGCGCCGAGACGATCAGAATCATGGCAATCGTGATCACGAGCTCGACCATCGAATAGCCCGCTTGAGACGGGAGCCGCTTCGAGCGTCCTACGATGCCAGGAACAGCAGAGCCCCGCATGGTGGCGATAGGGAGCAAGAAAGAGACCAAGCGACAGGCATTCCCGATGGCGGTGCGTGCAGGCCCGCTTGGTTTCGGTGGGGCGGGGCGAACCCTGCGTGGGCTAACTAAATATCAGGGAAATCTAATATGTACAGAGCGGCTCGCGAACCGTTGCCTGCGAGCGAAGGACAAGTCGACGGGGACCCTCCGTCGGTGGTGACGGTTCACGTCATCGGAATAGACAAACCGAGGTCGGGAGGGTAGTCCGGTCGAGACCGCGGCGGGGCCGGAACGTTTTCTGACGTCAGCCCGCCGACATGCAGGCTGCAATCAAGCGGCGAATTGCGCGAAGTACCAGGTGAGAACGGCGTCGCCAAAAAAGAGGCTGATCATCGCGCCCACCGCGAGAAAGGGGCCGAATGGCAGTGGATCCTTGCGCCCCTTTCTGCCGGTGGCCAGGAGAGTTGCGGCCAGAGGACCGCCGATCAGAACCGACAGCAGGATACTGAGCAGGGCCAGCTTCCACCCGAGGAACGCGCCAAGCATCGCACCGAGCTTGACGTCGCCGATGCCCATGCCGGGCTGGCCGAGGACGAGTCCACTCGCAACGATGATCACGATGAAGATGCCACCCCCCACCAGCGTGCCCAGCGCCGAGTCCAGAAGCCCGATGCCGCCGGGGGCGAGGCTCGCCAACAAGCCGAGGGCAATGCCCGGAATGCTGAGCACATCCGGGATGATCTGATGGTCCACATCGATGCCGGTGATCGCGATAAGGGTGGAGAGGAGAATGAGCGCGGCCACGAGTTGAGTGCCGGGGCCGAAGCGAAGATACGCGGCGGCGAACAACATGCCGCAGGCCAACTCGACGAACGGATATCTCCATGAGATCGGCGCGCGGCAGGCACGGCATCGGCCCGCCAGCATGATGTACGACAGCACCGGAATGTTGTCGTACCAGCGGATGGCGGTCCCACAGCGGGGGCAGGCCGAGCCGGGGTGGGCGATGCTCCGCCCCGCGGGGATGCGCGCGATGACGACGTTCAGAAAGCTTCCGACGCAGAGTCCGAAGAGCGCGCAGAATAGCACCGCGATCGGCGGGGGAATCATCATCGCGGCAGGTGCTCAGTTCTCGCGGTAGTGCTGCCCAAGGATCTGTGCATGGTAACCGTCACGTGCTCCGATCGTTCACCGCCCGGATGCCATCGGAGAAGCAGCACCGAAGCCTGCCTCCCCGGCTGGCCTATCGACTACGGGACCCTGACGCTGGTACCGTCGCCGGAGTTGGTGATGGTGAAGGTGCCAGCCGCGGTGTCGGCGCTGTAGGTGTAGCTGGTGAGCCAGCCAGTGGGACCGCTCGGAATGGTGGCCATGAAAGGACCGGCGGTCTGGCCCAGCGAGTTGCTGGCCACTGTGGTGAGCTGCGAGAGGGCCGTCGGGAGATTGCCCATGTGCGCCGAGTAGATGCTGACGGCGGACGCGAGGGCACGGGCGTCGGCCTGGGCCTTGGCGAGCCGGGCGCGCGCCTGGAGGTTGGCGTACAGCGGGATAGCGATGGCAGCGAGGATACCGATGATGGCCACGACGATCATCAACTCGATGAGCGTGAAGCCGCGCTGGTTGCCCAGCACCCTCCGATTCCAGAGCTTCGTCATGTACGTGCCTCCATTTCTCGATGAAAGGATCTAGTTGAGCGTTGACTCCAGATCAGCGCTGAACCCGCAAAAGTTGCAGATAGTGTGCCACGCGAGGCGGTGCCGGGTTGGAGGAAAGCTGAGTCCAGAGTCGGCCGAGAAATGAGAACGGGGAGGGGGTTCCCCCTCCCCGT
>Ga0081455_10002690_pt1 | contig 20995 bp, 20 predicted proteins | sample TabmetS3T2R1_FD_70207 | JGI IMG/M metagenome (GOLD analysis project Ga0081455, IMG submission 70207) | Tabebuia heterophylla rhizosphere microbial communities from the University of Puerto Rico - S3T2R1 | ecosystem: Host-associated > Plants > Roots > Rhizosphere ...
GATGTGGAGTGGCCCTCGAGGTAGTGTCCCATTGCCCAGGGCTACAGGGCTCATCGACTGAGCTGCTTAGAAATAATGTCGGATTAGGGTTAGAATCTTTCCTTTTCCTCGATACCCGTGTAAGGCCCCTGCTTTACCTCGAGAAAAACAGTGTCTTCTAGCATACGAAAGCCGTGTCCGCCGTCGACCATCAGCATGATATCGCCCTGCCGCAGCTCACGTGTCGCGATCAACTCTCGCTCGTTATTGTAAATATCAATCTCGCAGCGGCCGTGGCGCACGACGAGTACTTCCGAAGTACCGACTAGATGTCTCTCCAGTGGACGATGCATATGGCGCTGGATTTCGCCGTCCACCGGATAAACAACAAACCCCACTTGCTGCTTGAACTCGGGCGGCGTCAAAAAGGTTGTCTTTTCAGGATTCATCTCCGCCCGGATGATGTAAGCCAGCGGCTTGCCGTCCCAAAAAATCTGTTCAAGATGCTCGATACAATGTACTCCGATTTTATCGGGTCCTATAGCCATCGTCATATTCTTTTTTCTTTCCTCGGCGCGTGAAAAGTGACTCACTGGGAAATAACATAGGTCTTAGGGTGTTCGTTAGACAAATTCATAATATCTCATTAATTCATAGAAACCACCGAACTATTTTATTGTCCCCATGGAGTGGCTTAACTATCATCATCTGCCTTAGTTCTGGACGGTTGGGCGAAAGCGGTAGCGTTTCGCGAGGGAGCGCTGAACTCCGGCTCACCCAAGCGATTGTTAGCGCCCAGATCAAATAATTGCTTGGCGAAAAACTTTTCCACAAGAGCGGAAGGCATTTGATTCTAACGATACAGGAAAGTTAGTTTTTCGCTATGCGCAAGAGATTTTTTCGCTGGGGCAGGAATTAATGTTGAGTTATTGCTTTTCCAATTGAATCCGAGCCTTTGCCTCTTCGACAATTTCTATTAGTCGTCGACGGTAATCGTCGGCATTATAGCTTTCCAGGCGCCGACGGCCTCGATCAGCCAAGACGCGACGTAAATCTTCGTCCATGCAAAGCTGGTAGATACCGTCCGCTATCGATTCCTCTGAACGTGGGTTGACCAAAATTGCCGCGTTTCCCGTCTGCTCCCGTATGCCACGAATGTCAGACGTAAGAACTGGACAGCCAAAGGCCCATGCTTCGAGCATGGGAATATTCGTAGGGCCGAAGAATGTTGGCATAACCAAACCGACTGCGCCGGCATAAAGAGCCGACATATCTTCATCGGGTACATATCCAAGATAATGAATTTCTTTTTCCAGCCCTAATTGAGAGGACAACGACATGACATCGAGGAAAGTGCGCTCCCGGATCTCTCCGGTATAAGAACCAGAGAACACGATTGGAATCTTCAGGCCATATTCTCGCTTTAGCACCGCCAGCGACCGAACAATACGGACGTGATTCTTATGAGGCCAAAATTGAGCTGGATAGAACAAATAACGTTCTGGCAAAAGGTAAGCTGTGCGCACCCGCTCTCGCTCGCTTGCTGAGATATCTACCGACAGATAGCAAGCTGGCAGAAACGGCAGGACCTTTACCCGGTCGGGCGTGACTCCATAGGGTCCATAAATATTTAGGATGTCTTCCTTGCCAATTTCCGAGTCAGCGAGTAGCAGCGTAGCGTAGCGAGCTCCATTCCGAAAGTAATATTCTCGCTTTTCCCATTCCCCATTTGTTGAAACCTCTGGGAATTCCGGCTGGAGCCGGTGCTGCAGATCATGGATCGCCATCAAATAAGGAAATCTTGTCTCAAATGAGAGCGGATTGGGAGCAGGGTATAACATTACGTCCACGCCGCACCGATGGAACCAACGGCTTATGTCTCGTTGATACCGCACTATGTCGGGGTTAGATAATGAGGGATTACGTCGATCGAAAGCTTGCTCAAACTGCCGCCGTAGCCATCGCCATGCTTCTCGATGTGGTCCTTCGCCGATAATCAGGCGCAGCGCATCTAAGGATTTTTTTCCTAGCGACGGCGGTTGCGGCGCTACCGCCTTAAGCCTTCCGTCGCAATGACTCAACAGCTGTAAGGCGGGTCGAAGTGCTTCCTCAGCGAAAACAACAAATTCATCCTCACAACCTTGATCTTTCCATTCGGAAAGAGCACGAAGCATGCTGAGGCTGTATTGATAAACCCCACCTTGAGAAGGAAAGGCTGGAACAATTCCGATACGCATAGACCTAACCCCTAATCCGACAAAAATGATGGACTAAAACTTGAAATGGCTTGCCGGTTGGGGAGATAAAGCAGTTGCGACGCCGACCCAACCACCCTGCAAGGAGGCCACTCAAAGTGAGATTGAGTAGAGCGGATTTTCATACAGCATGCAAGAGTTTTTTCAAGATTGAATTTGCTTCCCAGGACATCACGGCCTTTGGAGGACTGGAGTTGCTCGGGCGTTACTTTCGGCTGATCGAGCTTCATCGTCGGGTGCAGTCCGTATTTGTCGTAATGGCATAGGAGGAGACTACCCGACCATCGACATGATCCTGGTGATTGTCGTTTTGATGTTGGTCGCCCCGAGAACGGCGTGTGGCCCGCTGGCTGAAGCGCTTTACCCACAGCTCGCTTCAGGCTTTGGTGGAACGCAACAGCCAAATCGTGTGCGATGCTATTGAGCAGCAGAAGCTCGGACGTTTAACGTTCGATATTGACGGCAGCGTGATTACCACGGGGGGCCAGGGTGTCGTCGGTGTTTCGGGGCTTTAATCCGCATCATCGTAAAGATCCCTGCTTTGAGCTCTCGCTCCCCATAGCCGCCTGGCAAAAAACTCTCGCGTGGTGGTCTACCGAAAGCATGTGCATCACGAAACGAAAAAGAACTACCAGCTCGACCTGTTTAGACCCTGACGACGGTTATTTTGAGTACTCAGCCGTGAGCACCAACTCAACCCTCAATGCCGCAGCACTGTAGGGTTTTATGGCTGGCCGCGGAGCGCAAGAAAAAACCTTCGCTGAATTAAAAGGCGAATGGGCTTGGATGTCGTTCCGACTGATCACTATGGGGCCAACTCGGCTTGGCAGCAAATCACTATACTCGGACATAACTTAATAAGGAACTTTCAGCTTCAGACCCTGGTTACACCAAAGCCAAGATCGCGTAAACGGACTTATCAGTTTTTCCTGCAAAGTCTGAAAACGCTGCGTTTTGAGTTCATTGACCCAACCAGCTTGGATTGTAAGACCTCAGGGCTGTTCCGTTTTACGATTCTCGATGGCTCAGCCCGTCCAGACACTGATTCAAATGATCGATCAAAAACTCAAATCAGCCGCGGAAGAAATTTATTATCAGATTAGGCCTAATTCAGCCAGTTTTCTTTTGCAACCAATGTGCGAAATCGTCTATCAAACATTAATCGAAGTATATAATCGACTTGAGATCGCGTCCTAGCAGAATGCATTTGGATGTTCAAAGAACGAACATCGGTCCGGCTTCGAAGTAAAAGAGCTTGTACCCAGCACTTCCAGCTCCTTACGGCGATCGCTGCCACATGCTTAAAAAGACACAGTCGATCGGAGATATTGTTATGATAGTGCGTGTACATATCTGATGCTCCTTCGTTCGCCATTCGATGGCAAAAATACTCAACCGTCATTCTAGACGGCGGGATGTGATGATACACAGTAGCCTCCGGCACATAGCCAATCGGATCTCCATTCGCCCACATCCGCCTGTTTAGGCCGGATTCGCCATCGCCGATCCACGCATTAGCGGTTGCTTCCGGGTCAAATCCACCGCGCGCTTTCAGCACACTCTTCCAAATGGCCATGTTGCAGCTAAAGAAATAGCCTCGCTCATTCAATTGAAAAGTATCATAAGGCTCCATGAGGCTAAGGATGATAAAGCACTTCGAGCCGCCGATATAGTCGATAAGCCACTGCGGCGGAGGCTGCTCCCAGATAGGCCGTACCGGACCACCCGCCGCGGCCATTTTCGAGTGATCGACAAAAGCTTTGGCGTAAGCCCCTACCCAGCCAGGATCTAATGACACATCGTCATCCGTGTAGAGCAAAAGATCTCCTTTGGCTGTTTCAGCAGCAGTGTTTCGAGCGTAGTGAACTCCTGTCCTCCCCTCCGGAATGTACCGCGCAGGAATTCGTGCAGTTTCATTGAACTCGGATACGAGTGTCTTAATTTCAGGATCAGCCGCATTATCGACGATCAAAATTTCAAAGTCCGACCGCGTCTGTTGCTGCAAGCTACGCAAGGTTTGCAAAAGAGTTAGCGGGCGTCTATAGGTTGGAATGATAACGGAGATCTTCACCAATCTTGACTCATCCCGAACGCAAACCGAAGCCATTCTTTTGTTCTACGGCAGCCTTCAGAGAATGTCACTTGCGGTGTATACCCAAGTAATTCCTGTGCTTTTCCAATGGGGAACACATAGTGACACTGCTGCAAACTTGCGATTTCCAGATCGATAGATCGTAATACCTGAGTTTTATGCTCGGCCGAAGTTAAGTTACAGGCAGGCAATTGAGTGATGCCCCATTGGTGCTTGATCGCTTCGGCAACTCTGAACGGCACGATCTGCCGGGCTGCACGAGCGAATTGATTAGCGGCGACTTTTTGCACCAGTTCTTTCCGCCGTGCCAGGCGTGTGAGTTCTACTACAGCGTCGCTTTTAATGACGCTAACAGTCGCTATATCCACACCTACGGCCTCGGCGATAACACTATATAGGTCCCTCCATGTGACACGTTCCCCATCCGTGATGAGGAAGTCCTGATTAGCCACCCCACTGGAGATCGCCGCTTGCCACATTGCCTGCACCAAGTTGTCGACATAAACCGAGTTACAGATCCCCGCCCCATCTTCGGTGAGATAGGCTTTCCCGCTCAACAGGTCGGTTGCTATTTGAGCAGTCCACCACTTCGAGCGCGGGCCAAAGACAATACTAGGACGCAACGTAACGACCTCGACAGCACCGTCGGCTCGAAGTCGACGCAAAAGAAGCTCTGCCATGACTTTGCTAACGTTGTATTGAAATGGCTGTCTGGCCACTAACTCACTGTCGTCATGTGTTCCAGGCTTAGGATCATGCCCATGTACGACCGCGCTGCTAAGGTAGACTAACCTCTGCAGACCGATACGCTTCCCTGCCCGATAGGCTGCATCAGCGCTCTTAAGGATGGCGTCCCGATCACCAACAACGCAATGGAACAACACTTGGCACCCGTTTAGTTGCGTTTCCATAGCTGTTCCATCTGTTGCATCTGCCACTCGGCAATCGAGATCAAACCGGGCGAGCCTAGCCATGCCTTTGAATGAACGCACGACAGGACGTACGTTGGCTAAATTGCGTAAAACAAGCCACTCAACGAGCCGGCTGCCGATAAATCCGCTCGCCCCCACAATTCCAACCGTAGGTCTATCAGCCATGGGCTAGTTCCCTGGCGCGCCGCATCTCTAGATCATCAAGCCAGGGCATCTCGAGCAGTGTTCTATTTCGGTAGCACTTTTCGACCAACGCAACAACCTTTCGAGCGTCCTTACTAGAAACTCGAAGCGAATCTGCTCCATGAATCGCGCCAACAACATTTCGCAATTGGGCGGCGAAGCAATCGATGAACCCAGGTGCAGCTGCTCCAAGCTCACACATTCCAACTCGAGTGGCGGGAGCCATCGTTCGGATCTCAGCATTGAGCCCCCAGTCTGAGTTATGAAAGCCCCATTCGATCCGATTCACGACATCATACGTGTAGCCTATCCAGCCGTTCTCACACTCAATGACATAACGGTTGGGCAGAGGCCAGTCTCGGCTAAGCTGCACGATGCCTTGGGCTCCGCTATTCATCTTGAGTCGCATACGGCAATTTGCCTCAACCCCACCGATGGAATCGTCTTGGTAGAGAACCTCCGACACATCCCCTAACCACCACAGAAGCAGATCCATGGTGTGTACGCCGGCCTCAATGAGCACCCCGCCGCCCGCTTCGGCGCGTCTAAAGAATGATCCGGTTTGCGAGGGCCAGCTATAGATCTCCCCTTCGAGGAATTGGAACGACCTGGCTGGGCCAAGCAATTCAGCATCCAGTATTCTCTTAATCATCATGCTGGACGGAAAGAACCGACGAAAATGCCCAACTGCCAATACACACCCTGCTTTCTCCGCAGCTTGGATCATCCGATCACAATCAGCAGTTGTTGTCGCCATAGGCTTTTCGCACAACACATGTGAACCTCTCTCCAGGCACCTTACCGCAAGGTCCGCATGGAACCGGTGTGGCGTTACAACAATCGCCAGGTCCGGCGCGGTTTCTGCTAACATTGTATCTACATTTTGGAAATGCCGTGCTAGCGGAAATGTCTTACCAATTTTTGCGGTACGCTCAGGATTGGGATCCACCAGTGCGGTCAGCTCGACGACACCTTCCCTCGACAGCTTGTCTAACGCATCCGTGTAAAGGATTTCGGACGCGGCGCCGCAACCGACCAGCGCAACATGTGATAATGACGGCTTCCTCAACTCGATTTTCATCCTGGCAACGGAAACTATATACCCGGCTGTTCCCCGAGCTTTTTCAAGCGGTCGACATACGCCGTTTTCTCATTGCCGCCACTCGATTGGAATAACCGGGAATATGAAAGGTCGCTACGATACACTATGGCCGGTACGAAAGAGCCTGCTGAGAATCTTTTTCTTGAAGATTATCCGACTTGTGCGCGAAGCCACCGCCGTAGAGGCGCTGGTAGCGCATGTTTCGCTGCTTTGAAGAGCGGCCACAAGAGCCACTGTAGCCGCCAAAACAGAAAAGGATATTCCTGTCTTGCACGGTTCTGCCACTCGCCACGTCGGGGAGAAACCCGCAAACATTTCTGAGTTAGCCCAAATACAAAGGATTCGTGGGATTGTAGCCAAGGCGGCGCAACTTTGAGAAATGTCTCCCAAGTGGTATAGTCAATGATCTGGTCTGCAGCACTGCGTGAACAACCTAAGGTTCGAATCAACTCCCCCTCGCGCACCACGAAGTCAAGAAAAGCCTCCGCTTTCTCAGGGGTAGAATAATCAGTGCTCTGGCGATGTCCAATACGAAAACGACCGACCAGTTCAGAAAAAAATGCTACGCCGTAAGAATACGCCAATCGGACGGTAAATGTATAGTCGGCGGCTGCTCCGTTAACGTCGACGAACCCACCAATTTGACGACTCGCCGCCACACTAAATATTGTAGTTGGGGAAAACGCCCCAAAGTCCAAGCCCAGCGCAAGCAGGCCTTCTTCGCCGCGAAACGTCCCGTTTATCTTCGGGATCCATTTTCCAAGTTTCTTGCCCTCCTCGTCGATATACTCAAGTCCAGCAACCACGATCGCCACATCTTCGCACTTGACCAGGAATGACTGCAATTTGGCAACAGATTCCGGACAAAGCTGATCATCGTCGTGAATTAGCCAAATCCACCGAGTCGATGGCAATTCAAGGCAAGCATTCCAGTGTTCGGTCATACTAAGCTCGCCGCACTGGCGAACGTAGTGGAATCCGTACTTTCTTTGCAGAGCTCTTATGGCGGTCCGCTCGGAGGTAGAATTATCCGAGACAATCACCGGGGGGACCGCTGTCTGGCATTCAAAAACTGACTGCAAGCAAAGCTCGAGGAAATCAGGTCTATCGCGCGTGGGAATCACAATTGTTAGGAGTTCGGAATTCACAGTAAAACCTCAGCCTCCGGATCAGCACTGAATGGTTAGCTTCATAAAGTTCAATCCTGATAGCACCGGCCAGAGCAGAACCGAGCCTTGCTTCCTTGCTCAGAATCCGCTGCGATCAGCTGTACTGCCAGTCGAGGTCTTCGACGGGGTGCGGTCTCGATCCGGCCGAGAGAGATTACGCCCGCTGCTGTGATTGGGCGGGCCGGGTCATTCGCCAAATGAAATAGACCGGAGCACCTCCTCAGCTGTCAGCCGATGGCCTTCTTCATTGTAGTGCGCTGGTTGCCGAAAAGGGAATAAAGCGAAAGGGTCGGGGTGAGCCTGAAAGGCATGGTGGATGTCGATAACAGGAAGCCCTATGGTTTTTACTAACATGAGGACTCGCTCACGATCTTTGCTGGTAGCCTTCGGTTGGGCGTAGCTCACCCAGTCCGGTAGATAGACAAAGTAGAGCTCACCGCCCCATGCATTGACAGACGTTTTTGCCTCCAACAGAATGGCGCGAAACAAATTCAACAGGACCGCTTGATGCCCGGAGGCATCTCTATCTTCATACAGGTCTGGTCGAGAAAATTCTCCATAGACAAGCCCCAGCTTCCCTCGCAAATGGCCTAGCCACATGCTTTCAAAGAGCGTTTTCCTCAGCCTATTGATCCTCTCGAGGATTCCTTGCCGTCTCTCCAACACCTTATTTTCTTCTCTGGCCGTTTCTATATGGGCCGCAAGAGCGCGGTCGATATCGGCCTGACGGCGGAGCAAGTCCTGGCTGAAGCCCTTCTCAATATAACGCGTTAGCATCGGGGACTCTTTTTCACGTTTCAAGTCCTCGAGATCATTTCCTTCATAATAAAACCACAGAACTACTTTCGGCCTGACATATTCACCATACTCCTTGAGTGCAGCTAGCATGAGTAGAGGACCCTGGCCGCTGCTACCCAGATTAAGAGTGGCTGGATAGTGCTTTCGAATCAGAGCGACGAAATTCTTATCACGTGGAACACAGGCACCCTGCGTGAAGGAATCGCCCAGCGCGGCGATTTCAACCTGCCCCGCCTTCCAAAGTCCCTTCGGATTATTAAAGCCGTGTTCGTCACTCTCATAGATTGTATAAGCTCCATTCTCATTACAGAAAACCGAGACTCTGTTGCTAATCCCGCCTAGCGGCAAGACTTCTCCTCCATTAATGGTTATGACCGATTTCACGCTGCCGTCTGCCTGCTTCTTTAGCAACGCCGTAGGGGCAGCATAGGGATAGGCCTCAACACCCTTCTTACGCAAATCCGCAATGACTTCGAGTCTCGTCCGGGTGTCAAAGTCAATACCAAATTCTTTTGCTATCTTCTTCTTTTCTGTTTGTGACCTATGCTCAAACCAAGGGAGGGGTGCTGCTGACAAGTTGAGAAACAGTTCCACGCCATAGATGGAAAACGCCGTCGACAACAGAACGAGAGAGAGATTGATCTTATAACGAGATCGCAACCGTAAGGAGACAAGCAATAGAGTGGCCAGAACAGCAGGCAAAACATAGTATACGACCGGACCAAGCGGGCTCGTAAAATACGCCTCGCCAGTTCCGGCGTAACGATAAACGAAATAAGATAATGCGAGGAGGCACACGACACCTCCTCCGCCGAGGATGGTATCGGCGACCCTCTCTCCTGTCGCAAAGCGTTTGTTTTCAGTTATCACTGTGGCTTGTCGGTCGGAAGACTGACTCGGAGAAAACCTGTTCTTGGCCAACAAAATCTGCTGATCTAGTTTGATTTTAGACCGTTATGTGGCTTCTTAGAAAAGCGTTTAAATAAACGGCGCAAGCGCGGAGCTTTGGGCGAAAACAAGCAAAGCGCCAAGGAGGAGCAGCACTAACAGCATCGGCAATTAATAGGTTCGCCCTTCCGGTTAAAAGAGGTGTTAAGCTGCCTCTTCAGCACTGTCCCTCTTGCAAACATAAGGATGAATCGATCAAGACCTCATACTCGCCATCCCGAAGTCCAAGCATCCGCTTGTGGCTAAGACAAAAGCCCCAGTCCTCTTTATAGTACGACGTGCGAACCCCATCTCCAGTGATGTTCCGGCAAACGGGATACAATCGGGAAATCAACTCGTAAATCTCCTGTCCGATATGAGCTGCGTTACAGATGGAGTCCAGCCTGGCCAGTCTGGACTCTTCCGAGAAGGGTTTTCTCCTGTTGCCGAGTGGGGACGCATCAGATCAGCTTCACGTCTCAGACGGGAACCTTCAACACGATCGCTTGCCCCGTGGGAAGCGTGATGGGCAACTCGGGTTTGTCAGCAAAAAACTCATCCACGGCATCCTTTTCACCACGCGCAGCCGCGAAGCCATACTCATCAAACAACAAAACTCCGCCCGGCACCAGGCGTGAGTAAAAGTAGTTGCAGCAATCCAGCGTTGACTGGTAAAGGTCCACGTCCAAATGGGCAAAGGCATAACGCTCATTTTCGAGTCCGCAAAAAGTTCTGGGAATCCAGCCGCAGCGAATATCAATTACATTGCGAAAATCACCTAATAATTCTTCAACGCCTTCAACCGACTTGGCCGCGTAGTCACCTTCAGAAAACCATTGATCCTTCACCGCGTTGATCTTGGGTAATCCCTGAAAACTATCGAAAAGATATAGCTTTTTGTGATTCTCATTTTTCAAGATGCGGGCCAGTAAGAGTGCGGTTCCGCCGTTGAAAACCCCACACTCCGCGAAGTGTCCGGCCAAATGAACCGCGTAGCGCGCAAGACCTGTCAGGATATAGCATCGGTCGGCAGGAACCACAGTATACGGCTCGGCGCCTTCGTATATCGATTGAAAATCTGGGTGTCCCAGCCATGGACTGAAAACAGGACATGGGGCAGACCACGTCGTATAATATTGTGATTCTTTCACGGTCAGGGCGGCAGCGAAATCGACATTTTCCTCAACGGGAGCAACGGCATGAATTTCGTATCCCAGTCGATGCAACAACAATTTGCACAAGCGTTTGATATACCGCATCATGCTCCCTTTCTCGAGCAACGTCTGGCTCACGCCTGTATCGCAACTTTCGACTTAGTCGGAACTCGTGGCTGCGCTTTGAGCAAAATAACTGTTTTGTTCTGCGCGCAACTTGTCGCATAACCGACCCTCCGGAACGCTTACATCGTCATAAGTCAGGACCTGATCTTTAGCGATGTCCCTATTTAAGCGGCAACCTTCCGCCAAACCCATGGGCAATAGGTTTTCAGCGCGAGCGACAACGGCGTTCTCACACTGGCCGTAGGTCATATAATACCCGATCCCATCGAGCACTTGCTCCGCCTTGAGGTCTGTTTTGGCGGTTGCGACAACTTCCACCCTTGGCGCGTCCAGTGGCGAGATCGCCGCATCGCGGAACAGCACGGCCCGAGCGATGGTGTTTGGCACTTCAAAGTGACACAGGTGATATGGCGTATAGAAACAGTACAAGGGTCCTGCGCCCAGTTTGTAGAGATTCAAATAGTGTTGCTGGGTGGGATGGTCGTGAGTGCCCAAGACAAAAACTCCGGGATTGGGCATGGCGCCGACTACGTAGTCGACGATTCCGTTACCCTCCATCAACAATTTCAGTGGGTACCAATCGACTGCCTCCTGAATGGGCGTGCCGAAGGAGACCGTCGGTCCCAGCATGCCGCGTTTAGCCGCCCTCATACCGGTTGCATTGGCCACGATCGCCTGCTCGTATGAAATCTTGGTTCCGTCGGCAAAAGAGGTAACCATGTTGGGGGTCAGCTGCCATTTACGGGCAAACTCCTGCTGCGTGGTGGGGTTGCGGTATGGGTCGTGAAGTCCCTTTATGTTACCGCACAGCACGGGCCTCACACCCAGACCTTTGACAAATCTAAAGAGGTTCATTATGACGCCGGGCTGGTCGCCGTCAGTGTTAGTCAATACGACTCCGGCTCGGTCCGCATAAACCTTCAGGATGCAACCGACCGTCCCATCGAGCTCAGCGTTCATGATGATAGTATGTTTGCGATTCTCCAGAGCCTTGAGAACCACGTTGGCTGCAAATTCAATCGTACCGGTCACCTCCAGAATGGCATCTATGCCTCTCGCTTCACATAAAATCACGGGATTGTCCGTGACAGCATATTCCTCTCGCTCCAATGCCGCCTCCAGTTGGGCAACACTGTCGACAGCGGTCGCGGATTTTACCCCGGCTTCAGCGTAAATCCTTTTCGCCGCTTCAGGATGGCGATTCGATATCGCAACCAGCCTCATGCCGGGTATCGAATTCAGGATTTGGAGCGCAATGCCGCGCCCCATAGATCCTGCGCCGACCATCGCCACCCGTACAGGATTTTTGTCACGCTCTCTCTGCTCTAATGCTCGATCGACGATTATCATGATTAAACCTCTCCGAAGAATGATGATTCAGTCGATTGTGCTGAAAACCCTCCTTCATCCTTCGAGAGCTCAGGGCGACCGCAGGGCGGTTGAAATCGAGATTTTCCGTTCATGTTGAGCCCAGTCGAAGCACTCGTAGGGTTTTTTCAGCAGAATCTCAGGCCATGTAATTCGGCCAGTTTTTGTCCTTGGTGGAGATGACTTCTACCGGAATCGGCCATGCGACGGCAAACGTAGGATCGTTGTAGCGAATGCCTCTCTCATGCCCGGGGGAATAAAACTCCGAGACCTGGTAAAAGAGCTCCGTATCATCCGCCAACGTGATGAATCCTTGAGCGAAATTTCCTGGCAGATATAACATTTTATAATTGTCGGCTGATAACTCTACCCCAAACCACTTCTTGTAAGTGGGCGAGTCCGCTCTCAAGTCTATGATGACATCGAACACCGCTCCCCGAACGCAACGAAACAGTTTGGTCTCGGCACAGGGGGGGATCTGGTAATGAAACCCGCGCAGTGTACCCTTCTTCCGGTTGAACAGAATATTGGATTGAACAAAATGGGAAATTAGGCCGTGGGTTGAGAATTCCCTTTGGCACACCGCTCGCGCGTTAAAGCCCCGATCGTCTTCGAGCTTTTCAATGCCGATGACATAGGCACCCTTGAGGTTCGTTTCGGTGAAAATCACTTGACGCCGGCTCCCAAAAATGCGTTTGGAGGTTGCTGAAAAGAGTTTCTGAGGACCTCGAGAGACTCATGTTTCGACGAGCTCCAGCAGAACGGAAAATCACTAATGATATCAATTTTCTTCCGTTCGTCCTGAGCTCCGTCGAAGGACTCCGAGAGGGTTTTCAGCAACCTGTTAGCCCTATTCTGCGAAAAGAATTTGCGAGCCGTGGACTTCGGCTTCCACAGAGATTTCTTTCAGCCCACCCATCGCCTTGCGCACCTGCTCCTGCCGCGACGGCGGTACCAAAAAAAGCAAGAAGCCGCCGCCGCCAGCGCCGCAAAGTTTTCCCCCCAACGCTCCCGCTTCACGCGCCAGCTGGTACCAGCGGTCGATGTCGTCGGTTGAAATCGCGCTCGCGAGGCAGCGCTTTAAGTTCCAGCCCTCGTCGAGAATCCGTCCGAATTCAACGCAGTTCAAATGCCCATTCGACAGCAAATTTTGCAGCTGTCTGGCCTGGTCGCGCATCTTGAAAAGGGAATCACTCTTCTGGGGCGTGTTCTGTTTTTGTTCCGCCAGGACTGAATTAGTATCCCGCTGGTGTCCGGTCCAGAACATTAATACTTGGCCGAACAAAGCGCTCAAGACTCCATTTCGCAATTGTACCGGCTCGACGGTAACGTACCCGCCCGGCTTGAAGCGGAGAAGATTCAATCCGCCGAAAGCCGCGGCATACTGGTCCTGCTTGCCGATGGGCTCTTTGAGGACGTCAATTTCGATGTGGCAAGCTTCCTCCGCGAGCTGTCCGGCAGAAATTTTCTCGCCTCTAAACGCGTGCAAGGCGTTGAGCAGGCCCACTGCGAAGCTGCTCGATCCTCCGAGTCCGGTAGAGGCCGGCAGGTCTCCTACGGTGCTTATATAAACAGGAGGTTCGATCTCTAAAAAGCGCAAGCACTCGCGCGCGATGTTGTTCTGGATCTCATCAATCCGGTGTACTTCTTCACTCCTGGAATAATTCACGCGGATAGGTTCATTAAAAACATGGCTGTGGCGCTTGACAGTGACGTAAATATACTTGTTTATCGCCGTACTCAACACTGCTCCGTACTCGGCCATTTCATAGAATGCCGCTAAATCCGTGCCGCCGCCGGCAAAACTTACCCTCAGCGGAGTTCGAGTCAGCACATAGCTAGGATTGGCAAACTTCATGTGAATCACCCGTGTTGCAGCGTCCAGTTATACGGGATCTCTGACGTAAACGGATCCATACGAATCATCTCTTCGGGCCGGTGCGGCTCGGAAGCGCAGTTGGCCAAGATCACCATTTTGTCGCCGTAGGCCTTGTAGCCGTTGGCCAACCCCGGCGGGATCTGGACAAGACAATAATTATCTTCACCCAAGAAAATTTCTTGCAGTTTCCCTTTCGTCGGGGAGTCTTTACGAAGATCATAAATCACCAGCTTCGCTCTTCCGGAGAGAACTGCATTGTTTACGGTCATAGAGGTATGGATGTGCCAGGCCTTGACGGTTCCCGGCCAAGCGCAAGAAAAGTAAATCTCCCCGAAACTGATGAAGTGCGGGTCTGTGGCCTTCAACATATGCATGATCTTGCCCCGCTCATCGACGATCTGGCGCAGCGGTATAATTTTGACCCCCTCAATTACGCTCTGTGTATCCATGGTAGTTTCTACTTTGCGCTCACGCCAGTTTTCTGTGGCTATTGGGATTAGATCAAGAAGACACTCACCACCGAGGTACTGAGGACGCGGTCGCTGGCAAGGAACATAGAGCATGGTGTTCCCTCCGCCGCCATGCCCTATGCGTTTTGCGCTATGCTCTTATCCTCTGCGAACTCGGCGTCTCTGTGGTGAATCTTGCTTTTCTGTCTTTTGGTTGCTACGCCGCCGATTCCATCCCGCCACTCCATCGTAGAGAACTGTCCAGCTGGCCGGTGTCGAGCAGGTGGCGCAGCCATTTCAGCCGCGTGAACCGCTTATCAATAAAGTCATCGTAGGTGAGCCCAATCTTTTTGAAAGTCTCATACAGTTCCCGCGCGCCCTCCTTTGCATTCCATTTGAATGAGAAGTTCGGGAAGACCCTAGCAAACTTGCCGAAATCAGCTTTATAAGTGCGTTGGTCCGCGCCGGCTTGGGCCAGGATCTCGAGCTTGCAGCCTGGCACCGTGTCGGAAACAATCTCGGCCAACTCGATGATCTGGTGGTTGAGATGGTTGGCTCCGGTATTGAAGGCTTGATTCCATACGTGTGCGATGGGTGCTTGTAACGCTGCCAGAAATGCGCGCGCGACGTCTTCCACGTGGATGACCGGACGCCAGGGCTTGCCGTCGCTGTAAAGCGTCACTTTGCCGGTAGTCACGGCCGCGCCGATCAAATCATTGAAGACCGTGTCGAAGCGCATTCCCGGCGACACTCCATAGATGGTGCCGTTCCGTAAGAAGGTAGGAGCAAAACCATCTCCAGCGAGTTTCGCAATAGCCCGCTCGCTCTTTACTTTGGAGCGCGCGTATTCGGTTTTTGGGTCCAGCGGAGATTCCTCGGTTACCACCGCCGCCTCCGACATGCCGTACATGATGCATGAAGAAGAAAAGAGAAAGCGCTCGACGCCGGCCGCTTTGGCCAGTTCTGCCAGGCGCACGGATGCGCGAAAATTGATTTCCTCCGTCCAAGCTTCGTTCAGATTGCCAATTGGGTCGTTGCTGAGCGCACCCAGATGCACGACGGCGTCAAAGCCGTTGAGATCTTGCTGCTTCAAGTCCCGAAGATCCTTGCACATCCATGGGACATCGGCTCGGTCGGGCACTAGCCGGCAGGACCTGAAATAACCGGTGTCTAGGCCCACCACGTCATAGCCCGATCGAACAAAATAAGGCCCCATTACCGAGCCGATGTAGCCGTTGTGCCCGGTTATCAATACGCGCTTCGCCATTGATCCTCCTCATTCAATCTCGCAGGATGCTGAAAAAGACTCATATGCTTCGTTGCGCTGCTGCTCAAATCGGCTCGCTCGAATTCGTGTTCGTGGTTCGTGGTGGTGCTCGTTTGGATTTCACGGTCACGTTTTACGGACACGATCACGATGAATGCGCCTCGCCTCTAAGATTTTTTTGAGCACCATGCGAACAGAGTCTTTCTGCAACTTCTAGTCTAGAGCGAAACGCCTTTGATTATTCGGTGAGTGATTTCCAACAGCGGTCGCTCGTCCGAGACCTCTAAGAAGGGGCATCCGGCTGCGTCTGCCGCCTCTGCGTCGCGCTCGTCATCACCGACAAACGGTGTGCGGGTCAGATCCAGGTTCAACTCGCGCTGGGCTTGAAAAAGCAGGCCGGGCTTCGGCTTGCGGCACTCGCATCCCTCGTTCCAGTCGTGAGGACAGTAATAAATTTGATCGATTTGACCGCCGGCCTGTTCGGCCTCCGTTTTCATCCTATCGTGAATGTGCATCAAATCGTTTTCCGACATTGCATCTCGCCCGATACCCGCCTGATTTGAGGCGACGATCACTCGGTGACCTGCTTGTTTGAGCAGCCGCAGCGCTTCCTTGGCTCCGGGAAGCCATTCAAATTCGCTCCAGTTCCGGACATATTGGGCGCGCGGCGGTTTTTTGTTCAGCACCCCGTCGCGGTCGAGCACTACAGTGGGCGTTCGCCTGAAGAAGGCTTCGGTCAAAGGTAGTCGATGCAATGCACCTACGCTGTAATAGCGGTGGTCGGTCACGTGCGCAAGCAACTGCCTCTGCTGTGCTAACCGTGTATACAACGCCTCCTCCACGGAAACGTTCGTGTCGGGCAGTAGTCCAATAACCGATTTCTTGACCAGCGCATAACTGATCTCGACACCTTGCAGCCCAGGAGTGGTGCAGGCCTTATCATAAACCTCGACATAACCATCTGGACCCACCCGCACACTATGACGTGTGTAGTCATCTTTGTTCGAGTACACCGTAATCATCGCCGGCGCGCCGCTGGTGATGAATCGCGGCCACATTTTGTCGATTTGCATCGGCCAATAGTTGTCGCAGTACAGTAAGAGAAAGTAATGATCCAGCAGGAACTCCGCGAGTTTCAACCGGCGTGCGGTTTCATCTTCGACCGCCGAAACCGAATATTCGATTTTGATTCCCCAGCGACTGCCGTCACCGCAATAGTCTTGAACGATTTCTGGCAGGTATCCCAGCAACAACAATACTTTGTTGAAACCTTGATCGCGCAGTTGTTCAATCTGGTAAGCCAGAAACGGCTTGCCCAGAATCGGCACCATGGGTTTGGGCCGCGTGTCTGTCAGCGGCCTCATTCGCGTCCCGCGCCCGCCAGCGAGAATAACCGCCTGAGTAGGACGCTCTATGCGTGTGCTAAACGCAAAGCGCGAGGCGCTAAGCGCTGAGATATCGTCCGCCATTACCTTTATTCGCTAAGCGAAACCCGCACGGTGCTGAGCGTTCAGGCTTCTCTGAAAGTTTGTGATCGCCATCTCCTCTATCCTCAACCTTCGCGATGTCTATGCGCCGCCTCCAGAATATAACGCACGGCCGCGCTCGTGTTTGCCGATAAATTTTTTTCCGTATCGATATCCAAGTGCTCGAAAGGAAAAGCCATCTTCACCGGTTGTTGAGTCAAGAATTTTTTCCAGTGAGCCAGTTTCCAGCGGTCCCGTTTTTCGCCCCTGATGCGAATCCGCGAATGGAGGACATCTTCGGAACAAAAACATCTGATGAAAATGAGTTTCGAGTTCGAGCGCGCCGCCAGTCGTTTGATGAAACGCCGCCATTTAGGATCCTGGATTTCTTTGATATGGGGAATATCGAGAAGGACCGAGTTCCCCACCCTTAGGTTCTCGTCGGCAATCGTGTAAAGCGCGCGATAAAAATGCGGCCGCAACTTCTCATAGCGCCGGCCATTCCTCGTATCTTGGAAAAACGCATCGGCAACATGATTGTTATCCAGATACACCGCCCACATACGCCGCAGGATCTCTCGTGATAGCGTCGTCTTCCCCGAACCCGCCACTCCCATGATCAAGACCAGGCAACGTTTTGAACGCAAATCTTTGCGCACTGTCAATGCAGAAAGCTTTCAGTCATGGCCGAGCCGAGATTAAGTCGATGATGCCGCTATGTTAATTCGAAACGCCCGGCCTGGCTTCGTTTCTCTTTTGCAACTTGTGCTACTGCTAAGTCCTTTGTCAGACAATCTGTCAAGATGTGGCAGATTAGAGCGTGAGCGCTCTCGACTAACCCATACGCTCCCTTTTCTGTTGGCAGCCATAAACATTCATCCACCTTGTTCTTTAATGCCCCGCCGTCAAATCCCAGGAGGCCGATGGTTACAATCTCTCGTGATCGTGCCAGCTCCACTGCTGCTATGAGGTTTGGAGAGTTGCCGCTCGCGGAGATTACGATCAATAAGTCTCCGGGTTTACCGAAATTGTCCAGTTGTCCGGAAAAAACACGGTCGTATCCCTCGTCATTGGCCAATGCCGTCAACCAGGAAACATTGTCGCTCAAGCTCATCACGCGCATCGGTGTCTGCCCTGAAGTCTTGGTTGCTTTTCCTAAGTCATTGACCCAATGAGATGCCGTCGCTGCACTGCCGCCGTTGCCTGCGACATATATCAGTGAGCTCCTATCGCGAGCGATCCGCAAGCGGTGCACTATTCGGTAGACTGCATCTGAGTCAATTCGATGCAATAGTCTCTCGAAAGTTTGCAAATAGTCAGAAACGATTTGTTTCACATGGAGTGTGTTTCCGCCATTCATTGTATTAGTCCTCTCCTGTCTTCTGTGATCCCTAGCGGTCACGATGCCATGCCGTGGCGAGTTCCTGCTTGTAGCCGAGGGCGTTATACGTGCTCATAATATGCCACAGGATAGTTTTACCGCCGACCTCACCATCGGTTTAGGTCATAAAGTAGTTTCTTCAGATAGGCGAGAGCCAAACCCGCCTGCCAAGATGACTGCTTTCATGTTTAACCTCAGCGGTATACAGGACCACAGAGCTTTGACGCTCATCATCTGCTGACACATCGGGGAAATTTGTTTCGTGAACCTGGGTAGAATCCGCACGTTAAATGCTGGATTTGCACAATCGTACAACAAAAAAGCGAGAGAACTTTGAGAACGAAAATGGTCATAATCGGAACCAGAGTAAGTGCTCACCACCCGTTACCTTCTTCTATCAATCCGTGCGTGTAATTACTGCTTTCATGACCCAGCCATCAGGAAACCAGGAAGACTTTTCGGATAGATCAATTTTCTCCAGCAAAGGTTTCCGGCTCTAGCTCTGCAGGGTAGATGAATTCCCCACTGTTTAGGATGCCATCGCAAATTACGTCAAGGCCCACGCTACGTCCGGGCAAGAGATCATCTAGGCCACTCAACTTAAGTTCATAAGGCGGCCAACTACCAGTTGGCACCATGAATGGCAATGGAATCATGCGTCGGAAGAAGTAATGATAGGCGTACTTCCTGGCTCGTTGGATCATGGGTTCGCTCAAGCGCTGATTTAACGGCAGTCGATCCAAGAAGCGAAAATACTCTTCGCGAGAGCTGGCGTCCAAGGTAAGACCCTTATTACGGATCCAGGCCTCTCCCGCCACGATCACAGGAATCCCAATACTCGTTAGCTCAACGCCGGTCTTGGTCCCGTAGATGATCACCGCGTCGCATTTCGACATCGTGGCATAGGTACTGATCGGACTATCCGGGGGAATGATAAATACATTTCTCGGCAACGTGGGGAACACCTTTTTGATTTCATCTACGATGGGCTGACGCGACACGAGTGCTCCCCGTAATTCTGCGGGATGCACGCGAACAATGAGCTGTAAATCCGGTCGGCTGGCAAAATAGCGGATCGTCTCCAGCGTCCATTCAAGCATGTTGGAGAATGCATTGCCGCCATAGAAAATTTGCGCATCCCACATGACATTCGTCAGCATGCCAATCCAAGGCTTAGAGGAATCCAGGCCGAGGTCGGCGGCAATCGCTGATACATCCTCTTGCGGACTTTCTACAACTCCAATCCAGTCGCGTGTCCCGTACCAACGGCTCTTGAGATAATTCATTATCTGGTCCTCACCCTTTGCAGTCCACTCCATGTTTTCCCAATGACTCGTAGGTTCCGACAAGAGGGTGTGATGGTACGTATCGTGATGACTGAATAGAAAAGAGTGCTTACGGTAGGCCGGCTGCCAGTTCACAACCCGCACTCCCGCCCTGCGTGCCACCTCACCGATTGCGCCTTCGGGGACGTAGATGCCGTGCAAGGCACAAATGATTTGGAATGGATAGGTGTTGATAAGATGCTCTAGGGCGGAGATGGTTAATAACGATGCTTGAAAGTAGCGCCGTAGCACCGCTTCGCCATGGGGTTCGCCATCAAGGTTGCCACGCGCGAAGAAACGGACAGCACCGGCTAGTGCATGTTCACCAACTGCCATACCATCCAAGCGGTATTCAGCGATCTCAGCAATTGGAAGAGCCGACGACAAAGCTCGAGCCTTTTGCAAGGCCTCACTCGATATCAACTTGCTGTAACGGTGGAACGGTAGACCTAAAGGATTGAAAATCGCGTTTGCAGAAGAAAAACACTTGCCGCACATGCGCCGCGAGGGGCCAAATTGCACGAACTCCGCCGGGTGTACATAATCGCGATGCGACATCCAGCAAGCCGGGAGCGCCTGGTCACAAAGCAGCAGATGTACCTCAGCTCCGCGTAGTGTCAACGCAGTAGCAAGCATTGTTTCGACCCTGCTAGCTCCCATCTCAGTACCCGTGCTGTTCGGAATAAGAACTCTCGGACCGCCCTTTGCGGCCGCAAGGGCAAATTTCCAGCGGGCGGCTTCCCGGTTCAAAATACCCGCCAAATTTGATCCTTTATCGGGTGGCTCCGGGCTAAGAACTCGATGTACTCGATTGCTCACTCGTCTCAATAGAGATTTAATGGTCATCAATCCCTCATGCCGCACATAGTTTGGCTTTCGTTCTATAGCGGGAAATATATGCTTCTGAAGAATTCATATAATATTTACCGACTAGTCGTTGATAGCATTGGTCTATGCGAATTAATGTAGAGCAATACTTCGGCACACGTCAATTTCAACACCAAAAGTTTGTGGCAACTTATCATTGGCCCATTTGAATAAGACCTAACCCTAATCCGACATTATTTCGAAGCGGCTCAGGCGATGAGCCCTACAGCCGTGGGCAATGGGACACAGCCTTGAGGGCCACCCCGCAATCCCCCG
>Ga0081455_10002691_pt1 | contig 20995 bp, 18 predicted proteins | sample TabmetS3T2R1_FD_70207 | JGI IMG/M metagenome (GOLD analysis project Ga0081455, IMG submission 70207) | Tabebuia heterophylla rhizosphere microbial communities from the University of Puerto Rico - S3T2R1 | ecosystem: Host-associated > Plants > Roots > Rhizosphere ...
AACGCGCAGCTTCAGCACTGCTCGCAGAATAGGAGGCCTTCTCTTTGCGATTCACGCGGTATCGGACCTCGACGGTCTTGCCGCTGTCCGAAGGTTGCGGATAGAGCACGCAAATATCGTTGCAATAATCCCTGTCCTGCACTCGTTCCCATTTTACCGGGATGTTCAGACTTTCCTCGCTAACGGTCTGAAATGCATCGGTTTTTGCCAGCGGTATCCAGACGCGGGCTTCGCCTTTGATCTCCGGAAGTTTGACTCGATAGACGAACTCGAACTGATCGGTGCCTTTTATGATTCCGGGAGTATCAGCAGCGTGAGTCGCGACCGCGAACATGAACGCGAGGAAAAGCACTGCGAGAATGACGAGCCGCATGTGTAATGTGGACAATTTGCAAGATTAACTCTTGGACACTTTGTGCCAGGTGCCGTTCTCTTCTTTCCAATCGTAGAGCGGCTTGCCGTCAATTTTGTGAACTGACGTCTCGGTGACTTTCATTTTGCCAGGCTGCCCGGACAGAAAGAAATCAATGTCGTAGGTCTTGCCATCCGTCGCTTTCATGTCAACGCACGCAAAATATTTGCCTCCGCCCATATCCTGCAATCGATCATCATGTACCTTGGTTAGTTCGAGAGCCAAGTCCTGGCCCTCGTACTTGACGTGAAATTTCCCGTCAGCGCTCTTTTTGCTTTTTGCGTCGATATTTGTCTTGATGCCAGCAGAGATATCAGCGGTGCTGACTTGTTTTGCCTCCCCGCCTTTCTTTGGGTGTTCAGCGCCTGCCTTGGGTTGTTCCGTGGTCTTTTTTGGATGCTCCGGATGCTCCTGGGAAAGAACCAACCCTGCGGGGGCAAAGAATACCGCAATAGCTGCTGCAATAATAAGTCTTGAAAACATATAGATTCCTCCGTTTTCGCTTCGTTTGTTGATAGTTATGTGGATGCTCCGCTAGCTTTCGGGCATTCGAGCCAAGACAGGAGCTGCTTCGCACTCCTACTTGTTGCAAGAGGCATCACACAGCCGTTGTATTCCGGGGAAATAACTCATAGTTGAAAAGCACTCGAACAAAGTTCTCAATCATTGTTCCCGTCTTTAACGAAGCGGCGTTGATACGCCGATTTCTTCAGCATTTGCATGACCGAACACCCGAAGCGGAAATTATTGTGGCCGACGGGGGAAGTACCGATGACACAGCTGAGCTCGCGTGCGATCTTTGTGATCGCGTTATCGTGTCCAAGCGTAACCGCGCGATACAAATGAATGCTGGCGGCCACGCGGCGCGCGGCGACATCCTTTGGTTTGTCCACGTCGACGCCGAAGTTCCGTGGGGAGCTTTGGATGAGATTGAGCGTATCATGGAAGATCCAAAAGTGGTGGGTGGCTACTTTCGAATTCGCCTGCCGCAAGCCCCGGTTTATCGGTTGACCGACAATTTTGCGCACTACGCCGGAATTCTGCTGCGAATACGCTGCGGCGACCACGGATTATTCTGTCGGCGCACGGCGTTCCTGGAGATTGGCGGCTTTCCAGAAGTGCCGCTTATGGAAGACGTGGAATTTTTTCGCCAACTCCGACGCCATGGTAGTGTGAGGTACAGCCAGAAGCGGATCATTGTGAGTCCGCGTCGCTACGAATTGATCGGACGCGCACGCTTAACCTTGGCTTACGGATTTATTGCAACACTTTACTTTTTCGGCGTGCCACTGTCTAAGCTTGCACCGATTTACGAACGTGTTTGCTGCAAGCGCTTTAGTCAGACTTATCGGCGTAATGCGTGACAATGCGCGCAACTCTGGGGCTCCGTCCGTTTTCTTTTGTAGAGGGAAGCGAATGAGAAGGAGGCAATCATGAGAATTACGAGCCTGATTATTGTGTTGGTTGTGGCTCCGGTGGTCGCAGCGCTCGGACAGGAAGGAACACTACAAGACGTAAAGCAAGGAGCGAAAAAAACGGGGGAGACAGTTAAGAGCGGACTTGAAACTGCGGGCAAGAAAACCAAGGAAGCCGCCGAAACAGTCGGCGAAAAAACCAAAGAAACTGCCAAGACCGTCGGAAGAAAAACGAAAGAGACCGCTCAAACCGTGGGCCAGAAAACAAAAGAAACCGCCAAAACAGTCCATCGAAAATCCAAAAGAGCGCTGAACAAAGGGAAGACAGAGACCAGCGGTCAGCAATCGACAAATCAAGCGCCTAATACACCGAGCCCGACTGATCGCTAAAATCCAATCGGCCTGGTGCGTGGAACGTTTCGCTCATCAGGCTTACCTGTCATGTTGAGCGAAGCGAAACATCTCTGATTGCTGTTTGTTTGGCGCAGCGGAACCATCCAAAGATTCTTCGCTGCGCTCAGAATGACAACGACAGTCTACGACTTTGCTCGTTTCCTACTTGCTCAGGCTCGTTGACTGAGTCCTATTTGCCGCGATCAATCGAATTGTCTGAGCCAATGAGTAGTCTGCGCCTGGGAGTCAACGTCGATCACGTAGCAACGCTGCGACAGGCGCGCTATGCCACGATGCCGGAATCCAAGAACGCGGAGCCGGATCTGATCGTTGCGGCGCGAATGTGCGAACGCGCCGGCGCGCAAGGGATTGTCGCCCATTTGCGAAGCGACCGCCGGCATATTCAGGACAGGGACATCGAACGGTTGCGCGAAAATATCATGACGAAACTCAACATGGAGATGGGTAACACAGACGAGATCGTTGATATTGCGCTGCGCATCAAGCCGGAGGAAGTCTGCCTCGTGCCAGAAAAGCGGGAAGAAGTCACGACAGAAGGCGGCTTGGATGTTATTGCAAATCGCAAGAGCTTGGAACCGACAGTGAAACGGCTTCAGACCTCTGGCATTCGAGTCAGCCTGTTTATCGATCCCACACTGGAGCAAGTCGATGCCGCGGCGGAGCTGGGCGTCGAAATGGTTGAACTGCACACAGGCTCACTGGCGAACGCGTTCACAGAAAAGATCCAAAAAGAAGAGCTGGAACAGTTGCGAGCGGCCGCGCGGGCTGCGTCGGAATCGCATCTCCAGGTAAATGCCGGTCACGGCATCAACTACAAAAACATCACGCTTATCAATCAGATTCCGGGTTTGACCGAACTCAACATTGGTCACTCCATCATTTCACGCGCTGTTTGGGTCGGGCTTGACACTGCAGTGAAAGAAATGCTCGCCGCGATGGCGAAATATCGGGGATGAGTGACAAAGGTGGATCGCGTTGCCCTCAACGCGATGACAATTCAAGATGAGCGTGATTGGTACTGGCGTCGATCTTGTCGAGTGCGCCCGCATCGAGCGATCGATTGATCGATTCGGCGATCGTTTTCTCCATCGCGTTTTTACTGATGGCGAAATTGAATATTCGATGTCGATGAAATTCCCCGCCCGTCATCTGGCGGCGCGCTTTGCGGCCAAGGAGGCTGTCTCTAAGGCATTCGGCACCGGGATCGGCAAAGCGATGGGTTGGCGCAACATCGACATTCAAAAAAAGCCGAGCGGCGAACCGTTCCTCGTTTTGTCCGGGTCGGCCAAAGAACTCGCAACACAACGGCGAATTACGGCCGCATTGGTGACGCTCAGCCATACCGAGCATCACGCGGTTGCCTGTGTCGTTCTGGAAGGGGAGCCTTCTTAGCCGGAATAGTCCGGCAGTTCGAACCGGTCCATGACGAATCGGCGCATCAGCCAATTGTTCACTGGTGAAAAGGCGGTAAGTCGCAAGACCAAATCGCGCACGAACAATCCCAATCTGGTTTTTGGCGTGAAACTGGTTGCGAATTGTTGGGCCGAACGCTGTTTTCGCTCGATGAAAGAGCGAAAGCGCTGCTCGTAGGCGCGGTAGGCCAGTACGTGATCTCCGTTTGCGCGTTGCAATTCCCCCGCGAGAAGATACGCCCCTGCCAATGCGAAACCGGCACCTTCGCCCGCTAAAAGGGAAGGGCAATAAGCCGCGTCGCCAAGCAGCACGACCCGCCCTGTCGACCACGACGGCATGCGAGTCTGACTGACGGAATCGAGATAGAGATCATCGCAGGTTTCCAGGCGTTTCAAAATTTCAGGGACTTCGATCCAACGATCGTGTTTGAACGTATCGCACAAAATCGCTTTTGCGTCTGCCAGGCCAGGGCTCTGCGAGAGCAATTGTTCGGACGCAAAGATGAACAGAAAAGCTGTGCGACCACCGCGCAAAGCATAACGGCTGATCTGTCGGCCAGGTTCAGCATAGCTGGTGTACGCTTGTTCCTCGCGGTGTGGGTAGTTAGCGGTGATAAAAGATGCGCAGTAGTACCCGAGATATTTTTCGAATTCTTTCTCCTGACCCCATGCGACCTGACGAACAGCGGAGTGCAAACCGTCACAGCCCACCACCAGGTCGAATCGACGTGCGGGACCTTGTTCGAATGGAACGTCAAGGCCGTCAGGGTCTTCATGGATAGCAGTGATACCGTCGCCGAAAATCGTCTCGATGTTGTCTGCAACAGTATCGAAAATCGCTCTTGCCAGATCACCGCGTGGAAGGCTGAAGAAGCGATCGCCAACCGCTCGTCGAATGGCTTTTGCATCGAGCGTGCTCCTCGTGCGCCCCTGTTCATCCACGAATTTCACATGATCAATGAGGTAACCAGCGTCGCGCAGTTGCGGGATCAGTTTCATGCGCTCTGCGACATCATATCCCAAACCCCAGAAATCGATCATGTAACCGCCTTCGCGGAACTGCGCTGCCCGCTCGATCAGAACCGGTTCAAATCCCCGATGTCGCAGCCAGTAGGCGAGCGCCGGGCCGGCAATCCCTGCCCCGGAAATGAGAACTGATTTTCTTCTCACGAATGATTCCTACAATAATCCACGCTTCCAGCTGCTTTGAGTTCAAGGCATTCCTTGGCACCATATGCAAACCGGTTTTATGAGTTCGCATTCCATTCGCATCGCGGCTGTCATTATCGCCATGGCAGCAGCTGCAGCTGTTGCCATTGGCGACATAGCCCACCGGGCCACGGCACGCAGGCTGCGCGAGGAAATTCTTGCGGAGCTTCAGCCAGTTGCCTTGAAGAATTGCACACTGAAACGCTTCGGCAGCGCCAACGATGGCGGATACCTGATGTGCGAGAATCTGATCGAGCCACTCGACGCAGCTTATTCTTACGGTGTTGGTCCCAACGACGACTGGGCATGTGAAGTATCGCGCCGGTATCATGTCCCGGTACATCAGTATGACTGCTTTGATCCTGCCCGACCAGCCTGCGATGGTGGCACGTTCGTGTTTCACAACGAATGTGTCGGCAATCGAAGCGATCGTAGGGGTTCGCATCTCTTCGACACCCTGGAAAATCAGATCAGGAAAAACGGCGACACTGGCCGGCGCCTCATCATCAAGATGGACATCGAGGGCGCGGAATGGGATTCACTGCTCGCCGCCCCAGACGAACTGCTGGCGTCGATCCCGCAGATTACGATGGAGATGCACGGCTTTGACGATCCAAAGATTGTCGAAGCGCTGCGCAAGCTGAAACGGAACTTCTATCTTGTGAACCTCCACTTCAACAACTGGTCGTGCACGCCCAAAGCCGCGCCGCTCGCGGCTTGGGCTTATCAGACACACTGGGTGAACAAGCGCATTGGCATACCCGACCCAGCGGCACCTTTTCCCCCGCCGATGAGCCCGTTAAACGCGCCCGATTCGCCGACATGGCCCGATTGTCAATTGCACACGCCGCGGTCTAAGCCGTGAGGACTCTGTGGTGGCAGCCGTGCCGGCTGCATTCGCTCAAACGGATATCACAACAGGATTGAAAGTCGGCTCGCTTTCCGGGTATGAAGGCGGTGATGGAATCCTTTCGACATATCATGGAAGTGGTCGGCACAAGCGTAGATGGCGTGGGGGTGTTCATTGTGGCCGGCGGCATGTTGGTTGCCACAGCGCGACTCGCAGTCCATCGCGCCCATGACACAGGCAATTATTATTCTTTGTATCGGCAGGATGTGGGGCGCGCGATTCTGCTCGGTCTCGAGTTCCTCATTGCTGGTGACATCATCCGCACCGTCGTTGTCGCACCGACAATGCAAAACGTGCTCGTCCTGGGAATGATCGTGCTTATCCGCACGTTCCTGAGTTTATCACTTCAACTGGAAATCGAAGGAAAATTGCCGTGGCGGCGAGATCGGAGTTGATCGAAGCAATAATGTTCGCGTCAAAGCACCCTCACTGTTTCGAAAGCCACGGTTCGACAGCTTATCATTTTTCTCTCGCGATTCGCACAACCGTATAGCCAGCGTCGCTCAGCAACTTTCTGATTTTTGCGTCGTCAATGGTCCGACCTCGCTTCGTGTGAATAGTCACCAGGTTATTATCTAAATCGATATCGACGGTGCTGACTTCCGGTTGGGCCCTGAAGGTTTTTTCGATGCCGACCTCGCACAAAACGCAGGCGCTTCCCCTGACAGTTGCGTGAACGGTGTCGGCGGCTGCGCCACCGCAAAGCCCCAAGACGATGACTAATACTGACAACGCGTAACGCATATTTTCCGCCTCAAAACCATACGCTGCGATTGAATTACGATCTGCTGATTCCAGCCATATGCCACTCGAACTGGTAACCTCCTATATCACAAATGGATGACGCGCGTAACAACGGCTACCATCGTTCGCGCCGACGCGAAGTCTCACCTGAGCAGCATCCGGATTCCCGCACGCAACGGCAGCCCAGCACAGCAAGACAAGCACCGCCGACAGGAGCGAGGAGGTAAATCCACAGGTGTTGGATATGGCCCGACACCAAGGCAGGTCCAAGCGATCGCGCAGGGTTCATCGATGCTCCGCAAATTGGACCGGCGAACATCGCCTCGAGCCCAACCACAGCACCAACGACAATACCCGCCGTAATGCCTTTCTCAGCTGCGCCAGTTGAGACTCCCAGAATCACAAACATCAAAGTCGCAGTCAGAATCAACTCGAGCACAAATGACTGGGTTGCCGAACCGGCAGGAACTGTCGCGCCCAGCATCTCGTTTTGCGGAAATAGAAGGCGCAATACGCCACTTGCTGCCAATGCTCCGCAGCACTGACTGGCGATATACGGGATGGCTTGGCGAAGCGAAAAGCGCCGTGCCGCGAAAAATCCCAAACTCACCGCAGGATTCAGATGCGCGCCGGAAATGTCACCGACTGTGTAAATCATTGCGAGCACGATCAAACCAAAGGTCAATGCAACGCCAACATGCGAAACAGCACCGCCCGTTGTTTCGTCGATCACAATCGCGCCTGTGCCGGCGAAGACGAGAGAGAACGTTCCGATGAACTCCGCCGCCAGCTTCTTCACGCGTTGCAAGCGACGCAGTGTTCTTCGCAGAACGAATTGATCCTGGCACGGATCTGATCGCGGACCCGGCGCGTTCTCTCCAACCGCTCCTCGTGCGTGCCGGTGAATTTCGAAGGATCATCAAACGGCCAGTGCAACCTAGTAGTGACGCCTGCGAAAATCGGGCAACCTTCGGCCTCGACTTCGTTGCAAACGGTGACGACAAACTGGAATATCTGTCCGGATGTCCAGACATCGAAAACGCGCTGCGGCGTGTTCTTCGAAATATCGATTTCGATTTCTTGAAGCGCCTCCACAGCCAGGGGATTGATCGTGCCGGCCTCTAATCCTGCGCTTTGCGCTTCAAAGAACTCGCCGCACTCATTATTCAAGAGTGCCGCTGCCATTTGGCTGCGCGCACTGTTATGAACGCAAATGAACAGAACTTTTCGTTTTGGCATTCGTCCTCCTCCCGTTTACACGGCGCACAAACATGCTCCGCGGTTTACAGCAGCTCTTTGTAAGTTTAGAAAGCTTTTCCAGATCGCGTTTGAATGCCGGATCGGTTTGAACACAGTCCTGCAAACATTTTAAATTTCGCTCCAATTCATCCGCCGGTCGTTGGGGTACGGAATAGATGATCCAGTTCTGTTCCCTTTCAGTCGTCACCATGCCTCTGCTACGCAGGTAAGCCAGATGTTTGGAAATCTTGACCTGCGCCTCCCCGAGAATCTCCTGAAAATGACAGACGCAGAGCGGCGATCGTGTAAGAAGATTGAGGATTCGCAATCGTGTGCGATCGCAAAAGCATTGATAGATCTGGATCAAGTCCATCGCGATTAACAACAGGCCGCGGATGTCGCGCAACAGTCAGCTGCCGTTTGAGCCTCACGACGTTCCCGCGCCCGGCATTGCGTCCGACTACGGCCCAAGATCAGATTCAGGTGCTCACTGTCTGATGTGGCCTCAGCAATCGGATATTGCGCAACGACACAGCAGTCGTATTCCACGTCTACATCCAGGTCCGCGCTTGAAATCACGCGATTTCCGAGCTGCAGGATTTTTGCGAAGCGGTCCGATCGCAGCCGGTGATCGATATCATCACCGGCGTGCGTTTGCAGCACGACCTTCTCCTCTCTTCCTATTAGTCCGCCACAATCGATGAAATTTCTGACTACATGGCTGACTTCAGTCACATGGGCGTGCGCCGGAATGAAATCGCCATCCGGCAAGACAAATCGTGGAAACAGTCTGGGATTCGCGTCGAGCGCATTCTGTAAATCATGGAGTGTCATGCGAATCTATATACCTGATTAGGCATATAGACAAGGACTAGTATTTATAAAATCAGCGAATTAAAGAATTGGTGGCAGCAGAAACCTTGCGTCCCATGTGTTCTTGCTAGCAGGCATTCACTCACTGGCAGGCACACCTCCCGCGAATTGCCTCGCGGCCCTCTTTTATCAGGAATGGAATTAGTGCCAACGCAGCCACGCTATCCAGCCACCACCATCCCAGCCACCAGGTGGCGGCCAAGCCAATCATCAAAACGATGGAGAGATAACCGCACGTGATTGATTCCACAGCGTCGGCTCGTAGTGCCCGCGAATTAAGACGTGCAGCGACTTTAAATTTGTATCCGGCGAGAATCGGCATCCCGATCTTCGCGACCAATCCGATCAAGATTCCCCAGACGCTTTCGTGTGTATCAGTAATCCGTTTGGCAATGAACAAGCCGTAACCGGAATTGAGCACGACGTACACAACTAATGCATACAGCGAGTAGCCGACCAACCGCGCGGCGCGACCTTCAACTTCTTCGGCGCGTTCCGCGCTTGCGGCGCCGCTCACTTCAACTCGCAGTCGCCACAACAACACTGCCGCGCTAAAAAGTTCGATGACGCTGTCGATGCCGAAAGCTTCGAGCAAAAGGCTTTTTGACGCCCATCCGAGCAGCAATGAGGCCGCCCCTTCGATCGTCATCCAACCGATGGTGATGTAGGTCAAGAGTAGGGCGAACCCTAGATCCGCTTCGCGGGTTGGTGTCAGAACTTGTGAATGGATCGCGGTTGCTTTCACGGCGATTTCATTACGATCGCCCTCCTGTTTTCTGCCCATTCATAAAGAACAGGCAGCAGAATCAGAGTAAGAAAGGTTGAGCTCACAATCCCGCCAATCACGACGGTAGCCAGCGGCCGTTGCACTTCGGCACCGGCACTTGTTGACAATGCCATGGGTATAAAACCAAAGGCGGCAACGGCTGCTGTCATGAATACCGGGCGCAGGCGTGTCAACGAACCTTCAATCACAGCGGAGCGGACATCTCTGCCCTGTTCGCGGAGCTGGTTGAAGTAAGCAATCATGACAACTCCGTTTAACACCGCGACTCCGCTCAACGCGATGAAGCCAACCGCAGCCGAGATACTGAAAGGCATTCCCCGCAGCCACAAGGCAACAACGCCGCCAGTGACCGCAAGCGGTACGCCAGTGTAGACGAGCAGTGTCTGACGAACACTGCCGAAGGCCATGAAGATCAGCACGAAAATGAATGCGAGCGCTGCGGGCACCACGATCGCGAGTCGCGCCTTTGCTTCGCGGAGGTTTTCAAACTGGCCACCGAACTCGATGGTGTAGCCTTCTGGCAATTGAACTTGTTCGCGAACTTTGGTCTCGGCTTCGCGCACCCAGCTCTCGACATCGCGCCCGCGCAAGTTCACCATCAACGCGGCGCGCCGTTGGGCGGAGTCTCGCAAGATTGGCGAAACGGTTTTGACGCGTTCAATGTCGGCCAGCTCGCCAAGTGCTAGCATTCCCGCTTCACCCACACGGACGGGCAATGCCCGGATCGCTTCCAGATTTTCGCGGTCCTTGTCGGCGAGCCGAACAACAATGTCGAAGCGACGATTTTTTTCGACCATCCTTCCCACAGTCTGGCCGGCTAATGCGGCGGAAATCGCCTGGTTTACGTCGCCCGTGTGAAGATTGTATTTCGCCAGCACGTCGCGTTTCACTCTGATCTCGAGCATTGGTGCGCGCCCCGTCGTTTCATATTCAACTTCACCTTCGCCCTCCCGTGTGCCGCGAATTTGTTCCAGCACCTCTTTCACCTCCGAGCCGAGCCGCTCCAACACATCGTAATCGTTTCCGAAGATTTTCACCGCGATGTCCGCACGAATTCCTTCAAGCATCTCGTTGAAGCGCATTTCAACAGGCTGCGCGACCATGACGCGCGCGCCGGGATTTAGCGTCTCTATTTCTGCGGCAATGATTTTCGCCAACTCGTCTTTGGTGATCGTTCGATTGTCAATCTTACGCCATTCGCTGCGCGGTTTGTAAAAGATGTAAAAGTCGCAGTCGCTCGGTGGCATTGGGTCGGTTGCAATCTCAGCGCTGCCGATGCGCGAAAACACATGCGTCACTTCGGGAACGCGCTTTGGAATCACCTGCTCGGTTTTTCGTTGCTGTTCGACGCTTTGATCAAGGTTGATGCTGCTCGCCCGGTACACCATCATGGTGAAGGCACCTTCGTCGAGCTTGGGAATGAAATCTGCCCCCAGATGCGTGAAAATCAGGATCGACAACGCGAACAGGGCCGTTGCGACAAGCACGACCAGCCACCGCACTCTCAAGGCAAACCGGAGAATTGGTGAATAGACACTCTTAATAACTTGCACGATTGCGTTGTCGCCTTCCGCGATACTGCCCCGAAGCAAAAAAGAGCAGAGCGCCGGCATCAAAGTCAGCGCCAGCACAAGTGATCCGCCGAGGGCGAGCATTACCGTCAACGCCATCGGATGAAACATTTTTCCCTCGATTCCGGATAAAGCGAGAATCGGCAGGTACACAATCGCGATGATCAAAACGCCAAAAAAAATCGGCGTCCCGACTTGTTTGCTTGCAGAGAGCACCACGTGGAGGCGTTCTTCGGTGGTCAATCGTCGCGCGAGCTCACGCTGCTTTGCGCCAAGTTGCCGTACCACGTTCTCGACGATCACCACCGCACCGTCGATGATGAGTCCGAAATCGATTGCGCCCAGACTCATCAGGTTGCCGGAGATGCCGAAGCGCGTCATCCCCGCTATCGCAAAGAGAAATGACAGGGGGATGGCAGTGGCGACGATCAGCGCAGCCCGCCAGTTGCCGAGCAATAACAGCAGCACGGCGGTGACAAGCAAGGCGCCTTCGAAGAGATTCATTGTCACCGTGCGAATCGTGCGGTGCACCAGGTTTTTTCTGTTGTATTCCTGGTTGATGACGACCCCGGCTGGCAGCCGTTTTTGAATCTCATTAATTTTTTCGGCAACGCGCTCTGCGACCGCGTGGCTGTTCTCGCCCATCAGCATCATCGCAACGCCCAGAACGGCTTCTTCACCACCGTGTGTCGCAGCGCCGGTGCGAAACGCATGACCAATTTGAACGTCTGCGAAATCTTTGACCCGCAGTGGCATGACTGACGCAGCAAATTTCACCGGCAACTCAGAAATCTCTCGCGGCGAGGCAACCCGGCCTACGCCACGGATGACCAGCTGTTCGCTTCCGGCATTTACAATTCCTCCGCCTGCATTCTCGACGTTTTCACCGACGACTTTTGTCAGATCGTTCACGGTAAGCCCGGCATCGCGTAGCTTCGCGATGTCAGGTTGCACGACTATCTGTTTCACGTAACCGCCGTAAGCGTTCACCTCCGCAACACCCAGCACCGTTCGCAGCTGCGGTTTGATCAGGTATTCCTGGATCTGCCAAAGCTCCATCAGCTGCGCTTCCCGCGTAGGCGGAGCGCTCGGCGCGCCCGCCGCGTAATCGACGGTGTAGTAAAACACTTCACCCAGCCCCGTGGTGATGGGAATGAGCGTGGGAGTGAGTCCGGCCGGCAATGAGTCAGCCGCACTTTGCAGGCGTTCGGTCACCAGCTGTCGTGCCCGATAGATGTCGGTTTTATCGGTGAACTGAAGCGTGATTTGTGACAAGCCGAAGCGTGAGAGCGAACGCATCTCGGTCACCCCTGCGACACCACCAAGTGCCATTTCCAGGGGGGCTGTTACCAACTTCTCCACTTCGTCCGGTGCAAGCGCGGGGACGGTTGTATTCACTTGGACTTGAACACCTGTAATGTCCGGAATCGCGTCCATCGGCAGTTTGTTTGCTGACCAAAGTCCGCCAAGCAGTAACGCGCATCCGGCCATTAACACGAGAACACGTTGGCGAACTGAGAACTCCAGAATTTTATCGATCATCGCCCTTGTTCCTCGCGGTACAGTTTTTGGCCGGTCAAGATTTCCAGCGTCTGTGCAGCTTCGAGAGCGTCCTTCTGTGCGTCGTTAAACGCACCGATTGCCTCCAGATATTGTTTTTGAATTTCGACGTAAGTCGTCAGCGGCACCGCACCCAGGCGATAGCTGCGATCTCCCGACTCTGAGGCCTCGCGCAATCTGGCCAGCGCGCCGGTCTTCCACGTTTCAAGCTCGGCTCGCTTTGCATCAAATGTCGCGGCGGTTTGCGTGACGCGTCTTTCGACTTCGCGTTCGGTCATAGCTAGTGACGCTTCAGCTTGTTGCTGGCGCGCCTTACTGCTCGCAATGTTCCCAACGTTGCGGTCCCACAACGGCAGCGGTAATGAAACGCCGAGGCCGACGCGCTGTTCCCGGTCTATGGCGTTTTCCAGCGAATAAAATGGCCCAACCGCAATGGCCGGAAACCGCTCGTTTTTTGATAACGCGACTTTGAAGCCTTGCTGAGCGAGTTCGGCCTGTCGAATGCGGATATCGAACGCACTTGAGCGGGCCGCAGTCAGCAGCTTCGGCACGGACGCCGCAGTAAAAACGATCGGACCCGCACCTACCCCGAGCGCTTCGGCGGGAGGTCGGCCGCACAACTGATTCAACTCCGCCGCAATCGTCTTCTCTGCCAACGTTGATTCGCGTTCCTGGCGCTGAAAAGCCAGCAAGTTCGCGCTTATAATCTGTGCTTCCAGTTGCGGCGCGACCCCGGCGAGTGGCCGTTGCTCGAGCACATCCCTGAGGGCTTGAGTTCGCGAGGCGACTTCCTGTACCGCTTTCGTTCTCTCATGAGCGCTCACGCTCGCGTAAGCCAGCGAGCGAACACGCGCGGCCAGTGTCAGCCGAAACTGTTGCAGATGTAGTCCGGCGAGTACGAGATCGTGATTGGCAATTGCTTTGCGTAGCGCAATTCGGCCGGGATACTCGAAGGTTTGACTGAGTGAGAGAACCAGTAGCGCACCGTCGCCACTTGCTCCTCCTGCGCTTTCGCGCGAATTCTTGTAACCAAGTTCGCTGCTTAATTCGGGATTGCGAACGGTTCCGGCAGTACGCACCGCTCCTTTCGCCGCGTCGATTTCAGCGACGAAAAAGTTTAATTCTGGATTTCGTTGGAGCGCCTGTTTGACCAGCGCCTCCGGCGTTTGGGCTAGCGTACTCGCGGCCACGAGCGCAATCGCGCTCACCGCAACAGATTTAGTTTGTGAATAAATAGGCATTGGTTTGGTAAGAAGAATTGGAGAGGCGCACAACACGTCTGCGTTGTGGCGACAAACGAAACCCGAGCGAAGAATATTGCGCGGGGACACCGCGCCTGCGCTCAGTCGTTAGGCGAGCTGAGGTGGGTGATCGATCGCCGGACGAAGACCTTCGGGCGCTGAACGCTCAACGGCCGGCACAAAAACCGACGATCGTAACGCGCTGCTGATCTGGAGCGCGCTGCTCGAAACGATTGCGTTCCCGCTATGAACGCAACAAGAGCAGTGCGAGCAAGGCGCCTTCTCGTTCTGCGAATCCGACTGCGAAGTCTGCGACACGCAGTGATCGCCACACGCGTCCGCGATTGAATCGGCGACCATGTCGCCCGTAAAGGCGCACAAGGCAATCAGACCAGTCAGCGCAAACAAGCGGGTCGAGCCAAGCAATCGCATGGAATTCATCTCATAGCCTGCCTCAAGCAGGTGTCAAACGAGGCTTGATTCACGGAATCACGCGAGTTGGGCGTCACGAATCCGTCATGTGAAAAGGACGAGGGGGACAACCAATGCCGCCTCGTTTAACGAAATAAGTAAAAAGGAGGCTGTTAGATGAAGAAGCTACTCCGTTCAACGTTTGGGACCCTTGTGGTGGCAGGTTTTTTGGCGGTCGTGCCACCGATGTATGCGCGCGGAGGACATGGCGGCGGTCATGGCGGACACCGCGGTGGGCACGGTGGCAAACATGCCGCGGTCGGCCATGTAAAAGGGGGACACAGCGCTTTTCGTGTCCGCGGTGGACGCGGCCACAATTTTGCGAGAGGTGCGCGCGGATTCGGGCGCGGTTGGGGACGCGGATATGGCTGGAATCGCGGCGGCGACTGGGGAGGTTACTACGGATATCCCCGGTATAGTTTCGGGTATTACGGCTTGGGCTATGGCTATCCGTACTACGGGTATGGCAATTATGGCTACCGCTCGGGTTGGTACTATGATCCGTATTACGGATATTACCCCTACGGATACTATCCCTATCGATACGGATACTGGCCGTCCGTGACCTTCTGGTTTGGTGGTTACTAAGCTAAGTCACCACTAACGTATGCGGGGCCGCAGCAATGCGGCTGCTTGTTGATCTCTCACACGGATCCTATTTCCAAGCGGCGCGAGGCGCAGATCCAGTCGGTGACCTTGGATTCGTCAGTCATCATTTTCGGCGAAGCCGACGCAAGCTCAGATAGTGTTTCGGATTCTTTTCGAATGTTTCGAAGCACAGCGGACAGCAAATCGCCACCATTTGGCCCTCAATCCTAAGATGGCAATAACCTTCGTGCTCCAAGACCGATTTGCCGCAGACGATGCAGTGCTTTTGCCAATCAATCTCCGAACTGAGTGGATCTTCCATGCTCTTATTTCAGTTTAGCAGTTTTAGGTCGCCTTGCGGAAGGTTCTCGTCTGCCAAGACATTAGTGGCGTTTAATGTTGTTATGCAGAAATGGCACTAAAGGCGTTTCTGCTTCAAACTGATCGGGCAGTTCGCGTTTGCGCCAGAGCACATAAATTGTCGGATAAATCAGCAGCTCCAGAATCGCTGACGTAACGACTCCACCAACCATGGGCGTAGCGATGCGCTTCATCACGTCGGCGCCGGCTTGCAGGGTGGGGGACCACATGATTGGCAAAAGACCAAACAGGATCGCGCAAACGGTCATGATCTTGGGGCGAACGCGACCGACGGCGCCCTCGATCACTGCATCATGGAGATCGCGTATGTTACGCAGCCGGCCTTCACCCTGGAATTTTTCCCAGGCGTGATCGAGATAGAGCAGCATTACCACCCCGGTCTCAGCGTCAAGACCGGCCAGCGCGATGAGGCCAACCCAAACGGCCACGCTCATATTGTAGCCGAGAAGCCAGAGAAGCCAGAACGCGCCGACTAACGAAAAAGGAACGGCGAGGAGCACAATCCCGGTTCTCACCACGGAGCGCGTGTTGATGTAAATGAGGACAAAGATGATCAGAAGCGTGAACGGAATGACAATCTTGAGCCGTTCCTTTGCTGCCTGGAGATATTGGAACTGCCCGGCCCATTCGACGTAATAGCCCGGCGGATACTGGATTCGCTGGGCGAGCAGTTGCGAGGCTTTGCGGACGTAGCCGTCGATGTCGCTGGTCGTAACATCAACGAAAACAAAACCGACAAGTTTGCCATTCTCACTGCGCACTGAAGGCGGACCGGTCTTGTATTGGATATCAGCGAGCATCGAGATGGGGACCTGTGCACCTGTAGGTGTGGGAACGAGGACCCGTTTCAGCGCGTCGAGGTCCTCGCGAAAGTCACGGGCGTAACGTGTGTTTACCGGATAACGCTCACGACCTTCCACCGTAGTCGTGATGTTCTTTCCTCCGATGGCTGACTCGATAATGTCGTTTACATCGCCAACTTTCAGACCGTAGCGTGCAGCCGCTTCGCGATTCACAGTGAAATCGAGGAAATAGCCGCCAACCGTGCGCTCGGCGAACGCGCTGCGGGTCTCCGGTAAATTGGTCAGCTCTTTTTCGATCTGCACCGCGAGCTTTTGAATTTCGCCAAGATCGGGACCGAAAACTTTTATGCCGAGAATACTGCGAAAGCCGGTGGTGAGCATTTCCGTGCGCGTCTGGATCGGCATCCAGAAAATGTTGGCCATGCCTGGGGTTTTCATGTTGGCGTTGACCTCGGCGAGCAGCTTGTCCCAAGTCATTCCGTGTCGCCATTCGTTAGGCGGCTTGAGAGCAACGACAGTCTCAAACATTGATAGCGGCGCGGGATCGGTGGGCGTGTCGGCTTGACCGGCTTTGCCGAAAACGGTCAAGGCCTCAGGAATCTTTTTTAATTGTCGATCCTGGATTTGGAGAATTTTCGTCGCTTCGGTAATCGACATTCCCGGAACTGCTGTCGGCATGTAAAGCAAAGTTCCTTCATTGAGCGGAGGCATGAATTCGCTGCCAAGTCTCTTGTAGGGAAAGATTGTGATGAGAAGGACGACGAGCGCAGCCAGCAGAGTAAACCAGCGATAGCGCAGCACGAAATCTGCGAATGGGTGATATGCCCGAATCAGAAAACGGTTCACCGGATTTTTTTCTTCCGGTGTGATTTTTCCGCGTACGAGGAGCGTCATCAGCACCGGCACCAGCGTCACGCCGAGAAACGAAGCGAAGAACATCGAGAATGTTTTCGTGAAGGCAAGGGGACGGAAAAGACGACCCTCTTGCGCAGTCAGCGAGAACACGGGGACAAAGCTGACTGTGATTACGAGCAGAGCGAAAAACAACGCGCGGCCGACGCCTTTTGCTCCGGCGATGATTACTTGAACACGCTCGACGTTGTTCGGCTCGCGCTTATGTGCTTCGCGAAAGTGCTCAAGCTGCTTATGAGCGTTCTCGATCATGATGATCGCCGAATCAACCATGGCGCCGATAGCAATGGCAATGCCGCCTAACGACATAACGTTGCTCGTCACGTGCATCCACCACATCGGGATGAAGGAGAGGATGATTGCGATGGGCAGCGTGATGATCGCCACGAGCGCCGAGCGGATGTGCCAGAGAAAAACCAGACAAACCAGTGCGACGACGATGCTTTCTTCGATCAACTTCTCGCGCAACGTCGCGATGGCGCGGCGAATCAGGTCGCTGCGATCGTAAACCGGCACAATGCGCACGCCGGCCGGCAACGACGGCTTTATGTCTTCGATTTTCTTTTTAACCGCGTCAATGACATTGAGCGCGTTCTCGCCATAACGCATCACGACAATGCCGCCAACGACTTCGCCGCGCCCATCAAGTTCCGCGACACCACGCCGGATATCGCCGCCGAGGTGAACATTCCCGACATTCTTTAAATAGACAGGCGTGCCGTTTTCAACTTTGAGAACGATGTTCTCAATGTCCTCGATCTTTTTGATGTAGCCCCGGCCGCGAATGTAATACTCCGTGGCTGCGACCTCGAAGGTTTTGCCGCCAACATCGGCGTTACTCATCTTGATCGCGTTGACGACCTCGCTCAGTGGGATGTTGTAGGCGACGAGTGCGTTTGGATCGAGATCAACCTGATACTGCTTGATGAATCCGCCGACCGGCGCGACCTCGGCGACGCCTTTTACCGAAGAGAGCGCGTAGCGCAGGTTCCAATCCTGAATGGAGCGCAGCTCGGCGAGATCATGTTTTCCGGAGTCATCAACGAGTGCGTATTCGTAAACCCAGCCTACGGCCGTGGCATCGGGTCCAATCGTCGGGTTCACTCCCTCCGGAAGCGAACCGCGCACCGAATTGAGATATTCAATCACGCGCGAACGCGCCCAATAAATGTCAGTGCCATCCTGAAAAATGACGTAAATAAAAGATTTGCCGAACATCGATTCGCCGCGAACGAACCTGACTTTCGGTGCGGCGATGAAGACGCTGGAAATTGGATACGTGATTTGATCTTCAACGAGATCGGGCGAGCGCCCTTCCCACTCGGTGTAAACGATCACCTGTGCGTCGCTCAGGTCTGGAATCGCGTCGAGCGGCGTATGCAGCAGTCCATAAATTCCGGCCGCGACGGCGAAGATGGTGAAGACAAAAACAAGAAATTTGTTTCGCGCGCTCGCTTCAATAATGCGGTCGATGAGCGTCTCGCGTTTCCGCGTTTCAGCGGTTTGTTCTGCTGAAGCCGTCTGTGGCTCAGTCATGGCGTGATTCCAGGGGAAATGCTCGGTTTTGGCTCATCCTCGAACGCTCTCAACGCGCCTTGCACTTTCGATTCGGCGTCGATGAGAAAGTTTGCGCTAGCAACGACACGTTCATTTTCCTGAAGGCCGCTCTTCACCTCGTAGATGTCGGCGTATTTAGTCCCAAGCTGCACAACACGCGGTTCAAGTTTTCCTTCGCCTTTATCGACGAACACGACGTTGCGTGTTCCTGTCGGCATGACGGCGCTCACAGGAATGGTGAGCGCTTTGCCCATGTCCATCTCCAGCTCTGCGTTGACGTACATCCCCGGCCGCAGCTTGAAATCGGGATTGGGAATATCGATGCGAACCTTGGCGGTGCGCTTCGTTTCATCGAGAAACGGATTGATGACACTGATTGTCCCCTCGAATTTTTCACCGGGATAAGACTTGGTGGTGATTCCAATCTTCTGGCCGACTTCTAACATTGATAATTCGGTCTCATAGAACTCCGCCCAGACCCAGACGACGCTGAGATCAGCGACTTCCACCAGCATGTCACCCATCTTTACATTCTTGCCTTGCTCCAATGGCACCGATTGGACAACGCCCCGAAACGGGGAAAGCAGAGTTAGCGTATCGGACGCCGTGCGGGTTTTTTCCAACTCCGCAATTTGCTCTTCGGTAACGTTCCAGAGCTGCAGCCTACGCTTTGCTGATTCGATCAATCGCTGCGGGGTTTCGCGAGCGTCTCTCGTTTTAGCCTGGTCGCGCATGCGCAGGAGCTCGACAAACTCGCGCTCGCTCGTCAGCAGGTCCGGGCTGTAGATCGACAGCAGTGGCGCGTTTTTATCAACGAGCTCACCGGGCGCAGTCACATTTAGTTTTTGAACGTAACCATCAACTCGCGATACGAACTGCCAGTTGCGGGTCTTGTCGGGGACGATAAGGCCGACCGCGCGAATGGTGTGAAAAAGCGGTTTACGCTCTACGTTCGCGTAACGAACGCCGATCTGTTGCTGGCGCTCGACTGGCACGACGAATTCACCGGGTTGAGTAGCGCTGCCGGGCTTTTCATCTTCGTACACCGGCACCATGTCCATCCCCATGCTGTCCCTGGCCGGTTTGGCACTGGTTTCACCGGCCATCATGGTCGATGTGTAGTATTTGATTTTGCGCTCGCCTTGCCGTGACGCGGACGGCTTTGCTTCGGCATGTTTGCTCTGCTGCTCAGGCGTGGAAGAAACTGGCGTTTCAACGCCGCCTTGTTTCATTACCGGCACCAGGTCCATGCCGCAGATCGGGCACTTACCCTTGGGATCCTGCGACCGCACAGATGGATGCATCGCGCATGTGTAGTAATCCACATTGTTTGGTTTGCTCGACCCGCTCTTCTTGCCGCAGGAGCTGGCGGCAAAAAGGAACGCAACAAGTGCAATCAGAAGCGTTGTGTTCCTGATAAATGTTTTCATGGGGATTTCGTTGTTTTCGAGTGCTGGTGTGGCGTCGAGTAAAGTTCTGCGCCGATGACTGCCTCCAACTCAGCGACAGACATTTGGTAGTGCGCTAAGTGGTCGCGCCCCATCGCTTCGATATCGCGCAAGTTGCGCTGCGCGGTGATCCAATCGAGAAAAGTCGCCTTTCCGGACTCGTAACTTAGCCGTGTCGCCTCGAATGCCTGCTCGGCTTGTGGCACAAGCTTGTCTTGAAAAAGCTCGACGTGATGATGAAACGTCTCGATCTTTGCCAACTGATCGCGTAGCAGTCGGATCGCTTCTTTTTGCTCACGATCGAGACCCTGCTCAGCGGCTCCGACATTCGCGCGCGCCTCACGTACGCCGGCTGAATATTTACTGGGATTCACCCAGGGAATTGTGAACGACACCCCGGCGTCGAGTTCGCTCACCGCTTCCGCGGCGTCGTTGTAGCGCTGACCTTTAATCATCAACGCCGGATCGGGAATCCACGCGCGGTGCGCCAGCTGAAGCTTTGATTTCTCGCCGTCGATCTTCGCGCGCGCCATCTGCACTTCGGGCCGTTGCGCCAGCGTGATCGCGTGCAGTCTGCTTGCTGAAAGATGTGCATGGTCAACAGTTGCCGCAGCTGGCGCACCAAGCGACGCAAACGCGTCGCGATTCATGAGCGTGTTCAATTGCGACTGTGCGTCAGACAAATTGCGCTCCAGATCCCGCCGCGTTTCCATCAGCTTGCTATAATCTGTCTCGGCAACGAGCACGTTCGCCGCGCTCTCCAAACCGGCTTCGTATCGGGAGCGGCTGATATCGGCGATTTGTTTAAGCGAAGTAAGATTTTTGTCGTTGATGTCGAGCTGATCGTACGCATTCGCCAGCTCGAAGTAAGTTGCTCGAGCCTTCGCCAGCACATCGAGTTGAGTACGCCGTGCTTCCTCAAAGGCTGAAAGCGCCTCGGCCCCAGCAATGCGGCCGCGCACGAGGTTCTTGCCGGTGATGGGGATCAGCTGCTCGACAGCGAGCGTTTGGTCAGTGAACGCGTTCGGCGGAACATCGATAAACCGCC
>Ga0081455_10002692_pt1 | contig 20991 bp, 17 predicted proteins | sample TabmetS3T2R1_FD_70207 | JGI IMG/M metagenome (GOLD analysis project Ga0081455, IMG submission 70207) | Tabebuia heterophylla rhizosphere microbial communities from the University of Puerto Rico - S3T2R1 | ecosystem: Host-associated > Plants > Roots > Rhizosphere ...
TATCTTAGTGCAAACTTGAAAGATCTCGGATTCACGGCACTCGGTGATCTGAGCGCCGGCCTTGGCATCGTTTCTCCCTTTGGGATCCTCTATCGTTGGCCGGACGACGGTCCGTTTGCGACGGCGGTCACGCGCCAGTCGCTACCGCTCATCGATATCAAACCCACGCTGGCGTATAAGCTGAACGATCAACTCTCGTTTGGCATTGGAGCGGATGTCTATACCTTTGCCAGTTTTTGGGGAAGCGGCGAGTCGGTGACGAAATTCAACTCTTCCGGAGGGCCTGGACTGCCGCCTCCCGGCACACGGATGGAGGTCAACGGAGGGGACGCGGCTGCCGGCTTCAATGTGAGCCTGTTGTACACGCCGTTCCGCAATGCGGACGGGAAGCCACTGGCGAATGTCGCGGTCATTTATCGCAGTCAGGCCACCATGCATTTGACCGGGAACCTTCTGGCCAATGGGGGTACTATCGCTGATACTTCGACGACCCTCGTCCTGCCACAAGTTCTTACCGGTGGAATGGCGATCTGGCCTATCCGCGATCGCGCTCGTGAGTGGAAATTGGAATTAGACGTGGACATGACGGGTTGGAAATCCGTCCGCAACACGGACGTGCATCTATCCAATGGCAGCACCATCCCCTTTCCCCAAAACTGGAAGAATTCCTATACGACGATGATTGGGACAGAGTATAAATGGCTCGAATTGGAAAGACTGCCGTCATGGGAGGTGGCACTTCGTGCCGGCTACTGGCATTCGCAGACACCGATACCGGATAGCTCGTTCCTTCCCACCGTTCCCGACGCCGATCAGCATGCCATCTCAGTGGGGACGGGATTTCTTTGCAAGGGCAAAGCTCGCTTTCTAGGTCTGATCGAGTGCGGCAGTGCCGAAGGAGGAATCTTCAGACCCAAGGCCATTGGTCTGGACTTGGCGTACCAAGCGATCTTCTATGAAACGCGAACGGTCAGCGGCAATCAGAATCCCGTGTCGATTCCCGGCGTCGTCAATGGAACCTACCAATCAACACTTCATGTCGGCATGATTAACCTGCGAGTGAACTTCTAATTCAGGTTTCTGTTTCTTGCCTTGGTGTGAAGTCATCCATGCGGTGGAACCCTTGCGGTTAGGCATCGGAGGCACATGAGTGCCCTCTGCGCTGTCTCCGGCACTCATCATTCCGTCGCGAAAGCGAGGGCAGTGCGAGGCAGGTGGATGGTATTGACCAGCACATCAATCGCGAGACGTGGATAGCCGGCGAGTCCTCGTCCGAGCGATTCCAGCGGTAGATAGGCGATGTCCGGGTCTCCTAGCGTTCCTTTGGCCTGGAACAGTGCAGTCGTCAATCCCTGATGGTCTCCACCAAACAGTCGATCGAACAGCGGAATCCTACCGATCAAGTCAGCATAGGCCGCCACCGGGCTCACCGCCAGAGCGAGATCCAATCCATTGTCTTTGACGTCGGCCGCCCCGGCGCCGGTGACCCTGATCACGGGGCTGTCCAGAACGATATTTTCTGAAGAAAACACGCCGTTTCTGGCGATGACTCGGGCAGAGAGCGAATGAAATGGTATCTCGTCCTGGACGAAATCAACTTTCCCGAACAGCACGGCTGGAAGGTTGAGAATCTTTAGGACTTTCGACAACACTGGATCTTGTTGAAGACTGCCATTCGTGACTTTCAACACGAGGCCATCGCGACCGGTACTTATGGTGTTTTGCAGGGGAGACGTATTATCCAGCCGAGCCTGCAGCACGCCGGTCAGAGAGAGATTGCCCTTCAGATGCTCTGTCTCATCCCCTGTCGGCGAGAGGACTTGCTGAGCCGGTATTCCGTCTACAGACATGTCGGCCGCAAGTTCCACCTGGTCCTCGGTCCCGAACCGTGCTTCGAGGCGCCCGGACAACGCTCCTTTTGCCGTCTCGCCTTGTAACTTCTCGAGCTTGGCTTTGTGCTCATCAAGTTTGATTTCACCGGAAACCGTCTTGAGAACCAACCGCTCATACTGAAGTTCCTTCACCAGGAACGTGATTGCCGCTTCCTTTGATTTGATCCAGTCCTGAAGGTGACCGCCGGTTGTCTCCTCATTGGCTGTCTTTTTAGGGACAAAGTTCGAGACCTTGAGTTGGGATGATTCCACCAGGAAGGTCGCGCGTGGATGCGTCCGCCAACGCTCGACGATGCCAGTCATCTTCACGTCGCTCTCACCCATTCTGAATGACAATTCATCCAACAGCAGGCTTCCACGGGTGACCTGTAGTCGTCCTGAAACTTCGCTGAGTCGTTCCTCAAGGCCTGGCAGGTTGACCACCGCGCGACGGATACTGACCCAGCCGGAAGGCGTCCACAACCTCCAATTCGCTCCCTCGCCACTGATGACTGCAGACGTTTCAAGTATGCCCTCGGTGACAGGCGTGTTGATGCCGATCGCTGCAAGCGCACGGAAAGAAATGGGGCCGGACGTCATTGTAAAGTGAAATTTGGGTGTATGACCGAGGGCGACCTGCCCGGCAATTCGGAGTTCGCCATCCGGTAATGCCAACCGCAGGCGATCAACGATCACCCGTTTTCCGTCGAACACACGTCCTTCCCATTCAATCAGCCCTGGAATACCCTTCTTCTTCTGAACAACGGAGGGGACGCTCATCTCCATCTCCGTCACATCGATCTTGCCGTGGCAGTGGACTGCCGCCGCCGTACCTGACACCGACACGATCGACTGCGCTGGTCCCTCCATCCGTACGTTCGAAGTGGCTGGAAGGTAGGTCGACAAGAGTTCCTGAATGGCCGTGCCATCCGCCAACATTTTGATCCTGAGATTATCGACCCGGGGTGGCGACTCCATGTCGACGTGTCCCTGTGCCTCAAAATGGATGCCTTGGAAAACCCCCTGGACCTGTCTGATGCCCACCAGGCGAGAGTCGGCCGCAACGGTGCCGTTCACCTGGCCGATCGATATTGCTTTGGCGATTTGGGCACCCATGTCCTGAAGACTCATTTCTGCACTCATGAGCCGCAGAGAGGGTTTCGGCAGGATGGGGCCGTTCAGATGCACCGCCAGACGAAGGGTCCCTGTCGCATTCCTGACGGTTCGCAATACCTGATGAGCCTTACTGCCTTCGCTAAACCGTTCGAGCACGGCCAGTACCTGTTCGAGCGATCCCGTGCTCACAAACTGGGCATCCAGAGTTGGTCGCGGGCCCAAGTTGGAAATCAAGAACTGGCTGCTCGTGACATGGACGCCGTTCATATCGCCGGAAAAATTCGAGATATCGGCACCCTCTGGATCCAACGACACCGTCGCAGAGAGATTGCGAATCAAGGCATGCGTGTTCCTCCAGTTCGCACTGGCATTCAGCAGCTTGACCATCATATGCCAGTCGTCCGGGACGCGAAGGACGTCGAGCTTTCCACGCAGGGCAACAGATTCAAGCGCGATCGTGCCTGCCAGCTCATGTTCATCAATAGCAGCCTGTACATTGTCAGGGACCCACCGTCGAGGAATATTCGCGAAGAGCATTTCGGACGTCACGGCGGATGTCGAAAGGTTTACTGCATACGACGGATGATCGGTACCGGCGCTTTCGATCATCAGTTGCCCATGAATCAGTAACCATCCCACATCAGCGGAGATCTCGGAGGCCACGACGTGGAATCCCTGAGCGGCTGATGGAAACGCAACATGGAGGCCGGCAGAGATACTGCCCCGCCACGCTGTTCTTGCACTTCGCTCGGCTAAGGATTGCCCGGTCCGTTCCAGCCAGTACTCGAAGTCCCAATTATGAAAACGCACGGTGCCGTCGAATTGTCTCGTCACAGAGCCGTTCGAACGATCGAATGGCTGAAGCGTCAGGGTGCCGGCAATGTCAAGGTTCCCTCCGTCGTTGGTCGTGCCGGTGAGCATCACGTCGGTTTGAGTATCAGCCGAATTGCTGTTCACCAGCGCTTGGACATGGTGGACTTCTATGCCTTCACTAGTCAGTCGGTTCGCGTCTAAGATCCGCAATCTTCCCTCGCTCAGATCAAGGTTAGCCAACATCCATCGGTCACGTGACACATCGCCTTGCGTATCTGTGCTCTCCGCTTCGCGCAGCGGCAGATGCCAGTGCCCATGATCATCCCGACGTATGACGACCTCCGGTTCGATGGCATGAAGCGTCACCATCGCCACTCGTTTCGTGAGTAATGGCCACAGACGCAATGACAGTGACGCCCTGGCTGCGCGCAAGGTAGGCTCAGAAGTAAGAACGTCTCTCATTACGAGATCTGATACCTCGATGGTCGGTGTAGGAACGAGACGGAAATGCAGAGTGTCTACCTCAAGCCCCATCGTTTTGAGGTGCTGTACAACGCGGTCGTGAACGCGTGAATGGTTCAGAACGAATGTCGTTGTTGAAAGAAATAAAATGAATAGGGCACAGAACAGCAACGACCAACGGATCATGCCACGATGGCGAGATACGGCTTGCATGGTCGGAGTGTTCCGTTATTAGTATTAGCGGTTGCTCTCAGACAATATGCAGTATCGATGCTGGTCCAGCCCGGCAGGTCCCCTGATGCGATGACTACGGTATCTCCTTAAGCGAAGGGTTGTGCTGCATACTCCGTGCAAGCGCCGCACTTGTGCCTTCTCCGGTCGCGCAAGCCCTTAAAATGCGCATCTTTCGCGCATACTTCTGCAGGGCCCCCGGGGATGCCGCTGGACATTGTGTTCCTCATCAGCGGACAAAGTATTCTCATTAGGGTGATAGAGAGGTTGCTGAGCGGACGAGGCTGGTATTGAGCAATCAGCAGGATGGCCAGGCCCGGCTGTAGCCTGTGTGCCAGGTGCCTCTCGATTGAGCGAGCGAAGATATGTTAGCGTAGCGAATGCGCCGTTCTTTGCCACGCCTGATCGCCGGTTCAATTGGTCTTGTCGTCACGTTTTCCTGCCTGGGCGCGACTGCGCAGATGTACCCTCAAGACATCCATGCCCACAGCCGCAGAACAGGCCCTATCGCTCCCACTCAACCTTCTGCTGGCGGAATCAACGCCTTCGATAGTGCGGCAGAATCGCTCCAGCGCAGGGCGGAGGAAGAACAAGAGCGGCGCGAAATGTGGGAGCGCCAACGGCGCATGATGGAGAATTTTACAAATATTCCCGACCAGCTCAGGGAGTCCTATTACAACCGCTCTGGCTCTCCACCATATTATTCTCGATAGATCTCAGGTCAGTCTCTCACCGCTGCGTCATCCCTGGCATTCATAGGGTATTCTCTTCGCGATATCAAATTCTTAGGTGACCCCTAGGGGAACCTCCAGGACCGGAAGATTCCTAGTCCCGTTACAGTCATGAATGACCATGGAAGGGAAAGGGAGGGGTCCGTCTATGGGAACAGGCATGCGAGCCGGGTTTGTCCTACTCTGGTTGTGGGTCTACAGCGGTACCGCCTCTGTGCCGTCGCTTTGGGCCGAAGCCGTCTCCTCCGACGCCCTGTACGACAAGTCACGGGCGCTCATTATCGGCATTGAGCAATACCCCCAGGGCCGCTCGGTCCCTGGAGCGGTAGATGAGGCCAAACAGGTCGCGCAAGCCCTCCGCCAGCTCGGATTCGAGGAAATTATCGAGCTCTACAATAAAGATGCGACAGCACGACGGCTCCACCAAGTGCTGACCGAACTCTTCGCGAAAAAAGTGGATCGAAGCGGGCGCGTAGTGGTGTTCTTCGTTGGCCAGACCGGGACGACTCGAGACGGCAAAGGCCGGGACATGGGCTATCTCGTTCCCGCCGATTCGCAACCCAACAATGTCGCGAAATTTCTGACCGTTGAGACGATTAAGGAATTTACCAAGCGATCTCCTTCCAAACACACTGTGCTGGTTGTGGATGCGCCTTTTCGGGCATGGGAAACCCCTGTCCTGAAACCTGTGACGCCCACAGCGGAGGCTGAAGCGCGGGCGGTCCAGGTCATTGCCGCCGCTGGAAGGGATGAAAAGTCAGCCAAGGCGGGAGGCAAGACCCTTTTTGCCCAGGCCTTGCTCACCGGTCTCTCAGGAGCAGCCGATACGGATCAAAATGGGTGGCTCACGGCCTCCGAGCTCGGCACGTACATTAAACAGCAAGTCGAGGCCGTCTCTGTGCGGATCGACGGGGACGGGGACACGGTCTTGCTTCAGCAAAAGAAGGCAGTCCCCGCGCTTGAAACCCAACAGCGGCCCAACGACCATGAGGCGGCAAAAAGTGAGTATGAACAGGCTCTCGCCCTTCTCCAGAGCGGAAAGTATGCCGAGGAGGCCTTGGCAAAAGTCAATCGGGCTATCGAATACGATTCCACGTTCGCCGAAGCCTACATGCTGAAAAGCTATCTACGAATGGAACTCCTGCCGCAGCTTGATGAAGCGCTTACCGCCGGCCAGCAAGCCGTCAAGTACGCGCCTGAGAATAGCGACGCGTTCTATACGCTCGGCCAGTTACATGAAAAAATGGGCCATTTTAAGGAAGCGGAGGAAGTGTACGTCCAGGCCGGGAAGCTGAATCCAGAGAATCCTGACCTCTATCTTTCACTGGGGACTCTGTATGAAGACCATCTCAACGATAACGCAAAATCCGTCGAAGCCTTTCGCCGGCACCTCCAGTTAGGCGGCACCCACGCGAGGGCACGAGCGGCGGTCAGCCAAGCGGATCAAGCGGGCTTGTCTCCGTCGGAGGTCGTGCCCTAACACTGACTGCCTTCTCGAGGTACTCCTCTCCTCCCGAAACCGTGCCCTGAACACTTGGTCCTTCTCCGGTTTGTACGCGGTATCCGTTAGATTGATGCGCGTCCCTTTGGGTTCAGGAACGCGTCATTTCACGAGCCACACACGGTAGGTCTTGGCTGAGGAGGGTTTGGGAACTTGAATGATGCCCACGGCACCTGGGCTCATGACGTCTTCACCCGTAGTCGTGCGCCACGCCTCAAAGCGCTGACTGTAGAGGAGCAAGCCCTGCTCGTCATAGAAGTCCACCATGATATGGGCAGCGTCCCGTAAGCCGCCCTGGTAATGGGTGGTGACCCAATCCATGCGTTTCAGCGTTTGATACTGAATCGAGAGCGCTCCGGGACTTTCTTCTTTCACGCTGAGCAACCGGAGCACCCGATTTTGGTCTAAGCCATCCGCCGGCGCGGGTCCGCCCGCCAACTGCGTTCGGATGGCGCGCGCACTCTCCTCCGCGGGTAAGTACGCTTTCACCCGACAGAACACTATGCGTTCATATTCACTCTGCTCGAGTATCTGTTGGTCTTGAACGCGCGTGGCGAGGGTGTCTTCGACCTCATGCAACAGCACCGAGTCTGCGATAGAAGCCGTTTGTTCCCGGTAAAAAGCGGAGTTGACGATGGCCTGACGCATGGCTTCCCGGCAGGCCAGATCTTTCGCCGCGGCAGCCTGCTCGGTCGCATGTGCCTTATATCTATAGTCACCGGTGATTTCCAGGCGGCCATTAGGTTCAGCAGCCAGAGCGACGACTGCGACAGATGCGACGGCCGCGACCAAAACAGAGCAGCCAGTGATGCGTTGGGCTGACATATCGCCTCCGCAGAATTCCGATAGGGCACCTCTTCGACGACCAGCGGGTTATGCTACCACGCGACCTCTCCAGCTTCCACTCGGGGTTAGGTGCGGAAAATGGAGGACGGACGATGCAGCGGCGAGAAAACGCCGATCCGAAATCCCCTAGTTGCCGCCGGAATCCACGAGCATACGTATTCTGAAAAAATTTCCCACAACAACAATGGGATAGCTTGACTTGCGTTTCATCTTCACGCAGACTCTCGACCTATGGATGACTCCGAGCAGACGCTGCTTGCTTCCTTAGCAGAACGGGTGGGCATCGCAGCAGAATACTACGACATCAGCGGTGTCCGTCACGTCACTGCCGATCACACGAAACGGGACATTCTCGGTGCGATGGGCTTTCACGTGGACTCGACTGCGGCGTTGGCCGTAGCGATCCGCGAGTGGGACGAAGCGCCCTGGCGCAGGCCTTGTGATCCTGTCCGCATCGTGCATGAAGAGGAAGTCGGGGCTCCGGTGGCCTGTTGCTTCGGGTTGGAAGACGGCAAGGAGCGGTCGGTCGTCGTCAAGTGGCAACTGAACGACGAATCCGGAAACCTGCTACAGGAGGGGAAGGCCGGTCCCGGTTTGGTGGCGACAGAGGTCAAGTTTATCGATGGCGCCCGTCGGGTCCGCGTCGAGCTGCCCGCGCCCAAAAACCTTCCGCTCGGATATTACGACTTCATCATTCGTGCGGACGGGCTTGTCGGCGGATCGACTGGAACGCTTCGCCTGATCGTGGCACCGCGACAGTGTTACGTGCCGCCAGCGCTGGAAGAGGGTCGCCGCTGCTGGGGACTGGCCCTGCAATTGTATTCGCTGTCCTCCGGCCGCAATTGGGGCTGCGGTGATTTTACCGATCTCAAACAGGTAGTTGAATGGGCGGGTAAGCAGCTCGGCGCGAGCCTCATCGGACTGAATCCGCTTCATGCGACACGCAATACGGTCCCGCATCACACCAGCCCCTACATGCCGTATAACCGGCTGGCCATCAATGAATTGTATATCGATCTCGAACGATTGCCGGAATTCTTCGCCTCCGAGGACGCGCAGAAGTTGTCTCGCTCACCGGAATTCCAAGCCAAGCTCCAGGGACTGCGCGAAAACCGACGGGTGGATTATGACGCCATCGCCGCGGCGAAGCGGAGCATGCTGGATCTCGCGTATCGGCAATTTCTCAAGGAAGCCTATAGCGGCACCGAACCGAATCTGGAGCCGAAGACTGCCAGGGCCAAGCTGCTCGAGCGATTTATCCAAGCCGAAGGCGACGCGCTGGAGTTGTATGCGACGTTCCAAACGTTGGAAGAGGAACGGAGGTTGATCCAATCGAAGACGGCGACTTGGCAAGAATGGCCGAAGCAGTTTCACTCGCCGGGTTCAGCGGCGCGGGAATACGGCAAGCGTCATCGCAAGCGGATTCGCTTCTTCCAATACATCCAGTGGATCGCGTCCGAGCAGTGGAACGAGGTTCTTCGCACCGCCGAGGCGGCCGGCATGCCGATCGGGATCTATAACGATCTGGCATTGGGCTCAGAGCGGACGGGGGCGGAAGCCTGGATGTACCAGTCCGTGATGGCGCTGGACGCCGATTGCGGAGCGCCGCCCGACGACTTTGCGCCCCAAGGGCAGAATTGGGGACTGCCCCCGATCAATCCCGTGGCATTACGACCCAGCCGCTATGAGCTCTTGATCCAATTGTTGCGGAAGAATATGCGCTTTGGGGGGGCGATTCGGCTGGATCACGTGATGGCTCTGAGCCGGTTGTTCTGGATTCCCAAGGGAAAGTCGGCGACGGAAGGCACGTACGTCCATTACCCCTTTGAGGAGCTGCTGGCCATCATTGCGCTTGAAAGCGTTCGATCGAAAACGCTCGTGATCGGAGAAGATCTCGGAACGGTGACGGATTTGGTACGGGAGCAGCTCGCCAAGGCACGCGTCTTATCCTATCGGGTCTTTTATTTCGAGCGCCGCGGAGATGCAACCTGGAAATCGCCGGCTGAGTACCCGCAACAGGCGCTGGCTGTCGCGGGCACGCACGACCTGCCGACGCTGACCGGCTTCTGGTCCGGAGAGGATATTCAGCTTCGCGCCGGTCTAGGAGCGTTCCCTGATGAGGCCGCCCGCCGCCAGGCCTTGGAGGAGCGTCAACGGGACAAAGGACGCATGCTGGCCGCGCTCAAGCAGGAAGCGTTGCTGCCGACCGATGTGAGCGACGATCCGGCGACCGTGCCTGCGATGACGCCCGCCCTGTGCCAAGCTATTCATGCCTATCTCGCCAGAACACCCGCGTGGCTGGTCCTGGCGAATCTCGAAGACGGTTTGGAAGAGATTTCACAGACGAATCTGCCCGGGACCGTCGAGAACCATCCCAATTGGAGACGGAAGTACGCCAGTCCCGTCGACGACATCGTTGGCGACAAGCGGCTGCGTGAACTTGGAGCGACCTTGCGTTCTCTCCGTCCAATCAGTTAAGACCCTCCGCTCAGATGCTGAAAATGGCACTTCTCACCCGCCCAACCCCGGCGCGCCGAGACGCGCCTTGGCCCAGGCTGCGTTCTCGCTCGTTTAGCGACTCCACGTATTATGCTCATAACCTTGTGAGCACGTAGCCCATGCCTAAGCAAAACCGCATCGTTCTTGCCATAGCCTCGGCGGTTTTTCTCGTCATCGTCGTATTGGAAACCGTCGCGCCGGCGAATATCGTCGGTGCGTATGCGCTCGTCTTGCCGATTTTGCTGGTCGCGACCCTGCGTAACCGCCTCTTGATGGTGGCGACCGTCGTTGCCTGCGTCGCGGCGACCTACATAGGGCTCATGCAACCGACGAAACCGGGCCGTTTCCAAGCCGCCGTGGTCAACCGAACAGTGGTCGCCGGCGTGCTGGTGATGGTGGCGTATATGGGAATGACGAGGGAAGAACGGAAGGCGCGAGAAGAGACCACACGCCAGGCATTGGCGCAGCAAACTGAAAGTCTCCTGCGTGCGAATGCCCTTCTGGTTGATGCGAAGGATCAGCTGAACCGCTCGGAGCGACTGGCAGCGGTCGGCCAGCTCGTGGCTTCTGTCGCGCATGAAGTCGGCACTCCGTTGCACTCCATCGCCTGGCATGTGCAGGCGCTCGGTGAGGAGCCTGGCGTCACGCCCGACATGAGAAAGCGTATTACGGTTATCGATGAGCAGCTCAACCGCGTCGTCCGGATCATCCAGGACCTGTTATCGTCCACCCGGCAGCGCAAACCGGATCCGAGCTGGATGTCGGTCGAGCAGGTCATTGGACCGGCGACCGCCTTAATGGAGCCTGCCTTTCATGCCAAGGAGGTCGTGCTGACGAGCGAACTGGCGATCGGCGTTCCATTGGTCTGGGCTGATGCGGGGAAGCTGCATCAGGTACTGGTAAATCTTCTCACAAACGCCCTGGCCGCCACCGCACCGCATGGATCAGTCGATGTGCACGTCGGAGCTCGTGCTGCGACAGCTGAAGAACTGGAATCGGGACAGCGGCTCGCACAGGATATGTCGTCCATGGTTGTGACCGTTGCCGTCCGTGATACCGGTATCGGCATGCCGGCCTCGGATGTCCAAAACGCCTTTCAGCCGTTTTTCACCACTAAGGAGGTTGGCAAGGGAACTGGCTTGGGTCTATTCTTGAGCCGTGAAACCGTGCAGGCCCACGGTGGGAGACTGTCTTTGGTGAGCAAGCAGGGGCAGGGAACGACAGTGACGATCACGTTGCCTGGAAAAGTCGTTGTGCCGGAAGGGGTCGTGTAAGGAGCGCCATGCAGGCTGCAAAAATTCTGGTCGTGGATGACGATACGGTCGCCCGGGACCTCTTGGCTGAGGCGCTGAAGAAAGAGGGCTACAGCGTCGAAGCGTACGGCAGTGGAGAAGAAGCCATCGCGCGCGGCCGAGAAGGCCGCGTCGATCTCGTCCTGACGGATATCCGCATGGGGGCGGTGGATGGGCTGACGGTGCTCCGTGAGTTCAAACGCATGAGTCAGGACACGGCGATTGTCGTCTTGACCGCCTTTGGATCGCTGGAAGGCGCGATCGAGGCGATCAAACAAGGTGCCTACGATTATCTGGCCAAGCCGTTCAAGAAAGAAGAGATCAAGCTGGTCGTCCAGCGCAGTCTCGATCACTGCCGCCTGTTACGCGAAAACACGAAGTTCCGGGAAGAACTCAAGAGCAAGGACGAATGGTCGCCATTGGTGGGCAGCAGTCCGGCCATGCTCGAAGTCTACAAGCTGGTGGCGCGTGTGTCGGAAAGCCGGAGCACGGTGCTCCTGCAAGGAGAGAGCGGGACGGGGAAAGAGTTGATCGCTCGTGCGATCCACGGGAACAGCCCTCGCCGCGACAAGCCGTTCGTGCCGGTCAATTGCGGGGCCTTGCCGGATACGCTTTTGGAATCTGAGATGTTCGGTTATGAGAAAGGGGCGTTCACGGGGGCTGTGGGCACGAAGACGGGTCTCTTCGAATCGGCCAGCGGGGGGACCTTGTTTCTCGACGAAGTGGGCGAGTTAGGGCAGGCTCTTCAAGTGAAACTGCTTCGCGTGATGCAGGACCATGAAGTCCGGCGGGTGGGCGGAACCACTTCTATTAAGGTGGACGTCCGTATCATTGCGGCAACGAACCGGGACCTCGAGCAGTTCGTCAAAGAAGGCAAATTCCGGGACGACTTGTTTTACCGTTTAAACGTCGTGCGAATCACGTTGCCCTCCCTTAAGGAGCGTGAGGAAGACATCCCGATGCTCGCCCATCATTTTCTGCAGAAATGCGCCGCCGGGGCGACGACTGCGGTGCGAGGCTTCCATCCGGATACCATGGATTGTCTCAAGCGGTACCGGTGGCCGGGTAACGTCCGGGAGTTAGAGAATGCGATTGAACGCGCCGTCTCCCTCAGCCACGGACCGTTGTTGACGCCGGATGATTTGCCGGCAGCGATCCGCCAAGCGCCCACGGCCACGGAGCTAAAGCCCGACCTCTCCGACGGTGCCGAGTCGGTGTACCTGACGCTCGAGGAAGTAGAGAAGCGCCATCTGATGCGCGTGCTCAAGGAAACAAAAGGCAACAAAGTGAAGGCGGCGAAAATCCTAGGCATCGACCGGCGTACCCTCTATCGCATGGCCGAGCGGTTTGGGTTGGATCTGGGTCCGGAAGCCGAAGGGGGTGAAAAGGAAGCTGGAGGCTAAAGAATGCGGAGCGCGTTCTTGATGAGCCGAAGCTGATTTTCTGCGCTTTGTGGCAGGGCCGTGGGTGAGTCCTCCCACCGGGTAAAGAGTCCGTCCTTCCCCTCATATTTCACATCCAATCGGAGTCTGCTGCTCTGTTCATCCGCAGCCGTCACCACGGCATTCACTCGACTTCGCCCTGTGCCGAAGCGCCAGTGGAGAAGTCCATCCCAGGGATTGCGGATTTCCTCCCGATACCCCGTCGTCAGGTTTTGATCATCCTCTTGCTGAACCTCATAGCCACCATCTGTGAGGACCTGAATCACGGCCGTCCGCACCTCATCGGCCGGGGCAGGCAAGGTGACATCGACGAGATCGGGCTCATGAGGGATTGGGGGACCGGCAGCACAGGCGGCACTTACCAGGAGAAAGAGGGCGGCCAGGGAGTGGAGGCAGCGTGAGATCACTTGGCTTTTGTATCCTTTAACCGATAGACCAGATGCGTATCGGTTTGGGAAACGCCATCGATCGAATGAATGCGGCTGAGGACCAGCTGCGTCAGCGCGTCTTGATCCGGTACTTCGACGACAGCGATGATGTCCGGCTTCCCCCAGCAGGGATCGATCGTCTTGATCTGCTTAATTTCGCCGAGCGCTCTTACCACACGGCTGGTCTGTCCCGGCTGAACGTGAATCAGAATATACGCTCGGTCTGCCATGACCACTCCACCGTCTACCGGTGCATGGATCGTGCAAGGCACCGCCGGAATGGCAGGCTCCTTGCCAACGTAGCGGATACCCGGACTACCTGTCAATGCGGCCGGATCCGGCTCTGGACGTTGATCGGAAAGCGCTGCCGCAGACTTAGGTCTCTTCATGAGTGCCTCACTTGGGTGCGACGAGGACGTCGACGGTAAAATGATCGCTGATAGTAGTGAGCTCGCTTTCCAGTCCCCGGGGGTTGCCGATGCGGCCTTCCGGATCATAGATGAAACACCACAGATGCGTACACCGTCCGCGGGCGCGATAACGCTCGACGTCGGTGCGTACCTGATCGGCAAGGTCCTTCCGGCTGAGCCCCGTCCGCGTTTTCTTAACCACCACGGCCAGTCGGTCATGATCGAGGAGAAAGGTGGTGCGGGGAGTGCCGTTGCTATAGGCGGGGGTCCACTCGTCCGTGCCAATGTCGTCGAAATACAAACGGAGCAGCGCCTGCATGAGATCTTGCACGTCGACCTCGTCCTCGACCGTTACGGTTGATCGATACTCCCCGCGCAACCGGAGTTGTCGGGCCACCATGTGAAATCGTTGGCAGACCCGTCGGGTGAGGGAAAGGTGATCCGTGTCCGCATCAGCCGATGGCGTACCCGGCAAGTCCGGCAGGAGAGCGGGCGGGTGCGAACCGCTTGACGGAATCGGCACGGGAACTTCTTGGGTCGTGGAAAATGCACCGGGTCCTGCCTGCGGCTTCGGAGCCGGCGGAGCTGGAGCGACCGTGGCAACTGCGGGTGTGGAAGGCGGTGAAAGTGTCGCATCAGGCTCCTGGAGCGGTGCTGGTGCAGCGGAAGACACAGAGGCAGCAGCCGGTGCAGGCGTAGAGACAGCGGGGCGTGGATCGTTCGGTGCAGGATTCTGTTCCGGTGCCAGCCGTAACGGCTTTGTCTCTTGCGTACGAAACAGTGAGGAGATGGGCTCGATCGGTGTACGCGGCGGTAGTGGTTGCACCGGCGGTGATGTCCCGGGAGGCGATGCTGATCCCATGACCGGAGGTGTCGGTGTGCTGGCCTGTGGCGGAGCGGCAACCGGAGGTGTGGGAACTGGAGGTTTTTCAACGTCAGGCACGAGATGCAAGGTGGTCGCGGTCGGACGGGGTCCCGTGGTTACAGATGTGACGGACACCTGAGTGGTGGCAACAGCCGGCGGGACGAGCGTCATCTGCGGAGGATTGGATGAGGAGGGGGGATTCTGAGCGACCGCAGGTTTGATCCCTTGCAGTTCCGACTTCTTGTCTTCAAGCGACGCAATCAGGCTTCGGAGCAGAGCCAGGGTTTGCTTTTTTTCCGTCGCCGACGAGAAAGCAAGCTTAAGGTGGCGATGTGTCTGGAATTCCGTCGATTTGTCGCCAAAGGCGCGCTTGATGCACTCGCGCAGCTGAAGCTCGGTGCGGCTTAAGGCGCCTTCGAGATAAGGGAAGCCCTCCCGCCCGAGATCTTCGAGCTTCGGGATAAAGGCCTGTAATTGTTCAATGCTTTGAGTGAGGTCGTCGATCGCCTGAGCTTTCGATCGCGACCGCTCAGATTTTGCCCGTGCCATAGAATGTGGGAAAAGTGTAGCCCACGTCGAGAGGGCTGACAAGAAAACAGCGGAAAATCAGCAGTAACCGGCGGTCGGCTGGCCTGCCGGCCTAGGCAGCCAGGTCGGCCGCGTCGTCCGCGTCCTCGTCCTCGTCTCCGACCACCGGTTGGAGGCTGACGGTCGTCTGAACGTTCGCCGTAGCCAGGGCTGCGGCATGGAGTCGGCGATTTCTCTCCAGTACCGGGTCGAAGACATCCCCGCAATTGATGCAGCGCCAGCCTTCGAGCCACCATTCACCGCCGCTTTCCTGGAGATCCAGGAAATGATCCCTCGCCATACATCCTTGACAGCGTCGACAAGTCATGGGGACCTCCTTTGATTCTTGCGTACGCATCAAGCCTAGCGGGGGAGGTGTGTCTTGTTGAGACCCGAAGGGGGTAACTCAAAAGGGGCAGCTGGCAGTGATTCTCGCACTGCGGCCTGTGGCTAGTACGTATGTCTGGCACGAAGACATGCGACCGGAGTCAGTGGGTGAGGAGGAACGCGAGGTAGGAGAGGAGAAGGTTCGTGACCGAAACCATGCCCGAGACGGAGAATCCTGCCAATTCACGCCAAAGGCTAAGTCATTGCGTGGTCGTGCGTTCGAAGGCTTTGGGAATCAGAAGCATGGCCTCGAGTCTGCCGACAAGGCCGGCATACGCTCCCTCTTTCATGACATGCACGAACTGAGAGCGGTAGTTGTCTACGAGGCGGACACCGTCAGTCACGGCATCGTACATGAGCCACTGGCCGGACTGGTTCACCAATCGTATATCGACGGTAGTATCGTTCTTGTCCCCTCTGAACACGGTGCGCACTTCTGCAAAATTCCCTTCTCGTTGTTCGGATAAATAGACGATGTTGGCAATAGTGTACAGGTTCACGCGCGATGCCACCGCGTCCCGCAGCACTTGCATAAAGAGCTCGCTGAAACGCTCACGCTCCGATTCACTAAGCACCATCCAAGTCATGCCGAGCGACCTTCGCGCCATTTCCCGATAGCTCACGGCGTTTCTCACGACGTTCTCGAGTGCGACTCGACGAGCATCGGTCATTCCAGGCTGTTGATAGGCCGGATCCTTAAGGATACCCATCACAGTGGCGATCGTCTCTTTGACTGTTTCGGTTGGAGTCAGAGCGGCGGAGACGCCCGAATCGCCGAACAGGATCGCGGCCACGACCAGAGCCCCGGACAGACGGTGCAATGTTGGCATGACTCACCACCTTTCTAACGCGTCGCCCTCACGTTCAATAATACCGAGTGATCCACTTACACCAGAGATGGATGTCGCCTGTTGTCAGTACGCAATCCGATTCGTTTCCCACAGCTGAGAGTTTCTTTCCTTCTTGTCCTGCCGGCCCGGCCAATGCGGCCGGCTGTATATCTTGCTGGATGGCTAATGGTGTTGGGGACTTAGGCTGGAACGTACAGGAGGCGAGGACAAATCCAAAGCACAGGGCCGTAAACGCGATGGGCCCGGGTCTGTGTGACATCGTTTCCCTCATCGAGCGGGCAACTGTCGTGACGTCGACGGCAGATGGTTCATTACATTACCTATATATAAGTGAGTATCACGCCTCTCACGGCACTCTACTAGGCGAGACCCTCGTTTGAGTGAGGGAAACCGTTTACTGGACCGTGGAAGATTGCGGAGAGCCCGGAGTAGGTCTACTAGCTCTATATGATTTTGCTGACAGGGGCCGTGCAGCTTGAGAAGTGGATGCGGCCCTCAATCATTAGGCTTATTCTTGGACCGGTTCAGAAACACGTGCTTTTGATGGCTATTCGCTACCTGAGTCCAGCGTCCCATTCGAGTTCAGTCGCACAATGTGACCGACTGAGATGCCGTTGTAGGTCGCGATATTTCCTCCGACATATAAATCGCCACTGCCATCGGGAAGAGGCAGCAGACTGATTGGCGGGGATATTCGACCTGGTGTCCCAACTGGCGATCCAACGATGAAGGTGGCATCAACGGTCATGCATATCGATGCCGCTTGCGACCATGGCTGTGACACCATATATCTCTTCCTGATGTCGGGCACAATTAGTGACGACACGCCACTCGATGTGGATTAGTAACTACGGCCCGCTGACGACACTCGCGAGAGAGCCGTCGGCATGGATCCGGGCAATATGGTTGACGGCGGCACCGTTATAGGTGGTGAAGAATCCGCCAATGTAAAAGTCTCCCGTGCCGTCCTGTAATGGCACGATGGTAATGACTAAATTGTCCAAGGTGGGCGTCATAAACGAAGGAGCGCTGACCAACGCGCCGCTTCGACTGAAGCGGAACATGGTCTCGGGGAATGATGCTACCGCCTGGAGCACATCACCGCTTCCATCTTGGGTTACAGCGACGTCGCCACGAGCGTTGACGTTGACCTCAGCTTTGAAACTGGTGTCTGGTGCACCCGTTTCGTGCAAACGACTCAATGGCCCCACCCAGAAGCCAGCATAGAGGTCCGATGTGCCGTCACCCGCCGGTGCTAACGCCGTTACCACAGGTATTCCACACAGAAAGCCCGTGTTAGTCATGAATGTCGAATCGAGCGTCCCATCCGAGTTCAGACGGATGAGACTCGACACAGGCACGCCGTTATACGACTCCAAGGTTCCACCGACGTAGAGCTTTCCGGCCGACGTCGGCAGCAGAGCCTCTATCATCTGAGGGCAGGCTTGTGCGCCTGATCCGGTATAGAAGCCGTCTCCAGTCGAGAACGCAGGATCGACCGTTCCATCAGCGTTCAACCTGGCGATCTTGCGGAGACTTGTAGCGCCGGGGCTCGGGGGGCTACCTGGATTAGGATTTGGTGTTATGAACGTGACATACAAATCTCCGCTGCCATCTTCTGCCACCGCAAGCCGTGCCTCCAATGATGAAAAGAACTCAGCCGGTAACCGAAACCCTGCATCCAGTGAACCGGTGCGAGTTAGCCGGATCAGCGGAGGCACCGGTTGTCCTTCGAATTGCGTGAGCCCCTGGACATAGAGTTCGCCGGCTTTCGAGAGGGCGAGCTGAGGAAAAAAACCATCAACCTGACCGAATGTCTGCGCCACGGTCCCGTCCGGGTGTAACCGGATCAACCGATTGGCCACTGTCCCCTTATAACTTGTGAATTCGCCAGCGACATAGATATCTCCGCTCCCGTCCTGCGCCAAAACGATACTCGTGACTACGCTGTTAAACCCGGAACCTTGATTGAACCTGGGACGCTGGGCTTCAACGACGACGCTATCGGCCGCACTGCCGGCCTCTCCGTCGTTCACGGTGAGGCAGAGGACATACGAGCCGGCCACGTCGGGCGTGAAGGTCGGCCGCGCCGTGTTCGCTCCGCTCAAGGTCGCCGTGCTGCCTTCAGGCCGCCCGCGCAAACACCAACTATAGGTGAGCGGATCGCCATTGGGATCAGTACTGCCCGTGCCGTTCAGTGTCACGAGTTGTCCGGTCGTCACCGTCTGATCCGGCCCAGCGTTGGCGACCGGCGGGAGGTTCCCCGTAGCCACGATGATCACTATCTGATCGACGGTGCTCGTGAGCGTACCGTCACTACAGACGAGGGCAAGGACATACCGTCCGGCGACATCCGCCGTAAACGTCGGTTTCGCCGAGGTGGCATTCGTTAAGGTCGGATGGCTTCCCGGGGGTTGTTCGACAATCCGCCAGCTATAGGTCACCGCCGTGTTGTTCGGATCGCGGCTGGCGGTGCCGTCCAGCGTGATGGGTCTTCCGGGGGCTGCGCTCGTATCGACACCGGCGTTCGCTTTGGGCGCCACATTGCCGGTGACGGCCGTAATGGCGACCGCGTCCGGCGGGCTCGACACGCCATTCGCCTGCACGACGAGCGTTGACGTGTAGGAGCCTGCGACATCGGGGGTGAAGGTGGGTCGCACGGAGGTGGGATTACTCAGCGAGGCGGTACTGCTCGCGGGCTTGCCGCTCAAGGTCCATTGATAGGACACGGGAACGCCGGTGGGAGATTCGCTGGCGCTGCCGTCCAACGTAACAGGGACCCCCACGGCGGCCGTCTCATCCGCGCCGGCGTTGGCCGTTGGAGCCGGAGAGGCACCTCCACCGCCGCCGTCGGAATCGCCGCCGCTACAGCCGGCCAGGAGGACAACGAAAAGGAGCCAAGCATTCCAAGTCGCCGCTTGCGACCAGCGCCGTGACGCCATGAAGGCCCTCCGGAGCGCAGCCCGCAAGCGCTCTCTTAACAAAAAAGCCCTAATCTGTTTCCAGAGAGTATTGGAGAGCAGACAAAATCCCGAGCAGTGAGGGCACTAGGTGCGCACGAAAAGGTCCCTAGTATTTTTGTGGGTTGTACGATTTGGCTGATGGGGACTTCACTAGCTCCTCTCTAAACCTGTTCTGATTAGAGAAGCAGGTAAATGCTGAAGGATTAATGGGTGGTAGCAAAGCAGAGAGTTTGGTGCCCCCGACACGAATTGAACGTGCGACCCGCGGTTTAGGAAACCGCTGCTCTATCCAACTGAGCTACGGGGGCGTGCGAAGAATTTTACGCACATCCACGACGGCTGTCCAGAGAGCGCCGTTGATCGGTTGTCCACCCAGCACTTTTGGGGTAAGGTGTTTATATGAGACACATGAAGTGCATGGCCCGGTGCTGCATTTTTCTGGCGCTGCTCGGGCTTTTCTGGGTGAATAACGCCTGGGCGCTCGATAATCCGGAACAGGTGATCGAAGAGACCTGCGCGCGCGACTGGGCCCATAATACTCGAATGCGAGCCGCTTGCGTCGAACAGCAATTGAGCGTGCTGGAGAAATCCCGCTCGACGCCGATCGATGCGCGTGTGCGCCAGGAAGATCTTTCCCTCATCCAGGAACGTTGCGAGAAGAACTGGCCAGACGATGTCCGAATGCGGCTCCAATGCCAGCAGCAAGAGATCCGAGCGTTTCAAAAGCTCCAAGGTCCTCCACCGAAAGGTGTGAGCTTGAAGGACTACTCGGTTGCGGTAGCGCAATGCTCGAAAGAATGGCCGGACGATTTTCGGCAGCGCTCCCGCTGTATGGACCAGCAGATCGCGGAGAGGCGTAAAGACCAGCAGGAACGCGACTAGTGCCAGATGCTGACCGAACCGGTTATGGGGGCGAGGCGTCCGCTCCACCGGCGGACAACAGCGTCTTGCGCGTGGGAATTTGCTTGAGGAGATCGGCGCGGATTTGATAGACGCCCGGAAGCCGGTGACCCATGGCAAATGCCAAACCATTGACCTGGTCACCGATCGAGAGCTTGCCCGCCGCCTTCCCGTCTTTACCCGTCGCGAGGAATTGTGCTGCGGGGTTCACGAGTCCGTAGGGCGCCAAGGGACCTGCCTGTTTCACTACACGTTCCTCAGCCGGGACATTGCTGACCCGGCTCACGAACAAATTGGCGGTTTGCTGATCGACTTTGTCCGTCGGGCGATCTTCCAACACCCATTCTCCATTCTGGTTGATGAGCGTGTACGTCTCGGCATGCGTCTTGACGTTCAGCATCGCAATGTCGTTCTCATCCGCTCCAAGGAGACGTTTGTCCTGCAGATTATAGAGTTCCTTCGAAAAGTCTTTGACGAAGGTTGGATTGATCCGGTACAGCGGCGCATCCGGCGTGGTTTCGGCGACGGCTTCGCCGCTCGATGGGTCTGGCTGATACAACTTGACCGATTGCTCGCCATCGGGCGCATGCAATGTGATTTTAACTTTTGGCTGTTTTAATGTTGTGGCCAGCGCATCACGGGCGGGGCCTGGGTCGACGATCCCCATGGCCTTCAGGTCTTCCAACCGAAACAAAAGCATGCGCACTTCGTTGAGATCGGCTTCTGCTTCGACCGGATAGCGAATTTTCCATTTTGGCTTGGGTTTGTCACTGATGCGATAGAGGACGATTTCAGTGGTAGGGTAGGTCAATCGGA
>Ga0081455_10002694_pt1 | contig 20986 bp, 15 predicted proteins | sample TabmetS3T2R1_FD_70207 | JGI IMG/M metagenome (GOLD analysis project Ga0081455, IMG submission 70207) | Tabebuia heterophylla rhizosphere microbial communities from the University of Puerto Rico - S3T2R1 | ecosystem: Host-associated > Plants > Roots > Rhizosphere ...
AAAGCCGATGCACTCCGAGCAGCTCGAGCACGAGCGCCTGGGCAAACCCACGGCGCTGGCGGTGTTCGCGTCGGACAACCTGTCGTCGTCGGCGTACGCCACCGAGGAGATCCTCCACGTCCTCGTGCCGTGGTTCGGCCTGGTCGCGTTCACGCTGGTCCTGCCGGTGACGGTCGCGATGCTGGTCGTCCTGGGCCTCCTGATCATCAGCTACCGGGAGACGATCAAGGAGTACCCCTCGGCCGGCGGCGCCTACCTGGTGACCCGCGACAACTTCGGCATCGTCACCGCCCAGGTAGCGGGGGCGGCACTGCTGATCGGCTACATCCTCACCGTCGCGGTGTCGGTCGCGGCCGGCAGCGCCGCGCTGAGCTCCTCGGTCACCGCCCTGGCCCCATGGCGGGTGCCGATCTCGTTGGGGTTCATCGCCCTCATCGCGTTCGGCAACCTGCGCGGGGTCCGCGAGTCGGGGCGCATCTTCGCCGCCCCCACCTTCTTCTTCATGGCCAACATGGCCGTGCTGCTCGGTCTGGGGGTGGTGCGCTACCTCACCGGTGACCTGCAGGTCTTGGGCGAGCGACTGCCGGGCATGGTCGAATTCGGCGACCACGGCGCGAGCCTGATGGTGGCCGGCAGCGCCTTCGTCGTCGCCAAGGCGTTTGCGTCGGGCGGTTCGGCTGTCACGGGCGTGGAGGCCATCTCCAACGGCGTGCCCGCCTTCCGCAAGCCCGAGTGGCGCAACGCCCGCCAGACCCTGGTGGTCATGGGTAGCGGGCTGGCGGTCATGTTCCTGGGGCTCTCGTTCCTGGCGTCGAAGGTCGAGGTCGCCCCCTTCGAGGACGGCACGCCCACGGTGCTGGCCCAGATCGGCGAGGCGGTTTACGGCCACGGGTCTGGGGGCGAGCTGATGTCGACCGTGCTCAACATCGCCACCATGCTCATCCTGGTGCTGGCGGCAAACACCGGCTTCGCAGACTTCCCGCGGCTGGCGAGCCTGCAGGCCGGCGACAACTTCCTGCCCCGCCAGCTCACCAGGCGGGGCCATCGCCTGGTGTTCTCCAACGGCATCCTTGCCCTCGCCGGCGCCGCCGCCATCCTCGTGGTGCTCACCGGCGCGGAGGTCACCCGGCTGATCCCGCTGTACGCCATCTCGGTGTTCACCGGGTTCACGCTGTCGCAGTCGGGGATGACCAGGCATCACCTGCGCAAGCGCGAGCAAGGCTGGGTGGCCGGCCTGCTCGCCAACGGGGTGGGCGCCGTGTTGTCGGGACTGATCGTGCTGATCGTGGTGATCACCCGGTTCGACGACGCCTGGCCGATCCTGCCGATCATGCCGGTGTTCGTGATCATCCTGCTGCGCCTCAACCGCCAGTACGAGCGGGAACGCAGCGCCCTGGAGCACGACGTGCCGGCCGCGGCCACCGCGCCGATCCTGCACCGGCACGTCGTGATGGTCTTCGTCGACCGCCTCGACCTGGCCGCGGCCCGCGCGATCCAGTACGCACGCACCCTCACCCCCGACGAGCTGCGGGCGGTGCATTTCGTCGTGGACGACGACGCGGCGGCCCGCCTGGCCGCGGAGTGGCGGCGGCTGGGGCTGTCGCGGGTGCCACTGGAGCTGGTCGCCTGCCCAGACCGGCGCCTGACCCGCGCGGCCGTCGAGCACGTCGCCCGCGAGCTGTCCGACGGCGAGACCGAGGTGTCGGTGCTCCTCCCCGACCGCAAGTACAACGGGCTGTGGCACCGCATCCTCCACGACCGGACGGCAGAGGCCATCCAGTCCGAGGTGTCGAAGCTGCCCCACGCCAACGTCACCACCGTGCCCTTCCACTTCGACGTGTGGCTGTCGGAGGAGCCGCTTGCGATGGCGCCGGTGCACCGTGGCCGCATCGCCGCGGGCACGGACGAGCCAGGAGCGGAGGCGCAGCGACCCCCGCACGAAGACGTCTCTACGGTGACGGCCATCGACGCAGTGCGCTGGCGCGATCGGGTGCGGGTCCGGGGCCAGGTGCGGTCCATGCGGGTGGCGCCCCAACGCGACGTCGCCACGCTCGAGTGTGTCATCGACGACGGCACCGGGACGCTGCTGGCGGTGTTCTTGGGCCGGCGGGAACTGGCGGGGGTGAACGTCGGCAGCCGCGTCGAGTTGGTGGGCACGGCCGGCGTCCACCAGAACCGCCTGGCCATCCTCAACCCCAGCTACCGGCTCCTCACCACCACGGCCTGACGCGTTCCTGCCGCGGGATTGGTGGCCATGGCGACCAATCCCGCGGCAGGTTTTCGCGTCGGAGTGCGTCAGGCGGTGGGGACGTACTTCCGGCAGTTGGAGTTCGCCAGGTCCGTGCTCGGGTCGACCGCCGACGTGTCGAGCGGACGGAAGCCGAACAGCGTGATGTCGGCAGCGAACTTGTTGCTGCACAGCGGGCTGGTGCTCCCGTTCGCCTGGTTCTCGAAGCCCACGTACCGCTTGGCGGTGACGTAGCTCGGACCCGCGCTGTCCACCACGTTGAAGATGAAGCGGATGCCGGGGACCGCAGGCGTCGGATCGACGAGCCGCACGTTCTCCTCGACGATGGCCGAACCGGGTGCGAAGTTCCCCGGAGTGCCGGTCACGAAGTCGGAGCCGTTGAGGTTGCCTAGCTCCTGTCCGTGCCGCTGGTCGATGTTGACGGCACCGTTGCCCTGGGCGATCCAGTTGCCGGCGGAGTAGGGGACGATGGCCTCGGCCTCGTCGTTGTTGGTGTCGATGAGCTCGCCGCTGTTCTCCTGCGTGTCGATGACGGCCGGGCAGCTGGGCCCGCTGAAGTTCACCGGATCCTGCCCACCCAGGAGGTCACTGATCACGAAGGCCCGGGTGCCCGAGCCAGCCTGCGGGAAGTAGCGCTGGATCTGGCCGGCGCCGCCGCCGACCTGGCTCCAGTCGGTGAACGTGCAGTTGAAGATGCCCTGGAGCTGCGCCAGGGTCAGGTTGGCAGGTGCCGGCGAGGCCGAATGGCTCGCCCAGCCCACGCCGTCAGAGGCGAAGGCGTAGTACTCGAAGGTGGCCTTGTCACCCGTGGGGCCGATTGCCCGGGGACCCGCCGACGACCGGGCGATGTCGACGCACCCGGGCGTGTCGTCACGCAGGGCGTTGCGCCCGGCTGTCGATCCGTTGGGTGCCAAGTGGGTCCCGACGGCGGGAGGCGTGGCCCACGTGCGGGCGCCGCAGTCGCCGTCCGCAGGCACCGCCAGGCCAGGATTCTGCACCGACAGGACGTTGTACAGGTCGTCGTGACTGCTGTTGTTGGGGTTGTAGTCGGCGGGTATGCCGAGGCCGATCGTGTACTTGAACGCGATCCTCGTCATGACGTCTTGTGTGGTGTCCGAGCCAACGATCGTGATCTTCTTGGCGACGTTGTCCGGGCCGTAGTCGCAGGCGGCGAGAACGCCGGCCAACGCAATCAGCGCCGCACCACCACCAAGGGCGCGTACGCGCCGAGGAATCTTTCTTGCACGCATGGACCTGTCTCCCTCCCTATCGGGCATGGAACGACGGAACTTGATCTCCCAGCGAGGTCTCACCCGCCGCGTATGTTTCTGACAGATGAAGGTGAATGGCACCGGGCAGGAGTGCCGCCGACAGGTGAATTCAGGGCGGCGTTCGCGGACTTACGCGGCAGGGCCGCCGGTCACGTCCAGGCCGGCAGGAGCCGCGCCGCCGTCTCGGCCAGCAGGACGGTGGCCGCCACGAGCGGAGGGGCCGTGAGCAGGTACGCGGACCGTGGCCGCGAGCGCCGGTAGAGCACGACGGCGATGAGCGCGGCGACGACGTAGGCGGCGGCCGCGAGGATCAGCGGGGCGAGGGCACTGCTGTCCGACCCGCGCCCGTCCTGGGTGCCTGTGCGGCCGCCCTGGGGGGTCGGCTCGAAGGGACGACCGTCCATCACGGCGACGACCACCGTGGCGCGGCCGGCGGACCACGGCATCCAAGACGCCGACGTCACCAACGTCAGGCGGTCGTCGGGTGTCGGTCCGTAGAGGTCCGCGGTCGTGAGCGAGCCCTCGGGCAGTAGCGGCTCGGTGGTGGTCGCGGTGGTTCCGGCCGCAGCACCGCTCCGCTCCGGCGCCGACGTTGAGGCCGTCGTCGACGTCGGGGGGGTCGACTCTGTGGTCGTGGTCTCCTCCTCGGGGGCCCCGGAGGTGTCGGAGACCGAGGCCGAGCGCACCTCGCTGACCTCGTACACCGATCTGCCCTGCGTCGTCGTCACCAGGATCTTGTCGCCGCGGTCGAGATCGTCCAGCTTGCGGAACACCCCGCCGAACGCCGAGTTCCGGGCGACGATGGCGCTGTTGCCCGGCTGGCCCGGGCCGGCCGTGCCCGGTACGTGCCCCGGTCCGCGGCGGGTCTGCTGGGGACCGACGCCCTCGACGACGACCTGCTCCATCTCCATGTCACCGACGTCGAGGATCGCTACCGGCGTCCCCAGCTCGGGCGCCTCGATCGTGTCCTCTGACTCGACCGTGCTGTTGAACGAGTTGGCCGCCTGGTCGATCTCGACGCGGTAGTCGGTCAGCAGCGACCGCTGGCTGCGCACTTCCAGCATGGGCCCGACGCCGTAGAGCACGAGTGCGCAGGTGGCCGCGGTGACGGCGAGCCACACGACCAGCGCCACGACGATCCGCCGCGGCGTGACGGGGCTGGGAGGCCGGCTGGCCCCGCCCGCCCGGCCGCTCGCCGGTGCGCCCTGGCCGGTGCCCTCGCCACCCGAGGACCCGGCGGTCGCGGACGACGCGCCAGGCGCGCCAGGGTGACCCGGGTGCACTGGCGTCGCGACCATCAGCGACGCGGCAGCATCCGGGCGAGTCCCCGACGGGAGGACGGCGCCCTTGGGACGCGGCGTCGGGCCAGCCGGCGACCGACGCCGCTGCGAACGGGGACCGGTCGCCCCGATGTCCCGAACGCCACCAACGAGGTGAGGACCGCGATCAGCAGAAGGGCCAGCGGCGAGATGATCTCGCTCACGGCGGCGATGCCCATGAACGGCGGGATCTCGATGTCGGCCTCCTCGGCCGCCTTCTTGGCCTCGCGCGCCGCCGCCGCGGTCGCCTGCTGGGTCCCCCCCGACGCTCCCGCGCCACCGGCGCTGCCGAACGCCCCGGCGCCCGCGCCCGAGCCCGGGAACGCCAGGCTCAAGGGCGGCGTCCCCTTGGGTAGCGGCGAGGAGAAGTTCGGCGTGCCTGGTGCGGTTGGCGTCGTCGGCGTGGTCGCGCTGCCGCACTCGACCGTCGCCGTTCCCGGGGGCGCAGCTGCACCGACGTCGGCGACGGCTGACGCAGCTTCCGATCGCAGTGCGCCCGTGAGGGGCACGAAGTTGCCGAGGACGGCCTGCCCATCGCCGGTGATGAACGTGAGCCACTCGTCGAGCAGCGCCTGGGAATCAGCGCGCCGGCAGTTGCGCTCGGTGTCGACCAGAGGTCCGGCGGGAGCCAGGGCGTACTCCACCATCGTCAGCGGGTAGGCGCCCGCCTGGGCTTCGGTGGGATCCGGCGCCAGCGTGCCGTCGGGCTGCGCCGACATCGTCGACAGGCCCTTGGTGATGGAGTCCGGGGTGGGCGCCACGAACTCCCCGGCGGCGTTCTGGATCGACACGAGGTCGAGGCCGAGGCGCTTGGCGGTCGCGTAGTCGGTCAGGAAGTAGCCCGGGCCGAAGACGTTGTTCGCCTCCTGGACACCGAAGTAGGCCTTCTCGAATCCGGCCATCGCGCTGACCGGTTCGATCACGTTGACGAAGCCGGGCGTGACGTTGGCGAGCTTCGAGTAGACGCCACGATCCGGCCCATCACCGGGCGTCGGTGACGCCTTCCAGGTGGCAGGTGCGAGGGTGTCGAGGTAGGCCGTGAAGAACCGGGTCCCGGCGTGCGGCCCGCCATAGGCCACCGGAATGGTGCCCCCGCCTTCGGTGCGATTGAGCGACACCTCGAACTGCGGCCGGTTGCGTGCCTTGACCGCGTCCCCGTAGGTGGGGATGAAGTGGCTGTGGAGCGAGCGGCCGAACAACGACGCCAGCTCGTCGGCAGTCAGCTTGACGTCGTGGAAGGGGTGGGGAAGACGGGCTGGCCAGTCGGGGGCATTCTCGGTCTGGTAGCCGCCCGCCAGACCTACGACCATCGCGTTGACGGCCACCGGCACGGCCACGACGTCCCGCTGGGTCGACGGTTCGAAGCCGGGGGTGCCCGGACCGACGGCGCTGTACGCCAGGTCACGTTCGCCCCTCGCCAGGTCTGCCAACGCGCGCTGCTCGCCCGCCGACGCCTCCGGGTCCTCCGTGTCGGCGGCGGCGGCCACGAAGTTCGACGACTTCTTGTCGCCGGTCGCCCGGCACTGCGCCGCCGTCCAGGCGACGTTGGCCGTCGACATCCGGTCGGGACCGATCGTGGAGATGGCACCGGTCGCCGAGCCGGCACCGCACGCGACCGCGGCCGGGTCGGGCGGCGCGAACGACAGTGTGACCGTGTCCGCGGCCCACACACCCGGCGAAACCGGGGCGAAGGCGACCAGCGTGCACGGGTTGTCGTGGTCGCACGTCAGGGGTACTTCGTTCGGCTCCGACGGCTCCGTGGTTCCGACCCCCACCCGGATCGCACCCAGCATCCGGGTGGCGTCCGGCATCGGATGCAGCGTGGCACCGGTGCGGGTCGCGTCCGACGACGCGAACGGCGAGCCGAACGCGGGGCACTTGCCTCGCCCGGACTGGAGGTCCTGGGGCGGTGAGCCGATGCCTTCACCATCGATGAACGACGCATCGCGCTGGCACAGCCGCAGCTGACCCGTCACGCCGGCGACCAGCGTGGTCCCCGGCGCGGGCGTGACGACGATGTCGAGGACCTGGCCGTCGACCAGACCGGTGCGCTGGCTGACCTCGAGGTTGATCCTCGGCTCGCCCGTTGTCTGGGCGCCGATCCCGGCGACCGGCGCGCCGACGACCCACATGCCCGCCAGCAGCGCGGCGATCCCGACGAGTGCCAGCCATCGGCGCCAACGCGCGCCACGTGCACGAAGCATCCTGGGCGATCCCCTGCGGTCGTGGGCCAACGATTCACGAGCATTCTTGGCACACGGACGTAAACGGCTATGGAGACCGGGTGGAACGGGGGATGAACACGGTCCTCGCAAGATTTATGGGACATGCTGCCGACGGGATGGCGCGGCCACCTGGGCGCCGATTGGTGTTAAGGCAGCGTTCGCCTTGCGTCCGTTGAGCAACATCACGGCGCTTGCTTTGATCGACTCGCGATGCCTGTACATGCGCGCCCTGGGGACGCTCATACTGCCCGAACGCCTCGGGTCGTAGTCGACGAGCCGACCCGTGTCGATCGCATCTTCGGCGTCGTTACCGCAGGCTCGGGCCTGCTGGTCCTGGTGCTGCTCACGCTCGTGGGCCTGTTCCTGCTGCTCCGCAGCCGGGACGCGATCGACGAGTCGGGCGTGTCGTTCCTGACCCGGGTCGAGTGGCGCACCGATGTGGTTCCGCCCGAGATCGGCGTGCTGGGCCTTCTCACCGGCACCGTGCTCGTGGCGGTGATCGCCGTCACGCTGGCCGTGCCGCTGGGCACGTGCGCCGGGCTGTTCATCACCGACTACGCATCCGGCCGTTCGCGCTCGTTCCTCACCGGCCTCGTCGACCTGCTGGCGGCTGTGCCGAGCCTCCTCTACGGGCTCTGGGGGCTCCGCCTGTTGTCCGACCAGATCGCGCCGCTGTCGGAGTGGCTCGCCCGCAACGGCTCGTGGTTCCCGCCCTTCCGAGCCGAGGAGGGCGCCTCGTTCACGGGCTCGATGCTGATCGCCGGCATGGTCGTCTCCCTGATGGTCCTGCCGATCATCGCCTCGGTGACGCGCGAGGTGTTCTCGCAGACGCCCCCGGGGGAGAAGGAGGCGGCGCTGGCCCTGGGCAGCACCCGCTGGGGGATGATCCGCATGGTCGTCCTGCCCTACGGGCGGGGCGGGATCATCGGCGGGTCGATGCTGGGACTCGGCCGGGCGCTCGGTGAGACCATCGCCGTCTCACTGCTGCTGCCGCAGGTGCCCGAGCTGACCGGCCGGATCCTCGAGAACGGCGGCGCCACGATCGCCGGCTTCATCGCCCTCAGGGCCGGCTCCGACGAGTTCACGACGTCCGGCCTGATGGCCGCCGGGCTGGTGCTGTTCGGAATCACGCTCGCCACCAACATGATCGCCTCGGTCATCATCAGTCGCAGCCGATCCGGCGTGGGGGTCGAGCTGTGACCGCCGTCGCCGTGCCGGCAGTTCGACAGGGCCGCATTCGCCGGCGGCCGAGCGAGGCCACGCCCGCCGACTACGGCACGATGCTCGGCTGCGCAATGAGCGCGGTGGCGCTGACCTGGCTCGTGTTCACGCGTCTGACAGAGGGAAGCGGGTGGTTCGGGTTCCTGGTCGCCGCCTACTTCACCTTCCTGCTGCTGTACGGCCTCGTCACCGCCGACAGACTCGGGACGCTCGTGGCCGCCGACCGGGTCGTGACCGTGGCCGTCACCACGGGCGCGGTCGTGCTGTTGACGCCGCTGATCTGGCTGGTCGGCTACGTGGTGGTGAAGGGCGTCGCCGCACTACGACCCGGCTTCTTCATCGAGGACCAGGGCGGCGTGCAGGCCACGGCGCCGGCCACCGCCGGCGGGGGCCTCCACGCCATCATCGGCAGCCTCGAACAGGTGGCACTCACGCTCATCATGACCGTGCCACTCGCCGTCGCCACGGCCATATTCCTCAACGAGACGCGGAGCTGGTTCCGCCGCCCGGTGCGGATCTTCGTCGACGCGATGAGCGGCCTTCCGTCGATCGTGGCCGGCCTCTTCATCTACGCCGTCTTCATCCTCCCGTACGCCCAGCGGGACATCGGGATCCTGGACTTCAACGGCTTCATGGCCGCCCTGGCCCTGACGATGATCATGCTGCCGACCGTCACCCGCACCGTGGAGGTCGTCCTGCGCCTCGTCCCAGGCGGGTTGCGCGAGGCCAGCCTGGCCCTGGGGTCGACGCGTGCCCGCTCGGTCTGGTCGGTCGTGCTGCCGACCGCCCGCACGGGGGTGACGACCGCCGTAGTCCTGGGCATCGCCCGTGCCGTCGGTGAGACGGCCCCGCTGCTGTTCACTGCGTTTGGCTACGACCTGCTCAACACCAACCCGTTCCGCACCCAGCAGGAGAGCCTGCCGCTGTTCGTCTACCGGAACATCCAGTCGTCGTCGGAGGCGGCGGTGAGCCGGGGGTTCACAGGGGCGCTGGTGCTGCTCACGCTCGTGCTGGCGTTGTTCGGCATAGCCCGCTTCATCGGGCGCGACCGCACCGGCCGCCAGGCCCGCCGGCGCCGGCGCATCCCGCTGCCGCCGCCCGGCCCGGCATCGCCGGCATCCCCGATCGCGGCGGTGGCAACGCCCCCGCGGCTTCCGACCGCGGTCGCCGTCCGGTCCGGGGCCGACCCTCCGTCCGCCGCCAACCGGGAACCGAATGCCGCGACGGGGTTCGCAGCCGATCCGACCAGCGAGGAGGCACCTGGTCCGTGACGGACCGTGCCGAGACCGGGAATGCGACCACGGACGCCGCGGCAGGCGACGGGGTGGACGGCGGCCGCCCTCCGATCGCCCTCGCCGCCGCGCCGGACCAGGAGACGCTCACGGACGTCGATCCCGTGACCCAGGCCGTCGGGCCGACCGGTGTCATCGACGTCGACGAGCTCCCGAAGCCGCCGGATGTCAGGCTCATGGGCGGCCCGCCGCCGGGGGCGGCCATCATCGAGGCGCTGGACGTGTGCGCCTGGTTCGGCGACCACCTGGTGCTCGAGGGCGTCGACCTCACCATGCCGGCGGGCGAGGTCACCGCACTGATCGGGCCGTCGGGCTGCGGCAAGTCGACGTTCCTTCGCATCTTGAACCGGATGCACGAGTTGGTGCCCAGCGCATCACTCGCCGGCGAGGTGCTCCTCGACGGCGAGGACATCTACCGACCCGGCATCCGGGCGCAGCAGGTGCGCCTGCGCGTGGGCATGGTCTTCCAGAAGCCGAACCCGTTTCCGGCCATGAGCGTGCGTGACAACGTCCTGTCGGGCCTCAAGCTGGCGCGCGTCCGCTGCTCCGACAAGGACGCACTGGTCGAGCAGTCCCTGATACGCGCAGGGCTGTGGCGCGAGGTGCGGGACCGGCTGGGCTCGCCGGGCGGCGCCCTGTCGGGTGGGCAACAACAGCGGCTGTGCATCGCCCGGGCCCTGGCGGTCCAGCCCAACGTGCTGCTGATGGACGAACCCTGCTCGGCGCTCGACCCGACCTCGACCCGACGCATCGAGGACACCATCACCGAGCTGCGCGGCCAGGTCACCGTCGTGATCGTGACGCACAACATGCAGCAGGCCTACCGCGTCTCCGAGCACTGTGCGTTCTTCCTCGCCGCCGAGAACGAGCCGGGCCAGATCGTGGAGCGGGGGGCGACCCAGAAGCTGTTCTCCGAGCCCGACGACACCCGCACGCTGGCCTACGTCGAGGGGAGGTTCGGCTGACATGCCGGAGCGCACGTCTGGAAGGCGCCGGCGTTTCCTGGCGCTGGTCGCGGCCGGGTGCCTGGCCGCGGTGGTCGCGGCGCCCAGGCCAGCACCTGCGAGCCCACCCGTCGGTGGGGCCGGGTCGGCGGGGCGCGCCGTCGCCGTCGACCCCGCTCCGATCCGGGGCCGCGGGTCGAGCTACGTCGGACCCGCGATGGACCAGTGGAAGGCCGACGCCCAGATCCAGGGCCTCAAGGTGAGCTACACGGTGACCGGTTCACCCGACGGCCTGACTGCCTTCAAGGCGTCGACCGTCGACTTCGGAGGCACCGAGGCCGAGTTCTCGTCGTTGCTCGCCGGCACCGGCGAGCAGGACGTGCCGCGTGGCTTCCAGTACATCCCCGACGTCGCCGGCGCGGTCGCGGTCATGTACAACGTCGACGATCGCGCCGGGAACAAGGTGACGACGCTGCGGCTGTCGCGCCGCACGATCGCCCGCATCTTCATGGGCAAGATCTCCAAGTGGTCGGACCCGGCCATCAGCGCCGACAACGGTGGGATCCAGCTGCCCGACCAGAACATCGAGGTGGTCTACCGGTCGGGCCAGTCGGGAACGACGGCCCTGTTCTACGACTTCGTGCAGAACATGGACCCGGGGACCTTCCGCCAGTGGGTCTCGGACAATCGGTTCCCCACGAGCGTCCGCCTGATCGCGCTCGACAGCAGCCCAGGATTTGCGCCCCACACGAGGGGCGCCACCACCTCGGACGTCATGGCGTCCACGGTCGCCAGCACCAAGTGGACCATCTCCTACGACGAGTTCAGCTACGCGCTGATCCACGGCGCCAACGTCGCGTATGTCGACAACCAGTCGGGCAACTGGGTGCGGCCGTTCGCCGGCAACATCTCCGCGGCCCTCGAGTCGGCCCGGCTGCGGCCGGACCTCAGCCAGGAGCTGTCCGGCGTCTACGCCAGCGGGAACCCCAACGCGTACCCGATCTCGGCATACAGCTACATCGTCACGCAGTGCGCCCGTGCCGGGGACCGGGCGACCTGCAAGGGCAACTACGGCAACGCCGGTGTGTCGGAGACGCTGCGCCAGTGGCTGCGATACATCGCCTGCGACGGGCAGGTGGAGATGGCCAACATCGGCTACTCCCCCCTGCCCCCGAACCTGTCGCAGGAGATCGCCAACTCCATCGCGCGCATGTACGGCGACCGGGCGCCCGAGCGATTGACGCCCGCCAACTGTGCCAACCCCCGGTTCCACGGCGGCGGGCTCCAGCTGTCTCCCCCCGCGCCCCCCGTGGGCAACGCAGGGTCGGGCGCGACCGACGGCACCACGGGCCCGGGCGCTGGTGGCAATGGGCCGGGCACGTCCGCGGCCGCCGGGAGCGGGGCCAGCGCGACCACGGCGGCCGGTACCGGAGACGAGGTGGCCGCCGGTCGAGAGGGTGCGACCGAGGCGGTGGGCGGTGGCTCCGGCGACTGGCGCGATGCCCATCCGGTGGCGTACGACCGTCCGGGCCTCAAGCCCCTGGGCCTGCCGCCCCTCGTCGTGCTCCTGTTGGTCCTGGCCGTCCCGCCCCTCATCGTCGGCGCCGTGCGCTGGCTCCGGCGACCCCGCTTCTAGCCACCCGACCGGCGGCCGCCCCGATTGCGGCCAGGCCTCGGCGGCAAGAGACTGCCGAGTGTGGAGGACCAACGAGGCCGCGACCCTGGCGCCCTCGCCGCCGACCTACGCGCGGCGCTGACGCCCGACCGGGTGCGGACCGAGGGCGTCGAGCTGGGCCTCTACGGGCGCGACGCCTCCGTGATGACGGGGGCGGCCGCCGCGGTGTGCTTTCCCCTCACGACCGACGAGGTGGCCGCCGCGGTCCGGATCGCCCGCCGCCACGGGCGCCCGTTCGTGGCCCGGGGATCCGGGACGGGCCTCGCCGGAGGGGCGGTGCCGGTCGGGGACCCGGTCGTGATCGTGACCACCAAGATGGACCGGATCCTGGAGGTCGACCCCGTGGACCGGGTCGCGTGGGTGCAACCCGGGGTGATCAACCTGGACCTCACCCGGGCCCTGGCCCCGCATGGGCTCCACTTCGCCCCCGACCCGTCGAGCCAGCAGGCGTGCACCGTCGGAGGCAACGTGGCCAACAACTCCGGGGGGCCGCACTGCCTGGCCTACGGCGTCACGAGCGCGCACGTCCTGGCCCTGGAGGTGGTGCTCCCCGACGGGTCGGTCACCCTGCTCGGGGGCCTCGACGCCGAGCCCGCCGGGCTCGACCTGCGCGGCGTGTTCGTGGGCAGCGAGGGCACGCTCGGCATCGCTACGCGCATCGCCGTGCGCCTGACGCCCGACCCGCCGGCGGTGGCCACCCTGCTCCTCGACTTCGACTCCGTCGACGACGCCGCCGAGACGGTGAGCGGCATCATCGCCGGGGGGTTGTTGCCCGCGGCCCTCGAGATGATGGACAGGCGCATCACGCAGGCGGCCGAGGAGTTCGTCCACGCCGGGTACCCGACCGACGCCGCCGCCGTACTGCTCGTCGAACTCGACGGCCTCCCGGCCGGCGTGGGCGCCGGCGTCGAGCAGGTGCGGACGATCGGCCTGGCCCACGGCGCCCGGACGGTGCGGGTGGCCGCCGACGACGCCGAGCGGGCCCTGCTGTGGAAGGGCCGGAAGTCCGCCTTCGGCGCGGTCGCGCGGCTGGCGCCCAACTACTACCTCCACGACACCGTCGTCCCCCGCACCCGACTGTGCGAGGTCCTCGCGCAGGTCTACGCGATCGCCGACCGCCACGACCTCGGCGTGATGAACGTCTTCCACGCCGGCGACGGCAACCTCCACCCGCTGCTGTTGTTCGACGCCCGCGAGCCGGGCGTGATGGAGCGCGTCCACGCCGCCGGCGAGGAGATCGTCCAGGTGTCGCTGGACGCCGGCGGCGTCCTGTCCGGCGAGCACGGGATCGGCCTCGAGAAGCGCGACCTCATGCCCCTGCTCTTCGGCCCCGATGACCTCGACGCCCAGGCCCGGCTGCGCGAGGCGTTCGACCCCGACGGCGTGGCGAACCCCACCAAGATCCTGCCGGCGGGCAGTCGCTGCGGCGACCTGCAGAGCGTGCCCGAGGGCGTCTGGGTATGAGCTCCGCGACGACCGGGGCGGTGGAGGCATTCGCCGCCGAGGTCGGCCCGGCGGACGCCGGGCCTGTCAGCGCCGTCGGCGGGCGGACGCAATGGGGCGTCGGCGGCGGCGTTACCCCGGACGCGCGTGAGGTGCGGGCCCCGGCGGGCATCGTGGCCCTCGAGGCCGCGGACATGACCGTGCGAGTGCGTGCCGGGACCACGGTGGCGGAGCTCGACGCCGCCCTGGCGGAGGTCGGCCAGACCGTGGCGCTGCCGGCGTGGGACGGCGCCACCGTGGGCGGTGTCCTAGCCGTGGGCCACAGCGGGCTGCGGCGCCTCGGCTGGGGACCGGTCCGGGACGTGCTCCTCGAGGCCCGCGTGGTGACTGCGGACGGCCGCGTCGTGAAGGCGGGCGGGCCGACGGTCAAGAACGTCTCCGGGTACGACCTGTGCCGGCTGCTGGTCGGCTCGCTGGGCACGCTGGCGTTCACCGCCGAGGTGGTGCTGCGCACGCGTCCGCTGCCGCCGGCCGAACGCTGGCTGGCCGGTGACGCCGACCCGTTCACCCTGGTCGAACGGCTCTACCGGCCGGCGGCGGTCCTGTGGGACGGGACGACGACGTGGGTGCTGCTCGACGGCCATCCGGACGACGTGGCGGCGCAGTCGGCGCTCTCCGGCCTGGCGGACGCCGACGGCCCACCCGCTCTCCCGGGCCCGCACCGCTGGTCGCTGCGCCCATCCGAGTTGCCCGCCCTCGGCGGTGACGGATCAAGCCCCGGCGGGCCCGGACGGTTCGTCGCCGAAGTGGGCGTCGGCGTCGTCCACGCCGACCGGCCGGCCCGGCCCCGCCCGGTCGACCCGCACGTCGTCGAGCTGCACCGCCGGATCAAGGCGGTCTTCGACCCTGGCGGCCGCCTCAACCCCGGGCGGCACGCCTTGGTCGCCGCGGGTGCGGAGGGCGGCATGACCACCAACCGGCGTCCCCAGACGCCGGAATCCGTCACATCCGAACGCCGGAACGAGGGGGGGCCGTGACCGACGGCGCCACGCCCATCCGGGTCGACCTGGGCGTCGTCGACGACGAGCTGGCGTGCTGCGTCGCGTGCGGGCTGTGCCTGCCGCACTGCCCGACATACCGGGTGACCGGCGAGGAGGCGCTGTCGCCCCGGGGCCGGATCGCGGCGATGCGCCAGGTGCAGTGGGAGGGCGCCGAGATCGACGACGCGTTCCTGCGCTCGATGGCCACCTGCGTGCAGTGCCGCGGCTGCGAGACCGCCTGCCCCTCGGGGGTGCCGTTCGGACACCTGATCGAGGACACCAAGGCGAACCTGCCGCGAAATCGGTGGCCCCAGCAACCAATCCCGCGGCAGGAAGCGCTGGTGGGCCTCGGGCTCCGAGCCCTCGCCCACCATCGGCTCCTGCTGGCGGGCTCGTCGCTCCTGGGGTTGGCCCAGCGCCTGCGGCTGTTGCCTCGGCGCCTGTCCCGCCGGATCGGCCTGCCGGACCGGGTGCCGGTGCGCCGGCCGGCCAGACTGCGCGCGTCGGGCCACGATGTGTGGCTGTTCACCGGATGCGTCATGGACGCCTGGATGCGCGACGTCCATGCCGACGTCCAGCGCGTGATCGAGGCGACGGGCGCGGGCGTCGCGTTGCCGGGCGGCGACGCCGCCTGCTGCGGCGCCCTGGCGCTCCACGCCGGGCTGCGGCCCGACGCCCGGGCTCTGGCCGAGCGCACCATGCGGGCTTTCCCCGGGAACGCCCCCATCCTGGTCGACGCGGCCGGCTGCGGGGCGATGCTCAAGGACTACGGCCATCTGCTCGGCACCCCCGAGGCGGAGGCCTTCGGCGCCAGGGTGCGGGACGTCCACGAGTGGCTGGCAGAGCGCGTCGACCGGCTGCCGCCGCCGTCGGACGACGGCGAGCGGCCGACCGTCGCCGTGCAGGACCCCTGCCACCTGCGCCACGTCCAGCGCGTCCACCAGGCGGTGCGGACCGTGCTGTCCCCGTACGCCGACGTCGTCGAGCTCGACGACGAGGGCCTGTGCTGCGGCGCCGGCGGGGCCTACGCCCTGAGCCAACCCGAGCTGGCGAGCGCCGTCCGCGAGCGCAAGGTCGCGGCCATCGCCCGCTCCGGCGCCCCCATGGTCGCCTCGGCCAACCCGGGGTGCGCCCTGCACCTCGCGGCCGCCGGCGTCGAGGCGGTCCACCCCTGCCAGCTCGTGGCGCGGCGGCTGGGAACGCGCCACCAGCGTCAGCCGGTGGCCACCGCCGGTGCGTCCGGCACGGCCGGCTCGCCGAGATCGTAGATCCGGTAAGCGCGCTGGATGACCGGCTGCGCCACGTTACGCACCCGGATCCCGCCGGGGGTCACGCCCCGCTCGCTGCCGTTGTGGGCGTGGCCGTGGACGACCAGGTCGGCCCCTGCGGCGTCGATGGCCTCGGCCAGCAGGTGGCTGCCGAGGAACGGATAGATCTCCAGGCGCTCGCCGCGCAGCGTCTCGGGCACCGGCGCGTAGTGCAGCAGGGCGATGACTCGATCGGCATGCGGCCGGACCGCCACCAGCGCGTCGTGCAGGCGGGAGGCCTCGCGCTTGGTCTCCCCCACGAACGCCTTCATCGCCGGCTCGCCGAACGCAGTGGCGTTGGCGCCGGCGAACCCGCCGCCGAACCCCTTGGCCCCGGCGATCCCGACGGTCGTGCCGTCGGCGCCGATGGTGGTGGCCGCGCCGTCGAGCACCACGACGCCTCCGTCCTCGAGGAGCCCGACCACCTCGGCGACCCGACCGGCGTGGTGGTCGTGGTTCCCCAGCACGGCGACGACCGGGATCTCCACACCGGCGAGCTCGCCGGCCACGGCCCGGGCCTCGACCGGCTCGCCGCAACGGGTGAGGTCGCCGGCCAGCAGCAGCAGGTCCGCCCGCTCGTTGACGTGTCGCAGCCCGGCCGCGACCCGACCGACCGAATCCACGCCCACGTGGATGTCGGCGACCGCGGCGACGCGCATCAGTCGAGCTCCTCGATCGTCGCGTCCTCGGCGGGCGACAGGACGGTCATCTCGTTCACGACCTCGTACCCGTCGGCGAGCTCGGCCACCACCTCCGCGATCGACGCCCGTTGCGCGGGCGTGGCGGCCGTGCCCGTCAGGACCACACGGTCGCCGGCCACCTGCACGTCCACGCCCAGCTCGCGGGCCCGGGGGTCGGTCGCGAGGGCGTCCTGGATGTGATGGACCAGGTACTCCTGGGGCTCGGCCATGCCCGCGGCTTCCCCGACGGGTCGCCGCTAACCCCGCCCGGTCGGGTTAGCCGCCGTCGAGCCAGCGCTGCTGCGCCTCGTCGTCGTACGCGGAGAAGAACGCCGTCAGGTCGTCGACCATGCGGTCGAACGATTCGGCCGCGAACAGGATGGGCTGGTAGCGGGTGATGTCGTACTCGAGAGTGCCCATCCGGGCGATGTCCCAGGGCCGCACCTCGGCGTTGCGGAACTCCTCGATCTCGCCGTACGACGACAGGAGGCCGGCGCCGTAGGCCTTGAGCTCCCCGTCCTCGTGCACCACGCCGAACTCGAGCGTGAACCAGAAGACCTTGGAGAAGAAGTCGAGCGCAGCATCGCTGGACGCCCTGACCGAGGCCTTGCCGGCCTCCTCGTAGAGGTCGGCGAAGACGGGGTTGGCCAGCATGTTGGCGTGCCCGATGATCTCGTGCACGATGTCGGGCTCTGGCGTGTAGAAGGGCACCGAATGGTGGCGGATGTACTGGGTGGACAGGAACGTCCGCCGCGCCAGGGCGCCGTAGAACACCCGCGTGGGCACCAGCCCTGGCACCGGCTCGATGTGGAACCGCCCCAGGGCGTGCACGCGCTCGTCGACCTCCCGGAGCTGCGGCATCCGGTCGGTGGGCAGCGTCAGCGCCGCTGCGCCCTCGAGGTACGCCCGGCACGCGTACCGCTGGTGCTTGCGCGCGAGCTCATGGGAGACGAGGCGCCACACCTCGTCCTCCTCGGGCGTGTAGGTGACGTCGGGGATGGGGTCCCCGCTGTGGTGGTGGGCGCCCACGTCGGCGATCGCCCCGCGGCGAGCCCGGTACTCGGGATCGGAGAATCCGGGATGGTCCTCGGGCAGCTCCGCCGGCGCCGTTGCCGTCACGTCGCTCATGACCTCATGCTCCTCCTCGGTACTGCGATCTTCAACGCGCGCGCGGATCCGGCAACGGTCAGTGGTGTCCGGCGCATCTGCACACCGCGGCCAGATCGACACACTCCGTAATCGAATCGTCGCAACCTCGTCGTTTTGCCGTGAGTGAATGTCCCGTACTCCCCAACGGCGGAAAGGTGACAACACGCAATGAGCGAGATCCTGATCATCGGGCTGGTGGCGGTCGTCGTGGTGATCGCAATGGCCGGGCTCCTCGGACGGCTGGTTGGGCTCGACGACCTCCCGGCGGTCGGCGAGAACGACCTATAGAGGGGGAACGAGGCCCCGGCACCCCGCCGGCGGTTCTGGCAGTGAAACCAGATCCGCCGGCGGGTTCGCGTCTGGGCCCCCGTCGGCGTCACGCTCCGTCCCCCTACTCCGACAAGACGCGTCGCGCCGCGGCCACGATGTCGTCCACCTGGGGCAAGATCGCCGTTTCCAGCTCGGGCGCATAGGCGACGTGGCATTCCTGGGCGCCGACCCGCCCGATCGGCGCATCGAGGCGCCAGAACAGCTCGTCCGACACCCAGGCGGAGACCTCGGCGCCGAATCCGGCCCGCACCACGTCCTCGTGCACGACCAGCAGCCGCGCCGTGCGGCTCACCGACTCGCCCACCATCTGCTGGTCCCAAGGCACCAGCGTGCGCAGGTCGACGATCTCGATCGACGCTCCGTCGGACTCCGCCAGCCGCTCGGCCGCCTGCCGTGACCGCTCGACGGTCGCACCCCAGGTCACGATCGTCAGATCGGATCCCCGCGTCACGTAGCGGCCACGACCGAACGGCACCACGTAGTCGGGGCCCGGGAACGGCTCGCGGGTATAGGGCTGGCGCAGCAGGTGCTTGTGCTCCAGGAACAGCACGGGATCCTCGCATCGGAAGGCCGCCCGCAGCAGGCCGGCGGCATCGCTGGCGCGTGACGGGAAGGCCACCAGCAGGCCCGGTATGTGGGCGAAGATCGACTCGCCCGACTGGCTGTGCCAGATCGCGCCGCCCTGGAGATAGCCGCCGATCGGCACCCGCATCACCGTGGGGCAGGTGAACTCGCCGCTCGACCGCCAGCGGATCGTGGCCGCCTCGCTGCGGATCTGCTGCATCGCGGGCCAGATGTAGTCGAAGAACTGGATCTCGGGCGCCGGCCGCAGCCCCCGAATTCCCTGGCCGACCGCCCGGCCGATGATGTTGGCCTCGGCCAGCGGGGTGTTGTAGCAGCGGGCCCGGCCGAAGCTGCGCTGGAGCCCGTGGGTCGTGCCGAACACGCCGCCCTTGCCCTCGACCTCCGCCAGGATCGCCTCCCGGGCGTCGGCCACGTCCTCGCCGAACACCCGGATCCGCTCGTCCGCCTCCATGACGTCGTGCAGGGCCCGGCGGATCGCCTCGCCCAGCGCCACCGGCTCGCCGTCGGTGGGCGGGTCGCCCGGGTCGGGGATCTCGGGCAACGCGACCACGTGGTCGAGGATGGTCTTCACGTCGGGCCGCGGCGCCGCGCACGCCGCCTTGGCGGCCTCGGCCACGATGCGCCGCGCCTCCTCGCGGATGCCGCGGGCCTGGTCGGCGGTGAGCCGGCCGCCCTCGATCAGGGTCCGCTCGAAGTTGTCGATGGGGTCGTGCGCCAGCTCCCACTCGATCTCCTGCGGGACCCGGTACTTGCTCTGGGTGTCCGCCGCCGAGTGCGAATAGGGCCGGGTCACACGTGCGTGGATCAACGCTGGACCGACGCCGGCCCGGATCTGGCTGATCACCTTGCGCGCCGCCCGTCGGACCGCGAAGTAGTCGGTCCCGTCGACCGACCGGACCTGCAGCCCGGCGAACCCCCGCACCAGCTCGTTGATCGGCGCCGGCGACTGCTCCGAGGCCGGCACCGAGATGGCGTAGCCGTTGTCGGCTACCACGAACAGCACGGGCAGGTGCTCCACGCACGCGGTGTTGAGGCTCTCCCAGAACTCGCCCTCCGACGTGGCGCCCTCGCCCAGGCTGACGTACGTGACCTCGTCGCCGTGGGCCGTGAGGCCCAGCTGGGGGCGCCGCACGATGTAGCGCCCGGCCTCGGCGCAGCCGACCGCCGGGATGCACTGGCTCCCGGTCGGGCTCGACTGGGTGACGACGTTGAACGGCTTGTAGCCCCAGTGGGCCGGCATCTGACGGCCGCCGGAGGCCGGGTCGTCGGCCGCTCCGACCGCCTGGAGCAACACCTGCTCGGGGGTCATCCCGAGGCCGAGCATCAGTGCCAGGTCGCGGTAGTAGGGGAAGAACCAGTCGTAGCCCGGCCGGAGCTCACGGGCGAGCGCCAGCAGCAGCGCCTCGTGGCCCGCCCCGGAGATCTGGAAGAACACCCGGCTCTGCTTCTGCAGCGCGATCTCGCGGTCGTCGATGGCCCGCGAGACACACGCCAGCAGCAGGTCGTGGCGCAGCTCCTGGGCCGGATACGCGTCCACCCCGCCCGACTTGGGGCGTGGGGCCGCCTTCGAACCATCTCCGTTCACGAACCTATGAGTACCCGCTGGATGGGCCTTTGCGTCCCGACTGGCGGTGGTCTTCCTGCCGGTCCTGGGCTCCCTGCCCGCGGCCGCCGCCTTGGCCGCGGCCTTCGCCGCTCGCTTCCTGGCCTTGGCCTCTTGCTTGGCGGCCGCGCGTGCGAGCTTCTTGGCCTCTTTCGATGCCTTCCGCTTCGCGGTGCGGGCCACGCCGATGTCGATCACCTGCGACTTGGCACCCATGCGTCACCCCCTGGGCGATCAGTCGAGTGTCACCGTCCGATGGTCTCACATCTGCACAGCCCGAGGGCGACATTGGTGCGCGATCTGCACGCCGGAATCGGATGGTGCGCGGTCGGCCGACCGGGCCCGGGGGGAGCCGGACCCGGCCTCGGGGCACGTGCGTCAGACGTTGCGGCGGTAGCGGCCGCCGACCTCGAACAGGGCGTCGGTGATCTCACCCAGCGAGCAGACGCGCACCGCGTCCATGAGCACGGCGAACAGGTTGTCGCCGGTCAGCGCCGCCCGCCGTAGGCGATCGAGCATGGCCGGGCGTTCCTGGGCGTGGCGGGACTTGAAGTCGGCGAGCCGGCCGAGCTGGCGCTGCTTCTCGTCCTCGGTCGACCGTGCCAGCTGGAGGGGCCGGCCGCCGCCCCCGGAGGGCTCCCCCGGGGTGGCGTC
>Ga0081455_10002695_pt1 | contig 20982 bp, 28 predicted proteins | sample TabmetS3T2R1_FD_70207 | JGI IMG/M metagenome (GOLD analysis project Ga0081455, IMG submission 70207) | Tabebuia heterophylla rhizosphere microbial communities from the University of Puerto Rico - S3T2R1 | ecosystem: Host-associated > Plants > Roots > Rhizosphere ...
TGCTGGACCAGCAAGCGGAATCTGCTGGACCAGCAGCGGATTATTTTTGGCGCAACTTTTTGAACGAACGAAACGCTTGAAGTTGCTGGCGAATTGGAGATTTCCACATCAATGTGGAAATCTCCGGCGGTTTGACTCCATGGTCATTCCCCGACGCGCAATTGCGCATCTGAGGACGCCGCGCGAGCGGCGGGCCCGGAATCTCGAGATTGTTTTGCGCGGTCAACGCTCGGCATATCATTTCGAGATTCCCCGGCGCGCAAGTGGCGCGCCTGAGGTTCGCGTCTTCGACGCGCCCGGAATGACGTATGTGGTGTCGTTCCCCGGCGCGCAAGTGGCGCGCCTGAGACCCCCCCGTTTCACGCCGTCCGGAATTGACCGGCATCTGCGAGGCGCGGCGGCGTTGGCTCGCAATGGGGGATCAAGCGGGCGCAATCGGCTCCTATTGACGGCCTCGTGACTCGCGTCAAACCGGCGCGGTCCCTATGCTTCGGCGGGACGCATCGCGAGGGTCATAACGGCCATGGTGTCCTGGATCGCCTTCATCACCATTCCCGTGGTCGCGGTGGCGTTTTTGACCGGGCGCTTCACCGCAAGCCATGCCGCCGCGAAGGGGCGCTGTGAACGGACCTGGTTCATCGCCGGCGCGCTGCTGTTCCCGTTGTTTCCGCTGCCCTGGATGGTGTTGGACCTGTTGCCGCGACAGGCGCCGTAGCGCGGGTTGAGCGATCGCGACCGGGATCCGCCACCGGATCACGTCCGGCGGCATGCTTCGTCCGAAACCGCTCTACCGCGAGGCTTTCGGACACTCCGGATAGCCAAACTCGTCAATGATGCGCGCGCCGGATATCGCGCGGAGGCTGAGCGTTTCCATGTAGCCGGCGGAGACGACGTACTGGCGAAGCTTGGCGTTGTAGGAATCCAGCATCCGCTGCGTGGCAACCGCGTTGATGGTCTTGCTCTCCGCGCCGCGCCCGTGACCGGCATGGAACATCAGCCGCGCGCTGCGCTCGACGCAGACATTGCGAACGCCGAGAAACATCGTGCAATTCGACGCGCATGTGCCGCGGATCCGGAACTGTTCGCCGCTCTGATTGGCGCGATCGAGCGCGGGCTTGAACATCGCAAAGTCGCCACCGCCGGAATATCTGTCCGACGTCTCCGCATGCGCCAGCGACGCCAGCACGACGAAAGCCGTCGCAATCAAACAGCGAACCATGTGTCCTCCGAACCCGTCTTTGCCTTAAGAACCAACCCCGACAACGGGCGCGAATCGGCCCGCAACAGCCGCTACAATCCGGCGCGCTCGACCAAAAAGCCAGCCCAACACAAAAGCCAGGCCGATGGCCCGCTTTCGAGCGGCGCGAGATCTGACGGCCGGGCGCGACCTGGCCCGCTCCACGCAAAGTTCCCTCCGTTCCAAGTCAGACGGCGCGCCCGCACCGCAGCGCCGGCGCGGTGCAGGTTGATTTGAACGGTGTCCTCGTTTAGGAAAGAGGTATTCCAATAAGAACGAGTTGTGGCGTCGTGGTTGACCGGCTCAAGCGATCCCTGGACGAGTTGGAGCCCCCGTGCTGCCCGACCTGCAATGTCGAGATGAAATGGAGTCGGTCGACTCTGGTCACCTCCGACACCATCCAGCACCTGTTCCTGTGCCCGAATTGCCACCGGATCGGCGAAACGACGTCGAAGGTGCGGATCACCGTGATTCCGCCGGACAAGCTCTCCGCCCCTCATCAGAAAAGAGCCGCGTAAAGCGCCCCCTTCACGTGGTGACCGCGCCGCTGACCTAGTCTGTTTTCGCTTTTCTTTGAATCGCGAAACCGTCTAGATTCTTGTTTGATCGCGTTTTCTTCACGCGAACCGGTTTCCACTTCGCTCGAAAACGCTCTAGTCTACGAGGTCGCCCTGACCAATCTCGCCACGTCCCTGGCGAGGGGACCGCAGACGATGTGGGCGATCCGGCCGCGCCGGTCGATCACAAGGTTCGCCTGCACGATGGCGCCGTTCGCCGCGTAACGGACCGAGACCGCGTCCGGACCGTCCAGCGCCACATCGATAAGCTCGCCGGTCGGATAGGTTCTGAACCGGTCCAGCCAATAGGCGCGCAGCGCCTGCTTGCCGGCAATCAGCTTCCGCCCGCCGCAGGCGCAGGCCTGCGTCGCCTCATCGTCATACAGTGCAAGGATCCGTTCCAGGGATTGGTCGCGATAGGCATCGAACCAATCGGTCGCGACCGCAAGTTTGTCGGTGCCCATTCGTCGCCTCCGTGCAGCCGCGCTTCAGCGGGCTGCTGAAAAACTCTTCGCCGTCATTCCTTTTCTTTTCCCGGATCATGCGTTAGGCCGGGCCCCATGAACCCGAGTTGAACGGGCGGAGGGAATCGGATCTGTCGGCCGGGTGATGGATTTTTCGCAATGCTGCGGTCGCTTTTGCCTCCCGCTTGCGTTCCGGGCCTCATCCCGGTTTCTTGATATCTGCATATATTTTCAGGCGTGAGCTCATCACTCGCAACGTTTCCCATCGGCCTCCGTTGTCAACGCATCGCCGCTCGGCACCAGGTGTTTTTCGGCGACTGAGAGACCCGTTGCGCTCCCGCCCGGACCTTCACCCGGATCGCAGGAGGCGATGATGGATGATCTCATACGCAAGCGGGACAAGTTCCTGGCCGATGCCGAGGATTGCGCGCTGATCGCGCGGCTTGCCGCCAATCCAACCAAGCGCGAAACGTTCGAGACCCTCTCCGCGCAGCTTCGGCGCATGGCCGACCTGGTCGAAAGGGCGCTCGGCAGGATCAAACCGCGCGGGCAACCCTGAACGTTTGCGCAGGATGCGGCGCCGCGGGACGGCGTTCCCCAGGGTTCCCGCTCCAACCCGGAACCTTGCTTCTTCGCTTTTGTTAATCCGGCAATGGGGCTGATAAAGGAGGAGACAATGCCAGTTCTTCTGCTGTGGGCTATTCCGGCCGTGATCGTTGTCGGCGGCGGCACCTATTTCCTGATGCACCTCCATTGAGGCGCGTTGAATCGTTCGCATGAGGGCCCGCCCCGGCATCGTGGCGGGCCTTCGTGTTCAGCCCCCCTCATCGCGCGGGAACCGCGACCCCGGACTCTGGTTCGGCGCCGGCCAGCCCCCCGACCGCAATCTGAGGTTGCCGGATCTGTCGCCAATGTTCACTTTTCAACAGTTCCTTGGGAACGATTTGAATCCTCCGGACTCATTGTACATCGGGGACTGCGGCAACGCCGCGGGGTGCTGCCGCAAGCAATGACAGGTTGAGAATGGTCGATAGGAATTATCTGTTGCGGCAAGCAATGACGCTGCTGCGTTTGGCCCGAGTCAGCGATCCACCGGTTGCCGGAACGCTCGCCGTCAAGATCGCCGACCTCAAAGACACGCTCGAATCCGACGCGGTGCCGCAGCGATTTCTCGGCACGGACCCGCGATCCGAGTCCGAAACCTCGGGCGCGTGACGCGGTTCGTTTGAGCGCGCGCTTCTTGCCTCGAGCACAAGAGAACAGAAGAGCTTGCACAGAAGCCGACGCTTGCGCGGATGCGCCGACCCCGCGTCCCGCGCCGGCGCGGCGCGCTCTCCCCCTCACCGTCTGCGCATCACGTACCAGAACATCGCCGGATACATCAGCCCGGCCATCCCCAGCGACTGCAGAAACAGCGTCAGGTGACTTTGCGTCACGGCCCACAGATAGAGATTGGCCGCGAGCCACACTGCGGTCACGGCACAAACGAGAACCAGTTGCATCGCGCCCGCTATAACGAGCTTCGCGCCGCTTGGCGAAGCGACAAGAGGTCGCCTGCGGACGCGCGCCCCGCCCGCATCACCCGAGTTCCTCGTGTTTCCAATCCCGATTTGCGCTGGATCAAGACGCCGCGGCGCTGGCCCTGCTACGGACAGACCAACGCCGAGCGGTCTCCGGAGGGGGAGATGCGGTTCCGGCCAGACGAGGTCGTTCCGGGCTCCTAGGTCCCCCGGAGTGGCCTCGTCTTTCTTTTGTGCATGAGGTTTGCGCCAAAGGATTCGCGCCAAAGATTTGCGCAGAGATTTTTTGCAGGATCGGTTGCTGCGCGTCGCGACCCCGACCATCCCGGGGCAGTCTGTGAACGCGAATGAGACAGCCGGGGCCGCTTAGCTCAACGAGCCATGATCAACCGACGGCCTGATCAACTCGTTCCGCCGCCGCCGGCTAGACTTTGGGCGGCCTCATGGGTCAAGCTAAAGCGCGATCAGATGGCGGAGTGGGACATGATCTTGAATGGCGGGTGTTATTGCGGCGACGTGCGTTATGTTGCCGAGGGCACGCCGATGATGAAGGCGCAGTGCCATTGCCGCGAATGCCAATATATCTCCGGCGGCGCTCCCAACATGTTCATGCTGATGCCGATCGAAGGCTTCCGCTACGTCGCCGGGACGCCGAAGACGTTCACCCGCAGCGATCTCGCCGCGCCGGTCACCCGCGAATTCTGCGCAAGCTGCGGCACCCATCTGATCACGCGGCGGCCCGGCCTGCCGGCGATCATCCTGAAAGTCGGCACGCTCGATGAGCCGGCCTTGTTCGGGGCGCCGAAAATGGCGATCTACACGGTGGACCAGCAGCCCTTCCACCATATCGCCGACGGCCTGCCCGCCTTCGAGCGGTTGCCGCCACAGCGGTAGTACCGCTATCTGAAGTCCCTGCAGCATTCGCCGCTAGCGATGTTCTGATCGGCTTTGCGCTTCCGCGCCTCAAAAAAGCCTTTCCAGACCGGGATCGCCGATGCAAAACCACCGGCGCGCCGGGCGGCGCGTGATCCGAGTTTCGCGCGGCATTCACGGGGAATGTCGCAACCGATCGAGGAGTTGACCCATGAAACGGTTGGCGATCGCCGCAGGCCTTCTCATGTTTGCATCCGCAGCCTCTGCCCAGATGGGTCAGGGCGGCCCGGGCGAGGTGAAGGGAGGCCGCGGCCACAAAGGCGCGAACGACTACAGGAAAGAAGACACGGCGCCGAAATTCGACGAGAAAGCCTACAAGGCCGCGCTCGAGAAAATTCCCGACTCCAAGGAAAAACTCGACCCCTGGGGCGGCGTGCGCGACAGCAAGGCCAAATCGCCAAACCAGGCGAACAGATAACATGGCCGCCGGCAGACGGATGGGCCGGTGACGCGGCTTTGATCGGACGCGCGGCCGCGCGCCTACCTTCCGCCGCCTGCGCAGGTTATGATCGTCTCGCAGTTGCAAGATCGGCGCGGCACCGCGTCAGGAGACCCAAATCGATGATGAAGACCGTGACCGGCCTTGCAGCGCTGCTGCTGTCGATCAGCCTCGCGCAGGCCCAGCCGGCCGCATCGGCCAGCGAGGCCGCGAACAAGCCGACCGAACCGTTCAAGCTGATCGGCAATGTCTATTATGTCGGCACCGAGGGCCTCGCCGCCTATCTCGTGACCTCGCCGCGCGGGCATGTGCTGGTTGACGCCGGCCTCGCCGCCACCGCGCCCTTGATCGAGGCGAATATCGTCAAGCTCGGCTTCAGCCTCGCCGAGGTCAAATATCTGTTGGTGTCGCGCGCCTCGGCGGACCGTGCCGGCGGGCTCGCCCAGATCCAGAAGGATACCGGCGCGCAGATTCTCGCCGGCGCCGGCGACCGGCCGTTGCTGGAAGGCGGTCTGGCTGACCGCGGCCTTGCCCCCGTCAAGGTCGACCGCGTCATCAATGATGGCGACAAGCTCGATCTCGTCAACGAGAAGATCGCCAAGGGCGGCGTGCAGCTGGTGGCGCGGCTGATGCCGGGCGCAACGCCCGGCTGCACCAGCTGGATGGTGCCGGTGCGCGAGCAGAAGTGGAACCACACCGTGATCTTCTTCTGCGGCGCGTTTGTCGGCGACAACCGCCTGGTCGGCGCCCATGCCCGGCCGGGAATCGTCGAGGACTATCAGAAGACCTTTGCCACCGCGCGCGGCCTGATCGCCGACGTGTTCGTCGCGCCCTATCCGGACATGTTCAAGATGTCCGAAAAGCGTGCGCTGATCCACGATGGCTGGCTGAACCCGTTCATCAAGGCGGGCGAATTCCACGCCCATGTGATGGCGGCGGAAAAAGCGTTCAAGGACGAGCTCGCGCGCCAACAGCAGGCGGTCTCCGCCGATGCCACGGCGCCGGCCGGCAAATAACCGACTTGAGCTCGATCAGGCGCGCCTGGCCGGCTTGGCGGATTTCGCAGGCTTGTTCGCAGGCTTGGCGGCGGCCGGGCCCTTGGCCTCCTGCAGCGACCACTCCATGGTTTTGGCGTAAGGATGAATGGTATCGCCGGAGCGCAAGGGCGGCGCACCCGGTTTGATGTCGACGCCCATCACGCAGCGGGTGGCTCCCAGGCTGACCACCACGATATCGCGTGTTCGTTGGCCCTGGCGCGGCTGCGCCTCCTCGATCACGAGCAAGCCCGGTTCGTTGATGCGGAGGTCTCCGGCGCGAAACCATTTGCGGGCGCGCGCCTCTCTGAAATCCTCGACGGGTTCGCTGGTGAATGCGATCTGAGCCATCGAGACGCGATAACCGAGACGCGCAAAATGCGCGACGATGTCGGCGTCGGTCATGGCCAGTCGTTCGCGGGCTTCGTTCATCGGCTCACTCGCTCCGGGGTCCTGTGGCACGCCACGCTTCCTCCTGCGCGAAACAGCGCATGGCGTGAGCATGCCATCGAAATCCGAGGAAAGCGTTACTGCATCTGATTTCGGCAACCGCGGCGTCGCAACGGACGTGGCGCCGAGGGTTAATGAACAGTAAACGGCCGCAGATAACCTTAATTGCGCGGCGGCATAGGTTCTTTCAATCAGTCTGGCCTACGATTGCCTCGAACATGACCAGCGATCACAGATATGGCGTGGCCGACCTTGCGCAACCATCGCGCATGCTGACCCCGGCGCGAGACGGCGCCCGGGCCATGCCGCGCCTGCGCAACATCCCGCGCGCGGACTGGATCGCACTTGCCGATCGCGCCGTCGAGCCGAACGGCTATTACCTGCCGGACTGGGCGCTTGCGGTCGACGCCACCGCTCGCGGCCGCAGCGACCTTGCGGCACTATGCGCCCATGATGATCAGGGCGCGCTGATCGCAGTGTTGCCCGTGATCAGCGCGAGGCGTGCGTTGCGATTGCCGCTGCCGTTGCTGGTGGCCGCGGAAGCCTATGGCACGCTGCAGACTCCCCTGCTCGACCGCGATGGCGCCGTCGACGCCGCGAGCCGGTTGATCGCAGAGGCGCTGCGAACCGGCGCGCATGCGCTGCTGCTCCGCGACATTCCCTTGAGCGGCGCGGCGATGACGGCATTCGCCACGGCGCTGGCGCGGCAAGGCCTGAAGCCGACACTCCTGCGGAGCTATCAACGTGCCTGTCTCGACGCCTCGCAGCAGGCGGAATTGCTGCTGAAAGATGCGCTCGGCGGCAAGAAGCTGAAGGAGTTGCGGCGACAACGGCAGCGGCTGAGCGAATTCGGCGCCGTCAGTTTCAACGTGGCAACGACTCCGGCAGAGGTGACCGCAGCGCTCGAGACGTTCCTGGTTCTGGAGGCCAGCGGCTGGAAGGGCGCGCGCGGCACGGCGCTGGCGCAGCACGCCGGCGACAGCATTTTCATCCGCCGCGCCACGGCCGCATTGGCCGCGAAGGGGCAGTGCCTGATCGCGATGGTGTCGGCGGGTTCAACCCCGATCGCCGCCGGCATCGTGCTGAAGCAGCAGAGCCGTGCGTTCTGGTTCAAGCTCGGCACCAACCCGCAATTCTCCAAATTCTCGCCTGGCGTGCAGCTTGCGGTGGATCTGACGCGTCATGTGTGCGCCGATCCGGACATCTCAATGGTGGATTCAACGGCGGCGGCGGGTAATCGATTGATCGAGCCGATCTGGCGCGGACGGATGCAGATGGGCGACGTGATGATCCCGCTGCGGGCGCATGATCCCTGGGTGCCGGTGATCCGGACCGCCTTGCGACTGCATCAGGCGGCCGAACACTCAGCCCGCCGCGCGATCCGCGCCGTCCGCAGCTTGAAGACAGCTCTACGCTGATCGCTTCGCGCGCTATGAGGCCTGCTGCTGCTCAGACGCCGCGACCTGCCGGATCGCCTGCGCGAGCTGGTCGGCCGGATAGGCGCCCGACAGCGCATAGCGACCGTCAAACAGGAAGGTCGGCACGCCGCTGATGCCGGCATCGGCGGCCGCCTTGGCATCCCGCGCGACCGCCTCGACATCAAGATCGCTCGCGAGCCGGCTGCGAACCTCATCGGCGTCGAGGCCGCAATCAGCGGCTGCGCGAACCAAAACTTCGGGATCGGTCAGGTCGCCGCCTCCAGTGAAATACAATTCCATCAGCCGTTGCTTGATGGCGTCGGACTGGCCGATGGCCTCGCCCCAGCGGATCAGCCGATGGCAGTCGAGGGTGTTGGGCTGCCGGCTGATTTTGGTCCATTCATAGGACAAGCCCTCTTCGGCTGCTGCCGCCGCAACATTGGCGGCGATGCCGCGATAGCGTTCGACCGAACCGAATTTCGCCTCCAGATAGGCCTTGCGATCGACGCCCTTGCGCGGAATCCAGGGATTGAGGAAGAATGGCCGCCATCGCACCTCGACGTCGACATCGCCAGCGAGCGCGAGCGCGTCGCCCAGCCGTTTCTTGCCGATGTAGCACCACGGGCAGACGACGTCGGAGACGACTTCAAGTTTCAGCGATGGACGGTCAGCCATTGACCCGGCTCCTGTTGGTCGGTCATTGACCAAGTAGGCCTTTGGCCGAGCCGCAGCAAGGGCCGCGCCCCTTAGGCTTCGGGTCTCAGGCCTGCGCGCTCCGGCGCCTGGCATCACGCCCGGCCGCAGCGCGCGGCAGATGCTGACGGGCCGCCGCACCGCGACCGCCCCGAACGGCACGAGCCGGCGTCCGGTTGTTGGCACTCCGCAGACCCGCAGCGCTCGCCGCACGGGCGCCGGTGGCTTTGCCGATCATCGGCTGCCGTTTGCTCAACTTGCCCTCGAGCAGCTTGGCCTTGCCCGATTGATCGGCCGCGAGCCTGCGCGCCCTCGCCTCGGCGCGTGCCTTCGCGCGTTTCTTCCGCGCCCGCTCCTCGGCTCGCGCGGTTTTTCGCTTTTTTTCGCAGGCAGCGCAGAGGCAACCGATCGGCTTCAGATATTCCCTGAAATAGTCGGTGCCGTAATCATAGGTGATTTCTTCGCCCGGCTGGATCGTCTTGATCGCGCGGATATAAACCTTGCGCAATCGCGGCCGCACGTCGGACTCCGCGTTCGGCCGGCAGGCATGGTTGGCATAACGGGCGATGTTGCGGCGGACCGAGCCGTCGATGGTCCAGCGGCCGTTCAACTCGAACAGATATTTGTTCTCGATCGCATCGTCTTCCGGCTTGGTGCAATCGAGCAGCGGGCCGAAATACTCGACGATCCGGGTTCCCTTCGCAATCTCCTTGGTCGCAAACAGGCCGAGGCCTGTTCGGGAGCGACCGACACGGTATGGCTTGCGCTTTGAAACGACGGGCATGACTTACATTGCAGTTGCGAAACGCACGGGAAGCTCTCTTTTAATGATTTTGCCGGGACACGCTATGCTAATGTCGTGCCAATCCCCAGCGAAAGCATGCACCGGATTGCGGCATGCGAGCGCCAGATTTTTCAGAGATTTTCACGATGCCGCCGAAGCACGTCATCCGAGCCATTTCCGATGTCAGTCAATCCTGTTCAGGTGTCGGTCTTGCGACAGCGCTCGCGATCGCACTCTATCTCGTAACCCTGGCCCATGCACAGGCGCAGTCTGCCGCTGAATTCGTCAGCGTCACCAGTTCAACGGCCGACCAGGATTGCCGTTCCGAACGCCCCTCCCGCCGCATTCCCGACGATGGCGGCGCACGCCGCTGTCCGGGACCGCATGGCCTGTTCGTGTTCGTGGCCGAGCAGGATCTGCGCCAGACCGTCACGGTCGGACGCAATCGGCTGAATGCCAATGGTGAGTTGGCGGCCCGCCAGACCTTCGGTCCCTTCAACTCGGCCGCCACCACGGTGGAATGGCACGGCGCGAGAGGCCGGCCGCCCGTCGCCATCATCCAGCGCTGGTTCGTCGCCGACAATGACGACCCCGACAAGAACGGGCGTCCGCAGAACAAACAATTGCTGGTCGTGACGCGACTGCCGCCCGGCGCGGTTTGTCATGTCGCCTATATCGACGTGAAGGCCAATCCGAATGCCAACGAGCTTGCGCGCAAAGCCGCCGACACCGCGCGGAGCTTTGACTGCGCCAAGGACCAGGTGAAGATCGACGGCGTCCCCGGCCGTGCCGTCGAGCTCGCGATTCCGAAGCGACAGACCGGCAGTTGACGAGCAATCGTCCCGCCGCATCCGATATCAGGTATGACCAACCCCATCCTCTCTGGAGCAACATCAGAATGTCCGCCGACGGCTGTTGGAATCTCGTGCTGAAGACGCCGGTCGGCGAACGCAAGGCAACCATGACACTTACGAGCGACGGCGGCACATTGACCGGCCGGCAGGTCGCGGAGGGACGCTCGGTCGACATTTTCGACGGCAAGGTGTCCGGTGACGATCTCTCGTGGAAAATCTCGGTCACCGAGCCGATGCCGCTAACGCTGACATTCAAGGCGCGCGTTGACGGCGACACCATGTCCGGCACCGCCGACATCGGCTGGATGGCGAGTTTTTCGTTCAGCGGCATGCGGGGCTGACGCGACAAGACAACGCGAAGCCCTTCAATTGCGGGGGCGCGAAGCGCCGAAGCAAAGAATGGCGCAGGCGCCAAGCGCTTTGTTCAGGCGCGAACGGCGCAAGCGCCAAGCTCGCTTCGTACTAGCCCAGGTTCAATTCCTTGAAGAAGTCGTTGCCCTTGTCGTCGACGACGATGAAGGCCGGGAAATCCTCGACCTCGATGCGCCAGATCGCCTCCATGCCGAGTTCGGCATATTCCAGCACCTCGACCTTCTTGATGCAGTGCTCGGCGAGGTTCGCCGCCACGCCGCCGATCGAGCCGAGATAGAAGCCGCCATATTGCTTGCAGGCGGCGGTCACCGCCGGCGAGCGATTGCCTTTCGCCAGCATCACCATCGAGCCGCCGGCCTTCTGGAAATCGGCGACGAAGGAATCCATCCGTCCCGCCGTGGTCGGCCCGAACGCGCCCGACGCATAACCGGCCGGCGTCTTGGCGGGACCCGCATAATACACCGGATGGTTCTTGAAATAATCCGGCAGGCCCTGCCCCGCTTCCAGCCGCTCCCGCAGCTTCGCATGCGCAAGATCGCGCGCGACGATCATCGGCCCTGACAGCGACAGCCGTGTCTTGATCGGATAGCGCGACAGCTGCGCCAGGATGTCCTTCATCGGCTTGTTGAGATCGATCTTGACGACCTCGCCACCGAGCTTCGCGGTCTCCACCTCGGGCAGATATTTCGCCGGATTGTGCTCGAGCTCTTCCAGGAACACGCCGTCCTTGGTGATCTTGCCGAGCGCCTGCCGGTCGGCCGAGCACGACACGCCAAGACCGATCGGCAGCGAGGCGCCGTGGCGCGGCAGCCGGATCACGCGCACGTCGTGGCAAAAATATTTGCCGCCGAACTGCGCGCCGACGCCGAGCGACTGCGTCATCTTCAGCACCTCCTGCTCCATCGCAAGATCGCGGAAGGCATGGCCGTCTTCGCTGCCCTTGGTCGGCAGGCTGTCGAGATATTTCGTCGAGGCGAGCTTGACGGTCTTCATCGTCAATTCAGCCGAGGTGCCGCCGATCACGATCGCCAGATGATAGGGCGGACAGGCCGCGGTGCCGAGCGTCAGCACCTTTTCCTTCAGGAACGCGACCATGCGGTCATGGGTCAGGATCGAGGGCGTCGCCTGGAACAGGAACGCCTTGTTGGCGGAGCCGCCACCCTTGGCGATGAACAGGAATTTGTAGGCGTCGTCGTGGTCGCCATGCCCTTCGGCATAGATCTCGACCTGCGCCGGCATGTTGTTGGCGGTGTTCTTCTCCTCGAACATCGACAGCGGCGCGAGCTGCGAATAACGCAGATTGCGTTTCAGATAAGCGTCGCGGGCGCCTTCGGCGAGCGCGGCCTCGTCCTCGCCGTCGGTGAAGACGAGACGGCCCTTCTTGCCCATGATGATAGCGGTGCCGGTATCCTGGCACATCGGCAGCACGCCGCCGGCAGCGATATTGGCGTTCTTCAGGAAATCGAAGGCGACGAACTTGTCATTGTCGGAGGCTTCCGGGTCCTCGACGATGTGTTTGAGGCTCGCCAGATGCGCCGGCCGCAGCAAATGGTTGATGTCGGCGAACGCGGCCTCGGCCAGCGCCTTCATCGCCTCCTTGGACACCACCAGCATGTCCTTGCCCATCACCTTTTCGACGCCCACGCCCTCGGCGGTGATTTTGCGATACGTGGTCTCGTCCTTGCCGAGCGGAAACAGCGGCGTGTGCTTGTAAGGCGGGGTTTTCGGCGGCGTGACGGGGGCGTTCATGGGCAAAGGCGTCCTTCAGGCGGGCGCCTTCGGTTCAACGGCGCCCTCTGACGGCCTTATAGGGATTCCCGGGCATGCGGGCCAGCCTGCAAAATGGCGGGTCTGGCCGCTTTGGCAGCGGAGGTCCGAAGGGTTCAAATCCCTCCGCAACCAGTGTCAGCTACTGCTTCGACCAGGGGATGTACTGCTGGTATTCCTTCGGGATCGAGCTCTTGTAGCGCGACGGCACGGTGCCGCTCTCGACCGATTTGTCGATCTCCTGCTGGCGGGTCATCTTCTTCGACTTCTTTTTCTTGGAGTCGCCGGATTGATCGCCGGCGGTTGCCGGCGTTGACGTCGTCGCATTGTTGGTGGCCGCCGGCGTGCCGGTCGACGGCGCGCTTGTCGCCGACGGCGTCGTCGCGGGCGCTGTGGTCGTTGAAGCGCCCGCACCTTGCGCAAATGCGGTGCCGGCGGCGAACGGCAACGCCGGCATGATGATGGCAACAACGGCCAATAGGACGGTCCGATTATTCATCTTGGAAACTCCTCAAGGCTTCGTGGCAATGGGCGGTTCAATGTGATTGCAGCGGCGCGGCCAAAGCAAGCCTCCGATGACACCCAAAATCAAGCCGGCGACCGCGACGACATCCAGCCATTGGTCTGACGGGCAATCCCGATGGTTCAGCGGGCTTGGCCTGCGGCGCAGCGCCGCCGCCGTCCGGCCTTGCGTTCCGCGCCGGCACAATCCAAAGTTGCCGTACTTCAGACGTTCGCGGGTCCCGAACCGGACCCCGCGCAATTGCAGATTTCCAGGGAGGCCGCCTTGTCCAGCGAGCAGCAGAACGTTGCCATCCTCACCGAACTCTATCGCCGCTGGCACGAGACCCGCGGCCGCAGCGTGAACGACTGGTTCGCGATCATCGACGACCGGATCCAGTTTGGTTCGCTGCCGCGCGGGGCGCAGCCGGCCATTGCCTTCGCGACCGACTACGACCGCAAGGAGACGCTGCGGTCCTATTTCACCGCGCTGACCGACGGCTGGAGCATGAACCACTACACGGTCGACGAATTCATCGCGCAGGGCGATGCGGTCGTGATGCGTGGCAGGATGGCGTGGACCAACAAGGCGACCGGCAAGCGCTTCGATTCGCCGAAGCTGGATTTCTGGCGGTTTCGCGACGGCAAGGCCATCGAGTTCTACGAATATTTCGACACCGCGGCGGCCACCGCCGCCGCGGTGTGATGGCTTGAATCGCCGCCATTGCAAACGCTTAGGCCGCGACGCGCTGATCGTCTTCGTTCGGATGCATCGCAAAGGCCGTGAACTCGTAGTCACAGGCCTCGCAGCGCCAGATGTAATCGACGCCGTGCTCGGTGACTTCCCAGAACAGCGGCGAACCGATCGGCCTCAAGCATTGCGCGCAGGGATTGTTGTGAGGAATGAAGCCGGCTTCAAAAGCGTTTTTTGTTGTCATCGCGCGTCTCCTCCCAGGAAGCGGCGGCAGTGTCCGCTCACGGCGAAGGCAGTGTCTTGAACAAAAGTGTTTGCAATCTGGCACCACGGCTTCCACGGACGAAAAAATCACGTTCCGATCTGTCGCGGCGCCGCGCGTATCATCGCCCGGATCATTCGCGCGTCAAATCAAATCGCTGCTGCGGCGCATCACGCGCGCCATCATCAAACCGTCACGTTCGCGGGCGCTTGCGTCGGGCCGCCCCCAGGGCTCATGATCGCTCAATGGCCCTCCACGCGGAAGGAACCCGACATGACGGCAATGGCTTGGAGATTGTCTCGGAGGTTGTCGCTCGGCTTGTCTCGAAGATTGTCTTCAAGATTCTCTTCAAGATTCTCTTCAAGATTCTCATGGGCTGCCCTTGTCCTGCTCGCGAGCGCGGGAGCGGCCCGCGCCGACGCCATCGACGGCGAGTGGTGCAGTGACGACGGCAAGCACATGAGCATCAATGGCCCCGACATCACCACCCCCGGCGGCAAGCGGATGACGGGCAATTACACCCGGCATGCGTTCGATTATCGCGTGCCGGACGGCGAACCGGACTCCGGCGAGACCGTGAACATCCTGTTGCGCGGCGAATATTTGGCAGTGTCGCGGCAGGGGCCAACTGACGCGCCGATGAAGGAATGGCGCCGCTGCGCCAACCGCACCAGCTGAGCGCCGGACGCCCGAACCCTCGCCCCGGGGGAATACGGTCGCTTGCTCGCGGAAATTCCTCGGCGGGTGCTTGCGCCGCGCGCAACCGCAGGCTTTATGGGATCGTTCGCGCCACCTTTCAGGCAGATGATCGCAGCATGTCCCGAACCGCCCTCCTCGCCGCCGCCTTGATGTTCGGCGCGGCCCTCGCCACCGCCGCGCCCGCCCACGCCGACCCCTGCGACGATCTCGCCAAGCAGCTCGCCGGGCAATTGCCGGGCGTCAAGGTCGGCAAGACCGTGGCGAACGTGATCTATCTCGAGCATCCCGCGGTGAAGCAGGCCTGGCTCGGCTGCTCCGGCCACAATGTCCGCAACGAACTCGCGGCGGCGTCGCTGACCAGGAAGCCGTCGAAGGAGTTTCTTGGCTTCGTCGCCGACGCCGCGGCCGTGATCTTCACCATCCCGAAGGACGACTCGCTGCGCGGCGTGCAGCGCTGCGCCGGCCGGATCGGCCTCCTGCGCGGCAGCAATATCGACACCCGTTACCGCAAGCTCGACATCCGCTGCACCCGCACCAGTGACACCACGCGGATTTCGGTGTCGCGCGAAAAGGACCAGTGAAAAACGCCGACTTCACTTTTCCGGATCATGCTCACCGATCCAGCGGCTTGTAGCGGCGGAAGATGCCCTCTTCGTTGAAGGCGATACGAGCTTGTGAGGCGAGATAAGCCTTGATGCGCGGACGCTGCGCGACGCGGTCGTGCAAGGCGACAAGCTTCGGCAGTTTCTTCTCGAGCCGCGCCATCCGTTTCGGAAAGGCGTAGCGCAGGCCCTCGACCAGCTGAAACAGCGAGAGGTCGACGTAAGTCAGCCTGCGGCCGGCGATGTAAGGCCCGCGCTGCAACCGCCGTTCGAAATAGCCGAGATATTTCGGCACGCGCCCCTTCCAGAAGCCGTCGGTGCGGCGCTTCGCGGCCGCCCGCGCGTCCTCGTAGTATAGATCCGGCCCCAGCGGATGGTGGGTGTCATGCACCTCGGCGACGATGTCGGTGATGGTGAGTTGCAGGCCGTGCAGCCAGACCCGGCCACTTTGCGATTTCGGCGCGAGCCCATGGCGCTCGCCCAGGAACATCAGGATGTTGGCGACATGGCTGACGATGAGGTCGCCGGCCTTGAGAAACGGCGGCGCGAAGGGCGGCGTCGCGGTGCGCTTGCCGGCGATGACAGCCATCATTTTGTCCATGCCGCCTTTGCTTCGCGCGACATCGACATAATCGGCGCCGGCTTCCGCGAGCGCGAGGCGGACGAACTCGCCGCGGCCCTGGATCATCGGCCAGTAGTAGAGCTCGTAGCGCATCGGGTTGGTCTCCCGTCGTCGCGACATGGCGCCATTGCGCATCAACAATGCGGCGGCCACGAGGACCGCCGCATCATGAAGAGCCTCACCCCTCATCCTGAGGAGCCCGCTTGCGGGCGTCTCGAAGGATGAGGCCTCATGGTTCGAGACGGCGCTTTGCGCCTCCTCACCATGAGGATTTGGCGCTCACGTCTGCTGGATGCCCGACAGCTCCCAGTGGCCGCCATTGACGCGCACGAAGGTCCACACTTCGACCGCCTCCTGCAGCTGCTCGCCGCCTTCGACGAGGCGGCCCGAGGCGCGGTCCACCGTCTTGTCGACGAACTGGAAGCGCATCGCCACCGTGGCATATTCGCTTGAGCCCTCCCGCCAGGCTTCCGACAGATCGCCCTGCAGCAATTTGACATTGGAGACCTGGTTGACGACGCCCCGCGCCTGGTTCGCCTTCAGATCTTGCGCGAAATAGGCTTCCATTTCCGGCGTGGTGAGCTGCGCCAGCGCGGCAAGGTCTTCGCGCGACCACGCCGCCTGCACATCACTCAACAGCCGCTCGAACGCATCATAATCGGCCGGATTGATCGTGACCGGCGCATTGGTTTGTCCGCCGCCAGAACCTGAACCACCAAGACCGAAGCCGCCGAACCCGCCCGACGGTGGCGGCTGGCTTGGCGCATCGAACTGGCTTTGGGTCGGACCGGCATAGGCCATGCCGTTGCGACGCCGCCACCAGTTCAGCGCCAGCCGCGCGATGATGACGATCAAGACCACCTGGAAGAGGAGGCCGAGGATCGAAGAGAAGCCGCCGAGGCCGCCAAACAGGCCACCGCCGAACAGCATGCCGAACAGGCCGGCGCCGAGGAAACCGGCGGCGAGTCCGCCGAGCAGACCGGGGCGGTTGAAGAAGCCGCCCGGCCGCTGGCCGACCGTGCTGGGCGCGCCGACATTCGGTGTGGTGGTGCGCTCGAACGGGCGCGCCGTGGTCGGTGCCGTGGTGGTCGGCGCTGGCGCCGAAAAGGTGCGGCTGCCGCGCGAGCCAGAACTGCCGCCGCCGCCGGCGCGCGCATCGGCCGACGTGACGGCTGCGACGGTCGGCACGATCAGCGCCAGCGCCAAGGCTGCCGCTTTGAAGAACCCTGAAATCCGGCCCTGTGAGCCCATGTTCGTTTCCTTCGTGTCCCTCGTGATTCCCGGCACGGGAATTCGCCCGTAATTTGGGCATCGCCGGCCAGAAATGAAGGAGGCATCTGGTCACATCGGGTTCCTTTTCGGCCTCCCGGCCTGCGGCGGTCGGTCGCGGCGGCGGCCACCAGCGCCCACCTCCTAGTCGTGAAGCAGCGTCTGCCAGTTTGCAGGCACCCTTTCCGCGGGCCCGGGCACCGTTTGATCGGAGGGGTGCGCATGCGGCGGGCGCAGCTTTGGACCGTCGAAGAACTCGCCGCTGCGATAGTCGTAAAACCATGGCTCACCCGGCTCGAAGCTGGCGATGACCGGATGACCCGTCGCGGCGTGATGGTTCGAGGCGTGCTGGCCGGGCGACGCATCGCAACAGCCGATGTGGCCGCATGCAGCGCATCGGCGCAGATGCAGCCACCAGCCGCCCGCGGCCGAACATTCGACGCAGCCCGGTCCGCTCGCTCTCGCTGCGGGATTGATGCCGTCGCTCTCCACGCTCATGCGGTCTAACCGTAAGCCACGCCGGGATTGCTTTGCCCGACTTCGATGATGTAGCCATCGGGATCGCGAATGTAGCAGCGCGTCTCGCCGTATTTCGGCTTCGGCTCGGTGAGGAATTCGGCGCCGCGGCTGCGCCAGAGTTCATAACACGCGTGAATATCGGCGACGCGAATATTCATGAAGCTGCTGACAGCATCGGGATCGGCGGGCACACTGAGCGTCACCGTTGGCTTGTCGGGCGTCGGACCGCCGCCGGGATTGACCAAGAGCCAGGTGTTCGCGATCTGGATGTAGCCCGGCGCACCGCTGGTATCGCCCCGGCTCAGGACGCGGCCATCGAACACCTTTTCATAAAATCTAAGCGACCGCTCGACATCGGCGACGGTGAGAAAGTGGGCGATGGTGAATCCATCCTGCGGCGGCATCCGATAGGTTTGTTGCTCGACCTGTACCTGGCTCATACGCGACTCCCGTGTTGGCCGGCTCGCCCCGGCATCATTATAGACGGCCTCGGAGCCGCCGGCACCAAAACGGCCTCGCGCTCACGCGACCGTGCTTTGCCCGCGCGGTCGCCGCGCACACGCCGTTCTCGCAGCGCCGGAGGGCTGATCTCGCCGTCTTCGCGAGGAGGCAGGTCGTTGAGGTGTCATGCCCGCTTCCGGGCGGTGACATTGTTCTTTATTCCGCGTCATGGCCGGACTTGATCCGGCCATCCACGACTTTGAACGCGGACACGTCGTGAAGGCGTGGATGCCCGGCATGACGCCGGGCATGACGACCATTGGTAATTTCGCACGCACCGCCTCATTCTCGCGCCCCGTGTCCGGTCCGAGCTTTGATAAATTGTCTTCATCGCACTCCTCGAAAAGCTGAGAGAGCGCAGGGAAGGCCGGGCGCTCAACCGCACCCGCAGCGCTCGTGTCTAAAGAAAAACAACACGAGCCGTAGTCACCACAGGAGCAGCCGAAACGATCAGCCTTCCCTGCGCGGTGGTTGGAACGGTTTCCTTCGCGCTCTTCCCGGTGAGACCCGCTTTGTGTCACCGTCGCCTGCACGTTCCCACCAGGGTGGGACCGCCTTGTAATACCGCAGACTTGGCACCTGCGTTGGGGGCGCCAGAACCACGCGACTTCGCCGTCCGCCAAGGTGTCGTTCGTCTGCGCTTTAAAAGCGCTGCGACACCTGGCAGCCACCGCTCCCCGCACTCACCGGTCGTGACGATCGCGAGCCGTCTCTCTCATCGAGGCGGGATGCGAGGAGGATACGCGAAGAGTTTGCTGGACCAGCAAGCGGATTCTGCTGGACCAGCAGCGATTTATTTTCGGGCAATGTCCTGAACGAGTCACGCTGTTGGAAAGGCTGGGGAAATTGGAAGATTGGCGCAAGTAGGGAAACTTCGCCACTTATTCAAAAATTGGGCAATTGCCCCTGAAATCTTCAATTGACTTGTCAATTGCCGCGAATCGCTGATGAATTACGGTATGTGCTTCGGAGGCAACCAGAGTTAAGAACAATTTGTCCACCGGTTCTGCACAGCGCGCGTTTCGTGGCGTGGGTTTGAGTTGGCGTCCGCATTCAGGAGGCCTCTTTCATGCCAGACTACAAGGCGATCAATCGTATTCGAAGAAGCCCTGACGCCTTCAAGGCGTTGGCTGGCCACATTTTGACGGCAAAACACTGGAGAGGAAGAGCAAAGCAGTTTCTTGCAGACGTCGCACACTATCGTCATTCGGAATTGACGATGCGCCAATGCGAGTTGCTGATCAAGCTACGGGACAGCGCTGAAAGCGTTACTCGAATCCGAGGATTCAGCGTCTCAATCTTAATCGAGAGCGCCTACTTAGCTCGGCTTGATTTGGATGATGACGAAGACATCAAACGCGTAGAGAGTTTGTATCGTCGTGGGAAAGGGACGATCAGTGGTCTTCAGGCTGGTTGGTTTCGCCGCATTTGCCGTGAATTGGATTTGATAGAACACTACATCTGATTGGGGCGCAGCATCGATGCTGCAACGTTTGCTCAAGTCGTTTTGGATAGGTTTGGAGTTCTTTCGTGCATTTTCGAAATATGAATTTTGAAAGGATGAATGAGGCAGATGTCCGCGGCGAAATCATAGATCCCTTGTTACGATACCTTGGCTATCAGGCTGGCACTGATTTTTATGTCGAGCGAGAACGGACGCTTCGATGGCCACATACTTCTTTGGGGCGTAAGAAAGCAAGCGATCCTGGGGTCAAAGGCAGATGCGACTACGTCGTTGGTATTGTTGGAGTCGGGCGCTGGATAATTGAAGCGAAGGCTCCGGCCGTCGAAATCTCACAGAACGACGTTGAGCAAGCCTACACATACGCTAGCCATCCGGAAGTGGCCGCGAGCTTCTTTGTGTTGAGCAATGGTAAACGCCTCGTCGTTTACAGAACAATCGGGGGTCCCGAAGCAGGATTGCTGATCGACCTCACTTATAATGAGCTTTCAGCCAAGGTTCATTTGCTGGTCAACACACTCGGCCCTCAAAATTTTCGTCGTGCTGTTCTGTCGCAGCACGTTGACGTCGGGAGATCTCTCGCGCCTGGAATGGCGTCAACAGCCCGCATAGTCGGCGGCGAACTCGAATATGGGAAATCTACAGCTAACGCACCGGCTTTGTGTGCAACTCTTCGCAATTTGGAGGGTCGGAGACTATCCGTAGAAAAGGGATTCGTTTGGCGCCTTCAAGATCAGATCGCAGTTAAGGTAGAGCAAGGGTTTTTTACACAAATGCACGAGTTGGCATCTCGGCAATCTGGTTTGGCCAAGGAGTTTCTCTATCTTTCATCAGATCAGGAATTATCCTGTGATCCAGAACAGCTAAACATTTTTGAAACTGCAAATCGATATGATCTAAGGACGGGCATGGATATGCTCGATATGAGCTCCGGCAGACTTGTGAAGTTGCAGCATGACTTAACTTTGTTCACTGAGACGGAGGCAGTCGGCCACATGATTGGCGACGAGTTTCGCGGTACCTTTTTTGGTAGCGCACGGATGATTATTCAGCATCCAAAGGTTCCTGAGATTCAAATGGAAATAACGGGTACCTTCCGGTTGAAAGTTGTCACCTGACGTGGTTCGGAGATCAGAAAAGGGTGGGCGACTCGCAGGCAGGAGCCTTGCCGCGCCCTCATGGTTCGAGACGGCGCTTCGCGCCTCCTCACCATGAGGAGTGAGGATAGAGCGATGCGCTTGCCGGATCAGCCTCCGCAGTCGCGCCGCCCCCTTGTATCTGCACGGCACTGATTTGTGCGATGGAAGCGACTTAGCGCCTTGGCCGGTG
>Ga0081455_10002696_pt1 | contig 20981 bp, 12 predicted proteins | sample TabmetS3T2R1_FD_70207 | JGI IMG/M metagenome (GOLD analysis project Ga0081455, IMG submission 70207) | Tabebuia heterophylla rhizosphere microbial communities from the University of Puerto Rico - S3T2R1 | ecosystem: Host-associated > Plants > Roots > Rhizosphere ...
GCCGCTAACGCGGCGGGGAGGACTGAGTAGTTACTTTACATAATTTCATATGCCATATTTCATATGGCACATGAAATATGGCATATGGCCGAAGGTCAGAATTCTATCTTCAATCCGAATTGGATGTTCCTCGCGCCGAAGGCTTGCGTAGACCTTCCGAAGTTAGAATTGTTTGTGTCACCCAAGGGCCGATCCAGATTCACCCGGTTGAAGAGGTTGAAGAATTCCGTCCGGAAGAGGAGGTTGGCGCCTTCTTTCCCAAGGAACCAGGGAATCTTGGCCTTCTTCGCGAGTGTTAAATCGGTTTTGGCGTAGCCCGGGCCCGAGTAGGTGTTGCGACCCAGGTTCCCTAGTTGGCCTAGCGCCGGTTTTGGGAAATCAGTCGCCTGGAAGACGCGATTGGGGAACATATAGTCCGACCGTTTGAGCCCGGTCTTTGAATTACCAAAAGCCGGCGCATTCAATGGGTCGCCGGTGCGGCCATCGCCATTGCCGCCGCGGCCATCAGCATTGAAGTCGCACCCACTATTGCCGACGACCTTGCCGCTTCCGTCGCGCACCGCCTGGAATGGCGACCCGCAAACAACAGTGAAAGGCGGCCCTGACTGCAGAATCGTGATAGCCCCGAGCTGCCATCCTCCCAACAGCCTGTTCAGGAACTTCGGCGCCGGAATGTCGTAGACGATACTCGATGCGATTTTATGCCGGACGTCGAAGTCGGCCAGTCCGCGATTCAGATCAAGGCGTAGGGGGTCGAAAATCCCCAACCCTCTGCCAAAACTGCTGGAGGTATCAATCGCTTTGCCGAAGGTGTAGCCTGCCTGAAAATCCAGTCCCTGGGTAAAGCGCTTCTTCACGCTCACCGTTGCGCCGTGATAGGAGGAACTGCCGTTGGCCTGCGCATAACCGATCACGCCGAAGTTTGGATTCAGACGATCCAGTTGCCCGTCGAGCAGATCTCCGTTGAAACGATTAATATCGTACTCCTGATAAAGTTTGCGACCGACCGATCCGATGTAGGCCGTCTCGATCACGTAGTCTCTGGCGAACGCATACTGAATCGCCAGCGACCAGTTGATCGAGTACTGCGTCCTCATATTGGGGTCCGCATTCGAGAGCTCGTCGGGAACGCCGAGCAGTCCGCCCTTCGGATCCAACCCGACTTGCAGGTTCGGGATGACCGGGAACTGCCAGGGGCTTTCTTTGGTCGCGCTCAAGCCATAGACGGGCACGACTGGAGCGGTGTCTTTACGGGCTGTCGCCAATCCGAATACCGGGGCGAAGGTTTGCGCGTCGTGAAAGAACTGTCCCGCAAAACGATCATAGAAGACGCCCACTCCGGCGCGAATCGACATCTTGCCCTTGCGCGTCGGGTCCCAGGCGATGCCGATGCGGGGGGCGAAGTTGTTGAGGTCCGTGCCGTTGAGCGGGGGCGCGTTGATGCTGGCGGCGTTGGCGATGCGCTCCTGGGCAGTATTGCCGCCTCGAAATTCCATCTTGGTGAAGAAATTGTCGTAATCGCCCGGCGCGTAAAACGCCTCCCACCGCAGTCCCAATGTGATCGTCAGATTCGGTCGGGCCTTCCAGTCGTCGTTGAAAAATATTCCCAGGCTCGGGAAGTAGGGGCGGAAGTCAACGCCCTTATTCTCGCCGGTCTTCGGATTGAAGCCGATGTTGGATTCCTGGAACGGGTCGTCGAGCGCGAAATCGAAGAGGTTGTTGAAACTGAACTGCGGGCGCGTGAAGACGTTCGCGAATTTCGCCCCTCCCTTCCAGGCGTCGTCCTTCGCGTAGCGGAAGCCGAACTTGAAGTTGTGGCTGCCGCGGTTGTAGCTCAACATATCGCGCCACTCGAAGTTGTTCTGAATGAAAGTCGCGTCTGAAAAGCCTGTGCCGTAGTGATAGATGCCCGGAACGTTGAGCAGCGGAATATCTCCGTTGGCGAGCGGCGCTTCGCCGTAAGCGCGCGTCGCGCTGACGGCCATTTCATTTAGCAGGTTCGAGCTGAAGATGTGCGTGTGGCTCAGGTTCCCGTAGTTGGTGTATTGAGGCTGAATCGTGGTGAAGGCCGGATAGACCGAAGGCGTGCCGAAGGTCACCAGTTGATTGGTCGTGCGGTAGAAATTCCCGTAGATCCGATCCTTGCCTTCGTTGAATTGATGGTCAACGCGGGCGTTCCATTGGATCCCGTCGCGCGGCAAAGTCTGCTCGAATGATCCGGTCCTGGTCAGCGGGAAATTGCAGGGCATCTGTCCGAGCGGCGTGGTGACCGGGTCACTGCCGGAGCATTTGACCTGGCGGTCTGGTGGAAAATCTTTTGTTATCTGCCCCATCAATTGCCCGGCCGTGAGCGACACCGCGCCGCCTTGCAACTGGGCCGGAAAGTCCCTCATGACCCTGGTCGAAATGTTGTTGGGAAATCTCTGCTTCATGAATTCAATGAAATTCGGGGTAACGGCGTTTTCCTGGAACCCCGCGGCGACGCCCGAACGCAGAATGTCCATCCCGCCGAAGAAGAAGGTCTTGTTCTTGACGATCGGCCCCCCGAACGTCCAACTGGCTTCATTGCGGCGGAAGACGGGAACCTGAGTCTGTGTGAAAGTGCGGGATTGCAGGCGATTGTTGGTGTGGAACCAGCTTAGGGTTCCGTGATAGTCGTTGGTCCCATTCTTAGTTACAACATTGACCAGCACCGAGCTGTTACGCCCGTTTTCGGCGGAGTAGTTGTTGACCGAGACGCGCAGTTCCTGCACCGTGTCGGCGGCCGGGTTGACGTTGGTGACGCCTCCGCGCGGAGTGGCGCCGACGTTGGCCGAATCCACAAGGAACCCGTTCGACTCCGCGCGCTGCCCGTTGCCATTGAGGTTCACGCCATATTCGGCGGAGAAGATGTCTCCGGTCGCCTGGGCGTAAGCCTGTCCGCCGCCTGAAGGCAGCCCCGTCACGCCGGGCGTGAGCACCACCAGCGTATAAAAGTTTCTCCCCACCAGTGGCAGATCGGCCACCCGCCTCTTATCAATCTGGTTGGAGACCGACGCCTGGGCGGATTCGATCTGAGGCGCTTCGGTCGTTACGAGGACTTCCGCCGTTTGCGCTCCCAACTCCAGCGAGAGATTCAAGGTCTTGATCTGGGCCACCTCCAATGTGACCTCCTTCTGTGTAGTCTTGAACCCGCCGGCCCTGATGGTGACGGTGAAGGTCGCCGCCGGCAGCGATGAAATTCGGAAATAGCCGGACTCGGATGTTTCGACCGTCCGCTCGAAGCCGGTGCTCGAGCTCTTGATCGTCACTACGGCTTTATTCACGACGGCCCCGTTCGGGTCTGTGACCGTCCCCTCGATAGCGCTGGTGAACTGGGCCAGCGCCACAGAACAAACGACGGTCAGCGCAAACATCAAGCCGGCTGACCTCGATAGCAATTTTACTAGGCTTGGCTTCATAAGGCGCTCCTTGCTGTGGTTACAATCGCCGATTTCAATCATTAAAATCACTCGTTTCGGCTGGAAACGAACATCGGCGTCGAGTTGAGCACCGGATGCGGCAATCCGTCTAGGAGAAGTTTAGGATGGCTTGTATTGGATTAGGGCCGGGTTTGCTGCTGTATTAAGACGCCACGGCCTTCTTCCAGCGTGGCGATCTGGTTGGCTTTCAGATTTTCGAAGGCTTCCTTTCTCCCGCTCGGCCAGAGGACTTCGACACGCTCGACTTTCGTCGCGGCGCCGATTCCGAAATGCAGGCGCATATCATTTTGGGAGATGTAGCTGTCGCCGCTGCGCACCTCGTTCATTTGCTTCAACCCGGCGGCCACCACGGTGACGCGGGCGCCGACGCCGTCGCGGTTCGATTTTCTTCCGAAGGTCTTGATCAGAATCCAGTTCTGCTTCTCCCCGTAGTTCTTCAACAGGCTCGGCGTATCGTTCATATTGTTGACGACGATCTCCAGACTGCCGTCATTGTCGAGATCGCCGAGGGCCGAACCTCGTGATGATCGCCGATCAGAGATCCCCGCGCCCGCCCGAGACGAGACGTCCAGAAAAGTTCCGTTGCGCTGGTTCCAGAAGAGCAGCCGCTGCTGCTTGTAAGGGCTGTTCGCGTTTTGCGCCTCGACTTCCGGATAGACGTGACCGTTGACCATGTATATGTCTTTCCATCCGTCATGGTCAAAGTCGAAGAAACCAGTCCCCCATCCCAGAAATCGCGTATTGACGCCCAACTGCGCGGTGTAGGTCACGTCCGTAAACGCCCCGTCCCCGCCGTTGCGATAGAGCGTCGGAGTGTCGTCGGCGAAGTTGGTCTTGACCAGGTCGAAGAAGCCGTCCAGGTCATAATCGGCGGCCGAGACCCCCATCCCGGCCTGCTCCTGTCCGTCTTCATTCACCGCCGTTCCGGAGATGAATCCGATGTCGGTGAAAGTTCCGTTCCCTTCGTTGTGGTAGAGGATGTTTGGCGTCGAATCACAGGCCACGTAGATGTCCGGCCAACCGTCGTTGTCATAATCCGAAACGATCGAGGTGAAAGCGTAACGCCCGTCGGGCTTGGCGACGCCGCTCTTTTCGGAGACGTCGGTAAAGGTCCCGTCTCCGTTATTCTGATAGAGGATATTCCTGCCTGCCGGCAATCCGCGCGGCCCGCACATCACCGGAACGCCTTTCCACAGACAATATTGGTTGCTCCCTTTGGCCGGGGTCTTGCTGATGTCGAAATCCACGTAATTGGCGACGAACAGGTCGAGGTCGCCGTCCTTGTCATAATCCAGGAATGAACACCCCGTGCTCCATCTCGCCGTTTTGTGTAGGAGACCTGCTTTTTCGGCGACGTCGGTGAAGGTTCCGTTCCTGTTGTTGCGATAGAGCGCATTCTGTCCCCAATAAGTCACGAACAGGTCATCGTAGCCGTCATTATCGAAATCGCCCACGCACGCGCCCTGCCCCCAACCGACCCGCGCCAGATTGGCCTTTTCTGTAACATCGGTAAACGTTCCGTTCTTGTTGTTGCGGTAGAGATGATTGGTAGGCTCCTGGCCCTTGGGGAATCCCTCAAGCGTGGTACCGTTGACGAGAAAAATGTCGAGCCAGCCGTCGTTGTCGTAATCGAACAAGGCGACGCCGCTCCCCGTGGTCTCGATGATGTATTTCTTCTCGGACTGAGCGCCCGTCACGTGCCGCGCAGTCAGACCTGCTTTTGCCGCGACATCCTGAAACTCAACCTTCGGCGGCGAAGCGTTGAGCTTGACGTCGGATTGAGGCTTGGCGGGCCGTTTGGGAACAGCCACTCCCTGACTGAACACCTCAACGGATATTTGCCTACATACGACAATGAACAAAAGAAAACAGATAGTCCAACGCAAGCGGTTCATAGCTATATTGGAGGAGGACGTTCAATTCTTCGCCGCGTCAGCGGCGTTTGAATTTAGCCGTGGGTTTCAACCCACGGAACGCGCAAAAGCGCGCCCCGCGTCGCGCTAGCGACGCCTGAATCCTCCCTTCGATGTCTAGGAGGATGAAGTTGATTCGGGTATTCGCGTTGAAGACGATGTGTCGAAATAGGGCGGTGTATATGTTTGCCATTCCCAATCACTTCATCCATTCAATCGTCGCTGACGCGACGGCGGCCGTCTCACCTAACCACCATGGGTTGAAACCCACGGCTAAACTCAGGCGCCGCTGACGCGGCGAACAATCCGAACCACCCGTTTCGTATTCAGGGCGTCCTGAGCGAAGGGTTAAGGAGCCGGGCCGCGCGCAATTCACTTTCTGCTTCCTCGGTCTGGCCCATAGCTCTTAAGGCTCGGCTCAACTGATGATGCGCCGCGGCGTCTTTAGGCTCCCAGGCGATGACGCCGCGAAACTGCGCCGCCGCCGTCTCCCAATCTTTGATCTCCATCGCCGCATTGCCCAATGCGTGGCGGGCTTCAATGAAACCTGGCGCCAGTTCGACGGCGACTCGAAATTCGGCCATCGCTTCAACCTTCTTCCCCTGGCTCTCGAGCGCCATCCCCAACTGATAATGCGCGGGAGCGTGCCTGGGATTCAATTCCAGGACTCGCCTGAGCGTTTTTGGCGCCTCGACCGGATCTGCTGAAGACTGCCGCAGCGTCGAAGCCAGCAGGAAGTAAGCTCCCGGCGATTCCGGATCGAGCGAGACGGCCTCGCGGAGTTCGGCGATGGCCGTTTTTAGATCGCCGGCCTTCACCCGCTGGGCCGCCGATTCTGACAGGACCAATGCCCGGCCGGCGTTCGCCTTCTGAGCCATAATCCTCTGCGACTCTTCCATCTCTTTGCGAGCCTCTTCCGCCCGTCCGGCTTTGCGCAAAGCTTGAGCGAGATTGATGCGGGCTTCGGAGAGGCGCGGGTCCAGGCGTGTGGCTTGACTCAATTCGCTGATGGCGGCGTCCAGATCGTTCAACTTAAAAAGAGCCGTTCCCAAGTTATGCCGGGCTTCAGCGTCGTCGGGACGATCGGCTACGGCGGCGCGCAGTTCTACGACCGCCGCCGGAAGCTCTCCTTTCTGACGAAGCGCGAGGCCCAGCGCGCGGCGGGCCGGCGTGAATCCGGGATTTTGTTTGAGCGCTTCGCGAAACTCTTTTTCGGCGGCCGGCAAATCGTCCTTCTGTTTAAGCGCGATCCCCAGGTTATATCGGTATTCCGGGTCGCCGGGCGCGAGTTCAACGGCTCTCTGAAGCGCTTCTACGGACTCCGCCATTTTGCTCTTCTCCGCCAGCGTTTGACCGAGAGCGAGATAGGCGCGGGCCAGAGTGGGCTGCGACCGAATGACGACCTGCAACTCGTTGATCGCTTCGTCCAAAGCGCCTTTCTGCTTCAAGCCGAGCGCGAGGTTGAAACGGGCCTCGGCGAAATCCGGGTTGACTGAAATGATCTCTTGGAGCAGCCGGATCGCGCCATCCATATCGCCCTGCTTCCAGCAGGCGGCGCTCAAGGCGTAACGGGCGTCCTGGAACTCCGGCTTCAGCCGCAGCGCTTCCTGATATTCGACAATCGCTTCGGCAGTCCTTCCCGTGCGGTCGAAGGCCAGCGCCAGATAATAGTGACCAAGGTGTTGCTTGCGGTTCAGCTCGATCGCTTTTTGTAACTCCGGGATGGCGGCCTCCGCCTGCCCCGAATCGCACAAGATGGCGCCGATGAAGAAGCGGGATTCGGCGTCCTGCGGCTCGATCTGCGCGGCGGCGCGGAAATGTTCGAGCGCTTTCTGGGCTTCACGTTTCTGAAGATAACGAACCCCTTCCTGGCGATGCTGAGCTGCGGAGGTCGCGCCACTGGGCTCTTGCGCGACCGACGGCGTGATAAGACTCACAAGCCAGAGCGGGATAGCGAGCGCAAGCCGCAGTCGGCGGCGATCAGATGCGAAGATCGATTCTCGCGGTGATGGTTCCAGGTTGATCTTCATCGAGGCCAAATCAATATCACCGCCCGGCGGCGCAGACAAGTCTTTCGTTACCTTCTCGCCGTCTCGTAGAAGACGTGTCAGCGCCGCGAGCGGTAGCGCGCATGGCTTAAAGTGAAGCGCGCACGATGCCGCTCGCGGCGCTTATTCGTAGACGCATTTGAAAACCGCCCAAGGCCTCCTCAGCGGGAACCGAGGACTGAGCGCGCGTTTGAAAGCTCTTGCAGCGAAGCGCTCGTCAGCGCCGCCACGTTCCGCTGCGCTACCTCGCGAAAAGTCTCTTCAGCGCGTTGGTCGTGATCGCGCTTCGCGTTAGCGTAACCGACCTGCGCCAACATGGTCGTGATCACGATTGTTTCATGAATCGATTGTTTGTCCGAGTCAGTCCAGTAGTAGGGGCTACGGGCAAATTGATCGCGCAATTTCTCGCGCAGAACCGACTCTTCTTTGGCCGACATTTTGCGACCGCCGCCTAGCTCCGCGTTGAGCGCGATACAATGGCTAAAAGTGATGGCCAGGTCATTGGTCGGTATCCCTTCGGCCTTCGACCGCCGCTCATAAACCTCAAGGCACTCGGTAAACAACTTGGTGAGGGCCTGCCGCTGCGCCTCTTCACGCGCAAAGCCTGAGCCGAACGGCGCGTGTGGATCCCATTTAACCTGCTGGGCGAGTTCATTGGCCATCGGCCAGGGTTTATACCAACCGATCTCGCTTCGCGTGAAAGTCGTATTCACAGCCCGATGAGTCGCGGCTGCTTTCCGTGATGGCCCGGCCCCGGATTGCTGTTTTCCACTCTTCTGTAAATAGGTTATCCGGGCCATTTGGGCTAAGTAGGGCGCCTGGATGGCAACGGCTTGTCTCGCTAACTGGGCGGCGCCGTAATCGGCGATTTGCGAGAGATACGCTGGCGCGCTCCCAACAAACATCCCTGCTGCAAGCAGGATTATCAGAAGTCTCGGTCTTTCCATAGTGGTTGTCCTCATTGGTTCGAGATTGTTACCGTTTTCGATCGATGTTGTCCAGAAAATACCCTTTAGCCATGAAAATGTCGCGCGCCCAATAGTTGTCGTAATGGTACGTGGTTTGCTAATAGGCGTGACGCAGGTCTGCACAGCCTCGGTACGAAGCACCCTGCGGATCTCCATCTGTTCAATGACAATGAATATACGAGGCGAAATCTGCTAAACGGAAACAGCGAGATCGGCCACTTTCCGATATTACCAGCAGACCCAGCCCTACAAATGACGCCCCCTGGATGACAGAGAGCGAAGGAAAGTGACGTAGTTTGTCGCAACCGAGTTCTCAGCAGTTGCGGATCAGGACAGGCGAATTCGATCATTGATACAGACTGAAGCGCTAACGTACAGGGCATTGCCACTCATTCCCAATCCCACTTCGACCTTCCTCGTCCTGCATGCGAATGGGGACGTTCGGAAAATCGTGGTCTGGGGACTTGTCATCAAAGCGGGGCCCAACGCCAGCCCTCTTGTTGTACGAACGTCGTGCAGTATTGCTGTCAATCCCCACCACTTCACTAGTAGTGTGCCATAAAACGAAATTTCGAACACCAGAAAGAAAGTTCTATGCGCACATTGCACTACAACTTTATCCAAGGAGAATTTTATGAATCAGCAGGATCCCATAGCAGCAGAGGCTGTTAGCGAATTAACCAGCGCCGTCACGGAGATGTCCGTCACGGAGATGTCCGTCACGGAGATGTCCGTCGAGCAGGTCGAGGTCGTGGAGCTAGAACCCATGGACGGCGCAGCCGAGGCTGAACCGATCACGGCAGAAACAGACGCCGATCCGGCTCCTTGACGGCGAAGCGCGGCGCCTGCGCCAAATTCGGCGCCCTGCGTCTCGATCTGCGCAGCGGCGCGGAATTGTTCAAGCGCTTTCTGAACTTCACGATTCTAGAGCTGCTCACTGAGGTGTAATCAGCAGTTAATCGTTCATTGTTCATAGTTGAGCGTTCATTTGTCATTATGGAGTAAAGCGGCTCCGGCAATGACAAATGAACAATCAACGATGAACAATGAACGATGAAAGCGCCTCAATTTTTCCGCCTGACTGCTTAAAAGTCTTAACTGGGTGGGCGTCCCAACCATTTTTGGAGGCGGCTTTTCTGTTCAGCCGAGGCGTCTGTGCGAATTTCAAGCCGCCAGGCGTTGGCGGGGCTCTGCTCCGTAGCCTGCGAAAAATGTAATCCGAACCAGTCGAGCGCTTCGGCGTAATCGAGTTCTTCCACCGAGGAGATGGCTTTCCCGAACCACTCCTTGAGATCAACGCCCGCCACGTCTTCCGCCGTTTTGCGAAATTGCTCCGGCGTGAAGCCTCGCGCGCCCGAATAACGTTTGTAGGCGAGCCGCATCACGTCATCCAGACTCTTCCTGCCGCCCGTCACCCGTTGAATCCTCGCGTCCAGCAGGAATCCCGCGACGGGCCCTTTGACGTAATAGCTGATCAGATTTTTCGCGTCGCGGCCCACGCCCGACGTCCCGGAGTTCCACACATCGAGCGAAGCCTGTTCGAGCGTTTGTTTGAGACGGCCGGGCGAGTTTTGCAACGACGAGATGTTGGCCGAGAGCATTGAGAGGAATTCTTGTACGTCGCACAGCCCGGCGCGCGCAACGATCAAATCAGCGCCGTAAGTCGTCAGTCCTTCCGAAATCCACAAACTGCCCGTTGACGGCGGGCGCTCGTAATCGAACGGCCCAAGTTCGACCGGGCGCAGCCGTTTGACGTTGAAGGCATGGAAGTATTCGTGGCCGACGAACGAGAGCCAGCGCAGGGTCGGCGCCGTCATATTCGGCGAACTCGTGAGCAGCGTGGAGGCGCCGTGTTCCAGGCCGCCGCCGCCCTGTCGAAACACGTTCAGGAAGACGTAACGCTTGAACGGTAAGAAACCCCAATACGCCCTGGTCTCGCGCACGATCTTTTCCAGATCTTGCGCGCCGCGCTCGCCGTCCCATTTTTTGAAATCGCCGGCGTCCACGAGCTGATGTTTGCTGCCTTCAACCTCGAATTCACGCACGGACAAGTCGCCGGCGACAATCGGCGAATCAACGAGCGTGTCGTAATCAGCGGCGCGAAAGTGATTGGGCCGGCCGTCAGGCGCGGCGTCCAACCCGCTCATCGCGCGTTTCCATTGCGGAGGCAATTCCAGTCGGACTTCGTGCGGGCGGCGCGCCCGCTCTACCAGCGTGATGAAGGCCGCCGCGCCGTTCAGCACCAGCAAATCCTCGCCGACCCAATTGGTCGTGACCGAACGGCCGTTGCAAAGCAGTTGGTAGGACACGATCACGTTCGCCGCGCCATTCGTTTCGACGCGCCAACGATTCTTTTGCGGCTGCGTTACGGCCAGCGTCTTGCCGTCCGACGCGCGCGCAGACAGTCCTCGCACGCGGCCGGCATAATCTTCCACGCGATAAAAGCCGGGCGACCAGACCGGCATCATCAATTCGATCGTTGCCCGCTTGCCAGTAGGAAAGATCGCTTCAACCTCGGCGATGCGCGTGTCAGGCGCGGGGAATTTGACGGTGTAGATGGTCGGCTCAGCCGCTCGCGCCGTCCACACCAATCCCGACAGCGTCAGCGCCGCGATCAGCCAGCGCAGGGGAACCTTCGGTTGCGGATGCTTGTGTTTCACCATTTTACTTTTCCCCTTGCAATAACGCGTTTGTGCGCTAAATCAAACCAGGCGAGATTGGGACACACAGATCAACCACGGGGACACGGGGATGCAAATCCGTATTGCATTTCCCCGTGATCCCCGTGCTCGGCTCTGCTCAGTAAATCAGCCGCCGCGCCACTTGTCTTGAAGGAAAAATAGGCGCCTTGAACCTGATTAGGACGCGCGCCGCCCATTATTCACCCGCCATTCACATGGATATCTTGGCGGTCGTGTTCCTCTTCGCGTAAAATCAGCCCTCATACTTAGCCGCTGTTGCGTTCTCTCGAATGGGCTAATCCACTGGCGCCTGGAGAAATATATGATGTTGAAGCGAATTACTAGATTCACTCTACTGCCGCTTTGGATCACAGTAATAACCATTTTCGCCTACGCCCAAACTGACAACTTGCTTTTGAACCCCAAGGCGAATGACGGGACCAATAATTGGCGAACCTTCGGCAATGCGAAAGTCGAACAATCCGATGACGGCGATTGGCGATTCGTTGTGAGAAACAATGGCCACTTCTTTCAAGACGTTCATTTGCCAGAGGACGCCGCCGGAAAGTACGCTCTGTTGATCGGTCGTGTTTCTAGCGAAAGAATAGACCCGGACGGGGCGATCACGGGACTACCTTCTCTCTACGGGTACATGATGGATGGCGCGAATCCGAGAGGCGGGCGAATCCTATCTTATTTGCAGGGACAACAGATGTTGCGCCGGGCCGGAACAGTGAATGAGTGGGTAACGGCTTGGGGAATTTTCGAAGTCCCTGACGGAACTCACGCCATCCGTTTCTTCCTAAGTCAAGCTGAGCGAAAAGATGTGCCGCAAAATGGCTCAGCGGCGCGCTTTGATGACCTCGGTCTATATCTGTTTTCGACTGAGGGGGAAGCCAAAGCGTTCGCACAGGCCTATAAAGACTAACGATCATGACTAATTTACCTGAGAAAGGGGCCGCGCATCCTGCGCCACACAAAAGAATAGTCTACGGGTGGGGCGTCACGCGCGAGGAAATATGAAAAGGCTGATACTGTTTTTCGTTTTTGCGATTGCGCTCCAACTCACTTTCAGCGCGTCAACGAGCGGGCAAAACTCCGACCTCCAGCGGTGGGAGAAGCTAGCCAGTAACGTCACGATCATCCGCGATGACTGGGGTATCGCTCACGTCTACGGCAAGACGGACGCCGATGCTGTCTTCGGCGCCATCTACGCCCAGGCCGAGGACGATTTCAACCGTGTCGAGACGAACTACATAAACTCGATGGGACGGCTCGCGGAGGCCGAAGGCGAGTCCGCAGTGTGGCGGGATTTGCGCATGAAGCTTTTCATCGATCCCGAGGTACTGAAGAAACAGTACGAGTCGAGCCCGCCATGGTTGAAGACGCTGATGAATGCATGGGCCGACGGTCTGAATTTTTATCTCGCGAAGCGCCCACAGACGCAACCGAGGGTGATCAAGCGCTTCGAACCCTGGATGGCGCTCTCTTTTACCGAAGGCAGCATCGGCGGCGACATCGAAACGATAAGCCTTGAGCAGTTGCAGGCTTTCTACGGGGACGGCCGGGTCGCAGTCAGGTCTAATGACGAGCGCGAACTCTTCGCCGAGCCTGAGCCGACCGGGTCGAACGGCATTGCCGTCTCGCCGTCGAAAACGGCCGCGCGTCGCTCCTTGCTGCTGATCAACCCGCACACGTCTTTCTTCTTCAGGTCCGAGTTGCAGATGACGAGCGGCGAAGGGTTGAACGCTTACGGCGCGGCCACGTGGGGACAGTTCTTCATCTACCAGGGCTTCAACGAGCGATGCGGTTGGATGCACACGTCCAGCGCCGTTGACGCGATAGACAGGTATCTCGAATCTGTGGTCAAGAAGGGCGACAGCTTTTATTACAAGTACGGGAATGAAGAGCGGCCGGTCACGACGTCAGTGATTAAGGTGCCATATAAGACCGACAAGGGAATGGCCGAGAAAACGTTTACCGTCTATCGCACTCAGCACGGGCCTATCGTCTCCTCGACGGATGGCAAATGGGTCAGCATTAGCCTGATGCAGGAGCCGGTGAAGGCGCTGACGCAGTCCTACACGCGCACCAAAGCGAAGAGCTACGCGGAGTTCAAACAGACGATGGAACTGCACACAAACTCGTCGAACAACACGATCTTCGCGGACGCCGACGGCGACATCGCCTATTTTCACGGGAACTTTATTCCGAAGCGCGATCCTAAATTCGACTGGACGAAGCCGGTGGACGGCAGCGATCCGGCGACCGACTGGCGCGGCTTGCTGTCCGTCGACGAGACGCCGAAATTGCTGAATCCGGCGAGCGGCTGGCTTTACAACAGCAACGATTCGCCGTGGTCGGCGGCGGGCCCGAGCAGCCCGAAGAAAGCCGACTATCCGGCTTATGTCGATTCGGGCGTTGAGTCTGCGCGCGGACAGCATGCGGTCAGAGTCCTGCGAGACAAAAAAGATTTCACGCTCGACACGCTGATCGCGGCGGCCTACGACAGCTATCTGCCCTGGTTCGAGAAGCCGATCCCCGCATTGGTCAAGGCGTGGGACCAGACGCCTGCGTCCGACCCTCTCAAAGCGAAAACGTCCGAACAAATCGCGCTGCTGCGCGCGTGGGATCTGCGGTGGTCGGCGACCTCCGTTCCGACATCACTCGCCGTGTTCTGGGGAGAAGATATTCAGCGCAGGGTGAGGCGTACGGGCTTGTCCGCCGTGGACTACATCGCCGGCGAAGCCACGGCGGAACAATTACTACAGTCGCTCTCGGCGGCGTCTGACAAACTCGCGGCCGACTTCGGAAACTGGAAGACGCCGTGGGGCGACATCAACCGCTTTCAGCGTCTGACCGACGACATCGTTCACCCCTTCACCGACGCCCGCCCCAGCATCCCGGTTGGCTTTACGTCCGGGATCTGGGGATCGTTGGCCTCGTTCGGCGCGCGCCCGTACAAAGGGTCAAAGAAGATTTACGGGACAAGCGGAAACAGCTTTGTGGCCGTCGTCGAATTCGGCAAGACTGTGCGAGCCAAGGCCGTGACCGCCGGAGGAGCGAGCGGCGATCAGTCGTCGCCCCACTTCAATGATCAGGCGAAACGCTACTGCGCGGGCGATCTGAGGGACGTGTATTTCTACCGCGCGCAACTCAAGGGTCATACTGAGCGGGAGTATCATCCGGGGAACTAAATCGAAATGAGCAAGCGATCGCAAAAGGAAAAAGCTGAGGCGCTGCTGTCTCTCCACAGGGACGGGGGCCTGCTGGTATTGCCGAACATTTGGGATCCGATCGGCGCGCGGATTCTCGAAGCGAAGGGCTACCCGGCTGTCGCGACCGCCAGCGCCGCGGTGTCGGCGTCTCTGGGTTACCAAGACGGGGAAAAGATCAATCGCTCGACGCTGATTGATGTTCTTGGGCGCATCGCGCGCAGTGTGGATGTTCCGGTGACCGCCGACATCGAAACTGGCTACGGCGAATCCTTGTCGGAACTGGAACTGACGGCGCAGCAAGTGATCGAATCCGGCGTCGTCGGCGTCAACATTGAGGACAGCCTGGAGAAAGGCGCCGGCCTGCGAGCAATTGAGGAGCAATGCCAGAGGATCTCAACTCTCAGACAGGTTGCGAATCGCCACGGCGTGCATCTGGTAATCAACGCCAGGGTCGACAGCTTCGTGGCCCCCTCGTTCGTGGATGGCCAGCGAGCGATTGAGGAAGCCGCAGCGAGAGCGAGAGCTTACGCCGCGGCCGGAGCAGACTGCATTTATCCCATCGGCCCGGGGGATGAAGCGACAGCGCGTATGCTCCGGGACCGAATTGAATCTCCGATCAACATACTTGGGGGGCCGACCGCCGCGCCACTTCCGGTGTTGCGGGAGATCGGGATCAATCGAGTCAGTTTCGGTCCATTCGTGTTTCGTTCGTGTCTGAGGAAATTTGTGGACATTGTCGAAGGTTTAAGCGCCAATGGCGATTACGCCAGTCTCGGCAACCTGATGTCACGTGATGAGGTCTCCGAATTTCTGCGCAGTGGGCATGAATAGCCACAGAGAACACAGAGAACACAGAGGGCATATTGATTTCTCTGTGTTCTCTGTGACCTCTGTGGCTAACAATCTTCATACATTTGAAAACCGGTATAGTACGCTTCGTGTCCATTCCGGCCGAAGAGAATACCCCGCAAGGAGAAAAATAAATGATGCGTTCTCTGATTTTCGCGATGGCAAGCCTTCTCCTGGCTACTCAGGGCAGGCCTCCTGCATCGCCCGCCGAACAGCCCTTCACCGTGGTTGAATCATCTATCCGCGAGATGCAAACGGCGATGGCGGAGCGCCGCGTCACCGCGCGCGAGATCGTCCGGCAATACCTTACGCGCATCGCCACTTACGAGGACAAGCTCAATGCGGTGATCGTCGTGAACCCTCACGCGATCGAGGAAGCCGAAGCTCTCGATCGCGAGCGCGCGCAAGGCAAGCTCCGCGGGCCGCTGCATGGCATCCCCATCGCCCTCAAAGACAATATTCACACGATCAACATGCCGACCACCGGAGGCGCGCTCGCGTTTGATGGACTGGTTCCGCCTTACGAAGCGACACTCACGAAAAACCTGCGTGAGGCGGGCGCAATCATCATCGCCAAGACCAATTTGACAGAGTTGGCCAACTGGGTGGCGACCGGCATGCCGGCGAACTACAACGCGCTCGCCGGGCACGGGTTCAATCCCTATGACCCGCGGCGCGACCCGCGCGAGGCCACCTTCGACGGGCGGCCGGCGCTGTTCACCGGAGGGTCGAGTTCGGGCGTCGGAACCGCCGCTAATTTCTGGGCGGGGAACGTCGGCACCGAAACTTCCGGCTCGATTCTGAGCCCGTCAAATCAAAACATGCTCGTCGGTATCAAGCCGACCATCGGCCGAGTCAGCCGCTACGGCGTCATTCCCATCACCGCCGACCAGGACACCCCCGGCCCAATGACCAAGACGGTCGCCGACGCCGCGATCATGCTCGGCGTTCTTGAAGGCGCGGCGGCTGATCCCAACGACCCTGCGACTTCGAAGTGCTCGCGCGTCCCGGGCGGCGACTACACGAGGTATCTCAATCGCGAAGGATTGAAGGGAGCGCGCATCGGAATACCCCGCGCGTTCTTCTACGACAAGTTCACCCCGCCGGGGGCAAAGGAGCCGCGCGGGGGGCTCGACCCGGCGCAGGCTAAGGTCATGGATGAGGCGATTGGGATCCTCAAGCAACAAGGCGCCGTCATTGTCGATCCCGTAGAGATTCCGAGCATCGTGTCCACCGATCCGCAAGAAAACTTCCTGCTCTGGAACGTCTGCTCGGGTCTGGACAACGCCAAAGGCAAGGACGCCGCGTGTTCGATTGTTTTCAAATACGGAATGAAGCGGGACTTCAACAAGTGGCTGGCCTCGCTCGGCGCAGCGTCGCCGGTGAAGACGCTCACTGAATTGCGGCAATGGAACATCGCGCATCAACGAGCGGGCTCGCTCAAGTACGGCCAGGCGTTGCTGGACATCTCGGACGAGATGAATGTTGAAACTGACGCCGCGCGCTACCGGGCCGATCGAGAAAAAGACTTGCGGCTCTCGGCGACCAATGGCATCGACGCTGCGATGAAGAATTATCAGCTCGACGCCCTGTTATTTCCCGGCCCGAGCAGCGCGGCCATCGCCGCGAAGCCCGGCTACCCGACGGTCATCGTGCCGTTCGGCTTGGTTCCGAACGCCCCGCTTGCGCCTGCCCCGCCATTCCCCGAAAGCTTCGCGGCAAAACCCGCGCCGTTCGGAGTGGGCTTCACAGGCTTAGCTTGCAGCGAGCCTCGGCTGATTGAGCTTGCGTATGCGTTCGAGCAGGCGACGAAACGCCGCGTCCCTCCGCCGTCCGCGCCGTAGCGACGAACAGGACTGAATCAAACGATACCGTGTCAGTCTTTCCATCAGGCATGTATCTGAAGCGTGCGCATAAATCGAAGTTGCGGAGCCTTTGGGGCGCGGGCGCTCGGGATACTGCTGGCAAACTCAAAAATGTCCGACAAACTTATGGTCTTTGAAAATTAAGTGGCGCCATAGCAGGCGCGCCTCCCTTCGCGCCCTTTGCGCCTTGGCGCCTCGGAAATATCCGGCGCCATTTCGCCCTCCTCCCAGTTTGCCAGCAGTATCGCTCGGGACCGCTTGCGATTCTTCTATTGATAATCGTCACAACCTGTTGACTGCCTTCTCGACCAGCGCACGCAACACATCAAACGTTACCATCTCCTGTACGGGGGCTCTCACGTCCACCTCAACGTATCCTTTGGCGCGCGGGATGCTGCAGATTGAATGTCCGACCACGCCGGGCCTCCCATACATGATACAGATCGTGTTGCCCACGGTCTTTTCCTCCAATCGCGCGCCCGTTCCTTTCCACTGACGCTCGCGCGCCGTTCCTGCATTACGCGTGCGGATGGCGTCGCCCCCATCCATAGGAAGGTTCTTGACAATGGTAATGTCGACCACCCGGATCCCCTCCTTCTGGCCGGGTACTGAGAGCTCAACTGAGCAATGGTCCACGTCCATTCCCGGAACGTTCTGACTAGAGCCGGAAAGTTTTGTCGAAGCTTTCCCTCCTAACGCCGATTCAATCTCAACCACTTGGAGTAGCTTACACGCTAAAGAAGGTTGTTGAGCGTGCGCTGGAGTAACGATCAGAACAATAAGCCCCACGAGTCCGGTCATTGGCCGGTGTAGGCGCCACAAAGATGCAAAGACTGCTTGACACATGATGTATTCCTTTCGAGAGTTCACTGATTTCATTTGTCGTGAACTGGCTAGTTTGATTGGGTGAGCTTTCGATGTGTTGGCGCCCAGTGTCGTACCGGCGCGCCGAAATCTCACAGTACAAGAGACGTCGTGGGCTTCCTTCTATCATTGCCGCAATATTCGGAGTGGACTACCAAAGCGGTCCCGAGCGCCGGAGCCCCAAAGGCTGCCGCCAGTTTATAACGAGTTGGGATTCTCGCCTTAACTCGAAACCTCATCAAAGAGCGTCGGTTGTGATTGTTCGGGGACTGTGAAGTTGCTCAATCCCACACCGACCAGACGGAATCGTTGATCAGGGACGGCCGCGACGCGTTCCCGCAACGAGAGCGCAATCGCCGTGAATTCCTCGCAGGTGGCCGGAGGGCTTGGCGGCGTATGGCTGCGCGTCATGATGTTGAAGTCGCTCGTCTTCAACTTCAGTACGACAGTTCGCGCGATTCGCGATTCTTTCCTCGAAGCCGCCCACACCCTTTCGGCAAGGCGCCGAATCAGTTCCTCCGTCTCGGAAAGCGGAAGGTCGCGTTCGAAGGTGTCTTCGGCGGAGATCGACTTCGTCGGCCTGTCGGACACTACCGGATTGTGGTCAACGCCGTTTGCCAGTTCATATAGACGACGGCCATACCTGCCGAACTCGCTTTCAAGCGCCTCCAGACCAAGTCCGCGGAGGTCCCCGACCGTTACTATGCCTAATCCTTTCAATCGGATTTCCGTGACTTTCCCCACGCCGGGAATGCGGCTCACTGGGAGCGGTAGAAGAAACGCGCTCACCTCGCTCGGCTGGATCACAAAGAGTCCGTCCGGCTTGCGCCAGTCAGAGGCGATCTTCGCGAGGAACTTGTTCGGCGCGACTCCGGCGGACGCGGTGAGGTTAAGCTCCTCTCGAATCTGGCGCCGAATCATCTTTGCCACGCGGGTGGCCGTGGGCAAACCCAACTTGTTTTCTGTCACATCGAGGTAGGCTTCGTCGAGCGAAAGCGGCTCGATCATATCGGTGTGCCGCGAAAGGATCTCTCGCACAGCGCGAGAAGCGGCTCTGTACCGCATGAAGTCAGGAGGAATAAAGATCGCGCCGGGACAGAGGCGTTCGGCGCGCATCGCGGGCATGGCTGAGCGAACGCCGAACCGCCTGGCCTCGTAGGAGGCGGCGCACACGACGGAACGATTTCCGCGCCATGCGACGATGACTGGCTTGCCGCGCAAGCTCGCGTCGTCACGCTGTTCGACGGAAGCGTAGAACGCATCCATATCGACGTGCACGATCTTTCGAAGAGGCGTCTCCGGGCTATATTCGAGTTCGATCTCTATTCGCGTCATGAAGAAGGCTCCTGGGCGCCGCGTGGCGCCGCGGTCGAGAAAGCGCGCTTCGATTCTAAGCGAATTAAGGACGAATACGAAAGACATGGTTTTGGGCATTCGCGGCGTTCCCATAGTCGGCAATGTCACTAAGTTATGGCCGGGACATTGCCCATTGCCAATTCCACATTGCCCATTGTTTCGCAGGGAGGTTCTTACCCAATGCTTCCCCCTGCAATTCAATTGGCGATGCGCAATGTGTAATGGTCAATGAAATTCAGCGCCAGAGGCTTAACTTAACTCCAGTCTTGGGTTGAACAAATGAACCACGGGGATCACGGGGATCACGGGGATGAAAGAGGAAAAGGCTTTATGGAAGAAAGGTTCAGTATGTCTTCCTGCCAGGTTCATCCCCGTGGTCCCCGTGGTTGAGATTCATTCTGAATCCAACTCAAGACTGGGATTAACTTAAATCGGCGCCCCTCAGGAACATTCTCTGCCTACGTCGGGCGCGCAGTTGAACGAGTAGGCGAAATAGCTTTAAATGTAGTTATGGCGTTTTCAATCGACCTACGAAAACGAAACGTCGCCGAGGCCAACGTAACTGGCGCACGCCCTGGATGCATTTCGCGCCGTCAATCAAATTGTCGTTCTTGAGCATGCTAGCGGTATGCTCAGATCCGTTTATTTATCAAAGAGCGCCGGACGGGAGTCTTAAGTTCAGTTCCCGGAAACGGCTTTAGAGCTAATCTATGAACACTCGTCGCCAGTTCCTGATCAGCGCGCCCCTGGGCGCGCTCGTCGCGGCCAGCGCATGCCGCACCGCGTCGCAGCCAAACAACCCGACATCGCCGCCCACGACCGCCGGCGCGCCGCCCACCTTCGGCACAGGGGCCGGTTCCGGTCCCGAAGTGACGGCGGCGACATTCGCTGAGGCGGAAAGGCTGATGCAAATCACGATGACGCCGGCGGAGCGGCAGCAGGCCGCCAACTCGTGGCGCCAGTCGCTGGCGCAGTACCTCGAGCGTCGCGCCGGGCCGCGAAAAGTGGCGATCAAGGACACCGACGCGCCAGCCACACTCTGGAACCCGGCGCTTCCAGGCGCGCCGGCGCTGTCGGCGCCCGATCGGTTCGTGCGGTCTAAAACCAGCGGCGCTGCGCCGCCGTCATCCGACGAAGACATCGCGTTCGCGCCCGTGACGCAACTCTCCAGATGGATCGAGTCGCGGCAGCTTTCTTCCGAGCGACTTACGCATATCTATCTCAGTCGCATCGAACGATTGGATCCAAAGATCCGATCGATCATCACGCTGACCAAAGATCACGCCCTCGCACGCGCGAAGGCCGCCGACGCCGAGATCGCCGCAGGCAAATATCGCGGGCCGCTGCACGGCATCCCATACGGCGTGAAAGATCTGCTCGATACGAAAGACATTCCGACCACATACGGCGCCGAACCATTCCGCAACCGCGTTCCCTCGGCCGACTCCGCGGTGGTGCGCAGGCTGAACGACGCCGGCGCGGTGCTGTTGGCCAAGCTGTCGCTCGGCGCGCTCGCGCTCAACGACATATGGTTCGGCGGCCAGACGATGAACCCGTGGCTTTTGGAAGAGGGCGCGTCAGGATCGAGCGCCGGGCCCGGGGCGGCGACGGCCGCGGCGCTGGTGTCATTTTCTATCGGCAGCGAGACCGGCGGGAGCATTGTCAGCCCCGCGATGCGCTGTGGCGTTACGGGGCTGCGCCCGACGTTCGGCCGCGTCCCCCGCACCGGCGCGATGACGCTCTGCTGGTCTCTCGACA
>Ga0081455_10002697_pt1 | contig 20968 bp, 13 predicted proteins | sample TabmetS3T2R1_FD_70207 | JGI IMG/M metagenome (GOLD analysis project Ga0081455, IMG submission 70207) | Tabebuia heterophylla rhizosphere microbial communities from the University of Puerto Rico - S3T2R1 | ecosystem: Host-associated > Plants > Roots > Rhizosphere ...
GGCGCTCCTCCGTGCGTGTGAGTTCGCCGTGCGCCCGACCGAGAGCCATCTCGGAGGCTTCGCAGCCGCAGATGTGGTTCTCGAGACGCTCGCCAACGCCTGGAACGAGCCCCCGACCGGATGACGCCGCTCCGGGCCGGGCTCAGTCCGCGTCCGGGGCGGGCGAGCCGACCATCGCCTAGCAGCTCGCCCCAACTCCGCTACGACACAGCCCTACCGCGGCGCCTGACAAGAGCTCCGACACATCGGCCGCCGGGCCCGCCGCTCGTCCGTCTTCGGCCTCGTGTGTCATGTTGCGTCCGCAGAGCGTTGGTCAGCGTTGGTCGAACTCGGACCCGGATGCGAATCAGGGACCTCGGAGGAGGCCCCTGACCAGGCATTGGAGCGGACGACGGGACTCGAACCCGCGACCCTCACCTTGGCAAGGAGGCTCTGCGGCGATCCCTCCGGGCGCGTTTCGCCTGGTGTTACAAGGTGTGTCGAACGCGCTCTCGCTGCCGGGCACAGGTTTCGGGCACAAAGTTGCCCGCGGCGGCCGTCCGTAGCAGCCCGTACCGCTGCAAACCACGAGCTGGTCCGCTGTCATGCCCAGCCGCTATCGCAAGCAGCCGCTCGCCCGGCTCGAGCACGGCACGCGCATTTACGCCCCGTCGCCCGGCGAGGCCCGCTACAGGGTGGTCGCCACCGACTCCGTCCCGGCCGGGCGGATCTTCGTCAAGTGCTGCACTGAAAGGCGACTCGGGCGAAGGCGCGCCCTCGAAGGACTCATCGCCCAGTCCGCCGCCGTCTGCGAACCCGACGATGCTGGTCGGCGCACGGTGGAGCGGCTCGCCGCCCACTTCGTCGAAGACCATCTGTGGAGCCTGTCGCTGCGCTTCCGGGAGAAACAGACCTACGTGCTGGTACTCCCCGGCTCGGCGCCCGCATCGTCACCGCTGAACCCCCGCCGACTCCGCTGCGTGGATCGCCGCCGTCGGGACAGCCAGCCCCGTTACCGGACATGGTCTCGCCCGTCGAGCTTTGGAATCAGGTTGATGTGGGCCGACCAGCTGTTGGGCCGTGGAGCGTCAACCGAGTCCCGTCCCATTGCAGAGCTGTGAAGTGCAAGCTGCGGGCTCCACCGGATCCGTAGCCCACGGCACCCTGGGTCCAGCCGTGATGGGCGAGCCACAGGTCGCCGGCGGGACCGGTGATCACGCACGCCCGCCGGGGCCGGCGACGCCGCCGCCGTTGGTGTGCAGCGGGCGCTCGGTCGTGACCTTCGCACAAGGGCCCAGGGGGCTGTCGCACGTGGCATACCCGGTCGCGTAGCCGGCCGACTCCCACCAGCCGCCTGAGTAGAGCAGGACATAGCGCCCCTCGACGCTCACCAGCGCGGGGTTCTCGACCAGCGGCGCTTCCCATGCAGCGTCGTTGTGCAGGAGCGGGTCGGCCCGCCTTCGAGGGCGAGGCCGTCAGACCGCAGGCGCTGCGAGAACAGGGTGCTGGCGCGGCCGATGGCGTTGCCGTCGGCCTTCCACAGCAGGTAGGGGGCGGCCGTTGGTGTCCACGAAGGGATGGGGGTCGATCGACCCGCCTAGCTCGGGTTGGCAGACCAGTGGCTCAAGGCTCGTACTGATGAACGGGCCCGTGGTGGAGGTCGACGTGGCCGCGCCGATGCATTGCCCTCCCGTCGCCCGGGAGCGGGCGGCGAAGTAGAGGACGAAGTCCCCGGGACGCCGCGGCACTCCGGGCGCCCACGTGCGGCCCCATTCGGCCCATGCCGGCAGCTCGGGGAGCGCATCGGTCGGCGCCGACCAGGTCGCCAGGTCGGGGGTGGTGGCGACCGGAACGTTTGCGAGGCCCACCTGTGTGGAGTAGAGGACCCACCGGTCCCCGTCTTCGAGCAGGAACGGGTCAGGGGCGTCGCGACCATCCCCGGGTGGGAGAGGTGCCAATGGCGCAGGCGGCGGCGTGGCGGGCGACGTGGACGCCGGCGGGGCGGTCCGCGCCTCGGGCGTCGCCTCCATGGCACGCGAGGCAGTGCTCGCGGGCTGGGACGTGCGGACGGCCACACCGCCGCTACTGCCGGTGAATCCGGCAATCACCGTGATGCCGGCGCTGCTCGTGATGACCGCAAGCGTGAGGGCGGCGATGGCCCGTGTCGGTCGCATGGGCCGCACGGTCCGGCCCGGCTGTTGCGCCGGGGTTGGGGTGGTCGTGACCAGGCCAGGTCGTCGGACGCGACGCTCCGGGTGATGCGTCGTGTTCGCCGCTAGACGCGAATGCGCAGGTCAGGGGGGCTTGCAACTGGTCTGCAACCGGGGGACGTGACGGTCGGTGCGTGTATGGCCACCGAAGCTCGGGCAGAGCGGGCCGGCGGGGGCGTAGGCTGGCGGCGGTGGTTACGGCCGGCGGGCAGGTCGCCACCTGGACCGTGCTGTTCACGGATATGGTCGCCTCGACCGAGCGGCGGGTTCGGGTGGGCGAGGACGTGTTCGACCGCGTGCGGGCCGACCTCGACCGCCTCGTCGATCGGGCGGTCGAGGCCCACGACGGGGCCGCGGTCAAGTCGACCGGCGATGGAATCCTGGCCGGGTTTGCGGCCACGGCGTCGGCGCTGCGCTGCGCTGCAGCGATCCAGGGCGCCGTCCGCGATCGCAACCGGGAGACGGGCGACGACGTGGCCCTGCGGATCGGGATCAGCGTGGGCGATGCGGTCGTGGAGGACGGCGACATACAGGGCACGGCCGTCGTCGAGGCGGCCCGCCTCTGTGACCTGGCCGAGCCGGGCACGATCCTGTGCTCGGGCGCCGTGCGTGCCGTCTCGGCCAACCGTTCGGGCTGCGCCTTCGGTGAGGCGCGCTCGATGGAGCTGAAGGGCCTACCCGGCCCGGTCGTCGTCCACGAGGTCATCCTGAATGCGTCCGTCGACTCGCTCGATAGCCGTGCCCTGACATTCCGGGTCCTCGGTCCAGTGGAGGTCGAGCGCGACGGCCGGCCGGTGGCCGTGGGAGGGCCCAAGGAGCGGCTCGTGCTGGCGGTCCTCCTCGCGTCCGCTGGCACCGCCGTCTCGGTGGACGCGCTGGCAGACGCCATCTGGGGCGAGCGCCCGCCCCGCACTGCGGAGCGGACCGTCCACGCCTACATCGCGCGCCTCCGGCGGGTGCTCGAACGCCGGCGTCGGTCGGGGGAGACCCCTGCGGTGATCGCGACGGTCGGCCGCGGCTACCGGCTGCGCATCGATCCAGATCAGCTCGACGCGGGGCGCTTCGAGCAACTCGCTCGGTCCGGCGCGGAACGACTCGACGGCGACCCAACGGCGGCCGCCGCCGCGCTACGCGCCGCCCTGGCCGAGTGGCGGGGTCGGGCGTACACGGGGCTCGACGACGTCGGGCCGTGCGCCGCGGAGGCAACCCGGCTCAACGCGCTACGCCTCGGCGCAGTCGAAGACCGCGTCGACGCCGACCTGGCCGTTGGCCGGGCCGCGGACCTCGTACCGGAGCTCGAGGCGGCGGTGGAGGATCAGCCGTTCCGCGAGCGGTTGTGGAGCCAGCTCATGGTGGCGCTGTACCGATCGGGTCGACAGCGCGATGCCCTGGATGCCTTCCAGCGGGCTCGACGCACTTTGGTCGAAGAGCTGGGGATCGAGCCTGGCCCCGAGCTCCGCCGGCTGGAGGCGGCCATCCTCGACCAGGACCCCGCGCTCGACGAGCGGCGACCACTCCCCCGGTCGAGCGGGTCGGCCGGGCTGCCGCTGGCGCTTGCAGCCGTCGGCTCGGCGTTCGTGGGACGCGACCGCGAGGTCACCTGGCTTCGATCGGCGTGGGCCGACGCCGACGACGGCCGCGGGGGCTTCGTGTCGATCCTCGGTCCCGAGGGTGCCGGCAAGACCCGCCTGGTGGCGGAGGTCGCCCGCGAGGCGCACGGCAACGGCGCAGTGGTCCTGTACGGGCGCTGCGACCACGCTCATCGCGGTGCCCGCCCGCTGGTGCACCAGGCCTTCGGCAGTGCCGATGGGTCGCTCGGCGAGATCGACCACGCCGCGGACGTGACGGACCTCGCGACCGCGGTGGTGCGCCATCTCTCCACCTGGGCCGATGGCCGGCCGGTGATGCTGGTGCTCGATGACCTGCACCTCGCCGACGCCGAGGCACTCGAGTTCGTGGCCGACCTCGCCGGGTGGTGTCAGGCAACGCGGCTCCTGGTGGTCGGGATCTTCCGAAGCGACGGGCCCGTCCCGGCCGCACCGGGCGGCGACGCCCCAACCGGCGACGAGTCGCGGCTGGTGTTGGGACCGCTCGGCTACGACGACGTGGCGGGCATCTGCCGGCTCTACGAACCGGAAGGCTGGAGCGCCGAGGACGTCCGACGGGTCGCCGACCTGTCCGACGGGCGGCCGCTCCTGGTCCACGAGCAGGCCAGCGCCTTCGCCGAGGCGCGGGCGGCGCGCCGGGTCGAGCAGGCCGCCGGGCGGCTGGCCGCATCTCGGGGCCGGCTGCTCACGTCGCGCGGTGAGGTAGCGGACGGCGTCGAGACGATCCAACAGCTGCTGGAGCAACGCCGCGCCCAACTCGCCGGCCGCGAGGCGCAGCTTCAGGCGGCGGGGGTCTCCGCGCTCGCCGGGTGCCCCTACAAGGGCCTCGCCCGGTTCGAAGCGGCCGACGCGGACAATTTCTTCGGTCGGGAGCGCCTGGTGGCGGAGCTGCTGGCCCGCGTCTCGGAGACCAGCCTGGTAGCGGTGGTGGGGCCGTCCGGCAGCGGGAAGTCGTCGTTGCTGCGGGCGGGCCTGCTGCCCGCGTTGGCAGCCGGCGTGCTGGCCGGCGGCGACCCGTGGCGCACGGTCGCCCTGTGCCCGGGGGCCCGACCGACCGAGGAGTTGGCGGCACGCCTGCGTGACCTGGCGAGCAATGGTGCGCCCCGAGCCGTGCTCGTCGACCAATTCGAAGAGACCTTCACGCTCGGAGCGTCGCCCGACGAGCAGGTGCAGTTCATCGATCGCCTGCTGGCGCTGAGCCACGAGCCGGCCACATGCGTCGTGCTCGCGGTGCGCGCCGATCACCTCGGCCGGTGTGCCGCGCACGCCGATCTGGCGGCCCAGCTCGCGGGTAACGACGTCCTGGTGGGCCCAATGCGCGACAGCGAGCTGCGGCGCAGTGTCGAGCTCCCCGCCCAGCGCGCCGGACTCGAGATCGAGGGCGGCCTCGTCGATGTGATCGTGTCCGACGTTGCGGGAAGGGCAGGGGCGCTGCCGCTGCTGTCCACGGCACTGGCTGAGACCTGGGAGCGCCGGGAGGCGCGCGTCCTGACCCTCGCCGGCTACCGGGCCGCCGGTGGCGTCAACGGGGCGCTCGCCCGCATGGCCGAGGACGCCTACGCCGGGTTGCCCGCCGGTCCCCGCGGCGCCACGCGCCGGCTGTTGTTGCGGTTGTGCGACTCCGGCGAGGAGGGTGACCTGACGCTCCGCCGCCGCCTGCCGTTGGACGAGGCCGTCGACGAGGACGACACCGGCGCCCGCACCGCCCTCGAATCCCTGGCGGACCGCAGGCTGCTCACCATCGACAGCAACGCCGTCGAGGTTGCCCACGAGGCGCTGCTGAGGGAGTGGCCACGCCTGCGCGCCTGGCTGGACGAGGATGTCGAGGGCCGCCGGCTGCATCGGCGGCTGCACGATGCCGCCCGCGCCTGGGACGCCGCCGGTCACGACCCCTCAGAGCTCTACCGCGGCACCCGCCTGGGTGCGGCCACCGACTGGGCCACCCACCACGACGAGCTCAGCCCGAGCGAACGCGCCTTCCTCGACGCCAGCCAGGCCCAAAGCGAGCAAGAGCTGGCCGACGCCCGCCGCCAAGCCACCGCCCGAGCACGCTCCAACCGGCGGCTCCGCACCCTGTTGGCCGGGATCGGCGTCCTGCTCATCGTGGCCCTGCTCGTGGGCCTTGTGGCCGTCGGTCAACGGGACCGGGCGCAGCGGGCGGGGCGGGTAGCAACCGCCCGCGAGTTGGCCGCAGCCGCCAACGCCAACCTGGAGGTCGACCCCGAACGGAGCATCCTGCTGGCCCTAGAAGCCGTCGAACGCTCGCGTTCCGGCGACCGCCAGACGCTTCCGGAGGCCGAAGAGGCGCTCCACAGCGCCGTGAACGCCTCGCGCATTGAGTTGCGGATCCCCAGGGCCGGCGGCCGGGTCGACTGGAGCCCCGACGGAACCGTCTTCGCCACCGAAGGCCCCGAGGACAGCGGCATCGTGGACATCCGCGACGCACAGACCGGCGAAACGGTCCGCTCCTTCGCCGGCCACGACGGCGACATCCTCGACGTCGCCTTCAACCACGACGGCACCCTCCTCGCCACCACCGGAGACGACGGCGCAGCCCGAATCTGGCGAACGGCGACCGGCGACGAGCTCCACACCGTCCGAGGGCCCGTCACCGACGAGACGTGGGGCGCGGACGGTCCGTCATTCAGCCCCGACGGCTCGCGGTTCGCCGCCGCCTGGCCCGGGGAGGGACTGGTCAAGGTCATCGACCTCGCCTCCGGGCGGATCGTCCGCGAGATCCGTTCCGTCGCGTCGCCGGACAGGACGAGCTTCGATCCCACCGGAGCCCGCCTCGCCATCACGTCGTGGGCGGTCCCAACAACCGTCGTGGATCTCGCGTCGGGCGACGAGGCGTTCACCCTGGAGAAGCACTCGCTGTACCCGACCATGGACGCCGCCTGGAGCCCCGACGGCAAGTCGATCGCCACCGCAGACTTCGCTGGCGGCGTCCGCGTCTTCGACAGCGGCACCGGCCACCCGCGCTTTTCGATTCAGGGCAAGGGCGGCCACGCGTTCGACGTGGACTGGGCGCCTGACTCCACCCGGCTCGTTGCCGGCAAGAGCGACGGCACCGCCCGCGTGTGGATCGTGGACGAGGAGGGCGCACGAGAGGTGATCACGCTGTCCGCCCACGACACCCGCAAGGGCATCGAGGGAGTGGCGTTCTCGCCCGACGGCACGCGCGTCCTCACCGGCGACCTTGGCGTCACCGCGGCGCGGGTCTGGGACGTGGGCATCGACGGAAACGCCGAGGTGGCCAACCTCCCGGCCGTGGTCGCCACCATCGGCGCCGTCGACTTCACGTCGGACGGCCGCGAGCTCGTGGCCTCAAGCGGTGCCGGCTCGGTCACGGTCTGGGACGCGCAGTCGTTCACGCGCCGTCGAACCCTCGGTGTCCCGTCCGGCACGCCGACGGCGGCGGCGCCGGACGCAGCCCCGGGCTACTACGCCCCGCTGCCCTCTGGTGCCGACGCGTTCTCGGTCGACGTGAGCCCCGACGGCCAGCTGGTCGCGGTCGCCCGCTTCGACGGGAGCGTGCGGGTGTTGGACATGGAGACCGGACGCGATGCCTTCACCGTCGACGCCGGCCCTCTCCAGGCACCCTACGGCACCGTTTCCTGGAGTCCCGACGGCGTCCTCCTCGCGATCGCCGCCAACGACGGCCGCACGGGGCGCGCCACGGTCGTCGACCGGTCGGGGAAGGTCGTCGCCGTCCTCCAGGAGGAGTTCGGCATCGCGCTCAGCGGTTTGACCTTCACTGCCGACAGCGCGGGGCTCGTGACTGCACGCCTGGCCACCGGGCCAACCAGCCCCGACGTCGGCGGGGTCGTGCGCTGGGACTGGCGAAAGGGAACCGTCGCGCCGATCATCGACACCCCGGCCAATCTCGCGCTCTCCAGCCCCACGGGCCGCTTGGTCGCGACCGCGGGTTCGCTGCGGACGCTGGTGGGCTCCGCCGGGCCGGGCAAGATCTGGGACCCTGCCACCGGAAGGCGCGTCGCGACCCTGGCGGGGAACACCGGGGTTGTGCTCGACCTCGCCTTCAGCCCGGACGAGAGACGTCTCGCGGTCAGCGGCCAGGACGGCACCGTGGGGATCTGGGACCCCACGTCCGGCGAGCTGCTACTCACGCTGCGCGGGCACTACGCCGGGACCTTCTCGGTCGTGATCAGCCCCGACGGCTCACGGCTCGCATCGGTGGGCACGGAGGGCGTCGTGCGCGTGTGGACGCTCGATCTCGACGAGCTCATCGAGATCGCGGAGCGCGAGTTGACGCGCACCCTCACCGATGGAGAGTGCCGCCAGTACCTGCACGTGGACCGCTGCCCCCAGTCTTGACCGACCGGAGTCGTTGCCCCTTCGGGTCGCTCCTTCACTATCTACGCCAGAACGTCGGCCGGGCGCGCGCGGGGCTGAGCACCGAACGGCGCGTCTGTCGCGGCACAATCCGGCACAAATGGGTGCCATGAGGTCCATCGCACGGCGGAAAACACGTGCACAGGTCTGTGCCGGGCGGGTCTGAAGGCCAGGTCGGGGGCCCGTGGTCAGCGCTGAAGGCCTTGTAGCTTCGCGACCCTCACCTTCAGACGGTGATGCTCCTCTAGGGGCCATGGTGACGCGGAAATGCCCTCTGAGCAGGGCTTTGGAGCGGACGACGGGACTCGAACCCGCGACCCTCACCTTGGCAAGGTGATGCTCTACCAACTGAGCCACGTCCGCGTCGGAGGCACAACCTTAGCAATCCCGTGCTGGCGGCCCACCAGCGGCAGGACCCGTCAGGACTATGAACCAGCGAGCGCGCGCTCCAGCAGCGCCGCCGCCGGTGGCGAGAAGCGCAGCTCACGGGCGGCTTCCAGGCCCGCCGGGCTCATCTTCTTGGCGGTCTTCTGCAGGATGTCGACCGTCTTGTCGTCGCCCATCCTGCTCGCCAGCTCGTCGAGCTGGGTCTCGAGGAAGACGAGGCAGAGGGCGTCCTCATGGACTTGCACGGCATGGTCGTGGCCGAGGCCCCGCTTGGTCACGATCGCCTGGACCCGGGCCACCGACTCGTCGTCATAACCCGCGTCCCGCAGGATGGCGCCTACGTCGTCGCCGTGCTGGCGCTTGAGGGCCGTGCGCCACTTGAGGTATCCGGATCGGCCGTCGGGGTAGCTGGTTCGGGGGATCGTCCACCGCCGCAGGTGGTGAGCCCGGGCAGCCAGGATCTGCTCATCGGAGCAATCCGGATCGAGCGTCCGCACCCAGCGGGTCATCAGCTCGGCGTGCGCCAGCTCCTTCGGACGCTCGACGCCGTCCACGTTGATCACGTTCGGATCGTCGGCGTTCGCCGCATCGATGGCCGCCAGCGCGGCCGCCAGCCTGTCCACGCTCAGTACTCCTCACGGAACATCACGCTGATGCGGGGACCCGCTCGGGCTCGCTTCGGCACCGAGTGTTCCCACGTCCGTTGGCACGTGCCGCCGAGGACGAGCAGGTCCCCGGGCCCGGGCTCGAGCCGCACCGAACGGCCCCCGCCCTTGGGGCGGAGCAGGAAGTGTCGGGGGCTGCCGAGCGAGAGGATGGCGACCACGGTCTCGGGACGGGTCCGGGCGACCCGGTCGCCGTGCCAGGCCACGCTGTCGCCGCCGTCGCGGTAGAGGTTGGCCGAGATCACGGCCAAGTCGGCGGCGAAGCGCTCGGACAGCGCCCCCGCCATGGCGGGGAGCGGCGGCGGCGGATCGTCCCATTGCCTCGTCGTGAGGCGAGGCTCGACCACCATCCGGTCGTACATCCAGCGCTCGTGCGATGCCCATGGCGCACCGTCCAGCAGTGCCTCGAACAACGCGTCGCTCCCCTGAGCCCAGCCCGGCACCTCCTCGAGCCAGGCACCGGAGCCCAGGTCGCGGCGCTCCGCACGCGCAGGGTTGGCATCGAAGCCGGGCGGGACGTCGCCGAGGAGCGAGGGCTGCCAGACCAGGGCCACCGCGCCAGGCTAGCGCCGCCCGACGAACTAGCGTTCGTGGAGCTCGCTCCCCTAGGCCCGGTCGGGGTCCTTGGGTCGGAGATCTACGCGCAGCACCAGCAGCCCGTCCTCGATCGTGCCCTGGGCATCGCCGACGATGGCGAAGTCCTGGTAGTCGATCTCGGCCTGGCGGATGAACTGCATGCGTTCCTCGCCGGCGACGGGGGGCAGCGTGCGGTTCCGCACGGCATGGGCCCGATCCCGGAACCGCTGGATCATCGCCTCGACATCGAGGGTGTCACCCATGGGCTGCACCGTATCTCGGCGACGATCCCGGGCTCAGCGGCGCCGGTCAGGCGCCCAGATGTCGGTGTCCCGCATCGATCGTCCGGCAAGGGGCTGAGAACGCGCCGGCGGCTGTATGCGGCCGCCCGTAGCATGGCCCACGACCCGGCGGGCGCCACTGGGCCCGACGTCGTCGACCCAGCCGGCGCTGCCCGCGCCGGGCTGGCTGCGGCGACGGCGCTCGCCGGCTGCCTCCGGCCCACCTGGGCCCGGTGGCGGCCCGGCGCCCGGGTTCCGTCGCCGACGTTTCGATTCCCCTTGGCCCGGCGGACCCGGCGGCCGTGCTGTGCGGCCGGGCGGTGGGCCCCCTCTGCCACCCTGGCCGGCAGGGCCACCCTGGCCGGCAGGACCACGCGGTCCGCCCGGACCCCCCGGGCCACCGGGGCCACCTCGGCGCCTCCGCGCGCCGCCCTCGGGCCCGGCGCCCGCGTCCTGGCGACCGGGGATTGGTGCGCCCGACGCCGGTGGCGGGCTCGGCGTCCCGCCCGCGTCGGGCGGCCCCACGAACGCCCGGCGGGGATCCCGCGGCTCGTCCCAGAACGCGTCGTCCCCGCCCCGGCCTCCGGGCGGGCTCCTCTGGCCCGGAGGCGCGTCGCCGTAAGCGAGACCGGTGGCGCCACGCCGGACGTCGTCGGCATCCTCGCCTTCGAGGACCAGGCCGGGCCGGGTCAGCAGCCAGTAACGCCAGGTGAGCACTGCGACGATGACCGCGACGGCGGCGAGCCCGGCGATGATCATCCAGATCAGCCGGTTCTCGTCGTCGGCGCTGCTGCCCTCATCCGGTTGCGGCGCCGTGGTTGTCGTGGTGGCCTGGGCACCCTCGGTACCATCGCCCGGCACCAGCAGGTTGTTGACCGTTGTGAACGTGATGCCCTGGGCGTCGGAGGCTTCGGCCGCGGCCTCCTCCTCGACGGGCTGTTGCTCGTCGACGACGGGCTCGACGCCGCTGTCGCTGTCCGGCGGCGGCGACTCCTCGGTGGCGGGCGGGGCCGTCTCCTGCGTCGTCGGCGTTGCCGTGGGGGGCGGGCCCGCGGTCGTAGTGGGCCGAGGCGGCCCGGTGGTTGTCGTGGTCGGCGCGGTGGTGGGTGTCGTCGGCGGCGGTGGCTCCTGGCCGAACGCACCCGACGCCGTCCCGACGAGCACGCCCAGCACCACCAGCGCGGCCATGGCTGCGCGACACGATGCCGCCCGCCCGCCGCGTGATGGTCTACCTGCGGTCATGTACTCCCACCTTGCCGGCCCCCAGCCGAGGAGATCGTACCTGTGCCCGTCATCCGGACGACGGACGCTACATCTGAGCAAATGAACGCCCTGCGAACCAGTCGAACCGCCACCGACGCGCCGTAATCACACCTGATGGACGGGGCAGCTCACGGTCGTGCGTCCCCCGATCCGCCGGACCTGGAGGGCGGCACCGTCCCGGGGGCAGAGCCCGTCGAGGGCCATGGCCTGGCGGGCGTCGCCCGTGTGGCTGCCGCCGCGGGCCGTCAGGTCGGCGATCACCCGACCGATCGCCCGATGGAGCCGGCGCAGCTCGGCGGGGCTCAGGCTCCCGGCGGGCCGCGCCGGGTCGAGCCCGGCGCGGAACAGGATCTCGTCGGCCAGCAGGTTGCCGATGCCGGCGATGCGGGTCTGCTCGAGCAGCCGGGCCTTGAGGGGGGCCCGGCTGCCGCGCACCGCCGCCTCCACGTCGCGGAGCCTGGCCCGCTGCGCATCGACACCGAGGCGGCCCTCGTCGGGCTCGAGCTCGACGCCGCCCAGCCGGCGGGGATCCCGGATCCGCAGGTCGCTGCCGTCGGTGAAGTGGAGCCCGAAGCGATCCCAGGCGGGATTGTTCCGCCCGCTCGCGTATTGCAGCCGCTCGATGGCCGAGGCTCCGTCGACGACCAAGCGACCACTCATGCCGAAGCGCAGCCCGAGGCGGGTGCCGTCGTCGAGGTCGAGGACCAACAGCTTGCCGATGCGGCGTACGCCGTCCACGGTGCGCTTGCTGACCGCAGCGACGACCTCGTCGGGTGAGGTCCGCTTCACGTACCAGGCGTCGGGCGTGTCGACACGGGCGACCGTCCGGCCCACCACCGCCTCCGCCTGGCGGCGGTAGGTCTCCACCTCGAGCATCTCTGGCACCGTCGCAGCGTAAAGGCGTCACCACGACGTCCCCCGAGGGTCAGCCGGCTGCGGCTTCCAGCGCCTGATCGAGGTCGGCAATCACGTCGTCGGGGTGCTCGAGCCCGACCGAGATCCGCACCAAGCCGTCGGTTATCCCGAGGTCGGCCCGCTCGCCCGCGGACATCAACGCCGCAATCGTGGCGGCGTGAGACACCAGCGTCTCCGGTCCGCCCAGGGAGATGGCGATACGTGCCACGCGGCAGGCAGCACAGAACCTCTTGGCCGCTTCCGCGCCACCCGCCACCTCGATGGACATCACGGTGCCGCCCGACGCCATCTGGCGCTTGGCCAGGTCGCGCTGCGGATGGCTGTCGAGGCCCGGGTAATTGACCACGTCGACGCCCGGATGCCCGGAGAGGTGCTCGGCCAACCGCTGCGCGGTCGCGCTCTGCTGGTGGACCCGTGCCGCCAGCGTGCGGATGCCGCGCAGCCCGTTCCAGGCGTCGAACGGCGACGCCTGGGCGCCGTGCATGAGGTGCCAGCCCCACACGGCGTCGATGAGGTCGCGGCTACCGGCGATCACCCCCAGAAGCGCGTCGTTGTGACCGGCAATGCCCTTGGTGGCGGCGTGCAGGACCAGGTCGGCGCCGAGCGCCAGGGGTTGCTGCACGACCGGAGTCGCGAAGGTCGAGTCGACCACCGTGAACGGACCGGGTATGGCCGCCACCGCCTCGATGTCGGTGAGCGTGAGCGCCGGGTTGGCGGGTGTCTCGACGAACACGAGCTGGGTCTTACCGGGCCGCACGGCGTCGACGAACTGCTGGGCATCGGCGCCGTCGACGAATGTCACGTCGATTCCCAGGCGTTGACAGTGGGCGCCGAAGAAGGTTGATGTGGCGGAGAACGTGTGCCGCTGGGCCACCACGTGGTCACCCGTCGAGCAGAGCCCGAGCACCGTCGTCGTGACCGCGGCCATGCCCGATGCGAACGCCAGCGCCGCCTCTGCCCCCTCGAGCGAGGCAACCGCCTCCTCGAAGTCGCGGGCGGTGGGGCTGCCGAAGCGCGAGTAGTAGTGGGTCGCTCGAGGCGTGCTGGCCATCTCCAGGTGGTCTTCGACGGCTGGCACCTCGTACGTCGTCGACGGGAACAGCACGGGCGCCAGCGACGGGCCGCCGAAGGTGCGCCCGGCTCTGATCGCGCGCGTCTCCAGCCGCCACCCGGGTGTGCCCCCGGCGTCTACGGGCGCCGTGTCGCCGGATTCCGCGTCGTCCGGACGGGTGTCGTCATCCATGCGCACTCTCCAGGTTGGCCAGGAACCCCCCGATGACCTCCGCAAGTTGGTCGGTCTCGATGAGGAAGGCATCGTGCCCGTGCGGGCTCCGCAACTCGGCGTAACGGGCATCGACCCCCTCGGCGGTCGCCAGCTCCACGATCTCGCGCGACTGGTGTGCCGGGTACAGGATGTCGCTGTCGATGCCGACCGACAGGAGCGGCGCCCGGAGGCGGGCGAACGCCGGCGCGTACCCACCCCTCCCCCGGGCCAGGTCGTGGAGGTCCATCGCCTTGGTGAGGATGAGGTAGCTGTTGGCATCGAAGCGGCGCACCAGCTTGTCGCCCTGGTACTCGAGGTAGCGCTCGACCTGGAATCGCTGCCAGAGCGTGAAGCCGTCCACCGGCTCCACGGTCTCGCGCCCGAAGCGGGCGCTGAAGACGTCGTCGCTGCGGAAGGTCATCATCGACATCATCCGGGCGGTGGCCAGGCCCTCGTGCGGGCCGTCGCCCGGTGCGGCGCCGTAGTAGTCGCCGCCGCGCCAGCGCGGGTCCATCCGGATCGCCCGTCGCCCGCTGCTCCACCACCCGATCTGCTGGGCGCTCGCAGCGGCGGCCGTCGCGATCGGCACAAGGGCCCCGACCCGGTCGGGATACATCACGCCCCACTCGAGGACCTGCATGCCACCCATCGAGCCACCGATCACCGCCGCCCAGCGTTCGATCCCGAGATGTTCGGCCACCGCCGCCTGCGTGCGCACCATGTCCCGGATCGACACCACCGGAAACCGCGGGCCCCAGGGCCGGCCGTCGTCGGGGTGGGACGACGCCGGTCCGGTCGTCCCCTGGCACCCCCCGAGGACGTTGGCGCACACGACGAACCAGCGCTCGGTGTCCAGGGGGCCGCCCGGTCCGATGAAGTCGCCCCACCATCCCGGCGTCGGGTGGCCATCGCCGAGCCCTCCGGCGGCGTGGCTGTCGCCGGTGAGCGCGTGGCAGACCAGCAGGGCGTTGTCGCGACGGGCCGACAACTGGCCCCACGTCTCGTAGGCGATGACCATGCCCTGGAGCAGGCCGCCGCCCTCGAGGGCGAAGGGCCGGTGGGCCGGATAGGAGACGAAGCGACGATGCCCGACCGGGTCGCCGGGACGCCACGCGCCGGTCACGGGCAGCGCGCTGGCGTGCGCACGTCGGAACCCGACGTCGGGCTCGGTCATGGGTCGGGGTGCGGCGGCTGTCCCTGCCGCATTGGTGGAGTGTACGGATCGCGCCATCGCCATTTGCCTGCCGGTTCGTCGGGTCGGACAGTGGCGGGTGCGTCCCCGAAGGGCACGGACACTTGGTTGCTCCCGCGGGAGCCGCATCCCCGGTGTTCCGGGATGGCACCTTGGCTGTCCGAACCAGGTTGCCGGGCCCCGCCCCGAAGAGCGGCGCCGCTCCTGATGTCGCCCTCACGCTAACGCGCTGCCCACGTGCCCGGTCCAGTCGAATAGGGCGTCACGGCGCCCGGGCGATCACTGACTCGAGCCGGACGCCACGCCGAGCAGCGGTTCGAGCCGCGCGTCGATCGCCTCTAGCTCGGGGGACGACCCCAGGCAGGCGGCGCGCAGGGGTGTGAGCAGCCGCCGGCCGCGGTCGACCTCGCCCCGCTGCACCAACCGCTCCGCGATGTCGGCGCCAGAGCGGACCGCCAGCGAGGCGCTGCCGTGGTCCCGGGCGACGTCGAGCGCCCGCTCCAGTTGCTCGTCACCCTCGGGACCGGGATGCAGTCGCGCTCCGAGGCGCCACAGCTCGGGCAGCCACCACCTGTCGGCATGGTGGGCGGCCAGCTGCCGCGCCTCGCCGAGCACCGCTGCGGCCTCCCCCGCCCGACCGGTGTCGATCAGGGTCTCCGCCAGGAGCCCCAGGTAGTACGGGAGCCGCGACGCCACGCCACGTTCGCGCAGCCGCCGGATCCCCTCGCCGATCAGGGCGACCCCCTCGTCGCCGCCGCGAAGCCAGCCCTCCAGCACCTCACCCCAGTGCTGGTAGTACGCGACTTCGTAACGTTCGGAGAACTCCCGGACCTCCTGAGACAGCTCGAGGGTCTCCTGACGATCCCCGCGGAGCTGGTGTGTGATCGCCGCATACGCCACGGCCAGCGCCCGGCCGAACGGCGCGGCGAGCTCGTCCGCGGCCTCGATGGCGGTGGTCGCGCGCACCCGGGCCTCGTCGACGCGACCGGTGAGCCAGCAGGCGTGGGCCCCCCATCCCCACGCCATCACCCTCGGTGCGAAACCGAGAACCTCGAAGTCGGTCTTCGCCAGCGGTGACATCGCCAACTCGAAGTGCGGCAGGGCGCCACCCGGATCGCCCGCCGACGTGAGTGAGCCAGCTACGGCCATGTGCGCGTACGGCGCCAGACGCGCGCTGCCGTGGCTCGTGGCGAGCGCCCGCTCCGCCAGTGACAGGCCCTCGTCGAGCCTGCCCTGCACGAAGGACATGCCCCACAGCCCCACCAGGGACACGACCTCCATCGACCGGTCGCCGGTGCGCTCGCTCAGCTCCAGGATCCTTTCCAGGTTGTGCTGGGCCTCGCGAGAGGTCCAGCCCCCCAGGGCGTTGCGAGGCTCTGCGGATGCCGCCCGCACGCGGAGCTCCCGCTCGTCCCGTTCGCGGCTCGCAGGCAGGTCGGCCAGGAGCACCAGCGCGCGTTCGGCGAGCTCCACCGCCTGGCGGTACGCAAACACGCGGGCGGCCTCGTCCAGCGCTTGCTCGTAGTACGGAATCGCCTTCGCACCCAGCCCGCCGCGGTCGTACTGGTCGGCGATGTGACCGGCGACGGCGTCGATGCCGTCGGCGTGGACGGACACCAGCGCCTCCGCCACGCGCCGGTGCATGCGGCGTCGCTGGGGTGGGCTGAGCTTGTCGTAGGCCGCGGCGCGCAGCAGGTCGTGGGAGAAGTCGTACGTGGTCGCCGATTGCTCACGCACCAGCCGGCGGCGCCACAGCTCGTCCAGCGCATCCACGACGCCGTCGGCCTCCACGTCGCTCGCCGCCGTGAGCAGGTCGAGCGAGAAGTCGCGACCGATCGCGGCCGCCAGTCCGGCGAGATCCTGGGCACCGGCGCCCAGCTGCGTGAACCGTCCCGCGAGGACGGCCTGCACGCGCGAGGACCCGCGCGCGTCCAGCTCGGCGTCGCTCCCTTGCGATCGGCTCCGGGCCGCCTCGACGACGAACAACGGAAACCCGCCGGCCAGAGCCTGGAGGCGGCTGACGGAGGAGGTGTCGATGTCGGGCCCGAGCAGCAGCGTGGCGAGCTCGGCCGTCTCGGCCTCGCGCAGCGGGCCCAGCTCCACATCCACGACGGAGCCCGAAGCCCGCAGTCGGCCCAGCAGCGCGACCAGGTCGGGGTTGTCGGCGGCCTCCTCGGAGCGAACCGTCGTGATGAAGATCAGCGGCACGTCACCGGTGCGGTAGAGGCAGAGCTCGAGCCAGGTCAACGTGTCCGGGTCGCACCACTGGAGGTCGTCCAGCAGCAGTGCGGTCGCCTGACCTACGCCGAGGACCGCCCGCACCAGCCCCTCGAAGAAGCGATGCCGATACCACGTGTCGCCGGACTGGACCGGCTCGGCACCGTCGACCGACGGGTCGGGGCCGAGCTCGGGGACGAGTCGCGCCACCTCTACGCGCCATGCGGGCTCGAGCCGTTCGACCCCGCGCCGGAATGCGCCGGCACGCAGCCATTCGGCCACGGGGGCGAGGGGAGGCGGACGCTCCCCCGCGAAGCAGCGGGCGCTCGCCACCACCGCGCCGGCGTGACGGACGGTGGCCAGCAGCTGGTCTGCGAGCCGCGACTTGCCGATCCCTGCCTCCCCGGTGATGACCACGAGGCGAGCGGATCCGGGGCCGCCGGCGGTGACGTCCACCCACGCCGTCGACAGTGCCTGCAGCTCGTCCTCACGCCCGACGAAGGGCGACCTCTGCGGGGCGGGTGCGAGGGCGCGGTCGGGGTCGGTCGGTGGTTCGGCGCCGAACCACCGCTCGTACACGTCCACCGTCTCGGGGCTCGGGGGCACGTCCAGGTCGCGTTCGAGCACGGCGATGCACCGGTGGTACGCCCGGAGCGCCGCGGCCCGGTCGCCGCTTCGGGCCAGGAGGTCGACGAGGGTGCGGTAACCGACCTCCTCGAGTGGCTGCAGCTCGACGCGCCTCCGTGCGTACGCGGCCGCCGATCCGAGGTCGTCTTGGCCGAGCACCTCGATCAGCCCGTCCAGCAGGTCGACGCAGCGCCGGCAGAGCCGCTCGCGCTCTGCCAGGACCCAGTCGTCGTAGAGCGCCGGCAGGAAGTCGCCGGCGTAGAGGCTGACGGCGGTCCGGGCCGCCTCGGCGAAGCCGCTGGCGTCGCCCCGGCCGAGCGCGGTGTCCGCCTTGTCGGCGGTGCCGGCGAAGGCGGTGACGTCGATCCGGGAGCCACCGTCGTCACGCCACCAGATGCCGGTCTGGTCCGCGGCGAGGACCGCGTCCGGATCGGGAAGGCCCGCCCGCAGCGCGTGCAGCTCACGACGGAGGTTGGTGCGCGCCTGCGCGTCGGTGGACTCCGGCCAGAAGAGGCCCGCGACCTGCTGGCGAGGCTGCGGCGTCCCTGGGTGGAGCGCGAGGTACCCGAGCAGTGCCTGGGTACGCGGCGAGCGAAGGCCCGCCAAGAGCGAGCCTTCGCTGCACACCCTGAACTCGCCGAACAGCACGACGTCGAGCATTGGCGGCCCGCCCCCTGCCGACGCCGCTGGCAGCCGGGGAACTACCGCGACGCGGGTGGGATGTTCTGGTTCACCCGGAAGAAGTTCTCGGGATCGTACTGGGCCTTGACCTGCGTCAGACGTTCGTAGTTGTCGCGATACGTAGCGCGCACCCGGGCATCGCCCTCGTCCATCATGAAGTTGACGTATGCACCGCCCGCGGAGTGCGGGTGCAGGGCATCCCAATAGTCCACCGCCCACCGCTCGATCATCGGGAGGTTGGCCGGATCGGGATCGACGCCGGCGATGACCCCCGCCCACGTGGCGTCCCGGTAGCTGAACGCCGTGTCCGCGGCATCAACGTCGTGGGGTGCACCATCGATGGGATAGAGGTGCATCGTCGAGTGCATCGTCGGCACCTTGCCGAACCGCTCGTGGACGGCGATGGCGTCCTCGGTGATCTCCTGGAAGAAGTCGGCCCGCCAGTACCACTGGAGTCCCGCGGGGTACAGGCCGTCGAAGGCCGACTGCAGGGCGGGGAAGGGCGCCTCGTGGATGCCGTCGAGCAGCGGGGTGCCGAACGACCGTACCGGGGCCAGGACCTCGTCGGCCTGCTCGGGCGGGCCCGCGTAGCACCACATGACCCCGCAGACGTTGCGCATGTGCAGGTGCTCGGGGAACGGGGGCGCCGGTGGCACCGTCATGAAAGCGAAGAAGCCGTTGAGGTCGTCGGGAGCGCTGGGAAGGAACTCGCGGTACCAGCGGAGCAGGTCACCGGCGTCGTCGACGTCGTAGAGGACCGGTCCGGTGACGACGTTGCGCACCGGATGGCAGCGGAGCTCGAGGGACGTCACGACCCCGAAGTTGCCCCCGCCGCCGCGCAGGGCCCAGAACAGGTCAGGGTTCTCGCTGGCGCTGGCGGTCACGAACGACCCGTCCGCCAGCACGACGTCCGCGCTCACGAGGTTGTCGACCGACAGCCCGTAGCGCCGGCTCAGGTGGCCGATGCCCCCGCCGAGCGTCAGTCCCGAGATGCCCGTCGACGAGATGATCCCCGAGGGGGTCGCCAACCCGAAGGCATGCGTGGCGTGATCGACTTCGCCCAGGGTGCACCCACCGTCGGCCCGGACGGTCTGCGCCCCGGGATCGACTCGGATCCCCCGCATCGACGAGAGATCGATGACGAGCCCGCCGTCGATGACACCGAGGCCGGCCCCGTTGTGGCCGCCGCCGCGCACGGACACCAGGGCATCGTCGTCGCTGGCGATCCGGATGGCGGTGATCACGTCGGCGACGTCGGCACATCGGGCGATCGCACCGGGCCGGCGGTCGATGCTGCCGTTGTGAACCGCTCGGGCCTCGTCGTAAGCCGCTTCGCCCGGCCGTATCACCTGGCCGCGTAGCTGGTCTGCCAATGCGTCGACGGCCTTGGCGGACACGCTTCCGCTCGTTTGCATGGCTGCCTCTCCTTGCTGGGACGGTCTGTCATGAGGGCACGCTGACCGTAAGGACCGCAGCGTTCGGGTTCCGTTCGGAACCCGTCGGAGACCGAACGCCGGTGCGAACGCGCCGTTTGCCCCGGCGAACGCCCGACGATCGTCAGTCCTCGGACTGCGGTGGCCGCGAGGTGTCCGTGCCCGCCCGCTCCCGCCACCAGGCAGGCAGGGTCGGCGCCGTGGCGTACGCAGCCGTCGCCGCTGCGAGGAACCGGTCGCGTACCGTCGGCGATTCCGACGCCGAACCGGTCGTGACTGCGCGGGCGGCAGCGGCCGCGTCATCCCAGGCTCCCCGGTCGGCCGGTAGCGGTAGGGCCAGCAGGTCGGGCGCAGCGACCTTGATGGCGCCGCGGGCGAGCGCAGTACCCGGGGCACGGCCCAGCAGCCAGGCCGTTGCGGCCGGCGAGGCCACGGCCGCCGCCACTCGCCACAGATCTGCGGGGTCATGCGGCACGACCGCCACGACCGGAACCGACGGGACCCACGATCCGGACGCGTCGACCGCGGCCTCGACCACCCGGGTCTGCGTGGCGACCAGGAGCTTCGGGACCCGGGCCCGCGCCACCCACCGCTGCGCGGCACGCCCGCCGACGCTCTCCAGCTCCGTAAGGTCGACAACCGGGGCCCGCCAGGTGCGCTTTGCGAAGCGAGCGGGACGGCGTCCCCACGAGCAGCCCAGCCAATCGATCAGCCCGCTCGTGATCAGGGGCGCCACCGCGTCATCGGCCGGGGAGCGCTCTCGGACCGCGGCGACGAGGCCGTAGTACTCGTCCCGGAAGCCCGCGATGACCTCTGCGAGGTCAGCGATCGTGCCGCTCGAGGTCGCGGTGCGCAGCCGGGGTATGCCAACGGCGGCGGCGAAGCGCTCGGACCAGGGGTTGGGCTCGCCGCTGCGGCGACCGGGCCCCACCTCCAGGAGCGGCGCGCAGACGCGGACCGATGCCGCAAACACGGGCCGCTCGTCGACCCAGATGTCGAGGAGCCGGGCCCTCTGGTCGACCGCGGACCGGACGGCGGCGGCGTCGCGCGCCCCCACGAGCGACTGCGGCTCGACCAGCACCACCCGGCCCCCCGGCCGGACCAGGTCACAGCCCGCCAGTAGGAACAACCAGGCAGCGTCGGTGTACGCACGGACCGCCGGCCCGTAGCGCGCCCGCAGCCGCGCCTGCTGGTCCGGCGTGCGGGCAGTCGCGCGCCCGAGTTGGCTCTGGAACGGCGGGTTGCCCACCACCAGGTGGAAGCCGCCGGCGGGCCGGTCCGGCCAGGCCGCGCCATAGTCGGCCAGCGCATCCGC